>JACCDS011387872.1_pt1 | contig 16515 bp, 18 predicted proteins | sample 7446441 | NCBI WGS metagenome assembly JACCDS01 (sample SAMN15323445, study PRJNA562643) | freshwater metagenome | isolation source: river surface water | place: USA:Blue River Watershed | collected 2017-08-17
ATGAATGGCCCGGTTGGGTTAGACCACTCACCTAGAGTTACATCAACCCTCTCGCCTGGTACAGGGTCAGTACCGTTAGGACATCTATCAAAACTGTATTCACCGTCATAGGCTCCACCGGGAATAGGGACAGTTTGAAAACTAGAGTATCCCCTAACCTTGTAATAGACGGGATCTCCATTATTCCCACCAAATTCTAATTCTGCTGTAATTCTTACATCGTTATTATCCAGAGTATTAACATAAGCTATTATTCTTTCGTTTAACGGCTTGCTAGGGTCTGTATACTCGATTAAAATCTTAGGGCAGTCGTCAAATCCAACAAATTCACTCATCTTTATTACTCTTCCTTTTTGCTGTTAGCGGTTTTCTATTGAGCATCTTAATATTAAAAACCCCTGTCAACGCCTTAAAAAGATGCTAACAGGGGTCAAAAATGCTACGCAATTGATTTATTGAATAATTGCGTTAGTGAACACGTTACCGTGCAACCATAAGGGGCCTGGATTTCCAACTTTTGTAATGCGAATTTCAATCCAAGATGCGTTAAGCAATTCGATTTTTACGGCCTCATTATAGAAATTGCGTTTAATTTCGCTACCCCATCCTGATGATGCCTGAGTTAATTCTGCTACCAATCGCTCCCGAAAATTAGTAACACCCCATTGCCCATAAAAAGCATCACCTACACTAAATACCCATTTATTAGTTGCATTGATATTAGTGAAAGCGTATAAACGCAATCCAATCGCGGCCAAAAGGGAGCCTGACTCAAAATTCAAACCGCCATCAGGAATAGGAATCCGAATTATTGTATTACTTGTGATACTTGCGCCATTAACCGAATGAGAAAAGCGATTTAACGAAACCCATTTATCAAAAATGCGTTGCGTCATCAAATTTAATTTGAAGTCTCCATTTACAACTACTTTAAGCCAAGTATCCCCGACTACAGCATTATTGGGCGTGTTGACTCCGATATACGTAAGACCATTCCCGTTTACACCGTTTATCCCTGGCACACCTTGTTCCCCTTGGACACCTTGCGTCCCTTGCAGGAGTGACGGTGAAACGTAACTTAATTGAATTTCATCATCATCCAACGCGGTAACTGCTAGGACTTTATTCAAATCCGCTTCACTCGATTTAGGTAATCGAATATCACGTTTAGACCCGCCATCAATAGCGGCGCGTAAACCAGTCCATGTGTCCGAAACAACATCCCACAGTTTGATAGTCGAAAAAATTCCTGACATGATTAAGCCCCCAGCTTAACAGCGATATTCATTAGCATTGTTTTCAATTCTCGCATTTCAGTTTTCAATTCAGTTTCTAACGCTTCTAAACGATTATAAGAATGATCAGAAAGTGATTCAACTTTAGCGATTCGAGTGGGAATATCTTGCAAATTTTCGATAGCAGCTTCGAGCCGCGTAATCCGTTCGCTGGTACGCCTTGAATTATTGCTAGCGTAAACTAATACGCCAAATCCAAAAGAACACGCTGATAGCGCTAAACCTAAAGCTGTTGAAATCATACCGTTCTACGTTCCACAATAAATTTCCAAATTCCGTTAAAACCTCTGTAAGACGTTACATCTAATTCAAGGGTGTTTCTATCTAACACTCTTACACCGTCAGGATTAACATATAAACCCGTATCAGTGGTTAAAGCGTAGAAAGGGGTGAGAGTTTTTAGATTATGAGGGATTAAAATTAAACCTGCATCATCTAAGTCGCCCGTAACGAATGGGAACACAAACGGCTGATATTCTGGTTTATCCCATGCAAAAATTTGATAAATTCCGTAGGGAGTGTAACGCGGTGAAGCATAAAAAGCCAAACCTGCATTATTGTGCAATTCCGGGTCACCTATTCCTAATTCAAGCACGTTGCGTTTAGGATTAGTCCATAGATTACGCGATTGCCCAAAATAATAACGCTCTCCATCTTCATCGTAATTCCATCTACGGACTACTAATTTTTGAGGTTTGAGCGTTCCTGAAGCATTCAAATCGTATTCAATTTTGAAAATTCTCCCATCGGCTCTATCGGAATGATACCAAACGCCTTGCTGAGAGACTTCGACTATATCAACTTCAATCCAAGCCATCATTCCCCCCTAGAGCTTCTTCATATTCCCCGCTGTAAACATACTCCTGTATCTCGTCAATAGTTGCTGGTCTCTGTAAACCTGTGACAGGATCTTCAATATAATATTGAGACTCTTTCTGATTGTGTAGAAACCGCCATGACTCAGCAAGCGTATCATCAAACATTTGAGAACCAGGAAGAATCAAGGGGGAGTAGTACATGGGTGGGATTGAAGTTAATTTAATTATCTAATTAAATTAGGGAGAGACCTAAGCCCCTCCCCAATCCAATTAGTCAGGAGTCTTGTCGTAAGCGACGTAGGTCGTAATCGCCTTGTTAATCCCACCTTGGGAGTAGCTAACCTTGCCTTTAAGCTGCTTTCGAGAAACCTTAGTACCATCAGGCAACATAACGGAGTTCACACCGTAGAAGACGTTGTCGTCTCCATCGGCAACCGGGAGAATCCCAGCGGCAGCGGTGGCAGCAGCGTTAGCATTCAGGCGGGTAATTGTTTCGTTCGGGGACTTCCAACCGATAAACACCCCTGTGGCTAGTTTCGCTTTAAGGCGACCGCTACGGGCGGTATCCTTGTACAGTGTCACGCGGCTAGAGGTAATTTCCCACCCAGCGGCTTTCGCTGCGGCGACAGCGCCCTGAGCAACGTAGCTCGAATTCTGCTCACCTGTGGCCCGTGTCTTCTTGGCGCGGCGCGGCTTACGGCTATTGCAACCAAAAAGCACGATTCCCGTAGGGTTAGCACCTTCCAAATCAACGTGACCCAAAGTAGCGCTATCAGCAGCGTCAACTTTAGTATTGAACCCGTACAACACGTTAGGAGCACCCGGCATAGGGACGGCAACTAAACGGGCTTCACCATAAATAGGCATGATTGTAAATTCCTTGATTAGATGTCAGAACTGAAACCTTTATAGCTTCGATAATTGCAACAGTCAACAAGCGTTAATGTATTCTGAACCCTTAAAGGTGCAGACTTTTTTTGACATTCACTCCTACCCTACAATAGTCTCCCATCCGCTTAATTCTTCAGCGACCCATAGCTTACCCTTGGCCCGTTCCACTTTATAGCCTTGACCTTTTCTATCCCGATATTTAACCTCGGAGTCTACCGCTGTAGGCCGCCTAACTTCTAAAATTGCGCGGTAAGGATACATCATTTCTACTTCTTTTTTAGACTTAGGATTATTAGGATCTTGTTCTGAATAGCTCCATTTAATTACCTCTAAATTAGTTAATGCAACCATTTTATTGATAATGGATTTCCCATCTGCTTTACTTGTGCAATAAATTTGCATTTGTCTTTTATTTGATAAAATCGCAGTAACGATGGTATTACCCCGCTGATAGTTTTCAGTCGCTGCTTTTAATTCAGTAAAAGTTAATCCCGGTTTAATATTCCCGATTTTCATTACTGACGTACGAGCTTTTTGAATTACTCCATCCTTAAAAAATCTACTACTACGGTTCTCCGTATTGATGTAATAAATATGAAGGATTCTAGTTTGATCATCTGCAATCTGTAATTCTAAAGCAGATGAACCTACAATTTCACCTACATCTTTACTCTGTAATAAGCGAGAAGTAGCAATGGCATTAGAAATTTGAGGGATTAAATTTTGAGTTCTACCCATCATGTAAACCGCTTCATTAGGTTTAGTTTTATCAGGGACTAATTCAATAATTCGAGATTTACCTAGCATTGTGGACTTTTGGGCTTTTTGTAATTCGTACTGCTCAAGCCATCCCATGTTAATAATTACACCTAAGTCTAAAATGGCATCTTCTAATTGATCCTTAAACCCATTCCAATAAGCCCTTATATTTGCATCTTTATTAGATTCGATTATTTTATCAAGTCTATCTGATGCAATCCACGGCTCCCGTTTATCTTTTTGCGCCCCAAATAATAAACGTCTACCAGTTAAATAGGTAGAAAGAATAGTAGATGAAGCGGTCGCATTTCTTGTAGAAGTGAGGAAACTTCTAATAGAAGCCCTAATTTCTTCTCCCCCTTCCTCAGCCACTAATAAAGCGGTTCTACCTGCAATGACTGGATATTTAGTAGCGGCTTTTGCAGTGAAACCAATACCAACGGAATAAACTAAAGTGTTAGCGCTTAATTGTCCTAATTGTGTAGCTATAACGGTTTCATTGGCTTTAATTTGAGCTTCTATTTCTTGGTCTGTTTTATTCCAATCCATTGTATAAAGAGTTAAAGCAGAATTAAGGATGTAATTCCCTACATTTTTAATAGCCCAATCTAAAAGATTCCCACCGATAGAGCGTCCTAAGCCTGCTAGCACTTGCTTGCGCCCCTGGCCTTGGCTGTCTACTCTCCAGCGCTGATAGAGGTCTACGTTGCGTTCTCCTAACGCGGTTTTGAACACTTCCCCCGGTAACTGCGCTTGCGTTTGTTCTAGCTTCCCAAATTCCATTGCCGTATACCATCTAAAGTTCTATCATTGCATTATAATCCTTGCAGGATTTTGCTTCAGACCACCAATAATTAAATTGAGGAATTAAATTCAATGGCTACCCCTACAATGAACGACCTTATCCCCGGTGCCAAGGTCATCGACGAAACCGCTGATTTAACCGTGATGGATTTCATGGCTGGCCCCGCCCTATTCATCCCAATGAGCTTCTTCGCCGCAACCGGGATGAATGACCCCGCTAGCCTTGAGAACCCCGAGGCGGTGATCACGTCCATCATTAAAAATGCCGCTATCTGGTACAAAAACGACACCACGGAACAACCTAACATCGAAATTGACCAACCACGGGAAAGCACAATCACCCGCGATAGCGAGCAGAAATACGGGTTTTCCTACGGCATTACGTTCTATCAGGACTTCGCAGCGCCATCGCTTGATCCTGACTTGGTAGCGGCTTCTTAATTGGATTGATGATGTATACTTGAGAAGTCCAAGCACATTATCCGATAGAAAGTCAAACCCCTCGCAGCGCCTAGGCTGTAAGGGGTTTTTTATTGGAGAATAAATCTCCTATTAAATTGTATTGAATCAATCAGAGAACACTTAAATCTAATTACTGGTTACATTCAAACCACTCATTCTTATTAGTAGAGGGATTTAATTGCAATCGGAAGCCTAGAGACTCCATTACAGTAGATCTTTCACGCGCGTTAGGATTAATTTCAATTTCCCCTAAACGGTGTTTTTCGTCTAAGAATAATTTAATCTCTGACGCATCCAAGCTGAAAGGGTCGCAGAAATCTTCCTGCCCTTTTGACTTTAAGCGTTCAAATTCAATATCCCAGAGAGACCGCTTAGAGTTAATTAATTCCCTTAAAATAACTTCCGTTCCTGTAGCAGCATTTTCAATTCGATCACGGTGCCATTCTGAATACTGCATCATATGATTCACCGCTGATTTTGCGCTTTCAAAATAGCCGCACACAATCCCCGTAGCCATTAAATCTTTGTACATATCAAACAAAGCAGCCGGGAAAATAGAACCTTGGGGCCGCCTTAAACTGCGCTTAGCTTTTGCAAATTCTTGCGCGGTTTCTTTTTGCATCCAAAAATCATTAAACTTACGTGACATTCCCTCCCAATTAATAGCGGATATATCCAATAAATCATCAGGGGTAACATCACGATAAAACTCAGAATAATCACCCTGAGTAAACTGAGAATAGCGCTTATGCTCTATTACGATAATCCGCCTAATAAGTTCACGGAAATCATGTTCAGCGTAAATAGGATGGATGGAGCTAATGAATTTAGGAGAGAATACACCAAATTCTATATTTTCCCCGCCTAGCTGAGCGATAGAGATTTTACCTTTTCTATCTACTCCCAGCTTAATTAAGTTGAAAATATTTCCATCAAAAGCCCTTAGAGACTGAGGATTAATATCCTCCCATGCTAAACAACAATTTTTTTCATTATGAGGATCTCTATCACCTTCCTTGGGATCATAAAATCGATTCTGCCTAATTTGATTCCGAATGGCGGGGAAAGTACTCCCTGAGCCTAAAGGCTCAATATCATGGATTGAACAAGCAAAATAAGCGATTTGGCTTTTACCGCTACCAGAAGCACCCTGAGAAAAGGCGACAGGGATTTTATTGCAGAACACAGAAGGAAGCATCAAATAAGAAGCTGCGATAGGTGCTTGAAAGTCGCCGCGAGGAAGTAGAACGCACTGCTTCAAAAGCTCCATTACTTGAGTAGGGAAGTGATCAGATGTGGTGTACTCTGTCCAGCTTTCGCTATTCCCTTCCCGTATATCCGCTGGATTAACCCAGGAAGAATCGCGCTTAGGCGCTTTCGCCTTAGGCTCCTCAGCTATATCAGCTAGGATTGCCGTTAGTTTATCACCGTCTAGCGCTGCCGGATTTTCATCGTCAAACATAGTGGGCATGGCATTTCTATCATGAGGGTAAACAAGATTACTCCCTGAATAATTTAATTACATAATTAAAATACTCAGGGAGTCAGAGAAACAGATTAGTTAACTAGGTTGGATAGGTACCCTTGTAACACGCCTTGCGCTTCTTCATCCGTCAGGCCTACCTCAGCGGCGATTGCGCGAAACTTAGAGTCCGGCTTGATACAATCTTCGATGAACTCTAAACGCTGCGTAAGCTGCATTTTCGCGTTAGCCCCTCCCCCCTTGAATCCTCCTTTAGAAACTTCAAGGGATAGACCTTTCATCTTATCTAATTCATCAACAGATTCATACTCGAAGGACTGTTTCTGAATTAATTCCAGAATCATCGCCTTATCAACTTCCTCACCCTTGTGCTTGCCTGTTTTGATGACTTCATGAAGCTTCGAGTTAGCGCCTTGAATCTCAGCACTAAAAGGCTTATTAAATCCGATATCTTCCATAACCGCATAGGCGATTGCAGCGTGCAATGGATGCTGAATTACATCCTTATCCTGATACCCTTTGTGATCTTTCTTGACCACTTCAAACTTACAAAGTTGCTGGGTAAACGTCCATTCTTTATCACCATATTTTTCAACACCGCCCGCAGATTCAACATAAGCGAAAATAGTGAATTTGTTTTCATCACCGTCAACCGCTACCGCTTCGAGCAAAGTAGCCTCAAATGCTTTATCGATACCCAGCTTTGCAAAATTTTCATCCTTGTTGTACTGGGATTTGGGAGCCTGATAAGTAGTGGCCATGATTCTTTATTCCTTGAAATTTACTTAGTGGAATTGTTTTCGATTTGATAGAACGCATTTTTGAGAATGCGCCCAAGCGTTACTAAGGAAATTGTTTTCTTCCCTTTTTTGGGGAGTCGCTTCCCTCCCTCTGAGGTCACCACTAATAGGCGATCTTCTACGTCTGGGCGTTCTCTAGCTAAGATGTGATACTTAACCTTAAATGGGCCGTTAATTACATCGCTTAAATCCCCCTTGACTTCGATGTATAAATCGATTGAAGGGATGTAAAAATCGATGTTCAAACCTAATTCAGGAATATCATTTTCCGCAGGATATAGCTCTACAGTCTTGTGAACATCGATTTTCTCGATTGAGAAAAACTTAAGCAAGTATTCATACACACTTAACTCCCAGCGTGAATCAAATCGTAGTCCGTATTTATGAATCGGTTTAGCTTGAATCATTCAGATAATTCCCCTTGCAATTCTGCCAGTTTTTCACTAACAAAATCATCTACAGCAGTGCAATTGCCTTGACGCAATAATGCTAAAAGGAATAGCGCTTTATTCCACAGCGGTAGATAGAGGCCGGAAGTGCAATCACCCGCATCATAAATTAATTCGAGTGCATCCATATCACCGTTAGCGCGGGCGACATTAACGGATACATCAAATTCGGTAGCATTATGAATCAGCGCAGAAACCTGAGTAATAAACGCAAGAATCTGATTACGTAACTCCAATCGATCGGGTGTCGGAGGATTCGTTAACTTATCTTCCATTTGATTAATCTCCTAATGAGTAACTGAAGTGATTTAAGGATGAGCAAGATTGAACGCTAAAGCATTGCAATTAAAGAAGGTGAGAGAATTAATAACCCCAATAATCGAAGTGATTAAAGTTAAAAATCCTTGAATCAATCCTTACTCTCTTTAACCGCTGTACTTGGTTTCTGACGCGCTTTTGATGTGGTAGATTTTTGCGGCGCAACTGTGTCACCCACGGGGAATACTGCATTGAGAAATTGAAACCTAACATCATTAGGAATTTCATTAAGAACCCCTAAGCGATGGCGAGTCCATGCAACTGCATAATCATAATCGTAGGTTACTTCTACTGTTGTAATTTCACGATTAATAGACCATTGGGAGATTTTAGTAACTTTCCCTCCTAACAGCATTTGTTTAGTGGGGGTTACAATCCATTTATTCCCACGTTTTCCCGGTAGATTAATCGCCTCTGTCCAGTGCAATTTCTGCATTTTTAACCTTGACTCCCAGCGCTGCAATAAACTGTACCATCAGGCATTTCTTTTTGATCCTCTGGCTCACATCCCGTTTTGGGAGTAGGAGGAGCTTGATTAGGCGTTGGTGTAAATGAGGGGGTGGGAGACGGCGTAGGAGGAACCTCAACGCAGCCATTCAAGAGAATGATAGTTAGGGCGGCAAGGAAGAAAGAAGCCGTAGAAATTAAAATTTTGCGGGTTTTCCAAGGGCGCTTGGACTTGGGCAGATTGACAGGTTCGATAATCATGGTGCAATCCTTAGTGGTGTAGGTTGAGAGTTGAGATAATTTAATTAGGTAATTAAATTACGCACAGGCGAAAGCGTTGCATTCTGCAATCTGAAAATAACAGCATCCATTGGATTCATAATCGTAAATCAGCGTAGCGTTAGTGGCCCCCGTGAGTTCGTTATAGCGCTTATTGAGTTCTAGGACGGTGTTTAGCGTAACCTTGGCATAGGGAAGCTGGAGCACAACAGTGGAAGCATTGAACCAGAAAAATCCTGTACGACCTTCCGCTACGAATGATGCTTGGCTGTAGCGCTGATTATCTTCCTGCTTATCTTCAATGCGTTTAAGTAGGTCGGATTGAATAGCGCGATACGCTTGATTGCCTAGCCCGAGTTGAATCATCGCAATATACAGGAAAAACCGGCTTTTAATCTGCCCTAAAGTTTTCGTATCAAGATTGTGCATTACTCCTAATTTGTTGCAAAAAAATGTGTAAGGATCAATTGAATTAACACCGTTGAATTCAGTGTGATAATCCACCGCCCAATCACGTGCGATGCAACCGGATTCAGAAATAATCAAATCTTTGTAAACTACGGTCATAATTCAAATTCCTGTGAGGGTGAGTAGGAAACAGATAGATAGATTTTTTTATGACCTATCTACCTGTAGTGAATAGGATTCGTATTCGAGACGTGATTAATTAATAATCAGCGCTCAGCGTGCGCTCATCTTCATCATCAGCCATCGCCATATCAGCTTCAAAATCATCATCGTAGTCATGCCCTTCACTGGGAAGAACGCCGCAACCGCTAGAAGGGGTAGCGCTAGAAGGATTTTCATCAATGCTTTGCAACCATGCCACTGCATTAAAATCCTTCAGGGCAGCTTCATTAATGACAGCAATTTGATCAGGGGTATCAGAAACCGACGTGATGAGTTCAGCGATTTTCACCGATGTTTTATACGCTGAAACCTTCCAATTGCTGTTAGGGTCAACTAATCCCCATCCTAAGCCGTTATACATCTGAAGCAGCGTCGGGTAAATTGCATGACGCTTAACCACAATGGCCCGCTCAACGGTAGCTCCGGCTTTACGTCCACGCTTTTTACCTTCAGCGGCAGTAGTTTCGGTTGCTGTAGCAGTTTTTTTAGTAACCATGGTGAGACCTTTAATTAATGATGTGCGTGGGATTATTACGAATTGAACGCAAAGCCGTAGAACGACTGTCACCAGACAACCCCAGGTAGAAGAGTGACAGATTAATATCACTCTGATTAATTAAGGTGAAATGCTACAGGAATAGAGAACTGATTAGGAATGCGAAATGCTGTAACGGCTAGGGTGAAGGTTTTTTGAACTCTTTAGCAGATAGAAGAATATCAATGATTTTCGCGCCTTCTACCGCTGGGAAGCTTTCCAGAACCCTATCAGGGGTAATCGCACGAATTACCAGGTATTCACCAATCGCTGTGATTAAACGCTGCAATGCATCATGAAATAATGCATCCTGAGCTAATTCTTCCGCTCTAACTTGACTATCTTTAATCAAATAAGTTGCGTCGGCATCTTTATCGTGAGGCCAAGTAGCATCCATTAAATTATTAGCGTCAAGCCAAGCTTGATAGAGCTTGATAATGTAAAAATCACTTTGCGTGTTAGGCGATACAAATTCACGCTGAAATAGAAAACGATGAAATAATTCACCTTCAAATACCCAGATATTAACACCGTCGATTACTTCTACTTGAGTAGTGTTTAACGGTGATACCGCCAGATATGCATGAGGACTAAATTCTGAGGTTAATCCCAGTCTTCTAAGCTGAACGTAAATCAGATCCGCCCACTTATTAATAGGTTTAATTTCTGCGGGTGTAACGTCTTCAGTTTTGATCGAATTATCGACTAGGTAACATAACCAATCGGCGATATCAAAAAGCTGCTCAGCTTCAGGCTTAACAGGATTAAAGAATTCAATCAATTTATCGATAATGATAAACGCTTGATAATCTTTGCCCCGCACCTTGACCACTTCGAATCCGATGCAATTATCAGATAGAGATTCAATTTCTACACTACCCAATTTGGCGTAATTATCTTTCAGCTTTAATCGAATGTACTCAATTTTATCTTCCAACTGTAATTCCCCTAATGGAGTGGCAGGAGGATTATTAGAAGTGGCTTGATCCGCTGGTAATTCATCGACAGGGGATAGACCGAATAGAAAATAATTATTTTTAACGCCTGAATAACCCCAATAAAGTTGCTTAGGTTTATGGCCTTCAAATCCTGCAATGTATTCAGGTATTGCAGCGGTTTTAGATAAAATATCTGTGCTGATGTGTTCACCCCAAGATGTTGCAATGTCGAACTTCTCACAGGGTTTACCCACGGGAATGGCTTTTAATTTTTGAAAAAAAGAAGTAAACGGGTGAAACTCGTAATACTGATACCGCACTATAGTATGCTCCGATTTTTTGAGGCTCCCTGCCCCCATGGCTTTGGTAGCGGCCCCTCCCTAGGGATAAACCCGGTACGGAGGTGGTACGGTAGCCTTTAAGCCGTTTAGCTGATTGAAAATAATTAAATTCACTAATTTAATTATTTGAGCTGAAAGGCTATGCTTGAGGGGTGGGAATGGATAAAATCGGGATAAACAAAGCAGTCTAAGGCCGAAACCATTGGTATATCAGCTTTCTAGGTAACTGGACTTGTGTTTGGAACCCGATGTAATTTAATTTACAGTAGCTAGAATTAAATTGCAACCCCTAAACACATTTATCCTGTTTATCGTTCCCTATGTATCGTATAACTGTAGTTTATCTCTCCCTTGACATGACTGACCCTAAGCCGCTCAAACGTACACGTACACGCAACGGAGAACCTTCCCTGCGCTCTTCTAACGATAGATTGCAGCTACGCCTTACCTATATGGGTAGAACTCGCTGCTTCTCTCTAGGGCTATCTGATACCCCTTCTAATTGGATTATCGCTAAAGCAATTCAAGATGCTGTTAAGGCTGATTTGGTATTAGGGCGATTTAATCCTGATACTTTTGATCTGTATCTTCCTAATTCTTCTAAAAAACCCAATTTAATTTCTACTCCAAAGGAAATTAAGATTCTACAGGATTTATGGATAAGTTATCTGCTAGAAGTGGATAAAAAAATATCGCAATCTACAAAATCTTCCGTATTAGATCCACTGAGTAAAAAGATACAGTCTTTTAAGAAAATAAAAATAGGAGTGGATGAGCCTGAATTTATTGATTCTTTCTCCCACTTGAAAATAGTTACTCAGCATTCCCAGCTAACACGGATCCGTAGCGCTTATAATTGGGCTGAAAAAAAGAGCTTAATTCCTAAAGGATCTAATCAATTAATAGTTATTCCTAGATTGCAAAGTGAAGACATAGAGCCACCAGATCCCCTTACAGATTACGAAGTTAAATCCCTACTAGAAGAATGCGTGAATAGAAATGATACAGATTTACTATATCTGATTAAGTTTTTACTTTATACAGGGTGTAGACCCTCCGAGGCTTTTGGATTGCGTATTACGTCTATTAATCTGAGTAAAAACCAGATTGCATTTGAGAATAGGCGTAATAAATCCGGGAAACAGATATTAGAACAATCTGGCACCAAAACTAAGCGTAAAAGGTTTTTCCCTATCAATTCTCAGCTTAAGCAGTTGATTCATTTAGCGCTTAAAAAAGCTAGAGATTCTAATTCACTTTATCTATTAAATAAAGATGGTAAACCATGGGATAGCTCAAAATTAAGAACTCTATGGGAGGGAGGAGGAAGTAAACAGAGATTAGATAAAAACGGGATTATTCCCAGCCTCATCCGTAAGGGGTCTATAAGCTCTTGGAAAACTCCCTACAACCTGAGAGACACATATATATCTCATGCGATTATCAAGGGTTACAGCCCCTCCGTGATCGCTTCCTGGGTAGGTAACAGTCCTTCAATGATTGACAAGCACTATTTTGGGGTTACATCTGACGTGACATCCCCTGAGCTTTACGATTAGGGGGGATGTGGTACAATAATTAAATTCTATAATTTAATTATGTGAGGCATACATGGTAGAAGGCTTACTGTACTGGATTGTTTTCGGTCTATGCTGCTTTCTTGCCTATCGGGCGTGGAAGTTCTTTAAGAAGGAAATAAAAAAGTAATGTAGTACATATGTACTAACATTAAAAAGGGAGATAGAAATTAATCTATTCTCCCTTTTTTTTATTCAATTTTAATCTCTATCTAACCTTGAGGCAATTGGACAGCAGTAGTATCAATGGGTTTTACATCGTTATTTGTATACCGTTTAATTACAGCCTGAACATCAATATCAGTACGTAGCGCTGAAGGATTCTCATTCACCAGTTTTACAAATTTCAGCCATTCATCATCATCTTCATTTTTATTTCCGTTGGATGTTCTTTCCATTGGTAATTTAGCATTCGGGTCAGCGGGGTCAAATCGTGTAAAGGTTGATGCACTTATTTTCCCGGTCTCTAAATAGAGCTTTTGTAGCATTTCTGTAAGGTCTGTTTTACCCGCAAACTTAGAACCCACGTAATTTAGATTAGAAGGATTTAAGAAGTCTAATAGACTCTCTTTTCCTAATCCAAATTCCAAGGGTTTCGTTCTCTTGGTTTCTTCATATCTGTAACCACAGAAATCACGCAAGGATTCAAGAATATCATGATCAACTAATAGAATTTGACCCATCGCCGCTTGATCTGCTGCAAGTTTCATCACTGCTTGTTGTACTACCGCTAATTCCTCCGCTTGTTGGATATTCTGAGCGGTAATAGTATCTAATCCCTCGTTAATATTCCTTGCTGCAATCGTTGTAATTTCCCCGTCTATGCTCTTAATTTTAATTGGAACAGGTGCCCCGATTCTCTCATCAATTAGAGAATGATAATGCTTCTGTAACGCAACATTATCAGAAATTACCGTAGGAGCCGCGTTAGGGTTACTCACGGAGCTGGGAAGGGTGGCAGGCAGTCTATGTAATCCAGCCCTCATAAACGCGGGCGCTGCCACCGCTGTGAGGAGTTCAGGAATTGATTTAACAATAGGATTGTCACCGTTGTACTGCTGTGTCCCTGCATTCGTAATCTGATTCTCCATTGTATTAGTAGGAATTCCATTAAGAAGTGCATTCCCTCCTAATAGGTCAAATGTTTTCTTACTAAAATCAGCAGCCTCAGCAGCTTTAGGATCTGCGGTAGGAGACGGCAATTTAGCTAATTCAGTTTGCACTACTTGAGTAGTATCAGCTTTAATCCTTGCATAATCTGGGCGCACGCTTTCGGGGACGTTGACTGTTACCGGAGTTGGATTAACTGTTACTGATGGGGAATTAACTCTAATCACGGGGTTGTAATCAATGGAATTAATTCGATTAAATAAAGCGTTAATATCCGCAGTAGTAGCGTAATTAGTAGGGTTAGGTGTACGTGGCAGCGATTTAATTTCATTCACAATTGCAATCTGTGATGCTCTTAAATCATTAGGAGTCACAGTATTCAATGAAATAGCTCTAGGAAGATTGTTGATCGCTGTTTGTGTAGCTTGTACAGTGCTATTTACTCCTGTGATCGATTGATTAACTGCACGTAACTGAGCTTCTACGGGTCTTAAATCAATTTGCTGAGGAGCCTGAGCAGTTGCAGTAGTATGCGCGTTAATTTGTCTTACTAAATTTGATTCACTAGGAATTAATGTTCTAAGTGAATTAATAGTAGTATTTAATCCCTGAATATCCTGCTTAGTAGCGGTAACAGTAGAATTGCTCGCTACCGCGTTATTCATTAATTGAGAGATTCTATTGTAATCAATAGCCCCATTAGCTCCATTGGGGCCACTTGTAGCACTATTGATAGCACGGGTTAATTGCGAAGTTTGAGAATTATTCGAGTTTTCTACAGCTCTACTAACTCCATTAATAATAGAGTTTATTTGAGCCTGTGTAACTCCTCCGCTATTTCCAATGCTACCAGAATTGGGGCTAATCCCTAAAAGCCTGTCAATTTTAGACTCTAATCTCCTAATTTCTGTTCTAGCATTGTTTAATCCTTGTTGTAAATTCCTTGTATTGTCTTGTGTCCATTTTACATCAGACCACATTTTAGCCTGATCCCTTTTACTTATTTCAAATTCATTCTTAAAATATTCCCAGTCCATCGCCTCAAGAAATCCACCAATAATAGGAATTCCTTTTGTGACTGTTTTGGTGCCTCTGACGAATAAGCCTAAAACTTTTCCTACATCATCTAAAACGCTGGGAGCTTTAGAGATGATTTTAGTTAGATTACTAGGATTTTTTGCAATAGGTTTTATTACTGTAATGGTTGCGTCGCCCGCTTCTTTCATTACTTTAAGATAGGGGTTCACTCTTACAGCGCTATCAATAACCTCTACGATTACTCTTTGAGACCCCTTAATCGCTTTAGGCATTTCCTTGCTTAAAGCAGCTCCCGTATCTTTGGCAACCTTTCCCGGTAAAGCTAAAATATCCTTACCAGTTTTAGTTACATTTTTATTTACTGTGTCTACCGTTCTCCCGGCTTTATCAATTAATTTACGAGTATCCGAGATTCTACCTGTAATTTCTTTTTGAACAGGTTTCAATAGCGCCTTAGTTCCCTTATCAATATCACTAGGGATTTTATTAAGACGCTTTTGGATTTGATTAATGTAATTACGGATAGTTCTTTCAATATAAATTCTTAAACTGTCTAACCCCTTTGCTAGAACTCTTAGGATTCTCTCAATCTCCCTGGCTAACCATTTAATTTCACTTTTGAAAGTATCATAAAATTGTTTAACTAAAACAAGAATTTTAGTAATAGGAATTAAATAATCCTTAATACGATTCCAGATCATCCCCACTAAAGGAGCTAGATTGGCGGCAATTTGTTTTTGAATCTCACCGAATAGATTAGTTACTGAAAAACGTCCTGCCATGACTTGACCTTCCTTTGTGAGTGTAGAGAGAGAGAATTAAATTATATAATTTAATTATTGAGATAGGAAAGGCGACCCATTACAGACCGCCCGTGAGGCTCCCACCCAACTACTCATAGGATAGCGCAATTCAATCGAAAGCCTTCCATTCCGGAAGGTCTAAGTTGGGGAATACATTATCCCTAGCATCGCCATAAACTGCCTCACAAAGGCATATTCTCGCTGTGCCTGTAGCGTCATATAGCTCAATGCAATCTTCCTCACAACCTTCCTCGCAACTGACTTGAATAGGGAGCTTATCCCCGCTTATTTCGTACCTTTGCTTTTCTTCCCATACTTCCCCATTCTTTTTGAATACCTTGATAATAGTTTTTTTATTATCTAAAGGGTTTCCAAATTGATCACAATATGTCCATTCTGGCGGTTTATTATAACTAAAAGTTTCGTACACAACATCATAACTAGTATTGTAATATTCTTCCCCATTAAACGTATACGGGCCATCACATATCTGAGTCATGGTAGCCGCGTAATTGAAGCTAATTGATTGATTGTAAAAAACTCCTATGTAATAATTGTTTGCATCTTTTAACGTGTATCCGTACCAATTATCAGTTTGAGTAATTGGATATATGAATGGCCCGGTTGGGTTAGACCACTCACCTAGAGTTACATCAACCCTCTCGCCTGGTACAGGGTCAGTACCGTTAGGACATCTATCAAAACTGTATTCACCGTCATAGGCTCCACCGGGAATAG
>JACCDS010467356.1_pt1 | contig 16507 bp, 15 predicted proteins | sample 7446441 | NCBI WGS metagenome assembly JACCDS01 (sample SAMN15323445, study PRJNA562643) | freshwater metagenome | isolation source: river surface water | place: USA:Blue River Watershed | collected 2017-08-17
ACGCTAGACAACCAAGAAATTCGTCGTGCGTATTCGATTTGCTCTGCACCCAATAGTGGCGAATTACGCATTGCTGTCAAAGCGGTTCCTAACGGACTTTTCTCGCAGTTTGCCAATACCAAACTAAAAGCGGGGGATGTACTTGAAGTAGGAAAACCAGAAGGAAAATTCACTTTTGAACCGCAAGCCGACCGCCAACGCAATTATGCTGCTTTTGTGGCAGGAAGCGGAATCACTCCTGCTCTTTCTATTTTAAAATCCGTCTTGCAAAGTGAGCCAAAAAGTACTTTTGTATTGGTATACGGAAATAAATCTCCTGAAGAAACGATTTTCCACCAAGAATTACACGATTTACAATCGCAATATGTAGGACGCTTATTTGTTCAGTATGTGTATAGCCAATCGAAAGCAGATGGGGCTTTGTCGGGACGAATTGACAAATCAACAGTAAATTATATCTTGAAAGAAAAACACGCGAGTTTGGATTTTGATAAATTCTATTTGTGTGGTCCTGAAGCAATGATAAACACCGTTTCTGATGCCTTGAAAGAAAAAAATAGTAAAGAATCAGCTATCAAGTTTGAATTGTTTTCGGCTTCCGCCAAAGAAAATACTATCGAACAATCGTTAGAAGGACACGCTCAAATTACGGTAATGGTGGACGATGAAGAAACCACTTTTGAAATGTCGGCCAAACAAACCATTCTAGACGCTGCCCTAAAACAAGGGATTGACGCTCCGTATTCGTGCCAAGGTGGAATTTGCAGCAGTTGTTTGGCTCGTGTTACTGAAGGTAGTGCCGAAATGACTAAAAACTCTATTCTAAGCGAAAAAGAAGTAGCTGATGGATTAATCCTGACTTGCCAAGCACATCCTACTTCGGCTACGATTCGTGTGGATTTTGATGATGTATAAGTTTTTTGCCGCTAAGACACAAAGGCGCTAGGTTTATAATTGATTTATATAAAAAACGAGAAGCAATCACTTCTCGTTTTTTATTTTTACTCCTGCAAGGTTTCCAAAACCTTGTAGGTATGTTTTCTTATGTCAAGCTGAACTTGTTTAACTTCGTTGAATCTTCTATTTCAGCTTCTATTTCCCAGACTTGATTCGATTATCGTGTTTGCACAACATTTGGCAATTATCTGCTGACGTTTTTCCGCCTTCGTGCCAAGGAGTAATGTGATCCGCTTCCATTTCGTTCAGTTCAAATTTTTCGCCACATTTTACACAAATTCCTTTTTGGCGTTCAAAAGCCTCCCGTTTTTGTTTGTCTGAAAAAGCTCGAATGCTTAAATGTTTTTCTTTTCTATTTAAGACAAAATAATAAATCCCTTTTTTGTTGGACACATCTTCGTCTAACATCAAATGGGTGATTTCTTCTTCCAATGCTTTTGGGTCGAATTTATGGTTTTTGAATTCGTTGTACAAAACTCCCCATTCAATCCCTTTCATTTCTTTTCGGTATTTTGGAAACGTAACTTTTACCCAACTAATAACCGATTGAAAATACAGCCACAATTCATTGGCATTCGGTTCGTGCTGGTTTTTAGACATGTATTCTTTAATCTTTCCTTCCGAAATCCAATCAATTGCTTTTTCTAAATATTCTTGGCGGTTAGCCGATCCGTTCAAGTATTCATCGCCAATTTTAGGACGACTGTTTTTCGAAAAATACCGTTTAGCATCCGATACCCACGAACCTGAATAGACTGCGTTGCGTAATTCTTGTTCTGTCAATACTTTTCCTGCAATATTAATGGTTTCAAACCAATCTAATTTTTCGCTATCCGTTCCAGAGCAGAAATACACCATTAATTTATAATCTAAAATTTGCTCTTGCTTGTCTTTGGGTAAATTATGAAACGCCAAACCATCAATAGAATAATCCCCGTTGACATATTGACAAATTGAAATGGTGCGTTGTTGCCCATCAATCACTTCTAAATTTTGTGCTGAGCTTGTGGAACTATCACGCACCGCCCAATACATCACATTGAGCGGAAAATCTTTTTGCAAGGTGTTGATTACGGCATTGCGTTCTTTTACATCATACACAAATTCACGCTGGTACGGCGGGCGAATATCTAACTTTCCGCCAAAACCCATCACGCCATCATCGTTATTGTCTTTATAACCGTTTACCAATTCCCGAACGGTAATTTCTTTTAATTCTATGTTCATAGTTGTTTGTTTTTAATGATTATTCTAAAATATGGTGACTTTCCATTGATAACTAAATCTCTATCATCGTCTCCTTTTCTAAATTTTATTAATTCAAATTGCTCTGGATTGTATTTGTCTAAAAATGTAATTGGCACACCAATATGACCTGGATAATCAACAGGAATGTCTTTTGTTTTATCCACATTGATAGCATCATAGTTATCGTACTTTGGATATTCTTCTGGAGAGTATTTTTTGTGTAGAATTAAATCTTCGTGTCTTTTATCAATATCCAAGTTGGTAAACCAATGCACTCCTGAAACTCGAATCATACCTTCTTTATGATCTCCTGCCGTTGCATAATCTTCGTATTGTGTATTGATGAAATGACCCGCGCCTCCTTTGAATCCATAACCTAACCACAATTTATTTTCTTTGATTAATTTGAAAATGTCTTTATATGTGATTGCATTTTGATGACCTACGATGATGAATTTTTTATCGTATTCAATCAATTGTGCTACATATTCTCTAAACAAAGAAAATGGCGGATTAGTTACTACAATGTCCGCATGTTGAAGTAATTCAATACTTTCTTGGCTTCTAAAATCGCCATCGCCTTGTAAGGGTTGCACACCTATTTCGTTAGCATCAGGTACGCTATTGCCATTTTTATCTCCCGTGTATTCGAGGTACACCGCTTGTTCTGATTCGTTAGTACTGAATAAATCGGCATCTTGATTTTTATAGCAAGTGGCTATCAATTTTTTGAGTCCTAAATGCTCAAAATTATAGGAGAAATAATGAAAAAAGTTGCTTACTCTGGGGTCGTCGCAATTGCAGTAGACTACCTTGTCTTTAAAATGATCTTTGTAATGCCGTAATTCATTTTCTATGTCCGAAAGTTGGGTATAAAACTCATCTTTCTTATTGTTTTTGGCTTTGTGAAGATTGGTGTTGGAAGATTGCTTTGCCATAGTTTAGTTTAAAAGCGAAGCTGGCTCTTAAACTAATAAGCATAAAAAAAGGTGTGGTTGCCGTCCGTTAAAATGCTTACGTTCAACTCGGGTACCTGAGAAGACCCTATGCACAAATAAGCACGAACGGTCCACACCAGTCTGGTGTGAACCTACGCGACTTATTCTCGTGCATATTGCGAAATTTCTCAGGTTTCGAGTTGAGAGAATAAGAGCTAAAAGCTCAACGATATGTTTAAATTTTTATGTTTCTATTTTTTACTTTTGTTTTTATGTGTTACAAATATAGGGCTATTTTAGAGTTCAATAAACATGTATTTCCTGTTCTGCAAGACGTTCTTGTTGTTCGCTTTCAGTCAATTTTGCAACGTCTATTGAGTTGACATCGCTCCAATGAACACTTTCGTATTGTTCAATTAAGTCACGTAATTGGTTTCTTAAAGCCTTAAAATGAAGACTTTCCTTTGCTAAAAGGCGCAATTTTTTGTCGGCAACTAACGCTCTTTCATAATCCAATCCATTGGTAATTGTACCTTTTTGGACTATTTTTTCTATGTCAAAATGTGTTTTCATTTGGGTTCAGATTTGGGTTGAACAAATATAAACATTTGTTGGAATACAAATCCGTGAAATTAGTGCAATCTGTGTTTAGCTCTTTAGAATCGACTCTATTCGAGCCACAACCTGCTCAGGAAGAATGGTACGCATGGCATTTTCATACCCCGCTACTTTTTTATTGCCATAAACCGAAGTCGGCAGTTGTGGGTATTGATTTCTATCAGAAACTAAGGCGTTATCCAGCGTTTGATTAAAAGGAAAAAAACCCGCATACGGATGCGTCGCGCCCCAAAGCGTTACTACCGGTACGCCCAACATCGCGGCAATATGCGCATTGCCCGAATCCATAGACAGCATCACGTCTAAGTTGCTTATCAAATCCAATTCGTCTTGAAACGGGATTTTTCCTGCCATATTGAAAACATTGGATTTATTGCCAACAAGCGTTTGCAATGTTTCTTTTTCTTTTTGGCCTCCGCCAAAGAGTAAAATAGTATGTTCTTGATTTTGAGCTAAAGTATCGATTACTTGCTTCATTAAATCGAGTGGATAGACTTTGGAATCGTATTGGGCAAAAGGCGCAATGCCAATTGTGTTTTTTGACTGGGCAACAATTGCTGCTGTTTGAAGTTGTGAAATTTTGGCTTTTGGAGGAAATTGCGGCTGGGACAAATCAATAGGAAAACCCAAGCTTTCAAAAACCAATTGGTGTCTTTCAAACATCGTGGTCAAGGGCTGAAAAATTTTATTTTCAGCGCGTGTCAATGCTTTTTTTTCGGCACGCCCCTTGTCAACAAAAGCGACTTTTTTTCCGCTCATCACAAACAAAGTGCGAATTACTTTAGAACGCAACACATTGTGTAAATCGGCAAAAGCATCTATGTTCAACGCTTTCACATCTTGGTACAATCGCCACAAACCTTTGATTCCTTTGTGACGTTCTTTTTCGTCAAAAGCAAAAAAGTGTAGGTGGGGAATGTCCCTGAAAAAGGGTTTAAAAAACGGACGTGAAATTACGGTGATTTTCAGCTCGGGATAGTGGTTTGCCAAAGCGCGTAAAACAGGAACCGTCATGGCGACATCTCCCATTGCGGAAAGTCTCATGACGGCTATATGTTGAGTTTTAGAAATCAAATAATTTCTTGATTAAAACCATTCTCTTTTTTCTGCATGTTTTTAATAGTCATTAAACCATCAATATGCTCGTGGAGAGATGAGTCAATATTATTCATCATAGGGTCTAAAATAAAATCAACCCCTTCTTTTCTAGCAAATTTTGCAACAGGAACGAAATCACTATCTCCAGCAATTAAAATTATTTGTTGAACTTGTTCTTTAAATGAGAGTGTTGCTATGTCTAATCCAACTTTCATGTCAACACCTTTTTGGTTTAAAGGAAATTCAATATCGTCAAATTTTAAATCTGATATTTTAACTTTGCCTTCTAATAATGGTTTTGTATGCTTGGGTTTAATTTGCCATTCTCTGGAACTATTTTTTAAAAAACCCAATCTTAAAGCGATTTTTCTTTGTTTTTTTAATTCAGTAAATAAAGCATGACGAAACTTATATAAGTCGGTATTTTTAAAACTTATTGATTTGCCAGAAATCGGATTTTTCGAATCGCCATCAAAAGGTTCTGCATCGTAATAAAAAATTCTATATAATTCTGTCGGGGGTAAATTATATCGTAATCTATAATTATTTATTCTTTGGATGTGTTTAAAACAATAATAAACAATGTTTTTTGCCACCACCTCAGGTGTGTCAGAACTTTCAAAGCCTTTTATATATTTATATCTTCGGATAAAAAATCCTCCGTCAATTAAAATTGCTGTTTTCATAAATTTGGGATAAAAAAAATGTCCAAAAGTCAATATTTGTCGCTATTAATACTTTAGACTGGAAAAATCTAAAGCTGACAAATCCGCTCATTTGGACGTTATATGAATACAAATTTACAAATTTTTATATAAAATAAAAATTACAGCATTATTTTTTGTTTTGGTACAATACCGGATTCAAATCATCGTCATTGTACATCTTCATCTGCTTGTACACTTTCATGAATTTATTTCCGTTTTCGATATCTGCTAGTAAATCGTCAATGGCTGTCGATAAATCGGTTCTTTGTTCCAATAAGACGTTTAGTTTTTCTTGGCATTTGTCTTTGTGTTCTTGCGAAGCATCTGGACGACTTACCTCTTCTTGCATGTGGTAAATTTTCAAAGCCAAAATAGACAGTCTGTCAAAAGCCCAAGCGGGACTTTCTGAATTGATTTTAGCGTCTGCTTTTACTTTTACGTGGCTGTATTTTTGCAAAAAATAGCTGTCAATATATTCCACCATATCGGTGCGCTCTTGATTGGAAGCGTCGATTCGTCTTTTTAAAGTCAAAGCCGCCACGGGATCAATATTCGGGTCACGAATAATATCTTCAAAATGCCATTGTACCGTGTCAATCCAATTTTTTAGATACAATAAATGCTCAAATTGGTCCTTTGGAAAAGGATTATTGATGGGTTGGTCCACATTATCAAATTGATGATAATCTTGGATACTTTTTTCGAATACTGAATAGGCTAATTTTGAAAACATCTCTTTATAAATTGAATCACAAAGATACTTTTTTATACATTTATAGGATTGAAAAAACGATTAAAGTTTTATAAAACCATTCTAAATTCAAATTATGTACATCCACCATCTCTCTGAAAACAATAGTGTCCTGAATGATTTTTTAGGTCAAATTCGCGATGTGTCTATCCACAATGACAGTATGCGATTTAGAAAAAACATGGAGCGCATAGGCGAAATTATGGCGTATGAAATGAGTAAAAAATTAGACTACCAAGCAGTCGACATCCCAACTCCTCTAGGATCAAAAGCAACACATTATATCAAAAATTCGTTAGTAATTTGTTCTATTCTACGGGCAGGTTTAACACTCCATAACGGTTTTCTCAACTATTTTGATGCTGCCGAAAACGGCTTTATTTCGGCCTACCGTAACCACCCCAACAACGATGATTTTTTTGAAATTGTAGTCCAGTACCAGGCTATTGCCGACATTAACAACAAAACGGTTGTTTTGGTTGACCCCATGTTAGCCACAGGACAATCTATTGTAGCGGTTTATAATCGCTTAATAGAACGAGGAACTCCTGCCGAAATTCATATTGCAGTGGTGATTGCCGCGCCAGAAGGAATTGCGCATTTGGAAGCTGAGTTACCTGAGAGCTGTCATCTTTGGATCGCTTCAATTGACGCTCACCTCAACGAACACAGTTATATTGTTCCTGGGCTTGGCGATGCAGGTGATTTAGCCTACGGTCAAAAATTATAGTTGGCTTACAAACAAATATAAACTACACAAGACAAGCGTAATTAATACTATTTCTTGTTTGAATTTGGTTTGTATATAATCCAAATGAGCACTTCCTAGTATTGCCAAAGGCGCAATGGTTAGTACTAATAAATCACTGCTTTTGTTAGCTGAAAGAACAAAAACTATCCCACCAATAAAAAAGGAAGCTACAATTTTTTTATACGAGATTTGCGTTATTGAAGGACGATGTGACAAACTAATAAACATCGAAAAAACAAAAAACAAAGCCACCGAGGCATAAATCGAAAAGGCAATGTTTTGATTGGTATTTTCAAAATAATCTATTGCAAAATTAGTCTGAGTATTTCGATGCAAATAGTCACTAGTATTCATTCCAAAATAAAAACTGAAAAAAAGGAAAAATATACCCACCGCAATAAATGCAATAAATGGCAAAACCCAATTGGTATAATCTCTAGAAACATGAAAAATAATCGAGATAAAAACTAAAATCAAGAATAAAATACACCAAAAACTAAACAACGAGGCTACAAAAATCCATAAGGAAGCATCAAAAATCTTTTCTTTAGACGCTTTCATGGACTGCAACGAAATTAATCGGCGCAAGGCCAATAACACAAAAAAATTAGCCAACAATAGATTCAGATTGTTGAATATCGTTGGGAAAAATAAAAGGAATGTCAAATAAAAAAGGGAGGTATAGGCGCTATCTCTCGTCAAGCCGTTTCGTTTGCCAATAAAACTGGTTAAAAAAACAGACGCCAAAATTACCAAAAAAGCAAATCCTTTTTTTAGGATTACAACCACCGAAGTTAGGCAAGATAAATCTTGAATTTGGTAGGTAAAAAAGAAAAACAACACTAAAAATACGACCAAAGCGTAATTTAATGGTGTAGATTTTTTAAAAACACTTGTAATCATGAGGATATTTTATACTTTTGTGTTGGTAAATATACTACTTGTTTAAAACAAGTTCAAAAAAGATTCGTTTCTTTTACTATACTTACTCAAAAATAAAAAAACAATATAATTTATATCATTATGAAAGCATTTTTCGAAGGAATTCAATTCTTATTTGTAGATGTATTATTTGCTCCTCTTGATTTTTTACGTTCTTTAGAGTTGTCTTCATGGACTGCTGCTAACACTATCAACTGGATCTTTATGCTAATTTGTGCGGCTGCCATTGTATATTGGATCAAACAATTGCAAATTTTTGACGAAGCAGGTACAGAAAATCAAGATACTACTGCACACTCTTTCTTAAAATAATAAAGAAATCAAAAAATATTGGAAACTACTTTAAGTCGTTTCCAATATCTCTTCTAAAATACATCTTATCAAAATGAAGCTTAGCTATATTCTGGTAAGATTTTTTTATGGCTTCTTCGAAGTTATCGCCGTAAGACGTAACGGTTAAAACACGTCCTCCGTTAGACAACACTTGATTGTTTTCTAGTTTGGTTCCAGCGTGAAAAACAATCGAATCGGTTATGTTTTCTAACCCTGAAATTACTTTTCCTTTTTCAAATTCTTCTGGATAACCGCCCGAAACGACCATAATGGTTGTGGCACTTCTTTCGTCTATTTCCAAAGCAATTTGGTCTAGTTTTTCATTGGCTACTGCCAAAAACAATTCGACTAAATCCGTTTTTAATCTTGGAATTACCACTTCGGTTTCTGGGTCACCCATTCGAACATTGTATTCAATCACAATAGGTTCGCCTTTTACGTTGATTAATCCAATAAAAACAAATCCTTTGTACGGAATTCCGTCTTTTTGAAAACCATCAATGGTTGGTTTTACGATGCGCGTTTCGATTTTTTCCATCAAAACAGCATCAACATAAGGAACTGGGGAAACAGCTCCCATACCGCCTGTATTTAAGCCGGTATCGCCTTCGCCAATGCGTTTGTAATCTTTGGCTGTAGGCAAAATTTTATAGCTTTTTCCATCAGTCAAAACAAAACAACTTAGTTCGATTCCGTCCAAAAATTCTTCAATCACCACTTTAGCACTTGCGGTTCCAAATTTTTGGTGCACCAACATGTTGCGCAATTCTTCTTTGGCTTCGGCCAAATCTTGAATAATCAACACGCCTTTTCCGGCCGCTAATCCGTCTGCTTTCAATACATACGGCGGTTGTAACGTTTCTAAAAATTGACAGCCTTGTTCTACTGTTTCGGCCGTAAAACTGTCATAAGCAGCGGTTGGAATGTTGTGTCTAAACAAAAATTCTTTAGCAAATTCTTTACTTCCTTCTAATTGAGCACCAATCGTAGAGGGTCCAATTACTGGAATGTGTTTTATGTCGGCGTCGTTTAAAAAGAAATCGTAAATTCCTTTTACCAATGGGTCTTCTGGACCTACTACCACCATTTCTACTTTTTCTTTCAATACAAAGTCTTTAATAGCAGGGAAGTCGGTTGGGTTGATGTTAATATTATTCGCTATTGCTGCGGTTCCGGCATTTCCTGGAGCCACAAAAAGGGTGTCGCAAAGCGGACTTTGAATCATTTTCCATGCAAAGGCATGCTCTCTTCCGCCTGAACCCAATAGTAAAATAGTCATAGTGTGTTGTATTTAGTTGCTTGTCCTCCACTTGAAAGACGATGCAAAAATAACGGCTTTTGAACGGAAATAATAATTAATTTGTAAAAATTATTTCCATTCAAAAGTCAATAAAAATAGTTATTTAATATAATTCGAAAAATCTTTGTGTTCCTCTTTCGAAAGTTCTTCTGGAGAGAGGGATTTAAAATACTCGTAAGTGATTTTCATTCCTTCGGCGCGGCCTACTTTGGGCTCCCAGCCTAACAAGGTTTTGGCCTTAGTAATGTCAGGCTGGCGTTGTAAGGGGTCGTTTACCGGCAGCGGATGGTACACCACTTTCTGATTCGTACCAGTTAATTTGATGATTTCATCAGCAAAATCCTTGATGGTAATTTCGTCTGGATTTCCAATATTCACTGGATACACATAATCAGAATGCAAGAGTCTGTAAATTCCTTCGACTTGATCGTCTACATAACAAAACGAACGTGTTTGCATACCATCACCAAAAATAGTTAAATCCTCCCCACGAATGGCTTGCCCAATAAAGGCCGGGATTACTCGTCCGTCATTGAGGCGCATTCTTGGTCCGTAAGTGTTGAAAATTCGAACAATTCGAGTTTCTACACCATGAAACGTATGGTACGCCATAGTAATCGATTCTTGGAAACGTTTGGCTTCGTCATACACTCCTCTTGGTCCTATAGTATTTACGTTGCCGTAATATTCTTCGGTTTGTGGATGCACCAAAGGATCACCATATACTTCAGAAGTCGAAGCAATTAGTATGCGTGCTTTTTTTACGCGCGCCAATCCCAACAAATTGTGTGTCCCAAGCGAACCTACTTTTAAGGTTTGAATTGGGATTTTCAAATAATCGATAGGACTTGCTGGCGAAGCAAAGTGCAAAATATAATCTAACTTTCCTGGAACGTGAACGAATTTAGTGATATCGTGATGGTAAAATTCGAAGTTTTCAAGCTTAAATAAATGCTCGATGTTTTTCAAATCGCCCGTAATCAAATTGTCCATCCCAATAACAAAATAGCCTTCTTTGATAAATCGGTCACAAAGGTGCGATCCTAGAAATCCTGCCGCTCCTGTTATCAATATTCGTTTCATTTATGATTATTTAAATTAAAAATTTGTTCCAAAATTTTGATTGTAATTAAATAGGTTGGTTTTACTCCTGTAGTTCCTAAACCTCCTGAAGCTAATGTACTTCCAGTTTCCAAAGGGTTATCTGAAGCATAATAGGCATAGCGTACTTTAATATCTTTTGGCACACTTTTTCTAATTCTCGAAGCCGATTGAATGGCTTTTTGATAATAGGCGCCTTCCATTTCTAATCCAATCGCTCTCCAAGTAGATTCGTGGAAGAATTTTAACAAGTCCCTATTTTGCAAAGAGGTTCCTAAAACAGTAACCATGGGTCCGTCAAAAACCGCTATATCATTTCCTTCAAACATATCCGCAGTTAATTCATTTTCAAAGAAATAGTTGTCTGCAGTTCCTTCATTGATATGCGCATTGGGAATCATGATGTCTCCCTTGCCTCCTTCTAAAATTCCGGCTTTTCCCATAATCGAAATCGACTGGGCATTTAAGAAGGTTTCTTTTTTGTATGGTTTAAACAACTCGTCTATCGTTTCATAGGCCTGCTCACCAAAAGCGTAATCCATGACAATTAGCACGGGTTTTTCCTCGCCAAGTTGAGCTTTTGGGAAAGACGTTTTGCTCCAATCTATTTTTGCAGTGTCAAAAATTTGTACATCGATATTCGTTCCTGAAGTGTCGGGTAACGAAATCATCCCTTGTTTCAAGGCTACGGCCTCTACTACATTACGTAATTCATTCGCACCTGACTTACTCAACTCTTCGTAAATAAAAAAATCGGATGGGTTTTTGAATTTGGTTTTCAAAGCTGGAACTGCAAAAATGGAGTTCATCACCGAGTGCATATTAGCACTAATCACATGGATTGGTCGGTCTAAAAGATGATTCGCTTTTAAAACTTCTTTGATGTTAGTTGCCCAAATTTCACCGTGAATATGGTGCCCCAAACGTTCTCTCAATACTGGGCTAAATGTAATTGTTCGTTTGTTATTTTCTACAATTTCTTCAATTGCAAGTTTTCCTAACCAATAGATTACATGTAAAAATCGATCTGGAATTGCATCCGATCCAAAAGCATCATAAATAGCTAAGATTTCTTCAAAAGTTCTACCTAAAATAGTAGCAGTATGAGAAATTGCTTTTTCCTTTTCTACCTGCGTTAATTTTTTATTGTGCTGAACAGCAATTTCTAATTTTTTCCAATCGTGTGACACCTCTCCGGCTTCGTCCAACAACACTCTGTTTTTAATCTTGTGCGATTCGATAAAAATGAAAGTCAGGTGCGTCAAAATATCATAAATATCTGAACGTCCACGAGTAATAACTACATTCATTTGCTCTTCGTCGATTCGGTAACAATTACGACGCCTTTTTGGAGGAACAATTGCTTTAAAATGTGATTTTGAATAGCCTTCTTCTGAAGTTAAATTGATAAATCGACATTCTTCAATTCCTATTGGGAGACGCTCTATCACGTACAAAAGTCCGTTTAATTCCACTTTTTCATCGGCAATATTTCCATAAATTTCTGGTCGTAAGGCTAATAAAGCTTCACGTAAAGTATCTCCAGAAACTCCCATTGGCTTATAAAAACCACGATTAAATAAATGCCTCATGGTAATGTACAGTCGTTCAATAGCTGCTGACGACTCTTGCGCACGAGAGCGCGAAATGTTTTTAGTATCCATACTTTTCTCTTATTTAACCTACAAAGATACTGGATTTATTTAGGGTTTAGCACATCGGCAATTTTTCTGTCATTAGACAGTCGCGGAATTTTATTCTGACCACCCAATTTTCCAATAGATTTCATATAATCTTGAAAACCGTTTTTAATCACTTTTGTAATTACCAATGGGCGCAAAACATTGCCAACAATTAGGTCGTCATAATACACATTTTGTTGGCGCATCGCGACGTCAATTAGTAAAGCAAATTGATCTAAATTATCGGGTTCGTTTTCAAATTCAATCAACCATTCATGATACGGTAATCCTTTAGCTGGATTAATTTGTGGCGCCACGGTAAATTCATTAACACGAATTGAAGTTCCTTCCATGGCTTGTTGCAAAGCACTTTCTACTTCTTTACCAATCACATGTTCGCCAAAAGCAGAAATATAATGTTTGATTCTTCCAGAAACCACTACGCGATAAGGTTGTAAACTAGTAAATTGAACGGTATCGCCAATATTATACCCCCAAAGCCCCGCATTAGTTGATAAAATTAAAACGTAATTCACTCCCAATTCGACTTCACCAATGGTATAACGACGAGCATTTTCTTTATAAAATTCGTCACTTTTAATGAATTCATAAAAAATTCCTGAATTCAACAACAGCAACATTCCTTTTTCATTTTGTGAATCTTGGTAAGCAAAAAAGCCTTCCGAAGCCGGAAAAAGCTCAATACTATCTACTTTTCGACCTATTAAATTTTCAAATTTAGCGCGATACGGTTCGTAATTCACACCGCCGTAAATAAACAAATTGAAGTTGTTAAAAATTTCACCAACTGGCTTGCCCCCCTTTTGCTGCAATTTTTCAAAATACATTTGAACCCAAGACGGAATTCCTGAAATAACCGACATGTTTTCGTTGAATGTTTCTTCTACGATGGCGTTGACTTTGGTTTCCCAATCTTCAATACAATTAGTTTCCCAACTTGGCATGCGGTTTTTTTGTAAATATTTCGGAACAAAATGCGCCACAATTCCGGACAAACGGCCTAATTTGATACCATTCTTTTCTTCCAAAATTGGGCTTCCTTGAAGAAAAATCATTTTCCCGTCTACAAAATCGGCATTGCCGGTTTCGTAAATATAATGCAAAATGGCATTGCGAGCCGCTTCAATATGATACGGCATGGATGCTGCGGTTAACGGGATGTATTTTGCTCCTGAAGTAGTGCCAGATGTTTTGGCAAAATAAAGTGGTTTACCTTTCCAAAGTACGTTCTCCTCCCCTTTTACCACTCTATCCACATAGTGTTTTAGGCCTTCGTAATCTCGAACGGGAACGTGTTGAGCAAAATCGGCCGGTGTTTTAATTTGGTCAAAATGGTGATCCAATCCAAATTGAGTTTTTTTCGCTTGACGAATTAATTCTTTAAAAACTTTATTCTGAGTTGCCACAGGATAGGCAGCCCAAGTTTGTGTTTTTTTCACCACTTGGCGAGCCAATAATCGAGCTGCAATAGATTTTATAGACATTATTTGAATTTTATTTTTCCTTTTTGGACAATTGTTGCTCTTCTTTGGTTACTCGTTTTCGCAATTCTAATTCTTCTTTTGAGGCCTCCAAATTTGCTCCTGAAGGTTCTTTATCTACAGATGAAAGAATAGAATCTTTGTTGAATTTGGCAAATTCCAATTCGCCTGTCAATACTTTTTTTAAAGACTGGATATAGGCTTCATTGTATTCTAATGCCTGAGTCAACGAATCTGATTTTAAAGCTAATTCCGTGGCGTCGCGTTTTAATTTGGAAGACGAATACCCTGGAATAAATTCGCGCAATGGGGTAAAAGCAATGATAAAAGTAGTTACAAAAATAATAAATATGGCACTCAAACTCACCACCACAAAAACATTCATCAACGTCAATTTTAAAGAAAATGTTTCCTCAAAGGTATCTTCGTTTAAAATAATTAAACGCCTTTTGTTGAATAAATTTTCTTTTAATTGTTGTCTTTTAAGTCCTTTTTTAGACATTGTTTTTGGTTTATTGAACAAATATAAACAATTATTAGTATAGGTGACATGGACTAATTTTAGAAGTACAAAGACTACTAAATCTGTGTTTAATACAATTTTAACGCTTTTAAAAACAAATAATCTTTGAAAAAAGAATGGCTATTCACGAATTCTGTATACATTTGTACTTCATTTTTAAACAAATTTGCTTCGGCATATAAAATATCTTAATTATGGGAAGATTAGGCGTTACAGAAATCCTTGTTATTTTAGCAGTTGTATTATTGCTTTTTGGGGGTAAAAAAATTCCAGAACTGATGAAAGGTTTAGGAAGCGGAATTAAAGAATTTAAAAACGCTGCTAAAGACGATTCATCTGACAAAAAAGAAGACACTAAAGAGTAATTCTTTATCAATTCTAATAACAAAACCCAGGTTAATCAACTTGGGTTTTTTGTTTTTTATACTATCATGGTTAATTGAATGCGTTTGCGGTCTTCGTCCACTTCAGTCACTTTTACCTCAACGTGTTGGTGTAATTTTACTACCTCATTCACATCGCTCACAAAACCTGCTTTGAGTTGGGAAATGTGAACCAAACCACTTTCCTTAATTCCAATATCCACAAAACAACCAAAGTTGGTAATATTGTTGACAATTCCAGGTAAAATCATACCTGATTTCAGGTCTTTTATCGATTTTACATTCGGGTCGAATTCAAATACTTTAGCTGATTTTCTAGGGTCTAAACCGGGTTTTTCCAACTCTTTGATAATGTCTTTCAAACCAAGTAAACCGATTTCGGGTGTAATGTAATGCTCTGGTTTAATTAAGGCTGTTTTTTCTTTGTTGCCAATTAATTCGCGCACCGAAAGCTTCAAATCTTTGGCTATTTTTTCTACAATTGGATAGGCTTCGGGATGTACCGCCGAGTTATCCAAAGGGTTTTTACCTTCTTTAATTCGGATAAAAGCAACTCCTTGTTGAAATGCTTTTTCGCCAAGACGTGGCACTTTTCTTAATTGTTTGCGGTCTTCAAAAGGGCCGTTTTCCGAGCGGTAGTTTACAATATTCTCAGCTAGCTTCTCTCCTATTCCACTCACATAACTCAACAAATGCTTACTCGCTGTATTAATGTTAATTCCTACCGAATTCACACAACGAATTACGGTAGCGTCCAACTCTTCTTTCAGTTTATTTTGATCTACATCGTGTTGGTATTGGCCTACGCCAATGGCTTTGGGATCAATTTTTACCAACTCGGCCAAAGGATCGCTTAATCTACGTCCGATAGAAACCGAACCTCGAACAGTGACATCGTAATTAGGGAATTCTTCACGGGCAATTTTAGACGCCGAATAGACCGAAGCACCCGCCTCCGAAACCACAAAAACTTGTACGGGCTTGGCTTCGCCCTGTTCGCCTGTGGCTCGAGTGTCAAACGCAATTTTTTTAATAAAGAATTCTGTTTCGCGCGAAGCCGTTCCGTTCCCAATAGCAATCGCATCAATTTTATAGGAATTGACCATCGAACGAATTTTTTTCATTGCAATAACCTCTTCATTTTGAGGCGCGTGTGGATAAATAGTTTCATTATATAACAAATCTCCTTTTTCATCCAAACATACCACTTTACATCCTGAACGATAGCCTGGATCAATCGCTAAAATGCGCTTTTCACCTAAAGGCGGTGCCAATAAAAGTTGTCCTAAATTAGTTGCAAAAACTTGAATCGAATTAGCATCTGCTTTGGCTTTAGCTTCTTGCAAAGTTTCGTTAGCAATAGCGGGATTTAATAATCGCTTGTAACTGTCTTCGATGGCTAATTGAATGTGTGGCGTGGTATCGTTTTGACGTTTTAAAATCAGTTCATCAATGATATCATAAGCCTCGTCAATATCGACCTCTATTTTTAGTTTTACAAAACCTTCGTTTTCAGCACGCAACATCGCTAATAATCGGTGAGGTGGTGTTTTACTTAACGACTCGGACCAATCAAAATATTGGGCAAATTTTTGAGCACCCTCCTCGTCTTTTTTGGTTTTAACCACTTTAGTGGTAATCGTAGCTTTTCGTTGAAACAAACGTCGCAACTG
>JACCDS011431011.1_pt1 | contig 16505 bp, 16 predicted proteins | sample 7446441 | NCBI WGS metagenome assembly JACCDS01 (sample SAMN15323445, study PRJNA562643) | freshwater metagenome | isolation source: river surface water | place: USA:Blue River Watershed | collected 2017-08-17
ATATAGTATTTCCCTGTCACTCATCGCACTCACGGGAGTTCACTATGTTTAGCAAGAATGTTGGAACCGTCGATCGCGCAATCCGTGTCATCGTTGGTATCGCACTTGTCGCTGCTGCAGCGACTGGGACACTCGGGGCCTGGGCCTATATCGGTATCGTGCCGATCTTCACAGGTGCAATGGGCGCATGCCCTGCGTACTCCTTGATTGGGTTGAATACCTGCAAGAAGTAAGTTTCTTAGGGGGCCAAAGGCCCCCTATGTCTTTTGTTAGGAATCCCTCTCCAGAAGAATGACGGTGTCTTTTTCAAGCCCGATCGTTAGCGACAGGGACTGAATCATCGTCTGATGATGTCCTGGTTGATTTGTTCTCGTTCGATATCCGTTTGCTTGCAAGGCTGCGTTTGCAAGCTGCATGATGGCCTTGTAAGCCATATCAAACTGTCCTTCCTCATTCAACCCAGAGAGTTTTGCGTTTTCGAGACTGCCTTTCGCAGCATCTAGCAACCGCTGGAGTGTGTCCGCATCGGGGTCCACCTTATCCAGGGTGTTACCAACAAGGTTCTCTAAGGTCACTCCACGACTCCTTTCGATACGCTGTCAAGTGACTCCTCAGTGCCGAGAAGAAAAAGCTTTGGCTTTGAAAGTACGCTTAGGACGAAAGCGTCTCGTTTCTTCACTTTTGAATGCCATTCCTCAGGCGTAAGAATCGTTGGGTTGATCTCTCGGCCTAAGGTTTCCTCCGCGGCCGATATAGAACTCGCAATTTGCTCAAAGCTGACCTTACCCAAGATCATTAAATCGATATCACTTGTCGTGGTCGCGTTCCCAGCAGCCATTGATCCATACACGAATACAACTTGGCATTGATCTGCGTACGGTTCGATAGCCTGCATTACTACATCACCTAGACCAAACGTCTTTTTGGCGATTCCAGCAAGCTCATTAAAAATCGGGCATTTCGTATTTGCTTGGAATAGCAATTGATTGCCAGATCTCTCCCGCGTGAGAACCCCAAGATCTGCTAGCTTGTTCAGCTCACGACCCACAGGCGGAGCAGCAAGACCAGTCATTCGCGCCACCTCACGTACGTGATAGCGACGATCAGGCTGAAGCAATAGCAGGCCAATCACTTGTTGTCGGTACTGGGCGAAAAGTAGGTTTGAAAGGGACATGAGGGGCATTTATTTCGTAACTTAATTGATTACAATCGTAACTAATTTAGTTACATAAGACAATCCTCGCCACAAAAACCGTCGCAGCGATTCCGGACGTCTTCCGCCATCACCTAATGGTTTACTCAACGCGAGGGTCCAGCAATCGATCGTTGATCTTAAGCCGTGAGCTCTAGTCTTCCTCACCCTCCTCCACCTCCGGCGCCGGCCAGATCTCATCGGCCCAGGCGTCGGCGGTGGCGCGGTCGATAAGCCACTTGGTCATCGCACTGCAGCGACAGCCTTTAACTTGAGGCCAAGCGCAGAGAGCACCTTGATTACTGTTGCGAATTCCGGGTTGCCATTGGGCGACAACGATTTATAGAGACTCTCACGACCAAGACTTGCCTCGTTGGCCACCTTTGACATTCCTGCCGCACGCGCGACATCACCAATCGCGGCTGCAATTACTGCTGCATCACCGTCATCAAAAGCCGCCTGTAAGTACGCTACTGCTTCCTCACGGGTTTTAAGGGACGCTGCCGGATCCCATTTGGTTAGCTTCAACTTGGTCTTTTTCATAAGTGTTTTGCCATTTCAATTGCATGAGCAATGTCGTCATGTTGGGTGCTCTTCTCTCCGCCCCAGAGAAGAATCACCCTTCCCTGACCCCTAGACACAAGATAGATCCGATAGCCGGGCCCAAAATCAATACGTAACTCCGAAACCCCAGAGCCGACGGGGCGCACATCCCCCGGGTTTCCGAGCGATAGGCGTCTTAACCGGATATTGATACGCGCTCGAGCCTGAGGATCACGGAGCGACTCAAACCATTTGCCATAGCTCGCCGACTGAAGAATTTCGATTTCCACAATTGTATCCTTTGAGATACGACTAAACAAGACAATTGAGTTTGCAACCGCAGTGATACCTTGGAAATCGTGCTTTCGTCTGATTCAATCAAGCAATACCAACCTAAGGTTATGCTCCCCATGGACTGCCCCTTCTGCACCCTGCCACCAGAACGCATCGTGAAGACAAACTCAGATGCCGTTCTGATTAGAGACGCCTATCCGGTCTCCCCGGGTCACTGCTTAGTCATTCCGAAGCGACACGTCGGCAGCTGGTTTCAGATCACAGAACAAGAACGTCAGGCCATGCTTGCGCTTTTAGACGAAGCCAAAGTTTTGATCGAGGCCGAGTTCGACCCAGATAGCTACAACATTGGTATCAATGACGGGCCGGCAGCGGGTCAGACTGTTCCCCATCTACACATGCACCTAATTCCCCGGTATCGGGGCGATCTGCCAGACCCACGCGGCGGCGTGAGATGGGTTATCCCCGAAAAGGCAAAGTACTGGAAGCCCTGACTCTGGGTTTATAGCGTAGCCGTTGGTATTCCTAAACCACCGCAACCGTCACAACAGCCTTCGGCAGGGCTGCGCACTTTTCCTTGAACTCGGCCTCATCGATGATTCTTTCCTCGAACGGTGACATTGCGTCAATGATGAGATCTAGATCTTTATGCAAGCCGTACGCTCTGAGCCGAGGAAATACCTGGATCAAAGCCCTGCGAACCGCCGCTTCAGTTTTTTGGTCGAGTTCTATTGCCGCATAACTTGCAGGTACGCCCAAGGGAGAGTGAAACATCGGCACATAAAACGTTGGTTGCCCCGTGATCTCTATCCGCAGGTCGAAGTCTTCTTGAAAAACTACGTTATCCAACGCTAGCTTGAATGTGCCACTTAGCTTTTTCCAATCGAACCGAATTCGAGAGACCGTAACCGTCTTTGGCGTCTCGGGAGCAACAACATTCTTGGCTAGCCAGGCGTGTACCTCAGCAAGCTTTGTTTTCACAGCTTCACGGTCGTAGGTCATGAGCGAAATTTTTAGCGATGAAAAGCTCAAAATCTGAGCCTGCGAACCTCGCAGCTTACATCCCGCCCCTGCAATTACTTCGATTTCCTGCTAGAGAACAAGTTAATGGCAAATCAATCATCGGCCACGGCCTCGCTCTCTCACTGAGGCGGGTAGGGTGTCCCAGCCGGTTAGAAAATCCACCGTATCTAAATTAAGTTCGACAATAGCCCCTACGGGCATTGTCGGTGTATTTACTCTAACGTTCGAGTCCGCATGAAGTTGTTCGGGAAATAGCGCAATGCATGAGCCCTTCCCCTTTGAGGATGAATAAATAACTCCCTCGAATCCAGCACGTCGAATTAAGTCTCCAATAATTTGGCTTTGTGATGGAAGCCCGAACTGCATTGGCAATACACGCCAGTTTGTCTGGAAAATTGCTCGCCGAAGTGCAGAAACCGTTCTGATCATCGCAAGATCACCAGATCCGAGCTTTAGTTTACGAGCGAGCTCTCTCGCCTTCTGGGGTAGCGGTATTGTCGCCAGCACCTTAACTAGGTTGTTAAAAATCTGGGGTTGCCTCGTGTCAAATAGATTCAAGAGTCGGCCTTGCAACCGGACGAAGGTATAACTTACCTTCGGAAACAACGCCATTTCCTGTGGCGTAAGCCCACCCTGATCTGAGCCAGACGGGATCTGAAAATACTCTCGGTAAGCGGTCTCGCTATCCTCTGCCAAGTAAAGTGCTGGCCAAGGTTGCAGAGTGTTTCTATCAAGGTCTATCCCAGCGTTGAAGCGGCCACCAATTCTACGCAGACTCCCTGCCGCACTGAGTGGCGAGAGAGTGAACTGATAGTCAACCAGCCGGCACCAGCCGTCCAGATCCACAATCGTTGGGTCGTATCCACTCAGAGACGCTAATAACGCCTCATCTCTCCTTTGGCGCTCTGGCTGCAGGTGAAAGTAAAGAACCTGTTGAAGTTCATCTAAATCCTCGGATAACGTTCTCCACTTCTCGAGGTCGCGCCCTGTAAACTGTTCCAAGACAGTGATCTTCAGCGTCGATCCCTGAGCTTCTTGCCCCCCTCGACTTGGAATCGCTTTCTTTGATCTCACCTAACTTTTTGAATGTTTATTAGCCTTACTCGACTTTTGAGCAGAGCGATTCGTCATTGCCGCTTCAAAGACGTATTTTCTGAGACGTGCGTATCGCCCAAGTCGAATCATGTCTCGCGGACTAACATCACCAAGAATCGGGTTTTGTGTCTTGAACCAAAGAGCAGTCTTTGTGGTGTCGCCATCAAATATCTCGGCTACAAGATTCACGATATTCGCGATTTCTTCAAGACGCTCTCCGACCGCCTCGGGCATCTTTTCGTCATAACGGACCGACTTATCCGAAACGGATGCAATCCGAGAGATATCCTTTTTCTCAAATCCAAAGAAGTTGACGACCTTTTGTGGACGGAAGTGCCGACGCTCCCAAAAAGACATGTGGTCATCACCAACGGTTTCAAAAATTGATGCTTTGGGACTCTCTGAAAAAGAATTAGCGATTGCCATGGGATTTCCTCGGGTGCTTAAACCACGTTTAAACCATGATTTAACCACAATCTAACCCTACTAGGTCTTGGAAATTCCGGTGGCTTCACAATCGAAATTGTGCCAATGAGGATTGGACCCGCCCATCAACCCTTCGCGCTAGCCGTTCGGTTTACCCCCATGTTTGGACCCCAGACAAATGGATCCATCTGCCGACCTGGCTTGAATACGGCCCGCCCTTGCTGCAAAGCTCCCCCCTCGAGCAATCGGCGGTTAATCCCAGTCCAAATGCAGCAGCGTCGCCGTCTCGGTCACCTCAGTTTCAACCTTGATTTGCTTATGCATCGCAACCTGGCCTTCCGCGTTGAGCCGACGAATCCCTTTCAGCTGATTGGGCTCGATACAACAGCAGCAAAAGACAAAAGACTCTGGCGCAGCCATCGGTGTTGCATCACAGAAAGGGGCAAGCGCCTCTGCATGGCAGGTCGCCATATCCTCGTGAAAGTCGTTGCTGCAGCAGAGATGTGAAATTGCGATCTTCTTGGCGCCCCACTGCGTACAGACATAGGAGATCGCCTCATAGCTGACGTTGTAGTAATAGTCCCGATTAGGAACCTGCTGATGATAAGAAGAAGTTCTGTACTTATCGTAGCTCACCGCATTCGAGCCTGGGGTAAGAATTACGCCGCGTAATTTCCCATGGGGGTTCTTGCTTTTAATCGCCACCAAAGTCACGCGAGGGTTCTTAAAACGGTTCCAGTCAGCCAGCGGACGAATCACACCCTGATAAGAGATTCCAAGGTCATCCTCAAAGAATTGACTGGATCCCCCAAGGGGTGAGAAGCCATCCTCTGTTCCGACGATAGCAACATCTGCATCCCCCCGGTTAGCAAGGTCGGAAAACATTGCACTAAAGTCATATCCAACAATGGTTCCTGTGTTGACGGAAGACCGCAGCTCTGCAAACTTCGTAAATCGACTCATATCGCCTAACCCCCTTTTCGGTTTTGTTTAACAGCTAGGTTACAGAAGCCGAGTGTTTTGCTTTTAGAGAAAGCCGCGCCATCAAATTGAAAGGTAACGACATCGCCCTGCCGGAAACCAATGCCGCAGTCACCCCCGCCGAAACCCGTCAATATGAACTTTGAATTGAATTGACCTCTAGTGACCTCAAGTAAAGACACGTGGTACTTGAGTTGTGCAGTCTTCCCGCTGCCAGCCTTCTTCCATGCCTGCTGCGCGTCTCGGCGATCGGTAAGAATCCGTAACGTGACCTCGCTATCGCCCAAAAAGTCGAAGTTACAGGAACACGCATAGGCTGGCGCTGAGAGCAGCAGCAATACCGCATAGGAAAGGAGGGATTTCATAGAACGAAAGATAGCCTTGGGGTGGCTCAATTTGTGCGCCACCAAAGCTAAATCTCGGGCTAATACGCGATCGACTGCTCAGATGAGCAATAGTCGCGCAGGAATTCCAAATGCAGCAGAATATGAAAATCTATGACGCCAGCCGAAGCCATCCACCGATTCGAACATCTACGCCGGTTTACGCGTGACGGCGAGCGCGCAGTACACAAGCCTTTGCTTGCACTTTTAATGCTTGGTCGACTTGCTAATGGACAGAGCAATCCAGTGACCTTTGCAGAAATAGAGCCCAAGCTGAAAGAGTTACTAAGTGACTTTGGCCGCCCTAGTGCGGTCAACACCCCACACAACCCTTTTTGGCACCTGCAGAGTGACGGTATCTGGAAACTGGAAGGCCCGGCCAGCATGCTCTCCCGACCACCGGGTGCAACCCCTAATATCAGCGAGCTACGCAGCCCGGAAGTGCAAGGGCAGTTTTCACCTGAGCTGCTGCAGTTACTTCATGCGCAGCCACAGGTTATTCATGAAATTGCTCATCATTTAGTAAACATAAATTTCCCTGCTTCGATCGCACAAGACGTGCTGGATGCAACAGGGATACCGCCGCTTGCAGCAGTCGTAATGCAAGAAGCCTCCCCTAACAATGTTAGCCAGGATGACGCAGCCACACCGCGCCGTCGTCGTGACCCCGCATTTAGGGAGAAAGTATTGATTGCCTATGACTACCGATGTTGCGTGTGTGGTTTTGATCTTCGCTTGGGCCGCCAGATTGTCGGAATTGAGGCTGCTCATATTCGTTGGTTTCAATTCGATGGACCGGACACGACCAATAATGGGCTGGCACTGTGTGCGATACACCACAAAATGTTTGATCTAGGCGCGTTTACCGTAGCGCCCGAAACACTGACGATTCTGTTTTCAACGCTGGCCAATGGAAGTGATGCTACTCGCCGCCAAGCGCAGGACTATCACAGCAAATCCATTTCACCGCCGCAGAGCAGAGACGACACTCCGAACCGGGATTACCTGCACTGGCACGAGCGGCAGGTGTTCAAGGGGGAAGCGAGAGACATATCGCTGGGCAGGTTACAAGAAAGGTGAAACATGGGCGGCAAATCAACAATCATCAAAGAGGGTAAAACGTATTATCAATTTACGGTCGTTCGTCGAATGCTTGATATCAAAACCGATACGCTCAGCAAATTGATCAGTAAAGGGACGTTTACTCAAGTTCAATTTAGGGAAAATGGCCCGCTGTATATTCCACGCACCGAAGTGATCGCGTATGTCCAATCCATGAAAAGATAGCTTTGGTAACATCAAAAATTGAATTTTACAAAATGACACCCTCTGCATGGAGTTCCTTGCAGCCCGACTTTATCCAGTTTTCAAACCGATCCTCAACTCGGATCAGCCGGCATCCGGGAAATTTAATACGGAGCAAAGAGCAAACAGATTGCAACTCGGCGTACTCAGAATTAATCACTACCCACGTGGCATCACCGATCTGCAAAAAATCTTCGTGTTTCTGCAAATTATCAAGAAAATTCTTATCTGTAGCGCAGTTAAACGACATTCCAGCAATAACAAAGAATTTTTGATGAAGCATTATGTTAAGTGCCTTGTTTGCTTCATGAGTCCATTTTCTTTTTGTTGAAGAATCGGTTTCTAGGAGTATTTCGCTTCTAAGCGCGGTGGTACCAAAAGGCTCGGTTGTTCCGTTCAAATGGAACACATGCGAATCTTGTAACCAATATGGTTTGATCTGGAGCTGAAGGGCAGAAATTTCCCGCTGCAGTAAATAATCCCAATTTGTGGTTGCGAAAAAGTGACGCCAATTTAAATCAGTACGATTGGACAAAATGTCCAAAAGGTTTGCATATGCTCCCGAACCAACAGGTATTTTGCTCATATGCCTGTTGATTGCGTTTCTAATCAGGCAGGTCTGAACCTCGCGAGGAAGAATTTTGTATTCGAGTGGGACGGTCCACGACAAGCCCGAAGCAACGGAACAACCCCTGCCGAATAGCCACACAGCGATTCGTGCTGGTTGTCCCATTATTCCGATTCAAAGCCATGAGTCTTAAATTTCAGCGTTCGACTGTTCTCCGTCACAGTGCGCACAACATTCTCTGGAGCGCCATCGGGGATCTGTGCCTCGATTTCAAGCGTCACTTTTACCTCTGCACCCATAAGTCCCGACAGATGCGAAATTATTTCCTCAGCAATCTTCCCTGCGTCTCTACCTGCGCGGGTGGCGTCAAGTTCAACGCTGCCGTGGAATCTCTTTGGCCTAGATGCTGTAGGCGGGACCGACGGTACAGTGGATTCTGTCCCAGCCCCCCCCACGATATCACCGGGGATCGCGGGAGACCCTGGTGCCTGAGGGCTAGCGGAAAGCGCCTCTGACGTCATCTGCTTGTACGCAATCTCGGGCTTTACAACCAACACATCCGAATGTGGATCATGCAGCAGATCAACGGTACCTCCGCGAAGCCCCCGATATCGAGCAGCGACCGCATCAAAACTGTCCGCTAGCCCGACCCCGTCCTGAGCCCAAGTAAGCAGCGACACACCGTCACTGATCGACTTTAGAAGAACGGATTGATCTTTTAACCGAGGCAAATAGACATACTTGGCAAAGTCCTCGACCAACTGGTTTACGGGAACGTGATTACCGTCCCTCCAAAGCAGGCGGTCAAGTTCCATTCTCAATCGAGTTGGCGCAAAAGAGGACAAAAGCAGCTCTTCGGTTCTTAGTTTCTTTGCGGCTCTAACACCGAGAGGTTCATTACCGGACAGCTTGAGTACTTCCCATTTAATGGGATCCTGCGGGGTGGGTTGGATCGGCACTAGCAGCCACTGATAAGTCTCCGGAATTCTTGAATTAAGTACGGACTCCGCTGAGGAAATCTGGGTCTCAACCTGTTTTTTCTGGTGATGAGTGAGACCAAGATTAGCCTCATCGGCCAAGATAGACTGCCATGCCAAATAGCGACGTGCAGCATCCTCCAGGTCCTGCAACCTTGTTCGGTCAGCGGCGGCAAAAACAAGCGTGTTCCGGTAGAGCCGTGGACTATTACCACGCATTTCTAGAATGCCTTTAGCAGCGTCCTCAGCAGGATTTTCATCTTTTGCATACGGAAATGCTGTTCCAAGTACGACCAGGCGTGCCTCTAAATCATCGGGGACATCTACACCAGATTGCGGCAAGACATGGACGCGACTGAAGTCACCACCGGACTCGGCATTCTTTCTGAGACGCTTCTCAATCTCAAGGATGAACTTGTCTGGCTCACGCTTGAGTTGTTCTGCCCGGTCCTCGGCTAGTTTGATCACCGTCGGTTGGAGTGAGTACCAGTAGTGTGGTCCGTCTTGATATAAATAGGTCGCAGCACCCGCCATTCGCCGGAGCGCGTCGCCGAATACGGCTGGAGACTCGCCCGGTAATACGCAACCTAGCTTGACCCGACGGTCTTCAATGCCTTTATGTGCGGCGCCAGTAGTTGGTGCCGAGCCAAGGTAAATTGTTCTTGCAACTCGGCGACAGGCAGAAAACTTACCCAAATTGCTGATTTCGCCATCTATCTTTAGTGGCAGAGAGTTTGGACCGTCAACGTCCTTCTCAATTACTGGAACCCAATTGTCCGGAAGGTTGCGCGTCAACTCGGATTGGACCCTCGGATCGTCAATCGCAATATTCGCTGGCATGATCAGCGGACCTCGATCACCTTTCTCCCAAAGTGAATGGATGACGGTCGCCATTAGGCGCAAAACGCCTCGTGTTCTTTGAAACTTCACAAGGGTGGACCAATCCGTGTAGAGGCGATCAAAAATCTCGGGGTGGATTGGATAAGCCGCTTTGATGCGTTGTTCGTAGTCCCCGTCACGCGTATCTATTGGAAACTCCGATTGCTGGTTTCGGTAGAAATCTGCGAATGTTCGTGCTACCAAATCTCGTTGTTTAAACTGATCCGGTTCCGTCATGGGCTTGAAGAGTCGACGCCGGACGATCTCAAATCCTTCCTCAGCCCCCGCTGGACGCCAGGATGAAGCGACTCGCCTCACAACATTACCTAACCTGTGTAGCGCTTCTCTACCGCGCTCACCACCAACCTCAACGTCATCAACCTGGCCATGGGGCGATACGGCAGAGTCTGATGCGGGAAGACTTACAACCAACAGGCAATTTTTTGCGAGCTTTGCTGATTCAGTTAAAACTTGGGCAAAAGTAAACTGTGTCTCAAATCCACCTGCGGGCAGATCGCTCTGGTCATGCAGTTGTCTCGCGTACGCAACCCACTCATCGATCAAGATCAGAGATGGACCGTAATCATCAAATAGCTCGCGGAGCACATCACCCGGACTTGTAGCTTTCTCGTCATCTTCTTTGACTCTAGAGAGTGCCTCTTTGCCGCCGAGCTGCCAAGCGATCTCGCCCCAAATAGTGCGGACTATTGAACCGTCTGGTTTTACTGAAGGCGTACTGGGTGAGACCTTGTTCCCAACAAATACAGCGCGCTGGGCTTTAGGCACTTCACCCTGTTCTGCCTTAGCTAATATCTCATCAACGCCAGCCAGGTCCTTCGGCTTCGCTCCGGAGAAAAGATGGTAGAGCGCAAGCATTGAGTGCGTCTTGCCTCCACCAAAGTTTGTTTGAAGCTCGATGACCGGGTCGCCACCCTTTCCACTTAGTCGCAAGACAGCGCTTGTAAGCATCTCCTTTAAGCTGTCTGTGAGGTAAGTGCGTCGAAAGAACTCAACTGGGTCTCGGTACTCGTCAGTCCCACCACCGAGATGCACTTGCCATAAATCAGCGGCAAACTCTGCCTGCTGATAACGCCCGCTCGCAACATCCTCGTGAGGTGTAATGATCTCTCGCCAAGGACGTAACCCGGCGACGGACGTTCCCTCGATCGGAGTACTGGATGATTTTCTTTTCTCACCGCGGGTTTGTTCATCGAATCTAACCCGAAGTAGCTCCATCTTTGCCTTCTCAATATCCTCCGATTGTGGTGCGGAAATAGCTGTAAGCAGACGGCCAGAAGAGTCAAGAGCTCGATAAGCATCGTCACTTGAAAATGGCTCTTGATGCGCCCACTTATTCCGCCAAGAGCGAATTTCAGATACTAAACTGCGCTCAGAGTGTCCTAATGTATCTCTAAATGCGTCGTTCCATGTTTCCCACATTAGTTTGAGAAGAGCTGAAGCATCCCAGTCAGTAAGATTTTTGTTTGTTAGTAAAGGGTCATCGAGGTACCCTTTAATTTGATGCGCAGACAACTTTTTCGTAGTGATTGCCGCCTTAATTTCCCGATCTACAAATGGTCCAAGGCCAGATTTCAAAAGCTCAAGCGCTTTTCCGACGCGATCATGATTCGTTAATGCCATGATTTACCCCTGTGAGAATAGATCACGCGGTTGATCTAAATTTGAATTTGATATCTGCTGAGAGAGCCGTACGAGCTCGGGCCAACTCTGTACCAGTGAGTTATATGGCATAGCCTCAGACGCTCTTTTCTTCCGTTCGCAGATTGTATAGAGCCGATAGCAAAGTTCCCTTGCGGTCTCGGCTTGAGCGCCGGCTCCAACAAGAAGTGATGCTGCTCGCGCCTCCCCACCTATTTCGTGGGCTTGAATTAAACGATGAACGATTTCCCAAACCGTAAGGCGTTGGTCAGACGAGGGATCCCACCCCTGGGAGAGCTCGGAGGATTTTAACAACCGAACTTTTCCTCGACCAGATGTAATAATCCCCGCCTCTACGAGACCCTCGACAGAGGTGTTTTTCGCTCTCGCCAGGTCATCTGCTCGACCAAAGAGACCTTCGCCAAGACCGAATTCGTCAAACCAGGCCAGCGCCCAGCGTGTGTCAGGTTCGAAATCCCCTTCTTGCTCAGCTAGAACTTCGTCAAGAGTTTGATTTATTTGTGCAAGTGCTGCCCGCACAGAGACCTGACCGCCTTCTGAATCAATAACCCTAGCGTATCGCGTGTAGACTGCCATTCCAGGGCCAATTGCCGCTTGGGCAAGGTCAACAGGGGCGATGTTTCCTTCTTGAAGCTGGCGAAGTGCGGTAGGTAACTCTGACTTCAGTGCACGATTGAAATCTCCTCGAGTGGCTACGACCGCGTTAGCGGGTCGGGGGCGACAGACAAGTACGATGCTTGACGCCAAAGCGTTTGATCCCATACCGCGCATTCTAAATTCCTGCTCGCTTCGCATGGGCCAAGTACCACTTATTGAGAACCCCGCTCCAATTACGGCGTCGAGAAAAGTCTCCCAACCGGTGCTAGCTGTTCCCGTGTCTGTTTCGCTCTCAGATTGCTTAAACGCGTAGTAGATGGTCACTGGAAAGTTGGGGTGGGATTGTTCAGCAAGGCAGCGCATCGCACGAGACATTCCATTAAGAAAAAATCTCTCTGCCCCAGATTTTCCGTCTTCATGTCGATAGGCAAACGCTACTAATTCTTCAACCTTCGGTACAGCAAGCGTACTGAAGATGTCCGGGTAGACTGTTTTTAAGCTTCTTCGCAACCAGACGTAAAAAAGGTCAGATAGATCTGCATAAGGCACGTTGTCATAATAGGGTGGGTCGGTTGAAATAACTTTATTAAGCGATCTATTGCCGGACATGGCATCTTGCTGCACAGCCGATCCAACTCCACGGTTTGGTAGCATTTTTATACATTCGGCAATAAACTCACTCGCTGGTTTGAATCCGCCGACAACATCGTTTAGCACGGCTGCTTCTGCAAAATCCCAGACCATTGGAAGCGACTGCTTACCAAAAAGATTCATAACTTTCTGATTGCTTGAGCTCCATCTGCAGAGGGTATTACCAAAGTCTGCACATCTGCTGATGGTGAATGCGAGATAGGTGGCTACCGCCTCGGAATAAGCGGTAGCTCCTGTACCTCCCTGACTTAATGACTTTGCATCATCTTGCATTCCTGAAGCAAGTGCATCCTCTCGAATCCTCTTTAGTGATTCAACAATAAGGTCTGAAAATGTTGTGAGCGCTAGAAGTTGGCGATCCGTGAATAATTGGTCAAATCGAGTTATTCCATATGGCTTAACTCCAACGTACTGAGTACTCCCCGAAATAGTTACCTCAGGCCTCCAAGACGATTGTGCTTTTCGCGCTAATTCCCCGTGTTCCATCGTTGGGGGAAGATATATACGCCCCCTATTCCCTTCTGCGACTATCGCCATTAACCTAACGCCAAGACGCCCGGCTCTTCCCTCACTCTTTATGTACTCGCTGGCAATCGGAGTTCCTGACATCAGGCACTCAAAGTTAGCACCTCGCGAGAGTTTTGTGCCCCGCTTTGATCTGTCTGGGTATTTTGGGCCACCTGTTTTGATAGAAAAATAATAGTCATTTCCATTGATAATCGGATCTACATAAGCTTCCTTGCCAGCAGCGGATGAGAGCATAAAAGTTGAAGCAAGCGGAACGTGTACGCTACTGAACGCCGGGTTTGGGCTTCTAACGGTCCGTACCCAGATCCATGCGATTACTTTCAGGTCTTGACCAACATAAGGCTTCAGATCGGTTCTATTTGTTGTTAAATCTGAAGTCACTCTTATTGATGGATAAAAGTGTCCGATGCTTTTTAATGCCATGTCACGTATCCATTTGCCATAGTGACGGACATCTTCAGCAAGTCCGCAGACCTCAAGACCCTGGTCTAGAGCCCGCTCGGCGTGGCTTTTGTTTTGCCACTGTTGATTTACTGGATTTTTCCCAAAAAAAATTGGTGGGATTTCAATCATTGATTTATTTATCAACACTGCGACAGGATTTAAGTCGCTCGCATAACTTTCGAGTCCGAGGCGCTGCGCCTCGAGAGGAAGTGCTCCTCCGCCCGAGAAAGGATCATGGAACATTGGTAGTGCACTTCGATCAAAAAGCTCTCTCGCATTTGCATGATCGGCGTTTTCTGCGCAAGCTCTTCGCCAACTTGCCCAAATTTCGTCGCGAGCCTCCTGCAATACTTTTTCATTCGTTGAATTTTCCCAAAGCACTAGTTTCTCTATAATGCGAAATAGTCGTTGACGCTCTTTTTCCTGTTTTTTCTCCGTGGGGAAAAGTTCAGGCCACGATGACGGGTCATCTACCATTTGAGCGAATATCACAGCACGGGCCGCCGCGAGAGGCCGTCGAGCCCACCACAGATGAAGGCCACGAGGGTGCGGACCAATTCCGGGCATTTTTTCATGCGCCGCAGCTTTGTTGATCGCTTCCAATGGGAGTGAGACTTCAATCAGTTTTTTGCGATTTTTCTTCATTTCATACTTTTAATTTTTAATGCGTCGGTGAATACTTTGTTTCAAGTTTCGGCCTATTTATGAAGGTGTGTTCGCGCGAGCAATTAACTCAGCGAACGAATAAAGGACTGCAGCCGCTCCAAAATCAGGTTCTCGCTTGAATGGTTCCCGAAGATAGTGAACCTTGTGATCTTCGTTTTCGCAAAACTCAACCATTGCTAGAATAAAGTCGTCAGGTTTGTTAAGTGAGTAGAGAATTTCGTTTTTAGTAACCGTTATCGTGTCCGCACCCGATACTCTGCCTTTTACCTCAATGAACCGTAATTTCCCGGTGCCAGGCACACGGCTTTCAATGTCATAGCCAAGCTTCTCAAACTCGCGATCTACTGGATCAAAGCCAAGCGAGCGCTCAATCGCCATAACGATCTCACGAGCACGCGCAGCGCTCTCTTGCGTGTCAACTGGTTGAGATGCCGTCGGTGTGTGAGTTCCCGCAATCGCATTAATCAATCCGATTGGCACAACTAGAAGCCCACCTATCACCACGGGCGGCAGGGCAGATAGCTGAGATTCAAGTTTTATTTCTTGTAGTCGCTTTTGAAGCCGAGCAGACAGTGCGTCTGCACGCTTCCGCGCTTCACCTGAATTCAGCCTTGCGTTAGTTTGATTTGCAGCTTCTTGAAGGCGCAGTTGTTCAGCCCGATGATCCCAATACGTAATTTCTTTGGTTAGCCGCTCTTTTACTGCTGCCTCTGTTTTTTGCAATAACTCGATTTTTCTCTTCCTAACCTCACCAAGATGTTCGGGGACAATACTCTCGATGGCGTACGAAAGAGTCTTTGTTTCCAAGTCGCGAGTAATCCACGCACACTCAGGACGGTTAAGAATTTCGTCAATTTTTGGTTCGTCTGCTTTTAAAGGCCTGTAATCAAGATACGGAGCATAGTGAATCCCTTTCATCGTTCCGTCATGATGCATATCGATATACAGCATTCGCTTCGACACAAGGTGTGCTGAGCCGTCTCGATTTCGACTGGCATCTTTTACTGCGTGCTCTAGATAAAACAGAACATGGGGCTGAAGACCAGTGTCAGAGTCATCAATGAGAATTGTTCCTTGCTTCAGCAAATCACGGTGCCGTTCAAGCGAGAGGTCAATCACAGCGTTAAGCAGTGGGTGCCCTGGGCATACGAACGCTGCTGGTGGCAAACCCTGAGGTGCTATTAGAGACTTGTCGAAGGCTATCCGCTCATAGCGCGGTAATACCGGCTCACCCATGCCGATTAGGCGATCACGACTTCTAATAACGGCAGGGACGTTGCTTACCTCGTAGCGTCTCGGTTCTCGCTGTTTAAGGTTTCCGCCGAGGCGTTTGAATGCCTCAAGGAAAAATGACTCAATGAAATGTGGCTGAAGTCGCCGCGCATCGGCACGCTCCATATCCTCTCGGATACGCTGAACTTGGCTGGCATCCATAGCATCATGAACTAGTGCCCGATCATCCAGGAGTGAGCGAAGATGCTCCCGATCGAGTGCCGTGTCCATTACGGTATTTAGAAACGTTTTGACCTCGTCCTGCTCTCCCTCTCGGATCGCCTTAATGAGCAAATCCCGCAAGGACATTGATCTACCATCAGCCTCGAACATTAGCTTTCCGAGGACATCAAAAACCTGACCTCCCAATGCCTGTCGCGCCTGTTCTAGCTTATCGAGCAGTCGTCGATAAACATCGCCTTCCCGAGTGTCATCAGCCAGCAAGTTCCACAAGTGACATACTTCAGTTTGGCCAATACGATGAATTCGGCCAAATCGCTGCTCTAACCGGTTTGGATTCCATGGAAGGTCGTAGTTCACCATGAGGTGAGCTCGTTGCAGATTAATACCCTCGCCAGCTGCATCTGTCGCGAGCAGCACCTTGACCTCGGGGTCATGGCGGAAAGACTCTTGTACCTTGAGTCGTTCTTCTCTTCCAGTACCTCCATGAATGATGACAATCGCTTCGCGTCGACCTAACAGAGTTGTGATTCGATCCGTCAGGTAATTCAGGGTGTCCCGATGTTCCGTAAAGATCACTAACTTCTGATCCTTAGATGGGGTTGGCGGGGGCAACTCTCCGGATCCAAAAGGAGGGCTCGTTGGTTCCGCGACCATTGAACTAGGAGTAAAGAGAACGCCGAGTAGTGTGGCTAACTCCCGCCATTTGGTGTCCTGACCGCTGCGACGCACAGCTGCTGCCTGAGCCTCTAGTAACTTCAAAGTGTCAATTTCTATGCGGAGCTCTTCGATCGAGCGCGCAGCAGTTGCTTGATCAACAA
>JACCDS010083833.1_pt1 | contig 16498 bp, 15 predicted proteins | sample 7446441 | NCBI WGS metagenome assembly JACCDS01 (sample SAMN15323445, study PRJNA562643) | freshwater metagenome | isolation source: river surface water | place: USA:Blue River Watershed | collected 2017-08-17
TGGTGAAGGCGATCCGCAACGAGACGCGCATCGCCGCCGAAGGTCGCCCGGCGCAGATCATCGCGAAGATGAATGCGCTGCAGGATGAATCCATCATTGACGCGCTGTACGAGGCTTCGCAGGCCGGCGTGAAGATCGACCTGATCGTGCGCGGCGCCTGCGTGCTGCGACCCGGCGTGCCGGGGCTGTCTGACCATACACGCGTGCGCTCCATCGTCGGTCGCTTCCTCGAGCACAGCCGCATTTTTTACTTCCGCAACGACGGCGCCAATGACATTTACCTTGCCAGCGCGGACTGGATGAACCGCAACCTGTTCCGCCGGGTCGAGGTCGCATTCCCGGTGCTGGATGCGCAGCTGAAAAAGCGCGTGATCGACGAGGGGCTCAAGCCCTACCTGAAAGACAACCAGAATGCGTGGGAGCTGGATGCTGACGGCCACTACCAGCGCAGGAAGCCAACCGCAAGGCAGCTGCCCTTCAGCGCGCAGGCCCACCTGATGCAGACCCTGGGGGGCTGATGGAGCTGATCTTGTGGCGGCATGCGCAGGCCGAGGACGGGCTTCCTGATGACGAGCGCCAGCTGACGCCGCAAGGGCGCAAGCAGGCCGCGCGCATGGGTGCCTGGCTCGACCGCGTGCTGCCCAACGGCTGCAGGGTGCTGTGCAGCCCGACCGCGCGCACGCAACAGACGGTGGAGGCGCTTGGCCGCAAGTTCAAGGTGGTGCCGGCGATCGGGCCGATGGCGACCGCGCAGCAGGTGCTGGATGCTGCCGGCTGGCCGGATGCGCGCGGACAGGTGCTGGTCGTCGGGCATCAGCCCTGGCTCGGGCGCGTGGCTTCACTGCTGCTGACCGGCACCGAGCAGGAATGGACGGTGAAGAAGTCGAATGCCTGGTGGATATCCCAGCGCGACCGTGAGGATGGCAACGGGATTTACCTGAAAGCGGTGCTGGCGCCTGAATTTTTCAGTGAGTAGAAGGTTTAGTAGGAATCCCACAACCACCACAAGCCAATCGGAAAAAATATCCAGTACTCGATCGGCGCGCCAAATGCCCAGTGTTTGTGCCAGCCCGCATGCGTCTTTTCAAAGCGCGCGAAGCCGAATGCCGGATTGAGCACGAACCACAGAAAGTCCTCGCACACCCAGAACAGCATGATGGCCGCCAGCGCGCGTTGCTCGGCAACCCAGCGGTAATCGCCGGAAAACACCAGCGGGAAATGGAAGAACAGCGCCACCAGCGAGAATGCCCACGCGTGGTAGCCCGTCATCGCGCGTCCGCCCCACAGCAGGTCCAGCAGCCAGTGATGTTCGATGCGCCAGGTCGGCAGATTTGCGGCCCAGCCGGCATCGCCTTCGATCGCGATTTCCAGTTTCGCAAAAAAGAAGCCCAGCAGCAGAACGAAGCCGAGCGTGACGACAAAAGGCGTTAGGGTCTCGGTCATGCGATTTTCTGCAGCAGTTGATGTGCGGCCTGAGGCTTGGCAAGTACCAGCGCGCACGCACGCATGCGCGCCAGCTTGTCCCGGTCGGCCAGCAGTTTCTGCAAGCGGAACTGCAAACTCGCCGGATCGTCAGCGCGAACTGCTGCGCCCTCCTGTATCAGCCAGGCGGCGTTGCGTTCTTCCTGGCCCGGAATCGGATTCACCAGCAGCATCGGCAAGCCCATCGTCAGGCATTCGGATGTTGATAGTCCACCGGGCTTGGTGATCGCCAGATCCGCACAGGCCATCAGCCGGTGCACCTCGTCAGTGAAACCGACAGCGCGCAGGCGAGTCGGGTAGAACGCTTCGATATCCTGCAGTGAGCGTCGCAGGGCTTCGTTCCGTCCGGTCAGCACGATCAGCTGCAGCTCGGGATGCTGCGCAAGCAGCGCCTTCACCCCTTCCTGATGCAAACCTGCGCCGCCGCCACCGCTCATCATCAGCACCGTCATGCGCGACGGGTCGAGGTCTAGTCGCGTGGCCGCCTCATGGCGGTCGGGCGGCGTCAGGAAGCCGGGCATCACCGGGATGCCACTGACCGTCACGCGCGAAGCGGGCACACCCTGCGCGTGCAGCCGGTAGGCCAGCTCATCGTTGGCGACAAAATAGCCGCTGATGCCTTCATGCACCCACATCTGGTGCAGGTCGAAATCGGTGACTTGTACCCAGACCGGGCAGGTAATGCGATGCTCCTTGTATGCCGCGCCAAGAATCTCGGCCGGCAGGAAGTGCGTGCAGACGATGGCATCGGGCTGATAGCGCTCGATCTCATCCAGCAGCCGCTGCGAGCAGATGCGCTGCAGCCAGCGGCGAGCGCGTGCGCTTATGCTGCCGTAGGTGGCGCTATCGGTCTTGCGGTACACCCAGCCCCAGGCTTCCGGTAAGCCGCTGGCAAGCTTCATGTACAGATCGCTGTAGACATTCTTGAACCAGCGCGGCACCAGCTGCATCACGTCATGGTGGCGCACGGTCAGCTTGGGATAATCGGCACGCGCGCAGGCGACCAGCGCATCGGCGGCCCGCACATGGCCGTTGCCAGCCGAGACGGACAGTACAAGCAAGCGGGTTTCAGCGCTGGTACGTGTGTCCGTCAACGGCACCAGTTCGTTATCGCCGAACGGAGCGGCCACCTCGTAATCAGGCATGCGGCTCAGACGGGCAGGGCGCAAGAGGCTTCTTTCGTTTCGACGAACTGCGCCTGTTCCCAGCGCAGCATCACCTCGTGCCAGTCGATCAGTTTCAGCTCGCCGGTTCTTTCCTCGACCAGCGCCGACAGGCTCTCGACCCAGTCACCGTCGTTGCAGTACAGGATGCCGTCGATGTCGCGTATTTCCGGCTTGTGGATATGCCCGCAGATCACGCCATCGACGCCTTGCTTGCGCGCTTCGGCGGCCAGCGCCTGCTCGAACGAGGTGATGTAGCTGACCGCGTTCTTGACCTTCAGCTTCAGGTATTGCGACAGCGACCAGTAAGGCAGGCCAACGCGGGCGCGCCATGCGTTGTAGACCTGATTGAACTTCAGGATCAACGTGTACAGCGAGTCGCCGACATAGGCCAGCCACTTCGCGCAGGCGATCACGCCGTCGAAGCGGTCGCCATGCAGCACCAGCATCTTCTTGCCGTCGGCCGTGGTATGCACATGCTCGTCACGAATCTTGATGCCGCCGAAATCGAGGCCGATGAACTGCCGGATCGACTCGTCATGGTTGCCCGGAACGAAGATGACCTTGGTGCCTTTCTTCGCCTTCTTCAGCACCAGCTGCACGACATCATTGTGCGTCTGGTGCCAGTACCAGCGTCGTCGCAGCTGCCAGCCGTCGACGATGTCGCCGACCAGATAGAGCTTGTCGGATTCGGTCACTTTCAGGAATTCGAGCAGGCGCTTGGCCTGGCAGCCGCTGGTGCCGAGGTGCACGTCTGAAATGAAGATGGTGCGGAAATGCAGCGGCACGGGTTTGTGGTTCGGATGTTTCAGCAGCTTCCTTGTGTTCCTGATGTCCATGAAAGGTTCGCGCGCGTTCATGCCGGCGCTCCGTCCTTCAGGTAATGACGTGTGTAGCGGCTGTCCAGTCGGGCCAGCGGCAGCATCATGAACAGGTCGGCGCTGTGGAAATCCGGGTCCCAGGCGGGTTCGCCGCAGATCCATGCGCCGCTGCGCAGGTAGCCCTTGATCAGCGCGGGCATGGCGACTTCCCCGCTGACTGCTTCATCACTCAACGGAAAAGCCAGTTTCGGTTCGACGCGATACTCTGCCGGCGCCAGATGCTGCTGCGCCAGCTTGCGATACAGGCCATTGATGGTGTGGCCGCCATCGGCCAGGCTGACGCTCGCGCAGCCGATCAGGTACTCGGCCTTCTCGCGCTGCATGCAGGCGGCAAGGCCGGCCCACAGCATCATGATCACGCCGCCGCTGCGATAGTCAGGGTGAATGCAGGCGCGGCCGGCTTCGAGGATGCGCGGCTTCAGGTGCTCCAGGCGCGACAGGTCGAACTCGCTCTCGGAATAGAAGCCGCCGGTTTTCCCGACGGCGCGCGCGCCCATCACGCGGTAGGTGCCGACGACCTTCAGTGAACGGGTGTCGCGCACGATCAGGTGATCGCAATGCTCGTCGTAGGCATCCTGCTCCAGGCCTTCGCTGTTGCGCAGCGTGTCGATGCCCATCGCCTCGACGAACACCTGGTAACGCAGGCGCTGCACTTCACGGACTTCCTCGGGGGTGGTCGCCAGGCTCAGCGACAGCTTGGAAAAATTGGGGGCAGCGTCGGCTCCGGCAGTCATCAGGCGCATCGTTCCTCCTCGGTGTTATCGTTTCCGGGAAGATTAATGAACGATTGCTGCGGGAGCGTGACAGTGGCGTGTCGGTTATGTGACAGGAAATGGAATGATCGACAACAGGGACTTTCGTCACCCGAAGTCAGCCCCGATGGTTCCACCGTCGTCGCGAGTGATCACGATGGTCGCCGAGCGCGGCCGTGCATCGCCGCCGGCCGGCCAGTGGCTCAGCCAGGTCGCGGGATGGGCAATGTCGAAATTCTTGCCCGTGGTCGTTTCGCCCGGATGCTGGATGTTCACGAACAGCGCGCGGCCATCCGGCGACTCGGCAAGGCCGGTGATCTCGCAATCGACCGGGCCGACCAGGAAGCGCCGCAGCGTCGATTCGCTGGCCGGCGCACCGAGCCGCGTCGTGACGGTTTTTTCCTTGTCGCCATCTCGGCTGACGACCGAATGCTCGCGGCCATCACCGAGCTTGCCCGGGATAGCGGCGAGCAGCATGCAGTTACTGGTATCGGTATAGGCGCTGTCATCGGTCGCAATCCACAGCAGCCCGCTTTGCGAGAACCACAAGCCGTCCGGCGACGAGAAATCGTTGTCAGCAGAGAGGCCGGACAGGTTCACGTTGTCGCGGTCTGCGCTGCTGCGCGATGCAAACAGGAACACGTCCCAGCGGAAGCTTGTTGCCGAGGTGCTGCCATCCTGCTCGGCCCAGCGGATGATGTGGCCGTTCACATTGCCTTGTCCCTGCTTGCCTGCGTTCGGATCGGTGTAATAGCGCGGGTTGGCGGCGTCGATCTTGGCGAATTCGCGAGATGGATTGTAGGTCAGCGTCATGTAGACCTCGCCATTGCCCGGATGGACCGCGCCCCATTCGGGCCGGTCCATCTTCGTTGCGCCAGCCGCGTCGGCGGCAAGGCGCGCATGAACCAGCACATCGGCCTGGCTGGAAAAAGCATAGGCTTCGCCGTCACTGCCGATGCCGTTCTGGCCGAGCTTCAGTTCCAGCCAGTCGCCGCTGCCATCGGCATTGAAGCGCGCGACATAGAGACGCCCGTCGTCAAGGTACTTGTCGCCGGCGACCATGCCCTTGCCGGCATCGGCCGGATCCCATGGCTTGGTCGATACATATTTGTAGATGTATTCGCCGCGCGAGTCGCAGCCCATGTACCAGACCAGCGGCTGGCCGGCTTTGACCGGACCGGGCCATGCGCCCTCGTGCGCAAAGCGACCGAGGGCGGTGCGCTTTTTCGGTGTTGAATCCGGCTTGAACGGATCGATCTCGATCACCCAGCCGAAGGTGTTGGCCGCATTCCTGTAGTCGTCACTGCCATCTTTCGATGATCCGCGGACTGAGGCGTCCCAGCGGCCATAGCGGTTGTCGGCGGTGTCCGGCTGCACGGTCGCCCACAATTCCTTGCCCTTGCCGCCGATGCCATAGCGCCTGAGCGCGATGAGCTCCTTTGTATTGCGCTTCGCATCGTCAGATGGCGAGCGGCGGAAGAAGCCAGCCCAGTTTTCTTCGCAGCTCAGGTAGGTGCCCCACGGCGTGTGACCATTTGCGCAATTGGCGATCGTGCCGCGCGTGCGCGTGCCCGTCTGTGAGTATCGCGTGATCATCAGCGGGCTGCGCGCAGCGGGTCCGCTGATTTCCATGTCGGTGAAGCTCGTGATCCTGCGGTTGAAACGCGAATCCGTCTCAAGCTTGTAGCCATGCCCCTCGCGCCTGACCTCGACAACGCTGACGCCATGCGCGAGCATTTCCTTCATCACCTCTGTGTCGTCGACACGTTTGCCGTCGACAATGGTCTGGCCCTTAGTGTGCAGGAAAGCAGCGGTAACCGCTTCATGATTCACGCACAACAGCCCGCGATTCGATGCGCGCCTGTCCCAATGGCCTTCTCGGTCAATGCCAAAAAATTGCATGCCGTCGTTATGATCGCCGGCACGCTTCCCGAAGCTGGCAGCGGCGTCCGAGCCATCATTGGCAAGGGGCGGAAGGCCGGCGACGATCGGATCGCCGGTAGCCATCAGTACACTAAAGGAATATCCCGGTGGAAGGCGCACTTGGTCTTCCAGACCCTTGGGCACGGCCGTAAAGTTCAGCGTCAGCGCTCGCATCGCCGCCTGCGCATCACCGGTTGGCGCAAGCAGCAGGCTGCCCGCGCTGATGTAACTTGCGCTGGCCAGCGCCAGCGAGCCTTGCAACAGGCTGCGGCGCGTGAGCCGCGCACTCAGGAGGTCGCTGAATTCCGGATTGCCGGACACATTGTCGGAGTCGTTCATCGCTTGCGGCCTTTCAAACTGTCGCCTGTCTGGACCCGCAATTGCATCATGTTTCCATGTCAGCGACGTGACATAGTTTGGCGCCATTTTGTCGTCTTCACTGCTGCATCGTCGATGGACGATATCAGTGTGGACCGGTTCGGCGCGCCGGGACGGCTGGCCGTCCCGGCATGGACTTACTTTTGCTTCTTCGGACGGCCTGCTTTCAGCGGTGTCAGCGCAGCTTGTGCAGCCTTCAGTTTTTTGGCATCCAGCCCGGCCAGCTGTGCCACGCCGATACGCAGCAGCTCACTCTTCTTGATCTCGAAGCCGGCGTCAAGGCAGGCCTTCTTCAGTTGTGCCAGCAGTGCATATTCCGAGTCTGGCATCGTGAAGCTGTCGCGGATCAGCTTGGCTTTTTTCGGCTTTTCAGCTTTCGGCGCGGGGCTTGCTTTCACGGCTGGCTTTGGTGCAGCCTTTGTCGACACCTTCTTGGCGGCTGTCGGGCGGGTGGTGGCCTTCTTCGCGGCGGTCTTCGGCGCGGCGCGTTTCGTGGCGGTCGGCTTTCTGGTCATGGTGGCTCCCTGAGGCGATCGGCCGCAGTCGGCCGTTTAATCGTGTAAATAATATAAACGATTTAATGAAATTTTTCAAACGGCCTTATTTTGGAAATCCACTTCCGACGATATAGGTTCGAAATATGCGGCGACGAAGATTTTCAGGAACTTCCTGCGCAAAAAATCGAACCTTAATTCAGCCGCGCATCCTGAAGAGGAACTGCCGCCCCACTTCTTCCCAGGCTGCTTTTTCCTTCGACAGCCAGTAGGCGAGCGTAGGGTGGGCCGATAACAGATGTTCCCCGACCTCCACCTCGATTCGCGTTTTCATGCTCAGCTTGACCGTCTCGACCGCGGGATCGAGGCGTGCGTGCATCAGCAGGATGCCAAGCCGGAGCGCGACGACGGCGCGTGCGACCTCATGGTCCGAAACCGCCTCCTGCACCTTGCGCAGGTTGCCTTTCTGCGCAAGCAGCAACACCGACAGCAGGTGCTGTTCATGTGTGGTGAAGCCCGGCAGGTCCGCGTTCAGCGCGAGATAGGCGCCGTGCTTGTGGAAGCCCGTGTGCGAAACCGCCATGCCGACTTCGTGCAATTTGCCAGCCCAGCCCAGCATGCGTTCCAGCGCGCCGTTCTGCACCGTTTGCCCATACAGCGCCAGCGAGTTCGACGCCGCTTTCGACGCGCGCGCCTCATCGACGGCGAAGCGCTTCATGAAGCGGCGCACCGAGTCCTGCCGGCGGTCGCGTTTGCGTTCGCGCAGGTACAGGTCCCACAGCACGCCCATACGCAGGCCGGCTTCAATTGACAACAGTGACTTGAAACCGAGTTCCTGCGCGAGGCCGATCAGCACCGGCAGGCCGCCGAGGATCACTGCGACGCGCTCGGGCTTGATGCCATCGAGGTCGATCTTGCTGATCCGCCCTGCGCCCAGCAGCCTGTCGCGCAGCGCCAGCAGCGACTTCATCGACAGCTGACCATCGCCAAGGCTGTTTTTTTCGATGACCTCGGTCAGCGTGCGCATCGTGCCGGAGGAGCCGTAGCCGACCTCCCAGTAGCGCGGATGAAAAGCGGCAAGGCCGTCCTCGAACACGCTGCGGGCATTTAGCACGGCTTCATCGAAGGCCGACGCGCTGAGGCGGTCGCCGTCAAAGAATTGCGTCGCAGTCGGCACCGTCCCGATGGAGAACGACTCGACGTGTTCGATTTCATGGCCATGCCCGAGCACCAGCTCGGTGGAGCCACCGCCGATGTCGATCACCAGCCGGCGCTCGCCGGGCAGGTTCAGTGCGGACGCCACGCCCATGTAGATCAGCCGGCCTTCTTCTTCGCCGGAGATCACGTCGATCGGGTAGCCGATCGCTTTCTCGAACAAGGGAACAAAGCTGGTCGCGTTGCGCGCCACCCGCACGGTATTGGTGGCGACCACGCGAACCGAGGCCAGCGGGGTCGCTTTCAGAACCCGCGAAAAGCGGGACAGGCAGGCGAGGGCGTTCTGTATCGCCTGTGCGCTCAGATTGCCCCGCTTGTCGAGGCCGGCGCCAAGGCGCACCGGCTCGCGCGCGCTGTTGATGATGCGGATCTGCTCGCCATCGAAAGTGCCGATGTGCAGCCGGAAGCTATTGGAGCCAAGGTCAACGGCGGCAAACATGAGGCCGGATTCTCCTGTGAATTCGATGAAAAACCGAACAGTGTCGGAAGCGAATGTGACGCCCTGATGACACTTGCTGCAGGAAGTTGTTTAAGGGCGACAGGCTGGATTATCAACCGTTCATGACATTCATGTCACACGGTTGAAAAATTTCCCCAACAGAATCCGGTCCAGTGATTAAGAAAAGCACCACAGGCATTGCCCAGCGTACTTCTTGATTGCAATCGAGACTACCAACCCGGAGAGAGTAATGACCAAGTCGAACAATTTCATTGCGGCCAAGCGTATCGCCATCGCGGTCGCTGCTGTCTGCGCATCGCTGGCTATGCCGGCTGTTGCAGCCGACAACAAGGCCCTGCTGGACCTGATGCTGAAGAAGGGCGTAATTACGCAAAAGGATTATAACGATTTCGTCGAGGCGACCAAGGATGCTGAAGAAAACAAGGCATTCAAGGAGCAGCGTCTTGACCAGGATATGACCAAGGCGGTCAAGTATCTTCAGAAGCACGATAAGGACGGCGCTGTCAAAGAAAACGGCTTCGGCCTGGTGTCCGCCAACGGTGAGCACAGCATCAACCTGACCGGCCGGGTTCACTTCGACTCCCGTCTCAACAGCCACAGCTTTGGCTCGTTTGCTGACCGCGACACCGCATCCCTGGCAGATAACTTTGAAATTCGCCGTGCCCGTATTGGACTCAACGGATTTTTGTTCAAGGACATCGCGTACGAGTTGGTAACCAATGCTGTCGGTTCGAATGCAAACCTGATTGACACGGCCTGGATTAATTATGGCTTCAACAAATCTGCCCAGGTTCGCTTCGGTCGCTTCAAGCAGCCGTTCTCGCTGGAAGAATTGACCAGCTCGAACAACATCGACTTCATGGAACGCTCTTACGTCAATCAAATGATTCCCGGCAAGAAGCTCGGCGTCATGATTCATGGTGAGCCTGTTGAAAACATGACGTATGCGGCGTCGGTCTACCAGAACGACTTCAACGAGATTACCAACCAGGATAACAAGGGTCGTGAGGTCGGCGGTCGCCTGACCTACAATCTTGGCAAGTCCTTGGGCAGCGACACGGTGATGCACCTGGGTGTTGCGGGTACGACCGGTAAGTATCAAGCCACCTTGACGTCATCCAGTAATACCGCATCGGATGCCTCCGACGTAACTCGTGCATCATTTGTGAGTTTCCGCTCCGAGGCTCGCGGCATGGCTAATATCTATCGGGCCCAGATTGGCGGTCCTTTGCTCAATGATCCGGCGTATGGTGCTACAGCGGATGAGGCGATGACCGTCAAAAAAGACCTGAGAGGTCTGGAACTCGCTTACGCTTACGGCCCGCTGAAAGTGCAGGGCGAGTATGTCGATGCGGCGTACAACGCCTCGACCAGCGTCAGTTCGGGTCAGGGTCATGTCAGAGCGTATTACACCGAGGTTATGTACAACGTGACCGGCGAGAAGTGGTCTGACGCCTACAAGGGTGGTGCATTTGGTGGCATCAAGCCGGACTCGAACTTCACAGCGAATGGCGGTACAGGCGCATGGCAGCTTGGACTTCGCATGTCGCAATTTGATGCGTCGGATATTTCCACGACTGGCGAGAATGACCGCGTGCAGAACTCGGCGAAAGCATACACGATCACCGTGGGTCTGAACTGGCTCATCAACCCGAACGCACGCGTGATGCTGAACTATTCGACGACAAACTTCGACACGCCAGTCAAGCCGCTGGATGTCTCTGGTGCCAGCGCTGGTAGCTCAGAAAAGATGATTTCTCTGCGTACTCAGCTGAACTTCTGATCTGAAGCGCAGGATGGAAGCGCCCCGTCACGGGGCGCTTTTTTTTTGTATTTGAATTCACCTTTGCGAAAATCATGAAAGACCGCCTGATCCAGGAACTCCGCATTGACCCCGCCGGCCTGGTTTGGGCGTACCGGCTTCGCGCGGGTCAGCCGGCCGAGCTTGTCCCGGCCGAGACCCTGGATCTGGCCATTGAGAAAAACGCCGGAAAACTTGACGGCAGCTTGCTGTGGATGCACTTCAATCTCAGTCAGGCCTCGACAGAAAAATGGCTGCGTTCGCATATGCCATTGCCGCCGGAGTTCTACGAGGCTCTGCAGCAGGGCTCCCGTTCTACGCGGGTCGAGCAGGTGGATGACGCGCTGATCGCCGTCATCAACGATGTACTGCACAGCTTTTCCTTCGACCCGTCCGAAACGTCGACGCTGTGGATGTATCTGACACCGACGTTCGTGATCAGCGCGCGCAGAAAGCCGCTGAAATCCGTCGACCGGCTGCGGCATGCGGTGCAGAGTGGGGCGCCGGTGCAGAGTACGGTCGAATTACTCACGCATTTGCTGCGGGATCAGGCGGATGTGCTGATCGGCATCCTGCGCGATGCAATCATCCGCGTGGACAAGATAGAAGATGACCTGCTGGCTGGGCGGCTCGATGCCAAGCGCGGCAAGCTGGGTCAGCTGCGCCGCGTACTGGTGCGGCTGCAGCGGCTGATGGCGCCGGAACCGGCGGCGCTGTTCCGATTGCTGCAGCGGCCGCCGGTGTGGATCACTGAGGCCGACCTGCAGGATTTGCGACAATCAAGTGAAGAATTCTCCGCCGTGCTGACCGACATGGCCTCGCTGCAGGAGCGTATCAAGTTGCTGCAGGAAGAGATTGCCGCGATGATCAATGAGCGCAGCAGCAAGAGTTTGTACATGCTGACGGTGTTCACCGTGGTTGCATTGCCGATCAACCTGATCGCCGGCCTGTTCGGCATGAACGTCGCCGGCATTCCGCTGGCCGAGCACGAGCATGGCTTCTGGATGGTGGTGGCTTTGGTTGCCACGGTAACCGGGAGCTTGTTGTGGACGCTGACCCGGGCCAGACGGGGTTGACCGGTTCGTACTTGCTGCAAAATTTTGCCTCGCTCGTCGATTGCTTTTGTTCGCCCTCGATGAGTCCCTCTCCGCGCACTGCTACAAACAGGCTTTGTGTTTCAGGAGGCGGAGATGAGGGGTTTCGGGCCTGCGCTTTTCACTCTGTTTTGCTTCACCTCGGTACCGCTGCCTGCTTTCGCAGCTGACGGTGTGACGCTATATGGCTTGCTTTCCGCAGGCATGGTGCACTTGCGCGATGCCGCCAGCATGACGTCGCCCGGCAATGTCACCAGCCTCGCCGAACAGGCGCACAGCTCGAACCGCTGGGGCCTGCGCGGCAGCGAGGACCTTGGCAGCAGGCTGAAGGCGACCTTCAATCTCGAATCCAGCCTGTCGCTGCGCACAGGGGCAGCGGGGCGGGACGCGACCTATGTCGATCCGGCCGGCAATCCCCTGTTTGATCGCGAGGCGAATGTCGCACTTGAGTCGGCGGACTGGGGCCGTTTGAAAATCGGCCGCGGCAAGAATGTGCTCTACGACGTGCTTGATGAACACGATGCGCGCGGTAACTGGAATTTCGCAGGGCTCAAGCCGGTGGCGCGCTATGCGGGTTTTTACGGCGGTTCGAACGTGGCGCGCTTCGACAATATGCTGCGTTACTCGTCGCCGAAAATCGGTGCATGGATGCTGGATGCCGCGTATTCCTTCGGCGGCGAACCGGGCGACGCATCGCGGCAGTCGCACTGGGTGGCGGGGGCAAGCTATCGGTCCGACGCCGTCGAGCTGGCTTATGTGCATGGCGAGTTGCAACTGAGCTGCCCGGTGCTTAACTGCAGCGCGGCCCAGACCGGCGCGAATGTGACCGAGCGCATCGATGTGCTCGCAGCGAAGTGGCAGCGCGACGCATGGAGCTACCACGCCGGCTATGCTCGCACGCGCAACCCGCAGCAGAACGGTGCCAGCTTCAACGCGAGCGCCACGCGCGTCGATGGCCGTACCAGCGCCGACACCTGGTTCGCCGGCATTCGCTACAAGGCGGCACCGGCATTGATGCTGAACGCAGGCTATTACGTGGTAAGCGACAAGGCCACGCCCGGCGGCATCGACAGCCTGCGTATGGCCGCAGCGGGGCTGGTCTACAGCGTGTCGAAGCGGACGGAGTTTTACTTGGACTACGCGAAAGCGTTCCGCAAGGACGGCGCTGTCGCGCCCTTTACGCTGTACGACCGGATGAGTTTTGACGGCAAGGCGGGCTCGGAAAGCACCGCTTCGCAGTCCGGGCTGGTGCTGGGGGTGCAGCATCGTTTCTGAGTATTTGCCTGACTGAGGCGATAACGCCGCTCGGCTTCGCCGGCATGCTCGGCTAGAATGGCGCGTCCTGCCGTCTTAAGCCTATGCAATGCGCCCCTTCCTGTCCCTGATCTTGTCTGCCGTTTTGTTGTCCGGCTGCCAAACCCTTCCCACGCCCGAATCCCAGACTTTGCCTCCGTCGCCTCCTCCTGCACCGGAAGCGGTCGAGGCACCGGCGGCCATTGCTCAGCCTGTGCCGCCTCGCCGTGTAAAGATCGGACTGGCGCTCGGCGGCGGCGCAGCGCGCGGTTTTGCGCACATCGGTGTGATCAAGGTGCTGGAGGCGCAGGGCATCGTGCCGGATTTCGTGGTCGGTACCAGCGCCGGCAGCCTGGTCGGTGCGCTTTACGCTGCGGGAAATAATGCGCAGGCGCTGCAGAAGCTCGCCATCGACATGGACGAGGCGGCGATTTCGGACTGGTCGGTGCCTTTCTTTTCCCAGTCGACCGGCGTGCTGAAGGGCGAAGGCCTGCAGAACTACGTGAACCGCGCGGTGCATGGGCAGCCGCTGGAAAAACTTCGCATTCCGTTTGGCGCGGTGGCTACCGACCTGCGCAACGGCCAGCCAATTCTCTTCAGGCGCGGCAATACCGGCGCCGCCGTGCGTGCGTCATCGTCGGTGCCGGGCGTGTTCCAGCCGGTGCGGATAGGGAATATCGATTACGTCGACGGCGGACTGGTGTCGCCGGTGCCGGCCAGCTTTGCGCGCAAGATGGGCGCGGACTTCGTGATTGCGGTAAACATCTCTGCGCAGACTGATGCGCAGCCGGCATCGAATACCTTTGAGGTGCTGCTGCAAACCTTCGCGATCATGGGGCAGAGCCTGAACCAGTATGAGCTGAAGCAGGCCGATATCGTGATCCGGCCTGAGCTGGCGACGATGAAGGGCAATGATTTCCAGAACCGTAGTGTGGCGATCGTGGCCGGGGAGAGGGCGGCGCTGGCAATGTTGCCAGAGTTGAGAAGGAAGCTGCAGGTGAAGCGGGATCAGCCTTGATGGCGGGTTTCGCCTGCGGCTCTACCCACCACAACAAGCCTCACCGTTTCGGCGATTCCTGCTGCTCCGACTCAAGCACCCGCCGCGCGCCGGTAAAGCGCGCCTTCCAGTACGACAGGTCCATGCTCTCGATGCGCACCGCGCTACCCGGCGTGGGCGCGTGGATGAACTTGTTGTCACCCAGGTAGATGCCGACATGCGAGAAAGTCCGCCGCACCGTGTTGAAGAACACCAGGTCGCCCGGCTGCAGGTCTTGCTTGTCGACTTGTTCGCCGACGCGGCTCATTTCGGCCGACGTGCGCGGCAGGTCGATGTTGTTGGACTGCTTGAACACATAGCGAACCAGGCCGCTGCAGTCCAGCCCGTTTTCCGGCGAACTGCCGCCGCGCCGGTAATGGATGCCGATCAGGGACATGGCCTCGATCGCGAGACTGGTCGCACGATCGGTAAAGCTGCTGATGCGCGACAGAACGCCGTTTTGCTCCGGTGCCTGCTCGACTTCGGCAGCACGGGCGGGCAGGCTGACCGTGCAGGCCACCAGCGCGGCCAGCAAGGTAAGCTGCAGTGTCTTGAGTCGGTATCGGGTATAAGATAATTGCAAAACTGGCATTGATTCCAATTTGGGAACGCGTCAATGTAAGCGAACCGGCAAGGCCTTGTCAAAGTTTCGTGCGCGATAGCCGAGCCTGCTCAAGCCGTCATTCAGCCGAAAAAAACTTGTCGTACAATCCAGCCCTTTTCCAGAAAAACAGGAGTCACTGACATGCGTACCAAACAGGCCCTCACACTCGACGACGTGAAGAAAATCGCCGCTGCTGCGGAGGCCGAGGCGATCGCCAACAAGTGGGCCGTATCGATTGCGATCGTCGACGACGGCGGCCACCTGATGTGGCAACAGCGCCTCGACGGCGCGCCGCTGACCTCGGCCGATATCGCCCCGGGCAAGGCCCGCACGGCAGCCCTGGGTCAGCGCGAGTCGAAAGTCTATGAAGACATCATCAACAACGGCCGCTATTCCTTCATGACCGCCCCCGGCATCGACGCGCTGCTCGAAGGCGGCGTGCCCATCATGGCTGGCGGCGATTGCGTCGGTGCCGTCGGGGTGTCCGGCGTGAAGTCGAACGAAGACGCTCAGATCGCCAAGGCCGGCATCGCCGCACTCGGTATCTGATCGACAACTTACTGCGGCTTCGCCCGCGGGCGGGGCGGGGGACTTGGTTGCCGGATTTTGGCGCTTCGCGCTATAATTCGGCGGTTTAGCCAATTACCCCGCCGCCCGCGCAAACAATCTTCCAAACGTCCCGCATCGCCCGGATTTCGCACGCCTGAACGGCGGGCGCGCCGCGATGCAGACTCCCAGCCGCGGCGGTAACAACCCAGGAGTTACCTTTGCCGCCATTTTTTACGGCCAACCAGATCCCGGCCATCCTCGCACTCGCTGATGGCACGATCTTCAAGGGATTTTCCATTGGCGCCGATGGCCACACCAGTGGCGAAGTCGTTTTCAACACTGCGATGACGGGCTATCAGGAAATCCTGACCGACCCGAGCTACAGCCGCCAGATCGTCACGCTGACCTACCCGCATATCGGCAATACCGGCGTGAACCCGGAAGACGTCGAGTCCGACAAGGTGCATGCGGCCGGCCTCATCATTCGTGACCTGCCGCTGCAGGTGTCAAATTTCCGCGCCACGCAGAGTCTGCCCGACTACCTGAAGGCCGAAGGCATCGTCGCGATCGCCGGCATCGACACCCGCCGCCTGACGCGCATCCTGCGCCAGAAGGGCGCGCAGAACGGTGCGATCGTCGCCGGCGCCGGCATCAAGGAATCGACCGCGCTCGAACTCGCGCGCGCGTTCCCGGGCCTGACCGGCATGGACCTCGCGAAGGTGGTGTCTACCAAAGACAAGTACGAGTGGACGCAGACCGAATGGTCGCTCGGCGACGGCTACGGCACCCAGTCGGCCCCGAAATTCCACGTCGTCGCGTTCGACTTCGGCGTGAAGTACAACATCCTGCGCATGCTGGCGCAACGCGGTTGCAAGGTGACCGTGCTGCCGGCGCAGGCAACCGCCGCAGATGCGCTGGCGCTGAATCCGGACGGCATATTCCTGTCCAATGGCCCCGGCGACCCGCAGCCCTGCGACTACGCGATCAATGCGTCGCGCGAGTTGATCGAGAAGGGCATTCCGACCTTCGGCATCTGCCTCGGCCACCAGATCATGGCGCTGGCTTCCGGCGCAAAAACCCTGAAGATGAAGTTCGGCCACCACGGCGCGAACCATCCGGTGCAGGACCTCGACACGAAGAAGGTGATGATCACCTCGCAGAACCACGGTTTCGCGGTGGACGTCGATACGCTGCCGGCCAACTGCCGCGTCACGCATGTGTCGCTGTTCGACGGCTCGCTGCAGGGCTTCGAGCGCACCGACAAACCGGCATTCTGCTTCCAGGGCCACCCCGAGGCGTCGCCCGGACCGCATGACATCGCCCCCCTGTTCGATCGCTTCGTGGCGATGATGGAGAAACACAAGCATGGCTAA
>JACCDS011634246.1_pt1 | contig 16491 bp, 18 predicted proteins | sample 7446441 | NCBI WGS metagenome assembly JACCDS01 (sample SAMN15323445, study PRJNA562643) | freshwater metagenome | isolation source: river surface water | place: USA:Blue River Watershed | collected 2017-08-17
AGTAAGCACAGGAAGCACGATGGCACTACTCGCCTTAAGGAACGTCAGCAAATCCTATGGCGCCCTGAAGGTCACCGACGGCGTATCGCTGTCGGTGGCCGAGGGCGAGGTGCTCGGCATTCTCGGCCCCAACGGGGCCGGCAAGACCACCTTGTTCAACCTCATTTCCGGCGACGCGAAAGTGGATGCCGGCGAGGTTGAATTCGATGGCCAGCGCATCAATGCACTGGCCCCTTTTCAGCGCTGCCGCATTGGCATCGGCCGCTCGTATCAGGTGCCGCAGCCGTTCGGCAATATGAGCGTGTTTGAAAACCTCGTCACTGCAGCCTGCTTCGGCGCGCAGGTGCCGGAGAAGGAAGCCTGGGAGATCGCGTGGGATGTGCTGCAGAAAACCGACCTGACGCGCTACGCCAATCATCCGGCCGGCGGGCTGACCCTGCTCAACCGCAAGCGGCTTGAGCTGGCCCGCGCACTCGCGACCCGGCCACGCCTGTTGCTGCTGGATGAGATCGCCGGTGGACTCACCGAGCATGAAGCGCATGAACTGGTCGATGAACTCAAACGCATCAAGCAGGCCGGCGTGACGATGATCTGGATCGAGCATGTCGTGCATGCGCTGCTGTCCATCGCCGACCGGCTGCATGTGATTAATTTTGGCAAGACCCTGTGCTCGGGCGAGCCGCAGGCCGTGATGCAGGATCCCGAGGTCCGCCGCGTCTACATGGGACTGGAGGCCTGAGATGGCAGAGATGCTTTTGCAGGCGAGCGGCATTACCGCTGCCTATGGCGATGCGCAGGCGCTGTTTGGCATCAATCTCGACCTGAAGGCAGGCGAGGTGGTGTCACTGATCGGCGCCAACGGCGCGGGCAAATCCACCTTTCTGAAGACGCTGACCGGGCTGTTGCCGGCGGCCGCTGGCGAGATCCGATTCGATGGCCAGCGTATCGAGCGGCGCGATGCCGCCGATATCGTCAAGCTCGGCATGGCGATGGTGCCCGAAGGGCGGCGGCTGTTTCCCTCGCTGTCGGTCGAAGAAAACCTGCAGATGGGCGCATTGTCGCGCCGCGCCGGTCCGTGGAATCTTGAACGCGTTTACCAGCTTTTCCCCATCCTGAAAGAGAAGCGCCGCCAGCCAGGCACCTCACTGTCGGGTGGACAGCAGCAGATGGTGGCGATCGGCCGCGCGCTGATGAGCAACCCGCGGCTGCTGCTGTGCGACGAAGTGTCGCTCGGTCTCGCACCGGTAGTCATCCGCGAGATCTATGCGGCGCTGCCCGGTCTGCTGGATGACGGCATGTCGCTGCTCATCGTTGAGCAGGATGTGCAGCTGGCGCTGCAGGTGTCCTCACGCGTGGTGTGCCTGCAGGAAGGCCGTGTGTCGCTCGAAGGGCCGCCGGCCGAGCTGACGCGCGAGCAGATCAGCCAGGCCTATTTCGGAGTCTGAACGATGGTCGATATTCTTTTGCAGGGCTTGTTGCTGGGCGGCGTGTATGCGCTGTTCGCGCTCGGCCAGTCGTTGATGTTTGGCGTGATGCGGCTGACCAATACCGCGCAGGGCGATTTCATCATTCTGGGCGGCTTCTTCGCGATTAGCCTGGTGGCTGCCACCGGCCTGTCGATCGGCGTGGCACTGCTGCTGATTGCGCCGGCGGCTTTCGTGTTTGGCTGTCTGTTGCAGCGCTTTGTTCTGAACGGCACGCTGGGCCGCGATCCGCTGCCGTCACTGGTGGTGACCTTCGGTCTGGCCATCATCATCCAGAACCTGCTGCTCGAAATGTATTCGGCCGACCCGCGTTCGCTGGACGCCGGTGCGCTGGCTTTTGACAGCGTGACGCTAGGCACGCTGACCGTTGGCACGCTGCCCTTGCTGACGCTGGGCGCGGCGCTGCTGGCCACGCTCAGCCTGCAGGCCTTGTTCACGTTCACGCCGCTGGGCCGTTCGTTCCGCGCGGTGTCGGATGACCGCGAGGCCGCCAGGCTGATGGGCATTCGGCCGGCGATTGTGTATGCGCAGGCGACCGGTCTGGCTTTTATCCTGATTGCCATTGCCGGCACATTGCAGGCCATGCGCACCACTGTCGCACCGAGCGATGGACCGCTGCTGCTGCTGTTCGCCTTCGAGGCGGTGATCATCGGTGGCATGGGTTCGTTCTGGGGCACGCTGCTGGGCGCGCTATTGCTGGGTGTGGCGCAGCAGATCGGCTTCCGCATCGATCCGGGCTGGGGCATCTGGGCCGGTCACCTGACTTTCCTGTTCGTGCTGCTGGTGAGGCCGCAGGGACTGTTCCCGAAAACGAGATGACTATGAATCAAAGAACGATGGAAAGCCCGATGCCCGCCTTTGAGGTGGTGCGCAGCAACCGATTCTCGGCCGTGCTGCCGCTGCTGGCTGGCGTGCTGGTGCTGTTCGCCGCTTCGCTGCCTTACTGGGGCGAATCGAGCTGGATGCGCGAGGTGGTGGAGATCAGCTGCTATTTTCTGTTCGTGATGATGTGGAATCTGCTGGCTGGTTATGGCGGCATGGTCAGCATCGGGCAACAGGCCTTTTTCGGTTTTGGCGGCTACATCATGCTCATCCTCGGCAATGAGGCGGGCGTGAATCCCTTTGTCGCGATTCCGATCGCAGCGGCAGCCACCGCATTGATCGCCTGGCCGGTGTCGTTCATCGCGTTCCGGCTGCAGGGTGGCTACTTTGCGATCGGCACCTGGGTGATTGCCGAAGTGTTCCGGCTGTCATTCGCCAACCTGCACTGGGTGGGCGGGGGTTCGGGGACCTCGCTGATCGCCTTGCGCGAGATCGAGAAAGCGGTGCGTGAATCTGTCACGTACTGGATTGCATTGGCTTGCGTGGTGGGTGTGATCGCCGGTGTGTATCTATTCCTGCGCTCCAAACGTGGCCTTGCGCTGCTGGCGATTCGCGACAATGAGGTCGCCGCATCATCGCAGGGCATTGATGTGCGCCGCATGAAGCTGGCGGTGTACCTGATCGCTGCCGCTGGCGCGGGCATGGCGGGTGCACTGTATTTCGTCAGCAATCTGCGCATCTCGCCGGATGCGGCATTCTCGGTCAACTGGACAGCCTTTGCGATTTTCATGGTGGTCATCGGCGGCATCGGCCGGATTGAAGGCCCGATCGTTGGCGCGTTGCTGTTCTGGTTCCTGAATAAATTCTTCAGCGATTACGGCAGCTGGTATCTGGTGGGGCTCGGTGCGATCGCCATCGTGGTCACCCTATTCTTCCGCGATGGCCTGTGGGGCGCGCTGCAGCGACGCTTTGGCTGGTCGCTGTTCCCGACAAAACGCCACGTCACCATGACCCTGAAAGCGAGCGACTAACATGCGTAACCTGAACGAAGACAACCTGACCGACGCCGTGCTGGCACGCCTGGACGGCTGCACGGACCCGCGGCTGAAAGCGGTGATGACGTCCATGATCCGCCACCTGCATGATTTCGTACGTGAGGTCGAGCCGACGCCGGCCGAATGGTTTGCCGCCATTCAGTTTCTGACCCAGACCGGCCAGACCTGCGACGACGAGCGGCAGGAATACATCCTGCTGTCGGACACGCTCGGCGTGTCGATGCTGGTGGATGCCATCAACAACCGCAAGCCCGCCGGTGCCACCGAATCGAGCGTGCTCGGACCGTTTTATGTCGAAGGCGCGCCCGACCAGCACAGTGGTGCCGACCTTGCACCCGGCGAGGGACCCGGCGTGCAGTTCAGTGGCACCGTGCGTGGCATCGATGGCCAGCTACTCGGCAATGCGGTGCTGGACATCTGGCAGACCGCGCCGAATGGGCTCTACCACATGCAGGATGCGCAGGCGGACGAGTATCACCTGTGCGGCAAGGTGCATACCGATGCCGATGGCAGCTATCGTTTCCGCACGCTGAAGCCGGTGTCGTATCCGATTCCGGTGGATGGGCCGGTGGGGCAGTTGCTGGAGAAGCTGGGCCGACATCCGTACCGTCCAGCCCATGTGCATTTCATTGTTTCGGCGCCGGGCTACAAGCCGGTGGTGACGCAGCTGTTTACCGAGGGCGATGCCTATCTCGAATCGGACGCGGTGTTCGGTGTGAAGCATTCGCTGGTCATCGATTACGAGCAGGCCGGCGACGACTGGCGTGCCCATTACGATTTCGTTCTCGAGCCTGCTGCCTGAGGAGACGCCGATGTTCTTTCTCGTACTGGCGACGGACAAGCCGGGCATGCTGCAGGTGCGTAGCGAGGTGCGGCCGATTCACGGCGCGTATTTGCGCAATCCGCATCATCAGGTGAGGGTGCATCTGGGCGGTCCGACGCTGACCACTTGTGGTGACGCGATGAACGGCACGCTGCTGGTGGTGGAGGCACAGGATATTTCAGCGGTATGCGATTTCGTTGCCGACGATCCGTACTCGCAGGCCGGCGTATTTCAGTCGGTGGAGATCCGTCCCTGGGCATGGACACTGCGTGCGCCCGTCGATGCCGCATCGGTGACGGCACCGCCCATGGTCGCGCGTGAGGTGGTCAGTTGAACTGGCAACAGCATCCGGACCGACCGGCCAACGGTACGCGGCTGTGTGCCGTTGCAGAGATTCCCGACCACGGCGGCCGCGAAGTCACCTTTGGCGAGGGTCGCGAGAATTTCAAGGTCTTGCTGCTGCGTGAGGGCGAGCGGGTGTGGTCCTACCTGAATTTCTGCCCGCATTTTTCCTTGCCGCTGAATTACGAGCCGCAGACCTTCGTCACGCTCGACGGGTTGATCATGTGTGCGCATCACACGGCGTTCTTTAATTTTTCCGATGGCCGTTGTGTTGACGGTCCCTGCGTTGGCGACGGCCTGGTGCCGGTACCGAGCTTCCTTCGCGATGGCGCGGTGTTTTTCGGTCAGTAGCGCTGGGCGCAGCGGCTTTCTCGCCTAGAATCAAACGAGTCTGCTGCCATCGGCCGCAGACTGTGCCGATCGATCGGACGTGATTGGTTCTGCCTGTGGGCGAAAGGCTCTTCATGCGCTATGACGACCGCGCCGATGCCGCACGACAGTTGTCATTGCGGCTGGCCGCTTATGCTGCCGAGCATCCCCTGGTGCTGGCGATTCCGCGCGGCGGCGTGCCGCTGGGCCGCGTGATTGCCGACGCGTTACATGCGCAACTCGACGTTGTGCTGGTTCGCAAGATCGGCGCACCCTTCAATCCGGAATTGGCGGTCGGCTCGGTCGGGGAGTCGGGTGAAATCTATGTGGCAGACCATGCGGCGCGTGCCGGTGCGAACGAGGACTGGCTGACGTCGGAGACAGCGCGGCAGCTTGCATTGATCCGCTGGCGTCGTGCTGCGTATTCCGTCCTGCGTGCACCAATCGCCGTGGCCGGGCGCACCGTGATTCTGGTGGATGATGGGCTGGCCACCGGCGCGACCGCGCGAGCCGCGATTCACGAGATTCGGCGTCAGTCGCCCGCCCGGCTGGTGATGGCGGTGCCGGTAGCGGCCGACGATGCAGCGTCAGCGATGGCGTCGCTGGTCGATGACTTCATCTGTCTGCAGACGCCACCGGATTTCCGCGCCGTGGGGCAGTTCTATCGCGATTTCGATCAGGTCGATGACGCGACGGTCACGCGCCTGCTGAAACCAGACTAGTTCTTCACCTCGGCGGCAACAGTGCTGCGTTGTGCCCGCCGTTCGCTGACGCAGGCCATGGTTTTGTCCCAGAACACCGCACCACTGCCGCCATAGCGCGATGGCAGCCGCATCATCTTGCGGTGCGAACGTGCCAGCGCTCGCTCAAGTGTTTCATTCATCATGCCGAGCTTGTCGAGCGCCAGATAGGCCTCGCAGTTGGCATCGATCTCGTCACGCGTCGGGTCGGCTGCATGCGCGCATTCATGATAAAAAATGAAGTCAGGCATGTGCGGATCATTGTCCCGGATGCCCTTCATGGTGACGTAATCGAAAAAGATGACTGGCCAGCCATCCTTGTCGGGCCGCACGACCGCGGCTGCACCGCCGAGTGCCGGATGGCGGTCGCCCGACTCGCCGTGGCCGAGCCATTCCTCCGGTACCGTGCGACGCTCGCCATTGCGGTCGATCACGCATTGCACCTTCGCGCCATCACTGCGCTCATAAGCGTAGGCCGTGCCGGCAATGCCACCGGCCAGAACGAACACGGACACAAGCGCTGTCAACAGCCTGGGTAAAGGCGCTGGCCTATGCGCCGCTGCAGGCCGCCAGCCGGCCTGCAGCCATTGCGCTTCGGCGCGTTTCATCACTTGCAGGCGTTTTTGCCGCCCCAGTTGCCGCGGGTGACTTCACCGTCGAGCTTGACCGGGCGGAACCAGCCGCTCTCGCGTGAGCCTGCGAACTTGCCCGTGCCGCCTTTGCGCTGATACCGTCCCTCGGCCTGTCCGCGCCCCTGGGTGAATGCATAGGTCAGCACGTCACCGTCAACATCCTCGACCGCGCATAGTCCGTCAGCTTCGACGGTATTGTCGGCGTAGACCACTGCGCCACCGGTACATTGGCCGGAAAGATTGTTGAATTTGGAATTTTCTTCGGCGTTCATTTGCGTCGATGAACGGAAGTGGATAAAGCGCGTCTTGTTGCCCATGTCGACCGTCGATTCACCGATATCGACGCTGGTGTAGTCGCCGCACTGGTCTTCCTTGGCGACGGCATTCAGGGACAGCAGCAGCAATGCTGCTGGCAGCAGGATGGCTTTCATGGGGGGCTCCTCTCGTGATGGTTATGGTTGTTATGGTGGTTATGGTTTTTATGTTGGTGATGGCTTTTATCTTGTTGGTACAGGTTGGCGACGACGCAGAAATTGCCGCCGATAAAGTTTGCCATTTTCCGGACAAGCTTGCCGGGCAGCTGCTTGGCCGCTATCGCAAGCCGGTGTGTCATAACGTTTTTGCAAGCGTGTCGTCGAATGAGTCGCGCGATGAGGGGTGCCAATTTGGGAGCGCCGCACCCAGTAGAGACGTGCGTAAGTAAATAAGAACGGCAAGCGGAAGCCAGCGCTGCGACCGAGCTAGCGAGGCAGGTGCTTGCGGTGCCGTCACTGGCGGACGGCGGCGCAGGGGCGGCAGCGAGAGATGCTGCTCAGGCGCAGACGCGATTCCTGCCGCTGCCTTTGGCGGTGTACAGCGCCTTGTCGGCGCGCACGAGCATGGCGTCAATGTCGAACTCATTGCCTTGTTGCGCCGTGACGCCGATGGAGACCGTGAACCTCACCAGCCGGCCATCACTGAGCGGAATGGTGCTTTCCGCGAGTTCTTCGCGCAGACGATCCATCACCGTGAGGGCATTGGTCAGATCGGTATGCGGCATCAGGATCGCAAATTCTTCCCCGCCGATACGGGCGACGATATCAATCGATCGCATCTTGGCCTTGAGGGTTTGCGCCAGCGAGATCAGCAATTCGTCGCCGATCGCATGGCCGAACTCATCATTGACGCGCTTGAAGTGATCAACATCGAGGATGGCCAGCGAAAAGCTCGACTGCAGCCGGTTCGCACGGGCGATTTCATTGCTGGCCAGTTCGTAGAAATGCCGCCGATTGCACAAGCCGGTCATGGCATCGCTATTCGACAATTCTTCCAGTCGATGCTCGAGCTTTTTGCGCTCGGTGATGTCGAAGACGATGCTGCGGCTCATCACGGGTTTGCCGTTCGCATCGCGAATTAGGGTAGCGTTAACGAGCACGGGACGCGTCGAGCCGTCGGCATGCACCAGCGCGAACTCCAGCTCTTCAATATGGCCTTGTGCCAGGAATTGCGGGAAGAGGTGATCGAACAAGTCCTTGCCAGCATCGGTGATAAATCGCTTGAACGGCTGGCCGATCACTTCGTCAGCCGACCGGCCCAGCCAATTCAGTTCGGTCTGATTAATGCGTACGAAGCAGCCGTTCGGATCCAGTGAATGGTAGCCACAGGGCGCCTGATCATAGAGATCGCGAATCTCGTTCTTCTCGACAGTGATGCTCTTCAGGTGATCGGCGATGCGTTCCTCGCTGGCGACGATGTCAAGAAAGCTGTGATACAGCCCTGAAAACTCCGAGATGCCGACCGGCGGCGTTGACGTGCCGGCCTGATTTTCACGCGCGCCCACCACGCGCGTGAGCTGGCGCGTTTGCCGGGCGATGAACTGCGAGCTGACAAACGCAATGCCCAGTCCTACCGCAGCCGCCCCTACGCTTAACAGGAACATCAGCAGTAGCGTGTGGCGCGATTCGCTTTTCAGCACGGGGTCAGGCACCGCGATCGATGCATACAAGTCACCATGAAACACCGGATAAATCACCGAGGTGATGGGTACGCCGTCGAGGGTCGCACCTTGATAAATCTTGCCGTCCTTGCGCTTGGTCGCGGCAATGAACGAGCTGCTCGCCGGTCGCCCCACGTATTGCTCCGGCGCGACCGACCGGGCGACGATGGTGCCTTCAGGGTCAACGATGCCGGCCAGCCATCCGCTCGGCAGTTCCTGTGCTTTCAGTAGTTCGACCAGTGAGTCGGTCGACAAGATCATTCGCAAGGCGTGCGTGACCTTGTCATGACTGATGATTGGCACAGAAATGGCGATGAGATAACCGCGAAAGGCTGGCGCTTCAAACGGACCGGAGACGTTCGGCTTGCCGCTGGCGAATACCTGCCGGCCGAGTTCCGGATGCGGCGCAGTCACGGGGCGATGGTCGTAAGGCTCGGTGGTGATGAATAACTGCTCGCCTGCATCATTCACCAGCGCTGCCGCGATAAATTCCGGGTTGGTGTCGACCAGCTGCCTGGCTTGGTCGTACAGAGCAGGCCAGTCGCCCTTGCGCGCGTTGACGCTCTGGCTCAGTACCAGCAGCGCCTGTACGCCAACGGCGAGATGTTCATTGGTGGTTTGCGCGATCTGGCTGGTGCGGAAGCGCAGCTCTGCTTCGACCAGCGCCTGCTCTTTGGTGCTGATGTGCACCAGGGCGAAAATGAAAAGCATCGTCAATGGCACGATTGCCGACAGTACCGCGATAAGGGACCACGTTCTTATCTTCAGTGCCATGACTGATTTTTATTATGGAGCGTGAGTCAGTATGCGCCGGGAATAAATTTAATTACAAGAATATTCTTCTTGGAATAGCCATGTCATTGCAGTCACTGTCACGCATGAACGATGGTTTCACATAGTATTGATGAGCCGGCACCCTTGCATGGGCTGACAGAAGGTACCGCGACGCTCTGCAGACGATACGGCGACGTGCGCGAATCAGGATGACGCTTGGCGAGCGCGCGTCGGTGCGCGTATTAGCCCCAGCTGCGCACGCGTCCGGTATCGACGTGGACGAATTGCTCTTGCGGATAGTAGCCAACGCCGCCCGCCTGCAAGGACAGTGCGGCATCGCGCAGCTCCGCCAGCGGCACGCCGGGCAGGCGGATGTCGATGGCGCGGCCCTCCATGTGCAAACTGTGCTTGGCAACGCCACCACCGCGTGATTGCCGCAGCTGTCCATTGGTGAGCGGACTGCGGTAACCGGAAATCACTTCGAAGGGAGGCAAGGATACGCCGCCGAGCGTTGCCCTCAGTTGGTGCAGCAGATCGAATAGCTGCGGATCCATACGGCCGACGGTGCCCGCATAGTGGTCGCGCAAGAATCGGTTGAGCTGCATCAGGGCTGCGGGCAGGTAGGCGCCCTCCGCAGCATAGACGACGCTGATGCGCTCGTGCGTATGCGTGTGGTTGAACGCCAGTGCGCGTTGCAATGTCGCGCTGGCTTGTGTTTGTGGTGGTGTGATGCCTTGCGCCGATGGCTCTGAAGCACCCGCCATGGCTGCGCCCATCCAGGGCAGTGCGGCGGCCGCCACCACAACGCGGGTGCTGTGTGACAGAAAATGGCGGCGGTCGGGGCGGCACAGGCTCATAACAGAAATATCAATTCGGTCGGGCAGTGGGTGCGGCGGGCGGCGATGGCCGCTTGCTACCCGCCTGCAGTGCATTGCGCAGCAGCTGGTCGTGCCCGTAAATGTCGTTATAAAAGAAGATGGGGCCATCGCGGCGTTTTACAACCGCCGTGCCGTACGCTATCACAACGGTCAACGGGTTTTTCAGGCGAACGGTGCGTGTCTGGCCGCCTGCCATCGCCTGTTGGATCGTAGCCCGGGTCCATTCCGGATCATCCTGCAGCACAAATTCGGCCAGTGCCTGCGGGTTCTCGACGCGAATGCAGCCGTGGCTGAGATCACGCCGGTCACGCTGGAACAGGCTGACAGCGGGCGTGTGGTGCATATAAATATTGTCATTGTTCGGAAAAATGAACTTGACGTTGCCCAGCGCATTGCGTGGCCCTGGCCGCTGGCGCAATTGGGCGTCCCCATGCATGACGGCTGACAGCAGCTCGTCGCTGAGCCGGGTGACGACTTCGCCGCTGCGCCTGACGAACTCAAAGCCCTCTTTGTCGAAATCGGCCGGCTTGCGGCGCAGCTGCGGTACCAGCTCGCCGCGCGCGATCGATGGCGGCACTTTCCAGTACGGGGCGAACTCGATCTGGCGCATCTGTTCGTCCAGTAGCGGGGTGCGTGTGTTGAGTGCTTTGCCGACGATGACGTTCATTTGCAGCGACACCGTCACGCGGTTGCCGTCGATTTCCAGGCCACGCATCACGAACTCGGGCAGGTTCACCAGCAGCATGCGCTTTTCATTCAGCAGCGGCGTCCAGCGCAGGCGCTCCATGGTCAGTGCGATCTGTTCGGCACGCGCCGATGGCGACACGGCGAGCTGATCGAGGGTGGTTTTGCCGATGACGCCATCTGGGGTCAGGCCATGCCGGCTCTGGAATTGGCGGACACCGTCGACCAGCGGGCCATCATAGCGATCGGGCGCGCCGGTGCCGGACGGCAGGTCGCCCAGGGCCATCAGCCGCTCAGTCAGTATCGCGATACCCGCATAGCGTTGACCAGGCGTGAGTTTCTTGCCGGGTATCGGCGGCAGCGGCGTGTTCCATGCCGTGTGGCTGGCCAGTGAGCGATAGCGGGCCAGCCAGGGCTTCAGCACCTGATACAGGGGAAAGCGGGGCGTGGCGGCCTTCACCGCGAAATCCAGATTGCGTGCTGCCACGGCGGCGTTCAGGGTTGCCGGAATGTCCAGCGTGGGCGCTGCCTTCACGTTCGCGTACACCTTGTCGGGCGCCACCCGGCCGAAACGCAAGTCATGCAGGTAACGGCGCATCGCATCGTCGAGCGCGAGGGCGAGGGTGGCCTGGTCGGATTCGGGCAGTGGCCGATTCTGCGCTGGCGAATGCAGCACGGCTGTCAACGGGGCCGACAGATAGTCGGCCGGATTCAGGCCATCGTCCCCCGCTTGTTGCAAGATCTGCAAGGCCTGCTGCACCAATGCGCCCGGCTTGCCATTGGCCAGCCAGCGCGCGGCGAGTTCATCGCCTTCGGCAGCCAGCGCGCGCAGCGCCATGAAGGGCAACAGCACAAGCAGCGTGGCAATGAGCTGCAGACGGAGCCGATGACGCACCCTGGGTCGATCCATGACATTTTCACCAATGGTTAGCTGGTTAGTTGGTTAGCAAAATTTAATCATTATGGATATTGTCCCTAAAACAGCATCGCATCAACAGTTCAGCGCGAGATGAGTCCAGCGGGTGGCCAGCCTGGCCGCTACCGATCCGCGTCGGATGAGGGCCGTCCAGGGTCATCTGATTTCGGCAACTTGCTGATAACCTGAATCATCCAATGAGCCTGGCAGGGTATTTTCTGCCGACCCCAATCTGGTTTACGCTGGCGCCACGGCAGTGGCACGGGTGTTGGATGAACCAAGCTCGTGCCACGGGGGCGTTGCCTAAAAAAATAATTTCAGGAGGAGACATGGCATTCGAATCGACAGACAGCGCAGACGGCCCGATGCCGCCAATGGCCGTGTTTGCGCTGCTGGCACGCGGGGCGAGCGACCTGCGTGCCACGGGTTTTCTGGGCGTCGCCTACGGCGTCGTGTTCGTGCTGATGGGCTATGCGGTGGCCATCTTGTATCAGCACATCTGGCAGTTGACGATGGGACTGACCGCCGCTTTTTTCCTGCTGGGGCCCTTCATCTGCTGCGGTATTTATGAGCTGTCGCGCCAGCGCGAGCGGGGCGAGCGGCTCGACTTCGGCGCAACGCTGACCTGCTGGATGCGCAACTGGAAATCGGTGGCGTTTTTCGCCGCCATCCTGACCTTCTTCATTGTTATCTGGGTGCGCGTGTCGGTGGTGCTGTTCGCGCTCTTCGCGACGCATAATTATCCGCAGTTGAACGATATGCTCAGCAAAATCGTTTCGATGGATAACCTCGAGTTCATGGGCGTCTGGACGGCGGTGGGCTTCGTGTTTGCCAGCCTGGTTTTCGCGATGTCGGTGGTGTCGATGCCGATGATGCTGGACCGGGGCTCGGACACTATTGAGTCGATCGCGGCCAGTGCGATCGCGTTATGGAACAACCCCGGCGCGATGCTGTTGTGGGCATTGACGATCACGGTGCTGATTGGTGCGAGCCTGATATTTTTCCTGCCGCTGCTTGCGCTGACAGCGCCGCTGGTCGGGCATACGACCTGGCAGATGTACAAGGCATTGGTGCCAGCGCGCCTGCCGCTGGCCGCAGACTCAGCCGCGGAGAGCGGGGCGCAACACGAAGCGTCCTGAGCGCTGGCTCGCAACGCTTCGCCACGCAAGCCACGCCCTTTGGGCGTGGAGCGTTGGCTCATTCAGGCCGTCGAGCGCGGCATTCACCCCCTTGCCTGCGATACCGTTGATGCTGGTCGTTATTTGAATTCGAACTCGACCCACTCCATCGGCTGCGCGCCGTGGTTGCTCATCGTGAGGGTGCGCGCCGATTCGCTGAAGCTGAATTGTGCGGGCGTCATGGCGACATCGACCGGTGCTTCGCCGCCGCGCTGATCGGTGATGACCCCCTCGGTCAGCGCGACACGCAGGCTCGGTCCTTGCAGGGTCACCGGCCCCAGCGACTGCCCGGGCTGCAGCACGATGCGATAAGCACGAACACGCTCATTGTCGACCACGGTCGCCAGCCCGGCTTGCGACGCAATCGGCGTGGTGGCATGCCCGCTACCCACGCCGGGTGGCTTCAGCAGCTCGATGCCGATTGCGCGGAAGGTGCCCGGCCCGAGGTTGATAAAGCGATGCGTATATGCCCCTTGGGTGGAGGCGTTGTAGTAGCCGACCAGCCCGCGGGTGATCGGCATGTCCTTGGCTTCTTGCCCGTAGATCTGGTTTCTCAAGGTGACGCTGGACACCATCAGAAAGGGATAGTCCAGCGCATGCGTATGAAAGAGCGTGCGCTCGCCTTCGGGAATGTTGACGTCGATGACACGCACCCAGTCGTTCGTCAGCTTGGGCACGTGGCGCGGCTCTTCGTGGGCGGCGACGACCGTGTCGTCCGCTGCCAGGGCCGTCACGGAGGTCAGTGCGATGCAGGCGGCGATAAAGACGGCTTTGCTCATGGTCGCTCCCTTGAAGGTGATGAATTTTATTTTAATCGACGGCGGGCATGAATTGACTTGCCGGCGCAAGCCCCCTAGATTGCGCCATGTGAACGCACCGCCACCGAGAGCGCAAGGCGTTCGCCCGCCCTGCAAAAAAACCAAGGATGGCAGGGCGTGTGCCGATCGTTCCGGAGACTACGATGCTGCGCATTTTTGTTGTCATAGCATGCCTTGCATGCTCGCTGCTGCCGGGTTTGTCACGGGCCGCCGATGCCGGCCATGCGCCGACCGATGGCCTGCAATTTCGCTGCACTACAGAACAGCGCGCACGCATTCGCACGGACATGCGCGCGCTGCTGCGGCGGATGCATGTCGCTGAAAAACTGGTGCACATTCAGGAAGACCCTTCGAGTGACGCGCTCACTTTGACGCTGGCCACGCCGGAACGCGATACCAGCACGCTGGATTTCACGCGCCGCCCCGAATACTGGGTGCATGAAGAGGCCGTCAAGCTGTACGACCGGCAGCATCGCGTTCGCAGCGTCAGCACAGTCAGTCTGAAGGAGATCCTGCTGGCACTGATGCAGCATGGCCGGCTGACTGAATTTTCTGGCGCAAGCTGCTCGGTCGACGCGCTGGTCGAGCATTTGCAGGTGCGCCAGAATATTGTGGCCTGGGTCGAGCGGACGGCGTGGAACTGGCCGGATGGTGGTTATGCCGAATGGAACAAGGTGTATTGGTCGGGTGCTGGCGTGCGAAACCCGCGAAAGTTGTTCGACGCGTTCGAGGATGTTTTTCTCAACCAGTCAAAGTACGCCTTTGGCTGCTATGCGGCGATCAAGCTGGCCTACGCCTTTGGGGTGATGGATTTCTATCATCGCGTGCGCAAAGACCCGAAGGCCCTGGCGGCCATCCAGAAGCGCCTCAACGCGGACGGACATCCGCTGACCGATATCGAGCCCTACGCGATGTGGAATTTCGAGAGCGACTTCGATCCCGCCAAGGCTGCCGCGCCTGGCAAGCTGCTGCACCTGCAGCAAGGGGTCAAGGTTCACAATTTCGTGCCCGGCGACTGGGTCTATTTTTTCAATACCGATGCGCGTTCCTACAAGAAGACGGGCTACGAGGGCAGTAACGGTGTCTACCTTGGGCGCGGATTTTTTTCTGATTTTTATAACGACGCCGAGCATCATTACACCTACGAGCAAAAGCTGGACGAGGTGTACCAGTGGCGGCATGGGGTGTTCAGCCAGTCGCGTGATTTCGAGAAGGCTGAGCATCTGTCCAAGGATAGGCTGACCAGTCTGTCGGGCAGCCCGTCAGCGGGCGGCCTGGTATTGCCGGTGCGCGCGGTGCCGAACCTGTTTCATTAAGTGCCGACGCATCGCGCGCTGGCTGCCAGGACAGCGGGTGGCCGGCGAGCCGGGGCAGGGCGGTGAATCGCCAATGCTGAATCGCCAACGCTGAATCGTCATCACGGAGAAGAGCCATGAAAGAACCCGGACAAGGTATCGTGCTGCGCTGGCTGCGCCGTTTGCTTGTACTCGCGTGCGTTGGATGGCTGGCGCCGGCGATGGCGGGGCCACTCAGCGGCGAACGCCAGATCGTGTTGTCCAATGCGGCGGGCGAGCGCCATGTCATTGGCAGTGTCCGGTTCTCGGAGGCCGGCAATGGCATGAGTGGCTTCGAGGTCAGGATGAACGAATCGATGCAGGATTACTTCCTCGCGATGCGTCCCTTCCTTTGCCTGACGGGGGACGTGCAGCGATTGTGCTGGTTCCCGGTGAAGAACGAGGCGGCGTTGGTCAGCGCCGCCGACCTATTGCCCCTGGAGTATGCGCTGATGTTCATGCGTACCCGTACGCACGACCTGCATGTCAATCCTTTCAATGGTCTTTACTACAAGCTGAGGCTGGAGGGTGAGCGGCTGGTCGGGCAGTTGTACGAGGTGGATATGGCGCCGTTCATTGCGCCGGACATTCTGCCGCCCGAGCAGCGCCGGCGTCCGCTGAAGCCAGCCGATTTCTACGAGGCCGATCCCGGTTCGAACTGGCTGCCCGTGATGACGATTGAATGAGCTGAGCCGTACAGCAGTCAGGTTGACGCGCTCACTTGGGCAGCATGGATCTCAGCACGTTGTCCTTCAGCAGGTAGTGGTGTGCGAGCGCCGCGCCGGCATGCAGGCCGGCCAGCCACAGCAGTGCGTCCGCGAGTGCCGGATGAAGGTCAATTAGCAGGTCGGCGATGGTGGGCGACTGCCTAAAGGGCGAGGCCATGAAGTCACCACCGAGCAAGGTGACCGGTTCGCCGCTCAGCCAGATGCCGAGCACCGCCGTGGCAGGTGCGGCGAGCAGCAGCACGTACAGGCCGCCCTGAACACTGCGTGCGGCCAGCTTCATCCAGCGCGGCATGTTGGCCTCGCCAACTGGCTTGGCGATCGCCATCACGACGAGGCGCAGCAGCGTCAGTAAAAATACGATGATCCCCAGCGTCTGGTGGACCTGAACGGCGGGGTCAGCCGCAGCGGCAGCAATCTCGTCGATGTCTTCGGGACCCAGAAGGAAGGCGCTGACCACGATGATCGCGGTCAGCCAGTGAAGAATTTGCGTCAGGGGGGAATGTCGTTCAGCCATGATTTATCTGCGGGTGACGATAATGAGGCTGTTTTACTCCGGTCGCATAAGTTGAACCTGAAAATTGTCGGGTATGGCAGCAGGCCCCGAACTAGACCCTGAAGTAGGCCGTGAAGCAGCGAGGACAACGCCGCTGCGTTAGGATGCGTGACGTCCCGTGTTGCGACCCTGGTGGGGTACTTTGGCGGTCGATGGGAGCATCGTCTGCCGGCTCTAGCAAGAGCCCGGATGCGAATAACAGAGCGCGGTGCCTCGCCGGTGTCGTCCTGAACCTTGATATTTGACACGAAAGCGAACAGTCGATGGCTGAGCAAACCCTGAGTGATGACCTCAACGAGATTGAGGACGACCAGAAAAAAGAAGCTACCGAAGATACGGAAGATACGGATGACAACGGCACGGACAATAGTGGTGTGACCGACAAC
>JACCDS010771693.1_pt1 | contig 16482 bp, 5 predicted proteins | sample 7446441 | NCBI WGS metagenome assembly JACCDS01 (sample SAMN15323445, study PRJNA562643) | freshwater metagenome | isolation source: river surface water | place: USA:Blue River Watershed | collected 2017-08-17
TAGAAACGGATCTTGGGATACTTCTAACAACATTAGAAGTAACACCCATAGGAACATTTGAAATATAATCTGAGGAAAAAGTATCCATCTTTTATTTACTTACTGTATTAAGTATAATAGTGGCAAGTAATATAATAACTTTAAATTCTTATACAAGAGGATCTTCTAATGTGAGAGGCGATTTTCTCCTTTCTACAAATGATCCTAATGATTGTTATACAGGAGGAACATCTACCACAACCAATCCTGATGCATTTATCTCTGAAAGTGCTATTAATACTGCCGATATTTGTGTTGATACTGGATATTACTTCTCACCATTTACAGATGGAAATGGAAATTACTACTCAAAGAAAACTATAGTAAATAATGGAAATACAACATATTCTAATCAAGTTCCATCTACTGCAAAATTCTGTACAAAATACTTTAAAGAATATAATAATATAACTTTACAATATGGTGGTTTGGGTTATACAACTCCATATGGATCAAGTGGATACTATTATACTGATACTATTTCTTATAATGTTGAAAAATACCAATATTATACAACAGGGAATGTATTAACAAATAGAGATTGGAAAGGAAATTTAGATGTTAATCACACCTTAGTTGGAGGTTTTTATGGACTTGATAAATGGTATATTGATATATGGTCAATGAATCTTGGAACATGGGCAGCTGCTAATGATCCGTCAAGAAATCTAGTTAATGGTAATCCATATTGGGAAATAATAGAAACTCAAAATGCATATGGAAATTCAGGTATTAGAAATAGTTCTGGAAGTATTCAATGGGGAGCAGGAGATTTAATCTATAGTGTAGTTGCTAATCTATTACCATATGGTACAGGATCTGGTGGTCGATTTTTAGTTAACTATGGTCCTACATATTCACCAAGTATGGATATGGGTGCTATCATATATAGAGCTACAGGAATTATGGAATTGTTATGTTTGGTCTAGTTTATATGTAGAAGAATGCTCTCTTGGATTAAATATTACTAAGCATGTCTGCACCATTAAATACAGTTTCACCTCTAACCTATCCTACATGGTTAAAATATCAGGGCAATTTAAAGCCTGATACTGCTACAGAGTTGTATACTCAGTATTTGCATGAATGGTATAGAAACAATACTCTTTTAACTTCTAATAATAGTAATGCTATTAAGGAGAATTACATACAACTATTAAAAGACCTAAGTTTCTTATTCGGTACACAAGAAAAAGATTTGTTTTTAGCCGAACTTGATTATGCAAACGATGAAGAACTCATTTTTGCTATTCCTTATTTCGTAAAGAAGCTTAAAGAAATTGCCAAGGTTCTTTCTAATAAAAGAGAAGCAGTTAAAAACGCAAAGTTAAGATATAATCTTATAGGTTCTAATAATGGATTAGAAACATTGCTCTATGAGTATGTTCTTAAAGGTTTTACAAGAGACGAAAACTACATTACACAGGTTCCTATCTCTTCCCTTTCAAATTTCTTCCCAACTCTCTCTTCTGTTAATGGAAATTTCTTCGTAGAATTAGAAGAACTACATGATTCTCAGAGTTACCATGATTCTGATCCTTCTGTTTCTATTAATGAATATGTTGATGTAACTCAATTAGAAAATGAAATCCCATTTGAGGATATGACAGAGGATGAAATCTTAGGAATCATCTCCACTCGTTATCTTCCAAGAGTTGCAGATACTCCTCTCTCAAGACTCTTTAATCAATATCTTTTAGAAGTCCCTACTCTATCCACACTTGCTCTTTCCAATCAGGTAAATGGATTAATCTATAATGAGATAGCAGCAAATCAAAAATATCTTGGTCAGACTGTATATGGATTAACAGCAGTAAGAACAAGTGAAATAAATGTTCCTGATTATGTTTTAAATCTTAGTTTTGCACAAGGCAATAACTGGTTCTACTGGCCCTCTGGTGACAAGATAATTGATGATTCAAAGTTCAATAATATCTTTTCTCCTATTTCTATTAATGATACAAGTTTTGTAGAATGTAGTGCAACTGGTGGTGGTGATTACACAAATTCTGATTTATTTTTCTCTGATAAAACAGGTACAGTAGAAGGTGCATGGTTAAAAGGACCGAGATCAGAGTATGCTCAAGATACAATGAATCTCTTGATCAAGCCTAATACCACAAGAGATTTTATTTTCCCATATCCCGGTTTTACGCTAACATCTAAAGGAACTCTTTGGAATGGATATTCATTAAATGATGATGATTATCTATTGTATGAAAAGTTATTACCTGAACAAAGAAAGACTATACTAACCAAGTATTATACAGAAACTCTTCCTAGTTCATCAACACTCCCTGTCTATATCAATGATACTTCATTAGTTTATAACGGAGCATATGCTGATAAATTCTCTGATGCAGCTGATACTATAACACAAAGACCTGATTATAAAGGAATTAATAGTGTATATAGTGATTCTTTATCAGGTTCTTTAGAACAAACATATCTATACAAATTTGATAAAACAGACTTCCCTGTTTCAGTAGGAACCAATGATGTAATCTGGCCCTTAGATGTTTTTGATTCTACTCAAAATGTTCCTATTACAGTTTTAAGTGACACTTGCATACCAGTAAAACTAAGTGAAATTGATGTTCCTAAGACAATGGCTGGTGCTGTTGCTGGTGCTAATTTTGGTGATGCTGATGTAATTTACAAACTCAATACAAGAACAGATGATCCTGTTGAAGCCGCATGGTTGGGTGCTGGTTCTATTCATAGTCTTGATCTTACATCAAAGATTGATGTCTATGATTCAGCTGCAATTAATTGTGCTGCTTATGTAGATGGAATTATACAGGGAGCATTATCAACCAAGATAGATCCTAGACAAAAGGTTTCGTTTGTATGGATGGATGAGGATACTCCAGCCGATGAAGTATTTTTTTATAGACAACACGCTGCTGATTGTCCTTATCTAAAGAACTCTCCACATGATTATTATTCTAATCAGGATTATCAAAATCCTAATCCTCTTAATAATCAACAGGCATGGACAAAGTGCAGATGTAAATCAATTCACTATTCTCCAATAGGACACGCAGGATCAAAAGTAACTGACTATAACAAAATGGCAGATTATCTATTTGCCGATCCTCAAGGTTTAGGAGCAGACTTTGCATTTAATACATGGACAGATACTCGTGGACTTAATTACACAAACAGTCCACAGTTCTCATTCTATCAATTAGATGAACAATACGGAGATCATAATGTAGGATGGGGAACAGGTAAATGGAAAACTCCTACTGGTGCTCCTATGATATTAAAGACAGGAAGAGTCTATACATACTATCGTACTTCATTCAGAAGTGATTCTTTAATATCATCAAATAATATAACTCCTTATCTCGTAGTAAATTATACCTATAAAAACATAAAAGGAATATATTCAAATATACCTGCAAATCAATATGATATATCAATTATCATTGATAAAAGTCGTTCTGAAAATAGAAACATTGACCAGACATTAGATTTAGTTAAATCATTTGCTAGTGGTATTATTAATAGTAACATTGATAGTCAAATATCAATCATCTCATTTAATAAAAATGCAACAGTAGCTTCTTATCTGACAAATGATATTAATGCAATCAATTATAATATTGATAATATCAATATAGAAAGCACATATCCTGAGTATCAAACGGATATCTATTCAGCATTAAAACTTTCAGAAAGTGTATTAGATACGATTATCATTGATAACAATCAGGCAACAAGTTTCTATGAACTTTGTAACTCACTTAATGCTACAATAGAAAAAGCAGGTACATTTAATGTAACAAGAAACGTACCTAGAAGTACCGCAAATAAGATTATCATTTTGTTTAGTGATGGTTATGAAACTTTAAATGTTGGAAATGCTTCTCCTTATGCACAAACATTAAAGGATTCAGGAAAATATATCTATGCCGTCGATATCGGTCCTAACTCAAGTTATAGCGATACAATGGAAGAAATTGCAAGTGCTAAAGGATATTTTAATTTACAGAAGTATCTAACACAAGGAGATGGAAATATTAATAATTTCTTACAATATCTCCTTTCACTATTCAGCCAAACAAAACTTTCTGTAGTTCCCACATGGTACAAAGCAGTAAGAGATACATTCGGAAATTGGATTTCCACAACCGATATTTCTGATATGGAACTCTTACCGGGTGATTACCTGACATATGTTCATAGAGGACAGGCTACCTATAGCGGAAATGACAATGTTTCATTCTCAACACCTTCTATATCATTTACTGTTAATATAAAATTAAACGGTTGGGATTATAATACAAATACATTCTCATTAACTTCTGTAGGAAGTAACTTCGGAGCCAAGCCTTTCTGGGGAAAGAGTTATCTAGCACCAGAAGAAAACTATGACCAGCATTATGATAAGCAAGTAATGTCATTTGGCGGACAGGTAAGATTTGTAAATGGTTATCTTCCTGTACACCAACCAGAAATATCTCCAATGATATTGACTACAGGAAATCTTTTAAGTTATACAAGAAATGGAATTAACAATCTTATTTGGAATCAGTCTCTCACTTTTAGTGTGAATCTTTCTTCCTACCAATGGAATAAGATTGTTTTCTATAAAGACTACTCAAACTTACAGGATATTTTCAGAAGTGGAAATAATTTAGATTTAATAGGTTATGGATCTGATCAACCAAGTGATATAGTTTTAGAAAGTTATTCTGCTTTCTTACCTTCAAAGTATAACTACTATGCTCGTAATCCTTTCAATTACAAACAGAATCTTTATTATAAGAGCAAGTGCTTAACTAGCTTTGTACAATTCAGTACTGGTGTTGCAGTTGAAGCAGTTCAGCCTTATGCAAACTTAGATAATGTTCACTTCCCTACAGTAGCTACAGTTTCATTCCCATCACTTGCCAAGTCTGATAAACAAATAGGTGAATATATGTTACCTGAGAAGTTGGGTGTATCTTACTGGAGAGGTCGTGGATATACAATAAATGTAAGTGGAGATACATTAACATTTATTGATGGAATCAGTGCTGAAAGATTATTCCTTGATACAAACAAGTTTGGTCCTCGTCAAAGAGGATTAACAAAGAACGATCAATACTCTCCTGTAGTTATCGAAGACATTGATAATAGATGGATGATGGAATCCTATAGTTCTTCAAATGCAGCAGGAAGAATTACCGATACATTAAATAATCAAAAGTTCACTCCATACCAATCAAAGTATGAGATAACAAAAAGAAATGATTTGGGATTATCAAGACAAAATGATGATTTCGATTTCTGGAATTTCCCTATTCCCGGTACATGGAATAAACCAGAGAAATATCCTTTAACATTTAGAAAAGAACTACTGGCTTCTTCTTATGCAGATAGAAAGAGTGAGTTGCTTGTTAATAAAGGTGAGATGACCGAATGGAAGAATGACATATTTGGAAACAATTATGGATTATTCAAATCACAATATACATTAAATAAATTCCTAAGTGGGTTATGAAAAATATAGAAATACCTTTAGAAGTAACTTGTTGCTGTACTCCTGTTCCTACTCCTACAGGAACACCTAGACCTACGCCTACACCCACACCTACACCTACACCCACTCCAACCTATACTCCTACACCAACTCCTACTCCTACTCCTACTCCAACACCTAGACCTACTGTTACACCTACACCCACTCCTCCTCCCACAGTAACACCAACTCCTACACCAACTCCTACTCCTACTCCTTCTTTCACTTTACCTCCGTTACCTTCTTTACCTCCTATATACCCACCTACCGCAACAGCTTTATATCCATCTCCAAAAATTATTCCTGTTAATCCTATAACTGGATGTTCTGGTTGTGTAACTCCAACATCAGATGATCCAAGTACTGTTGAATATTATGGATATTCATCTAGCCCTGCATGGTGTCAGTGTGTAGGTCCGGGTGCTATATGTAACTCTACATTAGTGGCTACAACTGCTGGTAATAAGATAGGCTATTACTGTATATTAGATACTGAAACTCCAGCCGAAGTTCAATATCTAATTCAAAACAATGGTTGTATGTATCCTTACCTTGGATGCCAACCTCCTTATAATTTCATTGCAAGTAAAGTATTCATCAATCCTTTTAGTAGACCTGCAACTGCAACAATAGTGGGAAGTGCTGATGATGATGCATTGTTAGAATATGCAGGAGGAAATATCTGGTTAAGAGCAGGTGGAGCATCTCCTGTATGTAATGCTGGTGGTATTAACTATTCAATTTCAGTAGGAGCAAAGGAAACATTCAGAATAACTGGATATGATATTTTTGGATACTGTGGTAGCGTAAACTTAACCGTAACCTTTAGTTAATCTAATGATCTTACTTTTTTAAGCTCTTTTACTAAATATTAGAGTAACATGGCATCAAATCAGGCATTTTTTATAACCGAAACAGGTACTTGGCCCAATGAAGCTTACCGTATAGCTTTATCAAGTCAGTTAATTAATCCTGATTTGAACTATCTACCAGCGGAGAACTTTTTCCGTTTTAATAATGATTTTACTTTACCTATAAATCATCTTTCTAAATATGATTATCTTGCTGCTAGACCTTCTTTTGACGCACAGGGATTAGCACAAATAGATACATATAGAGATACTTTACTAGTTTGGAATGTAAGCGCAGAAAGAAGAGCATTTAATATTGGAAATACATTTAATTCTCTTAATATAGACGTAAAACCGGGTGTTAGAGCAGAACAAAAATTCTATTCATATCTTTTATATCCAAAACGCCTTTTCTTAAGACCTACAGGAGTTCCTACCTTAGTAGGTGGTAATTGGGTATTAAATACCCAAACAGTTCTATTAGATACTAATACTTCATATTTTTATTCTTCTGCTGTTGATACTGATGTAGCATATGCTCATGAAAGTTTCTTAAAAAAGAAACCAGTAACCACTACCATACCTTCTAATTCTAATTTTTCTTTAGTTTATAACCTTTCTGCAACTCGTACAAGAGTAGATATACCACTAATAACATTCAGTGATGAATATAATCCAGTTTACTATTCGACTGTTCTAGAATCAGTACCTACAGGAAATATAGATAGATGTAAAATAAGACCAGATTCTACATATGTATCATATGCTGTAAATTTCTATGCAAAGGATGAAGCAGGAAGAACTATTTTAGGAAATCTTGGACAAACAAGACCTGATACAATCAATACAACTCTTCCAACGCTCAAGTCTTCTTATATAATGAATTATGATCCAAATGGATCTGATCCTAGTATACAGGCTTTCCAGCTTTTACAGATTAAAAATGATGGTGATAAAAATATAGATCTTAGTGATGCAAGATATTGTGTACTGAGTGGTGTTTTTGATCTATCTACAAGTAATTTCACATATTATAGCGATAACTATCAATCTTCTAACGGTTCTATAGTAAACTTGGTAACTGGTGTACCTGATACATTTATTGGTGTTAGTTACATAGCCGATTGCCCTACCATGCAATTCTCACAAGAAAGATGGCAGGATACGGTAATATCAGTAGGAACACAATTAGGAACACCAATCAGTACAACATCAATACCTGCAAGTATTAATTGGACTACAAAATATCCTCCTCATTACTATTCTTATAAAGTATCTCTTTCAGGAACAGCAGAGAGCAGTGCTTCTACATTGAGTTCACTGATGGAAACATCAAGTCTTACTTGGTATCTATATTCATCAGCAGTATCTGCTGGTTATACATCAAGTAACTATACAACTTCAATTGCACTATCATCCTTCATAACATCTGATTATAACTTTGTTAGTTATGATTTGGTTAATGGAGCTAATAAAGATTACATTAAATTTACTCCTCTTGTAAATTCCAATACAGTATTCTTATCTTCTCTTTATTGTTACTATGGAAACAATCTAAACAATTCATATTCATTAATTAATACACCTTGGATTCCTGCTTCTGCTGCTAATAACTTCATTATTACATATCCTGTAATCGAACACGGAGAGCTTAACTTCTCAATCAGACCTACACTCTGTTCTGTAGCTGGTTATTTGGATGCATATGAAGCAACACAAATAAACATAGCAATAGGACAAGCACCTGTTAATAGAGGTCAACCAATCTTTATTTCTAAGATAATGGAAATAGAAGATTATATGGAAGTTGATTCTTCCTTCTTAATATCTGCAAGTTCTTGGCCCACAAGAGATCTTACAAATTCTTATGTATCTTGGTTCTTCACACCAACCAGTACATTCGTAAGTATCAATGCAGTTGATACCAACGGAAATTATCTCCAAACGATACCACCATTGAGTACTGTTCCTTTTAATTCAAACACATGGGCAGTAGTTGTATCTGGATATGGTCCTCAGACAACAGTAATTAATCTCTCTTCACAAAAGTATAATGAAGTAACAAACCTTACTTCAAACTCTTCATTATTTAATTATTTCACCGAAGGAAAGCTTCTTGTGGGATCTCCTATTGGTCTTAATAACTATAATCCAACAAGAACAATTTATCTAACTGCTGGTGTTCCATATAAAGGAAGACAATATAATCTTCCAACTAATATACAGGTCAATTGGGTTTGGTCTTATAATACTGATATAAATTATGAAACAATTCCTGTCAGTGCTTATTTCTTACCAACATTAAGTTCATATCCATACGGATATGATTTAGATAGTTCTCTTTTAAGTTCTGTTACATTCAATGTAATTCCTCCTTTTAAAGCAGATACTCCACAGATCAATACCGTTAACACAATAATTTCTATTGATACACAAGAAGGATTGATACAAGGAAACTATACATTTGAAGTAGATGACTTTCCAGATTCTTCTATCTTCAATGCTGATTTTGTTACTTATTACACTGCTTTCCAAGACACTTCAGCACAAATCGTAAATACAAGAGATGGTAAGAATGTAATAACAAGACCAAACAATGGAACAAATAACTTTACATTCTCTGCACTAGGAGATGTTCTTCCTACCATTACAGATGCTACTATAGTTTGGAATGTATCAAGTAACAACGGATATACTACTCAAAGCTATTCATTAAGTCCAATAAACTTTGCAATACCAACTGTATCAAAAACTCTAGTTACATTAAGTGCTTTAAGTGCAGTAGTTCCCGGTTGGACAAGTGCTCATAACGTACAGTCAAATGTTATTGTTTATGTATTAGATCCAATAACTTTCTATACACCTTTAGATTTCTTATCAATTCCTGAATTTTTCTGGATCAATGGTAGAAATTTAATTATTTCCGATCAAACAAATTATACATTAATACCTGTTAATACTGCATATGAAAATAAAGTATCAAACAGTCAAAGATATTATCTATCTTCTAACAAATCATTCTTAAATGATTTTAGATATTATACAGGATCTAGCAATTCAACAAGTATAAGCGGAGTTTCTTCATATTATCAATTAGTAGATATTCCCTATCAGAGTGAATTTTTTACAAATAACGGATTGCCAATAAGCCTTACTGCTTATAACGATACTACATTCCCTGAATACAACGGAATATCTTACAAAATTCCTGTAGGAACAAATCTTGTAGATTCTAAATTTAACATCACAAGCCAAAGTAAAACAACAGATCAAAATCCTTTAAAGAATTCTCCAAAGTTAATTCCTTATAGTCCGATAACCGTTTCATTCACTTCTAATTCAACAGCAATTAATCTTGATGTTAATCGTACAATAACAGTAACTCAAACACTTAGTACAAATCCTTTAGAATCTCCTGTTCAACTTGTAGACGGAACAATCACATATACACTATCTACATATTATTGGAGCGTGAATAAAGATATTCCAGCAATAAACGGAAGCTATGATATATTTGAACTTTTTATAGGAGATCCTACAAATGAATTAACAGTAAGCGGAACAAAAAATAATAGTCTTTTCTTATCAGCATCTGCTAATGTTTCAAAGAAAATATATTCTTCTACGTTCAGCAATTATGCAGAGAACATTTACACAGGACCAAGAGACATTTGGAATACTGTAATCCAAACAGCATCATCCCTATCAGGCAAGACACCTATTATTGCTAATAGTAATGCCATTGATCCTGAGATATATCTTTCAACTACATATACATTAACTGGACAAGACATTTTTGTACAATACAACACTCCTTATAATCCTTCTGGATATTCTATAGTTGCTTATATGACAGATTTTGGTGAACCTGATTCTGCAAGAATATCTGCATATGATTCAACCATCTTCTATAACTACAGAAATAAAGGAACATTCTATATCTCATATAGTGCATTATATAATGATGGTTCGATTGAATATTATCAACACCCAAATCCAGTAATAGTAGAACCTGATTGGGAGACATATGATCCCAATGCATTAAGATTCGTAGAGGAAACAACTCTTGTACTTCCTTATAATGATGAAGATATAATGATTCAACCAAATGAATGGGGAGATGCAGATATTTTCAACACATCCATTCTTCGCTTACAAGACAATCTTGATTATCTTGCATCAAACCTACAAACACTTAATACTGCTTCACCTACATTATTATTTGGTTGGTTAGGAAGTAATGCTATTAATAAGGCAGATGGTATCAGATGGTATACCAAGGATTTTGGTTCTGAATATCACTTAAATCCTTCTCTTTCAATATCAGATGGAACTACATACTTTAATACTATTAAGGATGGTATTGAAGTACAGGATCATATTTTTGTAATTGACGGAACAAAGTTCAGATCTTTCTCTGCTGGTAACTTTGCTCCTGAAATAAACTTTGTAGGTGCGTCTGATTTAGATTCTGTTTTCTTGACTCCTATCTCAATAGAGACTAATGAATCTGGAGACATTGTTTATGTAGCAGATCCTCCAAAGAATAAAATTTACAGATTTGATATGGAATTTAATGGATATAATTCTATATTGAATTACACATTAAACATTGGTAATCTTGGATCTAAACAAGATACCAATAAATTTAATTCTCCATCAGAATTAGCATTTGGTCTTGGAAATCTATTCGTCCTTGATTACAATAACTATTGTGTAAAACAATACAATTCAGATTTAAACTGGATTCATACATATAGTGCAGATGAGTTTGATGAAGATCATCCAATTAATATAGGAGTTCATCCTAGATTTGGATTCTTATACGTTCTTACAAAATCACATACTGTTTATGTATTCGATCCTCTATCTAGTACATATTTCTCTAAATTCTCAATTCCCCAAACTTCTTCAAAGAAGATTGTTAAGATGGTATTTGATGAAGTGGGTGATTTCTTATACATCATAGCAGCAAACAATGTTTACAAATACTCTTCATCTGGATATTTTATAACAGAATTAAATCTTCCTTCTGGATTGACATACACAGGAGGAAAGAAAGCTTCTAATCGTTCTATACTTCTTTTCACAGAGAAATCCATAATCAAATTACAGGATATCCTAGAAGTTCATAAGGTAGGAGAAGGATTACCTTCACAATACTGGTCTAAAGATCAGTTGATAGTAGATAAGGATGAATTGGCTTCTGATACAAACTATAATCGTTGCTTGATCAGAATGGCACAGAACCTCAAGACATTTAGAAATTCATTAAACTATAAACTAGTTATTGCTACTGAACAAACAGCTACTAATGTTATTACATACTTTGCTTCTGTTCCTATAGCAGTATCAGATCGTCCTGTATTTGATCCTACAATAGAAGGAGAAATCCTTAGTGTAGGTGTAAATGAATTACACCTACCACAATCTGTCAATAAAGAATTGGTTAAACTTTATAGTGCTGTTTATGATCTAAAATCATTCTTAGATATAACAAACTATAATATCCAAAGTAACAATACTTCTGGTGGATGTGGATCACAGTTCTGCTGGTCTTGGAAGGCTATGTCATGCTACAATTTAACACTACCTGCTGTTAGAATTTGTAACATTAATCCTATTACATACGCAGAATTAGAAACATCATTCCCTGTAAGTTATGCTCCTTCAAAAACATGGGTAGGAGCAACCTCAGAATGTTGTAATAAAGTGCTACCTCCAGTATAAATATTTGTACATTCGATAAAGTGACCCATATGGGTTCCAGTAGAAATACTGCGACTTGAGAATAATATGAGTAATAGATTTCACAACAAATGGCATAGACGTAATCACCATACCTACGGTAATGGTAGCAATCCTGACGCTGGACATGATCCAATAGCGAGTCAACAACAACCTTTCTTAGGAGAATTCGTTCTCTCTGGTTCTTTAAGTGCAACGGCTCCTTTAAGTGCCTATGCAGCTTTCTTATATACTGATAACACTGCTCTCTGTGCATATGCAGGAATTCGTGGTGCTTTGATTCATAGTGAAGGTTATCTTGGTGCTGAAGTATGGAGTACCAAATCAACTGCTATTTCTGCATATGCTCCAAAAATAGCTATTGAATTAGGTTCTCCTATGAGAACATTAAGTGCTAATGCTGGTTATCTAGGAGCCGATATTTATTCAGGCGTAAGAGCCATATCAGCATATGGACAATTTGTTGGTATTGATGTCTACAGTCCTAGAAGAGCACTTTCTGCATGGGGCGGTCAGGTAGGCTTAGAAACAGCATCACCTACAAGAGCCTTAAGTGCCTTTGGTAGTTATCTCGGTGCTGACATTTATTCAAATGCTAGAGCCATCTCTGCATATGGTCAGGTAATTGCTGGTGAATTCTACAGCCCAAGAGCCGCATTATCAGCATGGGGAGGTCAGGTAGGTTTAGAAGTTGTATCCCCTACAAGAGCCTTAAGTGCCTTTGGTAGTTATCTCGGTGCTGACATTTATTCAAATGCTAGAGCCATCTCTGCATATGGTCAAATAATCTCTGGTGAGTTTTATAGCCCAAGAACCGCACTCTCTGCATGGGGAGGATTGGTTGGTGTTGATGTAGGATCTCCTAATATAGCTCTTAGTGCTTTTGGTACAAGAGTAGCAGGTGCTTTCTATAGTCCAACAAGAGCTATCTCTGCTCTTGGTCACTATGTTGGTGTTGAAACATACTCAACAAGCGGAAGAGGATTATCTGCTTATGGTAGTATATTAGGTGGAGATTTTTATAGTCCTGTAAGAGCTATCTCTGCTCTCGGTCATTATGTTGGTGTTGAAACATACTCAACAAGTGGAAGAGGTGTTTCCGCATACGGAAGAATTATTGGTGGAGATTTCTTTAGTCCTGTTTGGGCATTATCAGCATGGGGCGGTTATGTTGGTGTAGAATCATACTCTAACAACAGAGCAATTTCTGCATACGGACAGGTTGTTGCTGGTGAATTCTACAGCCCAAGAAGAGCACTTTCTGCATGGGGCGGCACAGTTGGTCTTGATGTTTCATCACCTTATTGGGGCGTAAGTGCTTATGGTGGTTTAATGGGCATTGGTGCTTATTCCGATAACGTAGCACTCTCTGGCTATGGAGCATTAACTGGTATCAAAATAGAAGGTTCCAGAGTTGGTGCTGCTTTCCATAGTCCATTTATTTCACTTTCAACAGGTGGCGGTGGTATCAATGTTTTCAACAGTAGAACTGGTATCTATAAAGTTCCAGCTGATTATTATGGTCTATCACAAAGAGGACAAGTAGTTCTTGATGTTGGTGGTGATACTTGGATTGCTGGTAGCTTAACAGTTACAGGTGATCTATCTGCTCTTGGTAATATTTCATATCTTGATACAAACGTAACTGTAACAAGTGCGTTCAAGGTATACAATACAGGAACTGCTCCTGCTGCTACAATCATTCAAGGTGGAGCACAGCCTATCTTACAATGTTTTGATAGTGATATAACAACTGCAATACCTTCTCTTATTGTTGATGGTGCTACAAATGGTTGGGTTGGTCTTGGTGTAACAACACCTACTGCTCCTTTCAATATCGTTAAGAGTAGTGGTGCTAATGAATTAGGTACTGCCAATACACCTCACATAAGAATCTTTGATGGTACAACAAACAAGATTATTGTTGGTACATATGGTACTAACAATGGAGGAACAAATCCCGGTGCAGCTACAAATCCTTATATCGGTACTGAGAATGCTGTACCATTTGATATCTATACAAGCAATCAACAAAGAGTATCTGTATTAGCAAATGGAAACGTAGGTATTAATGCTACTACACCCGGAGCTAAATTAAACATACTCGGAGATGCAAATAGCAGTAATGTTGCTCTTTCTGCATGGGGATCTTCTTATGGTGCAATCATAGCTGGTGGTGTAACCAGAATTAACTATGATGGTGGTGGATCTACTTCTATTAATACAAATAATGCTGTAGCAACTACAGTAGGTATTGGTAATACATTAGCAACATTAACAACTCTTGGTACTACAACAATTAATAACAATGCTGGAACAAATACAACAGGCATTGGTACTGGTACTACTACAGGAAAGATTACCATTGGTAATACAGGTTTAACTGGTGGTGTTGAAATCGACGGCTCACCAATTGATATAAATGTATCTGCTGGAACATATGTAACCAATATAGGAACAGGTACAACTTCAGGTGCTGTTAATATAGGAACAGGAACAGGAAATGTTTCCATTGGAAATACTACTGGATCACTAACAATCAATGGTAATGCTGGTAGTGTAACCACTGCAAGTACTCTTGGCATAACAACTGGTAGTACCGTAAGTTTAAACTCAACAACAGCCAGAACAACTAACTTAAACACTGGTTCAGGTGCTGTAACAACTACTATCGGTAATGCAGGTATAGTTGCAATAAATGGTACTACAAACATAACAGGAACCACTACAATTGCTGGTAACACAACAATTGCAGATACTGCTGGTAATACCTTAACAATCGGTAATCAGACAGGTGCTGTTGGGTTCGAAGCAAGTACTCTTGATATCGTAACTGGTAGTACAGTAAGTGTAAACACAACAACAGCAAGAACTACAAATATCAATACTGGTTCTGGTGCTGTAACAACAACCATAGGTAATGCTGGTACTGTTGCAGTTAACGGTACAACCAATATAACAGGAACAACAACAGTAATAGGTTCTACTAATATTAATAATGGTACTTCTACAACTGCCAATGTTAATATTAATACTGGATCTACCACAAGTGCATCCACAACAAATATTCACACAGGAGCAATTACTGGTGCATTAACATTAGGTAATACCAGTGCAGCTTCTACATTAGCAGGAAGTTCAGTATCAATAAATGGACCATTTGCATCTTTAACTCCTTTCAGTACAAGCGGAACAGTAGATATCTCTGCACAGACAACAAATAGTATTATATGTACAAATACATCTACATTGACTCTTCCATCTGCTGTTACATTTAGTGGTAGATGGATATACATAAAAGCAACAGGAAACTTTGCTGTCTCAAGTGCTAGTGCTAATATCACTAGTTTTGGCGGAACTGCTAGTCAGACTGCTATTATAGCTGCTACTGCTACTGGAAGATGGGCATGGTTACAATCAAATGGTAGTCAATGGGTAATAATGGCTACAGCAGCTGCTTAAAATATTGCTAAACTAGCATTTTTCATTAAATATTATTAATGGATCATAGTAAAACAGTATATCTGACTACGGTAAATCAAGCAATAACTGGCTTGTCTCCGTTTACTCTTACCATAAATCCTTCTGGTATATCTGCATCTAATAAGATATATAAAATAAGATATGATTATGGTGATGGATCTATTATTGATAGAGTAATAAATCCTGATAATGATCAAGATTTCTTAAACACAGAAGAAACATATGTTTATTACCTGACAGGTAACATACAAAAGACATTTAATATAGTAGTAAATGCTTATGAATTTAATACTTCTTTGTATGAAAATTACAATATAACATTAGATTTAAAAGCACCTTCTGTTGAAAATAAACAGATTACATATCCATGTGGCTATCCTTATTTTTCAGGATTTGAAAACCCATCAAACAAGTATTCAATCATAACAGTATATGATTGGGATACATGTTTATTCAGCGCAGGTATTCATGATACATTACCCGGTGCTCCTAGTTGGTTGGTTGATGGTCACTTTACAGTACAAGCCACAGGTGAAAATGTTGGTATAGTCATAGATGCCACAGGAGGATATGCATGGAGACTTGGAAACACTTATACAATATCTGATATAGTTAATATAGCAGGTTATCCTGTAATAGCTTCTGATACACAAAGACATATATATGGAGATAGTTATTGTGGAAATCCTACTGGAGAATATATTAAAGTAGAACTTTCTGGTCTTAATGGAAATTGTACAGCAACATCTACAGGATCATATTTTAATGAATTGCATTTGGTAGGTACAAGAATGTTTGGAACAGAAAATGAAGTTCTTTACATGTTCGAAAGTACAAATCCTAACTATA
>JACCDS010640316.1_pt1 | contig 16476 bp, 13 predicted proteins | sample 7446441 | NCBI WGS metagenome assembly JACCDS01 (sample SAMN15323445, study PRJNA562643) | freshwater metagenome | isolation source: river surface water | place: USA:Blue River Watershed | collected 2017-08-17
AATAAAAAATCAAAATTTTCTACTAACTGCTTTTTTACTCCTCCTTTTGTTTCTGCAACTTTTTACGATAAGCATTAAAGATTTTAGCCTTGGAAACAAATCCTAAATAGGTGTTATTTTCCACTATGGGAAGATTCCATGCGCCAGATCGTTCAAACTTTTCCATAGCCGATTGCATATTTTCTGTTGAAAATAGAATTTCTGGAGGACTATGCATGAGTTGCCGAACTTGAATACCTTTTTGCTTCTCTACGTCAAACATGATGTGTCTAATATCATCTAAAGTGACTATTCCCTGCAGTACCTGATTCCCATCCACTACAGGAAAGATGTTTCGTTTCGATAGTTTGACCAGCTCAATCAAATCGGGTAATTGTGCTTCTGGACGAATCGGTAGTAAATCTTTTTCAATTACCTGCGTGATGGAAATGGTATCCAAAAGCTCTTCATCCTTCGTTTCTGGTAGGTATTTACCCTGCGCTTTTAGCTGCAAGGTATAGATGCTATCTTTTTGAAAGTATGTTTTGGTGATGTAGGATATCGCGGAAACAAACATCAGCGGAACAAACAATTCGTAGCCACCTGTGATTTCGGCAATTAAAAAGATTGCGGATAATGGAGAATGCTGTACGCCTGCCATCACTCCACACATGGCCACGAGCACAAAATGGGCCAATGGAAGTTCGATGTGAAATCCCATTAAATTTTTGGAGTAGGCAAATAGGAATCCTGTGATTCCCCCTACAAAAAGTGAGGGAGCAAAAATACCTCCACTACCCCCAGCGCCAATTGTAATTGCCGATGCAATAGGTTTAATTAAAATGACGCCCAGTAAAAATAGCAACACGATTTTGGAGTCCTCTAACGAAGAAAAGAAGGGGCTTTTTTCCAGTACCTTCGCTCCATCCCCTTCAATTAGAAGATTCAACGTATCGTATCCCTCTCCATAAATTGGAGGCAAAAGAAATGCCATCAACCCCAAAATTGCGCCTCCATAGGTGATTCGCATCCAATGGCTGCCTAATGCAGCCATTAATTTTTCGGTGACTAGGACTGTTTTACTAAAATATAGGGATGCCAATCCTGACACCACCCCCAATAGAAAATAGTAGGGCATGTGTGCCGCCTGGAAACTATCCTTCAGGTTGAAGTTGAAAAGGGAATCTTCCCCAATAATTAGCATGGATGTGATGGAACCTGTAACAGAGGCAATAAGCAAGGGGATAAAGCTTGCAGTGCTGATCTCCATTAATATGACTTCAATGGCAAAAATAACCGCCCCGATTGGTGCTCCGAATATTGCTGAAATGGCTCCAGCAGCTCCGCAGCCGATCAGTAAGGTTCTTTTTTTGGCACTCAAATGCATCAAGGAACCTACATTCGATCCGATCGCTGAGCCTGTCATCACCATAGGAGCTTCCAAACCCACCGAGCCACCAAAGCCTACCGTCAATGAAGAAGTGAGTACTCTACTGAAAATTTTTACCCGGGGTATGAGGCTAGACTTTTTGGATATGTTAAATAATACATCTGGGATCCCATGTCCGCCCATGTCTTTCAATACATATTTGCCAAGAAGAAAAGCAGCAGAAATCCCTATTATGGGATAGATGATGTACATGAAGTTGGCATAGGAAGGATAAAAATCTTCTGTCAAAAAAGTCTGGATGCTATGAACACCAGTTTTGAGTAGTACTGCAGCCAAACCAGAAAACACCCCAATACATCCACTGAGAATCAGGATAAAGGTCTGATTACTCATGTGTCTTAGCCTGAAAATCAAGAGGCGGGTGATGAAGTCGGTTTTTGACAAGAGTATATAAGTAAATTAGTGGGTTAGTTAAGCTTAAGGCTTTTCAAGCAATACAGCATCCAAGGCCAGCAACGATCTTAAGATTAAGCGAACCGTCGCCTGGTAGAAGGCAGGATGAATACCTGCAAAAGAATCGCTCGGCTGGTGGTAATCCACATGGTCTTCCACTCCGAAATACAAGTGAGGGACTTTCTTTTCAAAAAAGGCACCATGGTCGGAAGATCTAGTCCAATCCTCCGCTCCCGTACCCGGAGTGTCGTGGCCAAACCGAAGCGTTGAACCCGCTTCGGTTGGGATTTTTTCCAAGATTGTTTTGAACTGGGGGTAGTAGTGGGTTCCTGAAACAAACACTTCCTTGGCCTCGCTTCGCGAAAGCATGTCCATATTCACATTAAGCAGGATTTGCTCTAGTGGAAAGGGAAAATCATTCACCAAGGCTTTTGCTCCCTGAAGCCCCATCTCCTCTGCATCCAAGGCGACAAATAACATGCCGTGCTGAGTACGATTTTTTGAAAAATACTCCGCTAAAACCAACAAGGCGGCTGTACCCGATGCGTTATCATCAGTTCCATTGTAAATCGAATCCCCCGCTGCATTCGGCTTTCCAATGCCGACATGATCGTAATGGGCTGTGACTACGATCACTTTTTTGGAGGATTTCCCAGGAATAAACCCCACAATATTGGCTGCATCCACAATCATTTTTTTTGTTCGTCGGTTTTCAAACGAGAACTTTTGAATGTAATCTGGATATAGGGGTTCGACCAAGTCCAAGCCAGTAAGCTCTTTTAAGATATACTTTTGAGCCATATCGCTGCCTTTACTCAGAGGGCTTCTGCCCTCAAGTGCATCCGAGGATAAGTATTCCAAATGGCGGAGAAGTTTTTTGCCATCAATTTCTTGGGCAAATGTGCCAGTAAAGGAGGCGAGAACTAAAATTATTGTAACTAATTTGCGTTGTAGGAAATGCATCAGAAAAAGGATTGGTGAACTACTGCTGTAAAAATACAGACCTTGAGTTCAATCCTTCAGAAATTTTATGAAATATAGCTACGCACTACTTTTTTTTCTTTTTGTAACATCCTTCGCCCAGGGGCAGGGGACCCTGCCTCCAACTTTCTTCGAGGGCAAATCCATCATTTTGGTATCGAATGATCCCGGTGCCATGCCTGCAATCACTTGGCAAGCACTGGCAGACAGCATCCACCCCTATTTGGTACGTGCTGGAGGAGATCCAGTGGGGTATTTTGAACTCGAACAGGTAGCCTTGTCCACCGCCCTTCAGGCAGTGTATGCAAAGGCTTTTTTGGAGCGTCAAATTCAAAATGTGGTATTGATTACCCGCCAGAAAGCCCAAATAAGTATTCATGTGGGTAAATTTTCGGGCGATGGAAAAATCATAGAAAGCAGCTCCCTTTTTGGAATTTCTGGAAAGGATTGGAAAACTGCCGCGCAGCAGTTTGCTGGGATTGGAACTACTGTTCCAACTAAAAATTTGCTTGTTGCTGACTTGGCAGAATTTCCCACTTTAGGCGCGCAGTCCGTTGCTGCCAATTCCCAAAGGTGGATTTCTAGAAATCCGCTAAACCTTGACGTCTTTCGGCTAGGGATCCCACTTGAAGGAACGTCTGCCATCAATGGTCCGATAAACACTTTCAGATATGAGGTCTTTGGTAAATCACCTGCAACCCTGCTAGCCGAGCAAAGTGATCAAAAAGTTGGGCTGGAGGAAATTTTTTCCAGCAAGTATCCCCATGAGGTGGCCTGGCTGGTGGAAACGAAGACCAACCAAGAGTTGCTAGCAGACCGCATTCAATTTTTACTCGTTAAGGTAGAAGGCAGACAAGCAGACCTGATGAAAAGTATGGGAATAGAACCCATTACAGGAGAAGAAGGAGCTAAAACGGTGGTGAAATTTTACATCCGTTTTTTAGTGAGAGAGGAACTGTACCTCGGATCCACCTGGGATGCTCACCCAGACTGGAGGGTTTCCCTCAATCAATTTTTGGATAACCTGAAAAAATAGTAGCAATTTTTAGCAGCTAGAGATGCTAGCCCGCGGGATACAAGGATTCATTGAGGAAAGGAATCAGCGCGAGCACCATGGCTTGTTGATAATACCCCTCCCTTGTGATGAGACCATGCGTAAGCAGCCCAACAGATCCTCCCTGTTGCTTGGAGTTTTGTGCTTGAAATACCAAATCATCCGCATGACCCAGTTCCATGCCGTCCTGAATTAAGGCGACCACCTGAGGGGGTAAGTAAAAAGTACCTGTCTTGGATTGGCTGGATTTGCCAGAGCGATGCAAGAGGTAAATCCAGGCAAAGGCATACATGCCCTGCGAATCCTCATCCACACCGCCTTCAATTCCGACCCAATAGTCCGCTTGGGGAATGAGGATTTTGGCATGATTCGCTCGATTGCGAGCTCCAAGGAGGGTTTCCTCCTCAGATCGCGGCTGCGCTGGGATATCAGATTGGGCTTCTACACCCTCCACTTCGCCTATTTTTGCAAAGGCTTGAGAAAAGGCCTCTCTGACACATTTTACTTTTACTGGGTTTTTGCTACCCACGATCACTCGTGGGAGAACAGGGTCATTTTCTGGCACTGTGGTCAAGGCCTTAAGCCATGTTGGTAAATACCTGGTTGACATCGTCGTCCTCTTCCAGACGATCGATCAGCTTGTTGATGAGCTCTTCTTGCTCTTCGGTCAATTCGGTAAGCGTGGTAGGAAAGCGTTGAAAATCTGCGGAAATGACTTCGATACTTCGGTCTTCCAGGGCCTTTTGCATCAAACCAAAGTCCTCAAATTCGGTGTAAGCAAAAATTTCCCCTTCGTTCTCTGCGATTTCGGTGAGTCCAAAATCGATCAATTCCAGTTCAAGTTCCTCAAGATCGTAGGCAGCTTTTGCAAAGCGGAATACGGCTTTGTGCTCAAACATGAAGCTAACAGATCCAGAAGTTCCCATGGAACCCCCTGCTTTGGCAAAGTAGGACCGCACGTTGGCTACGGTTCGGTTGGTATTGTCTGTGGAAGTTTCTACGATAAAAGCGATTCCAAATGGGCCATAGCCCTCGTATACCACTTCTTCGTAGTCTTTTTCATCCTTGTTGGAAGCCCGCTTGATCGCACCTTCAATACGATCCTTTGGCATTTGGGCACCTTTGGCGTTCTGGATGACGGTCCTAAGTTTGGCATTACTGCTTGGATCTGGGCCGCCAGCCTTCACGGCCATGACGATTTCCTTCCCTAGTCGGGTAAATACCTTGGACATCTTGTCCCAACGCTTGAATTTTCGCTCTTTTCTGAACTCAAATGCTCTTCCCATGGATATGCTGTTTATAGGGAACAAAAATAGCAATTTCTTTTAGCTGATGAAGGGCATTTTTGGATGGAAGAGAAAGTTCTACCCTGCAAAAAATAAGGGCTTTAAAAAACGAGTCCAATAAGTAGATTAAACCAATGGTGCAATTCGAGGTCTAAATTCTGAAACAAACCAATAGCAACATGAAAAAATGGATCCTTGGTGCGGTAGTTATGACTTGCATTAGTCTTGGGCTATCTGCGCAACATCAGAAGAAAAACTTTCGAGAGCTAAGCGCATCAGAGCGCGCAGAAAAGATGAGCAATCGAATGGCGGAGGAGCTCAAGCTTACCGATGAACAGCGAAAGCAAGTGAGCAAGGTGGTACTTGAAAATGCCACTAGGCAAGAGGAGCTTGCCCAAAAGCGAAAAGTTGAGTTAGAAGCTCAGAAGAAATACAGAATGGAACAGGAAAAAAAGATCGCTGCGATCTTGACCGAAGAACAAAAAGTGATTTGGGAGCAGCGAAAGGAATCTCGACTCCATGGGGATGCCCATGCAGAAAGAAGGGAGCATCACGATAGAAGAGGGCCCAGATTTCGAGGAGGGCGTTAACAAAAAAGGGTCACATCACTGTGGCCCTTTTTGTTGTTAACTGTTTTTAAACTTGTTCCCGCTGCTCCTCTACCTCAAAATAGGAGGCGTCTTTTTGGGGCAATGAAGAGCTGCCCATCAAATAGCTGTCTACCTGGACTGCAGCCTCTCTGCCCTCTGAGATGGCCCATACCACTAGAGATTGTCCCCTTCGCATGTCTCCTGCAAGAAAAACTTTCGGGTTTGAACTGGCATACTGCTTGGATTTTGGGAGCTGATTTTCAAAAAGTTCTACCCCAAAACTACCCAACAAATCGGCTTGTCCTGGTCCTACATATCCGATGGCCAGGAAGGCCAAATCACAGGGAAATGTCCGCTCTGTACCTTCTACTACCTCATAGGTCATGCGACCTCCAGCATCCTTCCAAACAATATCTACGATTACTAGTCCGGTTACTTCACCTTTTTCGTTGCCGACAAATTCCTTGGTCAGTACAGAAAAGAGTCGCTCAGCGCCCTCCTCATGTGAACTGGAAGTTCGCAAGGTCATGGGCCATTCAGGCCAAGGATTGGCCGTGGTTCGCTTGATTGGAGGTTTGGGGAGCAATTCCAACTGGGTTACTTGTGCGGCACCATGTCTTCTGGAGGTCCCAATACAGTCACTTCCAGTGTCTCCACCTCCAATGACGAGCACATTTTTGCCGGTAGCCGTGATAGGATTTTTCGCTACTTCTCCGCCGATTACTTGATTTTGAGGAGCAAGGAAATCCATAGCAAAATGTACTCCTTTAAGGCTGCTTCCAGGAATAGCTAACTCTCGGGGTTTTTGGGCGCCTACACTCAAAACTACAGCATCGAAGTTCTTCAGTACTTCCTCTGCTTCCAAGTTCGCTCCGATTTCCGTTTGGGTGATAAATTGAACTCCCTCTTCCTCCATCACCGCAATTCTCCGATCGATCACCCATTTTTCCAACTTAAAATCGGGTATCCCATAGCGCAATAGCCCACCAATTTTGGCATTTTTTTCAAAAAGGCTTACAGCATGTCCTGCCTGATTGAGTTGGTCAGCAGCAGCAAGGCCAGCAGGTCCGGAGCCAATTACCGCCACCCGCTTTCCTGTTCGCTCTTTTGGAGGAGAGGGGGCAATTAGACCAAGTTCGTAGGCTTTCTCGACAATGTTCTTTTCAATCAACTCGATGGCCACCGGATCCTTGTTGATTCCTAGCACGCAGCTTGCCTCACAAGGAGCGGGACATATTCTACCCGTAAACTCAGGGAAGTTATTCGTGCTCTTCAGAATGCGGATGGCCTGCAGCCAATTTTCCTGGTAAACCGCCTCATTAAATTCTGGGATCACATTTCCAAGTGGGCAGCCGTGGTGGCAAAAAGGCACCCCACAGTCCATGCAGCGAGCTGCCTGGTTGTGTAGCTGCTTTTCAGAAAATGGGGTATAAATTTCCCGATAATCCCCTAGCCGAACCTGGGGATCCCGGCTTGAAGGGGTCTCGCGATTGTAGTTTAAAAATCCGTCTTTGGCACCCATATTATGCGAATGTTCGTTCTTGTTGTTCTGATTTTTTTGCCAATACTGCTTTGTAGTCTCTTGGCATGACTTTGATAAACCTGGTTTTGGTGTGTTCCCAATTTTCTAAGTAGGCTTGACCCAGTGCACTTCGTGTGAAGGCTACGTGTCGCTTCAGATAGCTGTATAGCCTTTCGAAATCCTGTTCATCCAAAGGATCCAAATCCACCATTTCCCGGTTAACTTCGGCTTGGTATTCCTCAAGAATGTAGGCGATACCACCGCTCATTCCAGCTCCGAAATTTCTTCCGATTTCACCAAGGTTGACAAGTAGCCCACCCGTCATGTACTCGCATCCATGATCACCAATCCCTTCAATGACAGCTTTGACGCCAGAGTTACGCACGCAGAAGCGCTCTCCTCCTTTGCCATTGATAAAGGCTTCCCCTGAGGTGGCGCCGTAGAAGGCTACGTTGCCAATCAAGATATTTTCCTCTGCGCGGAATTTGGCATTTCTACTCGGGTAAACAATCAATCTACCCCCGGAAAGGCCCTTTCCAAAGTAATCATTTGCCTCTCCCTCCAGCTCAAAATTCACTCCTCGGGCAAGAAATCCTCCGAAAGTCTGTCCAGCCGAACCACTGAAGGTGATGTGGATGCTATCTTCGGGTAGTCCTACACTTCCGTAGATTTTGGAAATCTCATTCGAGAGCATGGCTCCCACTGAGCGGTCGGTATTTTTGATGTCAAAATGTCCCTGAACTGGGATGGCTTGTTCCAAAGCGGGAGTTGCTTTGTCGATTAACTTTCGGTCTAGCACCTCGTCCAAGGAGACTTCTTGGTCGATTTGCTTGTAAATCCCCACATGGCTAGGTACTTCTACCTTATGGAAAATCGGGGAAAGGTCCAACTTATCCCACTTCCAATGTTTGAGATGGGTGCTGGCTTGTAAGACTTGGCTTTGGCCTACCATCTCATCGATGGTGCGGAAGCCAAGGGATGCCATGATCTCTCGAAGGTCCTGCACGATAAATTTAAAGTAGTTGACCACATGGTCGGGGTCACCCGTAAACAGTTTTCTCAGCTCGGGGTCTTGGGTGGCGATGCCGACAGGGCAGGTGTTGAGGTGACACTTGCGCATCATGATGCATCCTTCGGCTACAAGGGCCCCAGTAGCAATCCCCCATTCTTCAGCACCCAAAAGCGTGGCAATGGCAAGGTCACGACCTGTTCGTAGTTGCCCATCGGTTTGGAGTACCACCCGACTTCTCAAGTTGTTTTTGACAAGGGTTTGATGAGCTTCAGAAAGTCCAAGTTCCCAAGGAAGTCCAGCATGACGAATCGAGCTCAGGGGAGATGCTCCTGTACCTCCATCTGCGCCGGAAATCAAGATCACATCTGTCATGGCTTTGGCTACGCCGGCAGCGACAGTGCCTACTCCTGCTTGGGACACTAGTTTTACATTGATTCGAGCCGTTCGATTTGCATTTTTCAGATCGTAAATCAACTGTGCCAAATCCTCAATGGAATAAATGTCGTGGTGTGGAGGTGGGGAAATTAAGCCTACTCCTGGAGTGGCATGGCGTACTCGGCCAATCCAGTCGTCTACTTTATGTCCTGGAAGTTGCCCGCCTTCCCCAGGCTTTGCGCCTTGTGCCATCTTGATCTGAAGTTCGGCTGCATGCGTCAAGTAGTGAGAAGTCACTCCAAAGCGGCCAGATGCCACCTGCTTGATTGCAGATCGTTCCCAGTCTCCGTTTGCCTTTTTTTCATACCGCATCTCATCCTCTCCACCTTCACCCGAATTGCTTTTGGCGCCTATCCGGTTCATGGCGATTGCCAAGGTAGTATGCGCTTCATGGGAGATGGAACCAAAGGACATCGCTCCTGTAGCGAATCGTCGCATGATTTTTTCTTCGGGCTCAACCTCCTCCAGGGGAACGGAGATTTGTTTTTTAAATTCAAATAATCCTCTCAAAGTCATTGCATCTTGGCTTTGCTCGTTAATTTTTGAGGCAAATTTTTGATACAATGCATAATCACCCAATCGGGTAGATTTTTGGAGTAGGTGAATGGTTTCTGGATTAAAAAGGTGTTTTTCACCTCTTCTTTTCCATTGGTAAATTCCCCCTGTTTCCAAAACGCCTGCATGTGGAAGGTAAGCTGCACGGTGGCGAATCAATACCTCCTCAGCAAGTTCATCAAATGAAATTCCACTAATTCGGGAAGTTGTGCCTTTGAAACAGCGATCCATTACCTCTGGGCCTAGTCCTATGGCTTCAAAAATCTGGGCGCCTTGGTAAGATTGCAAGGTTGAAATTCCCATTTTGGAGAGCACCTTGAGGAGTCCTTTTCCAATTCCTTTCTGATAGTTGCCTAAAACTGTTTTCTCATCTTTGGCTCCCGGGAGTTCTCCTTTTCGATGTAGATCCAATAAGGATTCTAGGGCCATGTACGGGTTGATGGCAGACACCCCATAGCCAATTGCGGTGGCGAAGTGATGCACTTCTCGGATGTCAGCCGACTCAAGGACTAATCCTGCACGCGTACGAATTTTTTTCTTGACGAGATGCTGATGCACAGCTCCAATGGCGAGAAGCGATGGGATAGGGGCAAGGCTGTCCGAACTGTCTCTATCCGAGAGGATAAGCACATTTTTCCCTTCGATCAAAATTGCATCTTCCGCTTCTTTGCACAGCTGGTCCAATGCGGCCAATAGTCTCCCGGGCTGGTGGTCTGCCACAAAATGTCCAAATAGTCGCTTGGTTCGGTAGCCCAAATGCTCAAGCCGCGTAATTTTTTCCAAGTCCGCATTGAGTAGGACTGGCTGAGAAATATGGATTTGCTTGGTGTGAAGCGGGCTTTCTTCCAAAATATTATGGCCTTCCCCAATTCGAGTGAAAAGGGACATCACCAGTCGTTCTCGAATGGGATCGATGGGCGGATTACTTACCTGCGCAAAAAGCTGCTTGAAGTAATTCGAGATGTGCTGGCTTTGTTTGGAAAGGACTGCCAATGGGGTGTCTGCTCCCATCGACCCAACTGCTTCCTGACCTTCATTTCCAAGCGGGGCTAAAATCACTTTTAGCTCTTCCGAGGTGTAGCCGAAAATAGTTTGGCGTTTGTGGATTTCTTCAGTTTGGTAGGAATAGGTAAGCTCATCAGGTTCGGGAACAAGCCTGAGTTTTGTGCGCTTCTCATTGACCCATTGTTCGTAGGGCTGTCGTCTGCAAATCTCCCCTTTGACTTCATCGTCGAGGAGAACCTTTCCTTTTTCCAAGTCTGCCCAAAGCATACGTCCAGGGCTAACTCTTCCTTTTTGAGTAATCGTAGCTTCTCGGATAGGGAGCGCTCCGGCCTCGGAAGAGAGGATGAGGCGCTGGTCTTTTGTGATGAAATAGCGAAGCGGGCGAAGTCCATTTCGATCCAATGTGGCGCCTACTGATTTGCCATCGGTAAATAAAAGTGCGGCTGGTCCATCCCAAGGTTCTACCAAGGAGGCGTGAAACTTGTAGAAGGCCGCTCGCTCCTTATCCATTACTTCATTGTCCTGCCAAGCTTCCGGCACGAGCATCATCATCGCATGGGGGAGGCTTCGCCCACTGAGGGTGAGGAGTTCAACCATGGCATCCAAATTGGCAGAGTCAGAGTTCAATTTGTTGGTGATGGGCATGAGCATTGCCAACTCTTCCGGGCTGAAAAAAGAAGATTTCATCAAGGCCTCTTTGGACTTCATTTTGTTCAAATTGCCGCGAATGGTATTGATTTCTCCGTTGTGAGAAAGGTATCGAAAGGGTTGTGCCAGCCTCCAATTGGGAAAGGTGTTGGTGCTAAATCTGGAGTGAACGATGGCAAAGGCTGAGGCAATGCGGGGATTTTGAAGGTCCTTGAAGAAAGGCAGTACCTGATCCGTTCGCAGTTGCCCTTTGTAAACCACGGTTAAGGAACTGAAGCTTGCAAAATAGAAGGCTTGATTTACGCCTGGAATTTCTGAATTGATTTTTGAGCTTGCGTAATTTCGAAGCACATAAAGCTTACGCTCTAGATCAAGGCCTTGAAGCCCATCCTTGTGGCGAACAAATACCTGTTCAATAATCGGCATCACTTCTAGCGCACTTGAACCGGGGATGGTTTCATCGATAGGGACTTTCCGGTAGCCAATTAACACAAAGCCCAATTCTTCGATGAGTTGGTTGAGTAAGTCTTTTGCTTTCGAGTAGAGCTGCTTGTTGGTAGGAAAAAAAGTCATGCCTAGGCCAAACTCTCCAGGTGCGGGCAGTTTGATCTCTGTACGTGCGGTTACGTCTTGAAGAAATTGGTGGGGAATTTGAATGGAAACACCTGCTCCGTCTCCTGTTTTGGGATCAGCTCCTCTGCCTCCACGGTGTTCCATATTGCTGAGCATATACAAAGCTCCGCTGATGGTTTCGTGTGTAGGTTCATTGGTGAGGTCTACTACCGCTCCAATACCGCAGGAGTCGTGCTCAAACTCCTGCCGATATAACCCTTGCTCCATTTTTATAAGTTTAATAGGTTTGAAAACTAAAAATTACTGATTTTTTTAAAATAAGCATAATTTAAAACCCATAATCATGCTAAAATGATTTAAAAAAATCTTTTTTATTAAAAATAAGATAAAAAACAGGAATAGATTTTTAGGCTTTATAAAAAAAAATCTGCGTTATTTTAAAAATAAGGCAGATTTTAAACTCAGGTCCTATTTTTTTTAGCTAGGACTGAAAATATTTTGTGGAACTGGAAAAAATAATACCATTCCTTTTTTTGTAAGGCACTATTCCAAATAAACAAGCAGTAGTAATGGGGATAAACCAAATAAAAAATTAGTCAGTAAATGGGGAAGTACTGTCTTTTTCTCCTCCGTTTAAGTGGACTTTTACTTTTTTGATTTTGCGCGCATCCACTGCCAAGATGGTGAATTCAAAATCTCTGAAGCGGATTTTTGCTCCGTTTTTGGGTAGCTTGGAGTTCAGCTCAAGGAGCAAGCCGCCAAGAGACTCACTTTCCCCTTTTACTTCATCAAAGACTTGGGCATCTAAATCTAGTTTTTTGCAAAAATCATTGAGGGAAACCTTCCCTTCAAAGATAAAGGTGTCCACATCGATCTCCTGAAAAAATAAAGTGTCTGTGTCATCAAACTCATCGTTGATTTCTCCAATAATCTCTTCAATTAAATCTTCTAGCGTGATCAAGCCAGAGGTGCCGCCATATTCATCCACGACGATGGCCATGTGCACGCGCATTTTTTGAAAATCTTTGAGGAGGGAGTCTGCTTTTTTATTTTCAGGAACGAAGAAACTCTTTCGAATCAAGGATTTCCACTCGAAAGTTTCATCTTTTTCGATGTGAGGGAGCAAGTCTTTGATGTAAAGAATTCCCAGAATACGGTCAATCGTCTCTTCATACACTGGGATTCTAGAGTAGCCACTTTTGTTTACTTTATCCATCAGTTCATGGAAATCAATTTCAACATCTATGGCGGAGATATCCATGCGGCTTTTCATGACTTGACGGACGCTTAGCGTACCAAAATTCACGATGCCGCGAAGGATTTCTTTTTCTTCCTCAGGGGTGTCTTCGGTGGTCATTTCCAAAGCTTGATTTAGCTCATCTACGGAAAGGGAATATCCTTTTTGTTGAACACGCTTTTCGATGAGGTTACTGAAGGCGATTAGAAATAATGAAAAAGGCTTTAGGAGGTGCGTAAAAAAAGTAATTGGTCTTGCAAGTGCCAATGCAAAACGGGTGTTGGCTTGGTTCGCGTACACTTTGGGTACAATCTCTCCAAAAAATACGATGGCGAAGGTGACGCCTACTGTTTGAATTAAAATGACGATTAGGCCGGTGGCGTTTGTTCCAAAAAGGGTCCAAGTAACAAAGGTCGTCAAGGTGACGATACCAATATTGATAAGGTTATTTAGAATTAGAACAGTACTGAGCAAAATTTTTGGGGTGGCCAATAAGCTGGTGATTACACGCCCTTTTTCTGGATGTTTTTGGTTGAGATCTGTTAGCTCGTCTTTACTCAACGAAAAAAAGGCAACTTCAGAACCAGATACTAGGGCAGATCCTATTAGAAGGATCAGGAGGGCAAGCCCATTAAACAAAAAGTAAGAGAATGAAAGTGAAGAAACCTGGGCTATCAGTAAGTAACTCGGGTAGGGGTCATCCATGTGTTTGATACAATAAAGTGGTCAAAGTTATACAAATCCCCTGAATTTAAGGAACAGGGGATTTGTATTTCAATTAAAAGGGAAGGTCATCGTCTCCCTCGTCTAGGGATACCATGGGTGTGCTAGGGACAGAGGAGGAACTTTGCGCTGCGGCCATTCCTGTATTCGGAGCGGGAGTAGTGGCCATTCCTTCTGGCTTGCCACCTACCATGGTAAAGCTCAAGACTCTGATCTTCATCTTTTTTCGATTTTGGCCTTGCTCATCCGTCCATTTGTCAGACTTGATTTTGCCTTCCACATAGATTTGAGAGCCCTTTTTCAAATATTTCTCCGCAATTTTTGCTTGTTGGTCCCAAAGCTCTAAGTCGTGCCACTCGGTCTGCTCCACACGGTTGCCATTCCGATCTTGGTAAGCCTCTGAGGTAGCTAGGCTTAGGTTAGCCACGACCTTGTCTCCCTCCAAATATTTCACTTCTGGGTCAGCACCTAGGTGTCCCAATAAAATGACCTTGTTTACTCCTGCCATAACATTTTGTTTTTAGTAGTTAAAAAGTTTAGAAGATTGAAAGTAATCAAATCTCTCGATCAGTCAAATAGCGAACAATCAATTTGGGCTTGGGTAAAGCGTCAATTTGCTGGTAATCTACCAAGTCAAATCCTTCTTTTTGGCACCAATGAACCAATTCAGCGCGTTTGTTTGGCGAAAGTTCGACTTCCCAAAAGCTCCCAAGTATCCGTTGATGCGACAGTAGATGTCGGTATTTTTTAGGAAATAAGACAGCTTCTTTGCTCAGATTTTCCTGCCATGGGAAGGTTTCTTGTTCGAGTAGTGGAAAATCATACAAGCCCGTCCAAATATCTCCTTCCCCCCTTTTATTCCAAACTACCTGTCCTGCGCAGCGAATCACCAGGTAGTTGAGGGTACGTTCCTTGACCTTAGTTTTATTGATTTTTACAGGAAGTGAGCCTACGAGGCCTTTTTGAAAGGCAAAGCAGGTGTTGGAAACTGGGCATTCTTCACAGGAGGGATTTTTGGGCACACAGCAACGTGAGCCAAAATCCATCATGGCCTGGTTGAATTCCCCTGGGGAATTTTTAGGGATCAGCTGGTTGGCGAGTGCTTCAAATTCTTTTTTTCCTTTGCCACTTGCGATGTCTGTGGCGATTCCAAAGTAGCGGGCCAGCACGCGAAACACATTGCCGTCCACCACGGCCTGCACCTCCCCAAAGGCAAAGCTTGAGATCGCGGCAGCGGTATAGCTGCCCACCCCCTTGAGTTGAATTAGGCTAGCATAGCTGTTGGGAAAATTTCCCGCTAATTCTTTCCAGATGTATTTCGCGCAAGCGTGAAGGTTGCGGGCTCTGCTGTAGTAGCCCAAGCCCTGCCAGAGACGGAGAACTTCTTCTTCTGGTGCTTCTGCCAACGCTTGCACAGTAGGGTAAGCCTTTGAAAACGCTTCGTAATAAGGCAAACCCTGGGCCACACGAGTTTGCTGAAGAATGATTTCTGAGAGCCAAATTTTGTAGGGATCTTGGGTTTCACGCCAAGGTAAATGCCGTGGATTTTCTTGGTACCAAGAAAGTATTGCATTTGAAAAGAATTGATTTTCAGTGACTTTGCTCTTCATTTGGAATTCATTACGGGACTACAAACCAAGGTATTTTTTTTGAATATCTTTTTTAATTGCGTCGTTTCTTGTACATTTGCAGTCCCAAAAATACTTGGTTAATAGGTTGTTAAGGGCATTTCGAAATTTCTAAATTTTAATCACAGTGACTAAAGCAGAAGTAATTACTAAAATTTCCGAGAAGACCGGAATTCAAAAAGACGATGTAACTCAAGCAGTAGAGGCGTTTTTCAAAGTAGTAAAAGATTCCATGGCAGAAGGAGACAACATCTATGTCAGAGGATTTGGAAGTTTCATCAACAAGAAAAGAGCAAAGAAGATTGCGCGTAACATTTCCAAGAACACCGCGATCGTAATAGACGAGCATTTCATTCCTGCATTCAAGCCTTCGAAGGTGTTTGTAGAAAAAATTAAAAACAGCAAAAAAATCAAACAAATGGCTACTCAGGCCTGAGCCTAAGTTAAAGGCATGAAGAAACTACAGGTTGTTCTCATCGGCATCGGTATCGCTTCAGTAGCAGGCCTTTATCTTCTCCCCAAGGTGGTGGTCGATAACGAAGCTACAGGAGCAAAGATGGAAGAGGGAGCGGAAGCTACCTCAGCCGTTACTGAATCGCATGAGAATACCCTATCTTCCGAGAATAAAGTCCAAGCTGCGCAGCTAATCAGCAAGTTTCGAACTGCACCCTCGGTGGAGGAGAAAGTAGCAGCTGCTCAGGTGCTTGCTGGGATTTACAAGGAAGAGGGAATATTTGACAGTGCCGCCTACTATTGGACAGAGGCAAGTACGCTTTGGCCAGACAATTTATTTCTCATCGAGGAGGCTGGAAAAGCAAATTACGATGCTTTTTCCTTTGCCTTAGATAAGAATAAAGTAGAAGTACTGGCAGAAAAGACCAGAAGTTTCTTAAACAAGGTGTTGGAAAAAGATCCAACCCGTCTCGATTTGAAGTCCAAAATAGCGATGACCTATGTGTCTTCAGCCAATCCCATGCAGGGAATTACGCTTTTGAGAGAAATCCTCGAAGCGGATCCCAAAAATGAAGACGGCCTATTCAATATGGGTGTGCTCTCCATGCAATCTGGGCAATACGATCGAGCAATTGGTCGATTTGAAGAATTGGTCAAAGCGCATCCTCAAAACATTCAGGGGCAGTTTTACCTAGGGGTGAGTTATTTCGAATCAAAAGAAAAAAACAAAGCAAAAGCGCAGTTTGAGCTAGTCAAGAAAATGACCCAAGATCCCATGATTTTGGAGAGTATTCAAGGCTACTTGGACCAGCTATAACAAATTACAAACACTTTAAATTGTACAACTATGCCTTGCGGTAAGAAAAGAAAAAGACATAAGATCGCTACGCACAAGCGTAAGAAGAGACTTAGAAAAAACAGACACAAGAAGAAGTAATCCCTTCTTTGCGTG
>JACCDS010636778.1_pt1 | contig 16470 bp, 13 predicted proteins | sample 7446441 | NCBI WGS metagenome assembly JACCDS01 (sample SAMN15323445, study PRJNA562643) | freshwater metagenome | isolation source: river surface water | place: USA:Blue River Watershed | collected 2017-08-17
AGCCGATGAACTGCACCCGCTCCGGGTTGTCGCGCACGGCATTGATGATGCGACCGAGTGGCGTCTGGGTAAACGCGAACATGGCAATGGTGCAGACGAACAGCCACACCGCGATCAGGTAATACACCTCGATTTGCGGGCCAAACGTAATGCCCAGCACCGGCTGGCCAATCACGCGGTTGGTTTGCACCCCGCCTTCGCCCCCAAAAAAGCCGGGGAACATCAGCGAACAACTGGCCACCAGTTCTACGATCCCGAGCGTGATCATGGCAAACGTGGTGCCCGATTTACGCGTGGTGACATAACCGAACAGAATGCCAAAACCCATCCCGGCCAGCCCGCCGACCAGCGGCATCAAGGCCACAGGACAGGGAAAACCGCCCTGCCCGGCCAGATTCATGGCGTGTACCACGATAAACGCACCCAGTCCGGAATACACGGCATGGCCAAACGAGAGCATGCCGCCCTGCCCGAGCAACATGTTGTAGGACAGGCCAAAAATCATCATGGTGCCGATTTGCGACAGGATCGAGAGCGAACTGCCCTGCTTGAAAATCAGGGGAGCGGCCAGCAACACCAGCGCAAAGCCACCCCACAACAGCCATCTGGCCCGGCCCGGTGCCAGGTCGGTGCCAACCACGGCGGCAGGGGCGGCAGAGAGATCAGGTTTCATCACATCAATCCTCACGGGTGCCAAGCAAGCCACGGGGCCTAAATATCAAAATCAGCACCAAAAACAGGTACGGCAAAATCGGCGCAACTTGGGCAATGGTGAGCTTGAACAGGGCCAGTTCCGGCAATGTCAAGCCGATTTTGCCCAGTACACTAGCGAGCGAATGATCCAGTGCCACGGCAAAGGTTTGGATCACGCCAATTAACAGCGAGGCGAGCAAGGCACCGCCGAGCGAGCCCATGCCACCGACCACCACCACCACGAAAATGATGGAACCGACGGTAGCCGCCATGCCCGGTTCGGTAACGAAGGCATTGCCGCCAATCACCCCGGCCAGCCCGGCCAAGGCGCAGCCGCCGCCAAACACCAGCATGAACACACGCGGCACATTGTGCCCGAGCGCTTCGACTGCCTGCGGATGAGTCAGCGCGGCCTGAATCACCAGCCCGATCCGGGTTTTTTTCAGCAGCCAGTAATTAAACCCCAGCATCACCAGCGCAACCAGCATGATAAAGGCGCGGTACATGGGAAACGTGGTGCCGTACAGGGTGAACAGCGGGCGATCCAGTTCCGTGGGAATTGGGTACGGCACGGCAGCGCGGCCCCAGACCAGTTGCACCAGTTCCAAAATCACATACGACAGGCCAAAGGTGAACAGCAATTCCGGAATATGGCCATACGGGTGTACCTTGCGCAAGCCATAGCGTTCGACCGCCGCGCCGATGGCACCGACCAGGATCGGAGCGAGCAGCAGCGCCGGCCAAAACCCGTATTTGCTGGAAATCGTGGCCCCAAAATACGCGCCCAGCATGTAAAACGAGGCATGGGCGAAGTTGAGCACGCCCATCATGCTGAAGATCAGGGTTAACCCTGACGACAGCATGAACAGCAGCAAACCATAGCTCAAACCATTGAGCAGGGTAAAAAATGCAAACTCCACGGCCAGCTTACTTGCTAGGTCGCTTCATTTGGCACGAAGTTGGCTGGGCCGCCAAATAGGTATCGATCTTTTGATTCACCTTCCAGCCAAAGCCAGTGTTTTCCTGATCGTATTTGACATCCTTGCCATTGACCTTGGACCAGGTAGCAATGTACAGCGGCTGTTGCAACTGGTGATCGACCTTGCCCATCGTCACTTCACCGTTCAGGCTGGCCACTTTCATGCCTTCCATGGCAAAGGCCACCTTGACCGGATCGGTGCTCTTGGCTTCCTTGATGCCCTTGGCCAGCATCGAGATGGTGCTATGGGTTTGTGCGGTGTAAAAATCGTCGTTGTATTTCTTTTTAAACCCTTCCACTACTTCCTTGCCGGAAAAGGTTTCATTGTTCGGCAACCAGTTGCCAATGATCTTGGTCCGATCCAGACCGGCTGAACCCATCGCGGTCGGCACGCCACTGGTGACGGCATAGAAGGTATAGAAATTGGCTTTCAGATCAGCATCCTTGGCGGCACGGATCAGCAGCGACAAATCTTGCCCCCAGTTGCCGGTAATTACGGTATCGGCACCGGAGGCCTTGATCTTGGCCACATACGGGGCAAAATCCTTGACTTGGCCAATCGGGTGCAAATCATCGCCCACCACCTTGACATCTGGCCGTTTTCTGGCCAGATAGGCTTTGCCAGCCTTCGACACGGCTTGGCCAAACGCATAATTTTGCCCGATGATGTACACGTTCTTGATGTTTTTGTCGGGGGCCATGTAGCTGGTCAACGCTTCCATCTTCATGTCCGAATTGGCATCAAAGCGGAAATGCCAAAAGCTGCACTTGCTGTTGGTCATGTCTGGATCAATCGCGGCATAGTTCAGGTACACCACTTCCTTGCCCGGATTGCGCTCGTTGTGCTTGTTGATTGCATCGAGCAAGGCCAGACCAACGCCAGAACCGCTGCCCTGGGTAATGTAGCGATAGCCCTGATCGATAACCGCCTTTAATTGGGTCAGTGACTCTTGCGGGCTGCCCTTGTTGTCAAAGCCGACCACTTCAAGCTTGTGCTCACCGGCCCATTTACCGCTGTTGGCCAGTTCGGTCATCATTTGAAAGCTTTTCAGGCTGTTTTGCCCAACCGGGGCGAACGGGCCAGAAAGTGGGTCGATATACGCGATTTTGATGGTATCGGCAACGGCCAGCGAAGCGACACCGGAGAAGGCCAACGCAACCAAGGTCGCGGACAAGGTGGGGCGGAAAGAAGTTTTCATGCAATCGTCATCCAAGGGTTAATTGAGCAAACTGAGCAAACTGAGCAAACTGAGCAAACTAAGTAAATTGTGCAAACTGGGCCATCTGAGCAAACGGGGAAACTGAACCATCCGGCTCGGCCAACCGGATCCATCTGGTCGCTTTAGTTCTCTGTTGTTCCGGGCAAGCGATAATCATGCATTTGCTCGCGGATTTTCATTTTTTGCACCTTGCCGGTCGCGCCGAGCGGCAGGGAGTCGACAAACACCACATCATCCGGTGTCCACCACTTGGCTATTTTGCCATCGTAAAATTGTAACAGTTCTTCACGCGTCACGTCACAATTCGGGCGTTTCACCACCACCAGCAACGGCCGCTCATCCCATTTCGGGTGCGCAACACCAATACAAGCGGCCTGCAATACCGCCGGATGCGAAGCTGCGATATTTTCCAGATCGACCGTGCCAATCCATTCACCACCGGACTTGATCACATCCTTGCTGCGGTCGGTAATTTGCATGAAGCCATCGGCATCAATCGTGGCCACGTCGCCGGTTGGGAACCAGCCATCCTGCAGCACATCACCGCCCTCGTTCTTAAAATAGGCACCAATAATCCACGGCCCCTTGACCTGCAAATGGCCATAGGTTTTGCCATCCCACGACAACTCGTTTCCAGCATCATTGACGATGCGCATATCCACGCCATACACGGCGTGGCCCTGCTTTTGCAGGATTTTGCGCTGCGCTTCCAGCGGCAAATCGAGGTGTTTGGTCAGCAAACCGGCAGCGGTGCCCAGTGGCGACATTTCGGTCATGCCCCAGGCGTGAATTACCTTGACCCCGTATTGATCGATCAGGGTATCCATCATGGCCGGTGAACAGGCCGAACCACCGATCACGGTCGATTTAAAGGTAGAAAATTTGAGCTGGTTTTGCTGCACGTAGGTCAGCAAACCGAGCCAGACGGTTGGTACCCCGGCCGAAAACGTGACTTTTTCACTTTCAAACAAGTCGTACAGCGATTTGCCATCAAGCGCCGGGCCGGGAAACACCATTTTGGCACCGGTTAGCGGCACCGAATACGGCAGGCCCCAAGCGTTGACGTGGAACATTGGCACCACTGGCAACACCGTGTCTTGCGAACTGACGTTCAGGGCATTGGGCATGGCACTGGCCAGTGCATGCAAAATTGTTGAGCGGTGCGAATACAGAGCGCCCTTCGGGTTGCCGGTAGTGCCCGAGGTATAGCACAGCGTGGCCGCCGAATTTTCATCAAACATGGGCCAACTAAAATCACTCGATTGCGCTTCCAGCAAATCTTCATAACACAGCAAATTGGCAATTTTGCTCGACGCTGGCATGCGCGAACGATCTGCCATCAAGATATAACCCTTGATGCTGCTGCAATGCGCGGCAAACGCTTCGACCAGCGGCAAAAAGGTCAAATCGAACAGCAGGTATTGGTCTTCGGCATGGTTGGCAATATACGCAATTTGCTCGGGATGCAGCCGAGGGTTAATCGTGTGCAATACGGCACCGGAACCAGACACCGCGTAATACGCTTCCAAATGGCGGTAACCATTCCAGGCCAGCGTGGCAATCCGGTCACCCAGCCCAACCCCGAGTGCGCGTAGCGCATTGGCCAGTTGTTTGGTGCGGGCATGGCATTCACGCCAGGTATAGCGGTGCAGATCGCCTTCGACCCGGCGCGAAACGATTTCGGACGAGCCATAATGCCGATCAACAAATTCAATAACACTGGAGATCAACAACGGTTGATCCATCATCTGCCCCATCAACGGGCTTTTGGGCCATTCGGACATGGAAACTCCTATTAACAAGATGGCTGGCTATAAAATCATGCCAAAAAACTGAATGCTCTCCATTGTAGGGGTGTTTCGCTTGCTACAAAATAGCGACACCGAATTTTTGCCACAGTGCGGGGGCAAACTGTTGTCTTTTATGGCCACTGGTCAATTTGACACAACAAATGATTGCTGGAACCGGCCAAAACCGCCGAAAATACCGGCGAAACTATAGTTTTGCACAAAAGCATTGAACAAAATTCATCCAAAAGGTGCTTGCATGACCTCTGGTTTGCGCAAGGTTTTGATTTTGGGCGGGTTGATCAACGTCCTGATCGCACGCCTGGTCGGCTTGGCTGTGATCGGCTTGGCCCCCCCCGGTTTGCCCCTGATCGGTATCCGCCACCGCTTGTCCCAAGGCCAGTGCCCTGACTGCTCAAGCTGACAGCGGCTCGACGATTTAATGCCGGGGGCGCTGCGCCATGCGCTGGCGCTGTGTTTCCTGTACCGGGGTGCCTGCACGCTGCGTGCCTTGCAGGTGATGCCGAAGAAAGTTGCCTGCACGCCGTTCTTCGGCATCTTGCCCAACGGTCGGATTACTACCGAAAACGACCTTCCACGCAAATTACCGCCCCCGTTACGCCAGCAACTTCATTAGGGTGAAACCGGCAAAGCCCAACACCCCCCATTCTGCCGCGCTGCCAACCACCCAAATCCGGCGACTGTCGGCCAGTGGAAACGCAAGCTGAGGCGTGCGAAACAGCAACAGGCCAATCAACAAACCGGCCAGCAATCCCCCGGCATGGGCTGCATTGTCAATGATCTCCCAGGCCAACAGCCCAATTCCCACCATCATGCCCAAATTGCGCAACAGGTCACGCAAAAACACTGGCGGCAGAAAGGCCCGCTGGCACCAGGCAAAAGCGACCAAACAGCCCAACAGCGCCATCACGCCACCTGACGCACCAAGCGAGGGGTTAGGCAGCCACCACCAACTGAACAAACTACCGCCAATGGCCCCCGCCAGCCACACCGGAATCACCAGCCGGTAATGCGTTACCCGAGCCAATAATATGCCCAGTGAAAACAGCACCATGGCATTGCACAGCAAATGGATGAACGAGCTATGCAGCAGCGTCCCGCTCACCAAGCGCCACGGTTCAGCCAACACCGCGGTTTTCACCAGCCCTGCCGCAGCAATGACTCCCAGCCCGTGGCCAGCCGTGTTCCAGACCTGCTTTTCAACCACAAAAATGATCGCCCAGAGCGCCATCAGTGCCAATATGCGCCAGCGTGCCTTGCCTTTGTCCGGATTGACGACTATCCAAACACCATAGCGCAGATTGGCGGCACAACCAGCCAGATATTGCTGTGGCGTGCGCGACAACTGCTTCAGACTCCGCCTTGCCGAGAAAAGGGTATCGGTTAGGCTGAGGACAAACCATGGTAGCAACCAAATATAATTTCCGGAAAGAACCAAAACCAAAAACAATGGCGATGCCAGCATGGCATTAAAAACCTGCTTGCACAGAGCACGCCAATCGCCAAAACGGGCCTGATCCCGCAGCAAAATATCGGCGTGCAATGCCGAACACTCGGCAGCCGGAACCAGCCGCTCCTGCCCCGGCGGAATCACCAGCTCGATCATCCGGATACCCTTGATCACGGAGTCAGAAATCTTGCCCCGCCAATTGGTTTGATCCGGAACCGGTGGTTGTTGCACCCGGCGATGCAGTTCTGCTTCGTCTACCTCGATCAGATCCGCGTCACTTAATACCCGCCACTGCTCAACAGGTGGAAAAGCGGACAGTAGCGTCGGGCTTTGCCAAGGGGGTATTTCTAGCGCCTTGCTGATCAGGGGTGATGGCTGGTTGGCTGGCGCAGCGGCTGGTTCAATAACACCGGATTCATTCACGACCGACATGACGTACCTTTCTTTGGCAAGCTGGGATGGATGCATCGTAGCGAGAGACAGACAAGTTGTATAGATGCAGTTGGTACGAATTATGGGCAGCACAGTTGGCCGTTTGGCAAACTGTGCTGGATATTGCTCAATAACAGTTAGGTGCCAACGAACAGAGTGAACAGCGAACAGGACAGCGAACAGGACAGCCATCGAACGCCGGGTCCGTGGGCTTGATCACGCACAACATTACCCATGAGCCGCTGGGAGGCTTTTTCCGGCAAAGAAAGTGCGCATCCGTGCCACCGCCTGTTGCAGGTTTTCCAGTGAAGTGGCATATGAAAAGCGGATGTAATGCTGCTCGGTATGCGGGCCAAAATCGAGGCCCGGCACCGCCGCCACTCCGGCTTCATGCAAGATTGCCCGGGCCAATTGATCGGCGTTTGCCACACCCGGATACAGCAGTGCCCGGCAATCGGCATAAACATAAAACGCGCCATCGGGCATCACCGGCACCGAAAAACCGAGTTCGCGCAGGGCTGGCACAAAATAGTCGCGGCGGCGTTTGAATTCGGCTTTGCGCTGTTCAAAAATGGCCAGTGATTCTGGCTCAAAGCAGGCCACGGCAGCGTATTGGGCCAGCGCAGAAGGGCAAATAAAAAAGTTTTGCGCCAGCTTTTCAAGCTCACCAATCAGGCTCGGTGGCAACACCAGCCAGCCCAGCCGCCAGCCGGTCATGTTGAAATACTTGGAAAAGCTATTGATGACGATCACATCCTCACCCAGTGACAGGGCAGAAAATGGCGGCGCATCATAGCTTAAATCCTGATAGATTTCATCGACGATGGTAAACCCGCCTTTTTCCCGCACCGTTCGCACGATTTTTGCCAGTTCAGCAGGCAGGATCGAGGTGCCGGTCGGATTCGAGGGTGAGGCCAGCAACACGCCTGCCGTGGCATCGCTCCAATGCTGGCGCACCATGGCGTCGCTTAATTGAAAGCGCTCGGCCGGGCCGCTTGCCACCATGCTCGCGCGGCCCTCAAAGGCGGCGACAAAATGCCGGTTGCACGGGTAGCATGGGTCGGCCATCAACACTTCGGCCCCGGGTTCAACCAGCGCGGCACAAATGAGCAACAAGGCGGCCGAAGCCCCCGCCGTCACGATGATGCGCTCCGGCGCAATATCAAGGCCGTATCGGTGCCGATAGTGCCCCGAAATCGCCGCACGCAAAGGCGCAATGCCAGATGCCGCCGTGTATTGCATTTGCCCAGCCAGCATGGTGCTGGTGGCCGCTTGCAGTACTTTGGGCACGGCGGTGAAATCCGGTTCGCCGATATTCATCAAAATAATGTCACGCCCCTGCTGCTGGAGTTCCGCTGCCATTTTGCCAATTTCCATGACGTGAAATGGCTCGATATGGGCCAGTCGCGAGGCCAGGGAAAACCGTGTGTCGGGTGAAGTCATGGGGAAGCCTTAAAAAATCTGGATCATGAAAGGGGGAGTCGGATGCATGCGGCATGATTGTAAATCGTTTCCCCAGCTTGCGACACAAAACACTGTCATCCCAGAGTCATATTGGCAGGCTAGCATGCGGTTGGCGCATATTGCCTCAACCCCATCGATAAGTTTGCCCCGTGCCCATGTTTACCAGTCCACAACGCCTGATTATCCTCGACGCCGACGGCACCACCATCGATGCCTACTCTGCGATTGAAGCCACCTTCTTGCACCATGGCATGACACTGGGTGACGAAGACAGTTTTCAAAAGCGGCATCACCTGTTCAAATACATTGGCGGCATCAAGCAGTTTCCAGCCAATTTGCGCAAAAATCTGCGCCGTTCCAGCCGCAAACAAATCGTCTCGACCCTGACCGAGGTATATCGGGATACGGCCCGGCTCTACCCCGGCATTGCCGAATTGATGCACACCCTGATCGCCGCGCCCGATATTGTGGTCGGTCTGGTCACGCGCAATATTACCAATGAACCACTGGAGACGCTGCGCATTCTGTTTGCCCGGCATGGGGTTGATTTGAATGCGCTGGATTTTTTGCTGCATGTGCCACTGGGCGAGACAAAAACCGAGAAATTTCGCGAAGTGCGCCAGCAATTTGGCATCAATCCGGCCCGCGCCTATATTTGCGGTGACGAGCACAAGGATTTTTTGGCCGCGATCCGTACCGGTATGCATCCGTTCATGGTGTCGTATGGCTTTGAAAACCATGCCCGGCTGGTCGAAAAATTTGAGATTCCGGATGAGGTGATTGCCCGCAGCCCGGCTGAACTCTGCGCGCGGGTGTTGCATGCACTGCAATTGGTGCCGCTGGCAGGCCCGTCACCGCACGCCCTGCCAGCCACGCTACTGCCTTAAACCGTTGGCGCAGCTACCGCAGCTTGGGCAGCTTCTACAGCTTGGGCAGCTTCCACAGCTTGGGCGGCTTGTGGCAACATGCTTTGGTAGATTTGCACCAAGCGTTGCGCGGTAGCCGGTGCGGCCCAGCTTTGGGCGAACAAGCGCCCTTCTTCGCCGACTCTGCGCCGCCAGTCCGGGTTGTCCAGCAACAGCCCAACCTTGGCGGCAAAATCGGCTGGATCTTCTTCGGCCTGTAACGCACCGCGCTGTGGTGCCACGATGTCAATCGTGCCCATCACCGCCGTCGAAACCACCGGCACCCCAAGTGCCATCGCCTCCAGCAGCACCAGCCCCTGGGTTTCAGTGCGCGAGGCAAACACGAACACATCGGCCGCGCAGTAACAATCGAGCAATTCGGTATTGCGCTCAAGGTAGCCGACAAACCGCACATGGGCCTGCAAGCCAAGCTGCTGCACCTGTTGCTGCAGAGCCGGTTGGGCCGGGCCTTCACCGCAAATGATTAACAAAATGTCGGGCTGGCTCGCCTTCAAATGCAACACCATACGCAGCAAAAAGCCGATATTCTTTTCATGCGCCACCCGACCAATGTGAACCAGCACCTTGCGCCCTTGCGCAATGCCCAGTTTGGCGCGAAACGCCGCGCCGTTGCCCGAGGCAAACTGTTGTAGTGCAATGCCGGTTGGCGAGATGTGAATTGGCGTCTGGCAACCATAGTTTTCCAGCACATTGCGCATTGCAGTTGATGGCACGATGACGGCATTAACTGCATTGCACTGCGAGCGCGAAAAGCGCCGGGTCAGGCTGCGGGTCAGGAATTTGGGCAACAGCGGGACGTAATGGTACAGGTATTCTTCAAAAAACGTGTGGTAGGTTTCGACACAGGGAATCCCCAGTGCGCGCGCCAGTTTCAAACCGGCGTAGTGCGCCTGAAACGGGGTTTGGATGTGGATCAGATCAAAATTGCGCTGGCGAAAATACGGCAACAAATCATGGATTCTGCGCCCTTTCATGAGCCGGTCTTCCGGGTCGAGCAACACCGTGCGCGATTCGATGCGGCTAATCTCGTCCGACGCGGCATGATCGGCATGATAGGCCGGTGCCACCAGATGCACATCGTGGCCGAGGGTCGTTAATTCTTGCTGGAAGGTTTGAATCGAGGTCGAAACACCATTGACCCGTGGAAAGTGGACATCCGAAATCATCAGTATGCGCAATTGAATACCCCGTTTGGCAAGGGCACGCTTGGCGTGCAGGCAACCCGGCGCAAGCGTAGCGGGCCGATGTGACTGCGATGTGACGCTGACATGACTGAACCATGACTACAGCATGCCCGAACCAGAATTGGATACCAGCCGAACACCCGCCACCGCCCCCCCCTGCCTTAGCAAGGCCCGGCCCAGGTTTGAATCACAGCACCGGCATCGACTCCCCTCTGTACATAGCGCGACTGGCACCAGCACCGGCCATAAATTACCGAATTGAAGCCCGCATACGCTATAATCGGCCCTTCCCCCGCCCGCACCGTTACAAAAATTGCCATGCTGCGAATTAACGAACTTAAACTACCGCTCGACCACAGCGCCGCCGATTTGCCCGCCGCGATTATCAAACGGCTCGGGATCGATGCCAGTGAGCTAACCGGCTTTAGCATTTTCAAGCGCAGCTATGATGCGCGCAAGAAAAGTGCGATCTGGCTGATTTATGCGCTTGATGTCGAAACGCCGCAAGAGGCGCAACTGTTGCAGCGCTTTCATGCCGATCCGCACATCATGCCCAGCCCGGATACCTCGTACCACCCGGTCGCCAAGCTCGACTTGCCGCCACGGCTGCGCCCGGTGGTGATTGGCATGGGGCCGTGCGGCCTGTTCATTGGCCTGATTTTGGCGCAAATGGGGTTTTGCCCGATTATTCTGGAGCGCGGCAAGGCGGTGCGCGAACGTACCAAAGATACCTGGGGCCTGTGGCGCAAGCGCGAACTGAATCCAGAATCGAATGTGCAGTTTGGCGAAGGCGGGGCCGGTACCTTTTCTGACGGCAAGCTGTATAGCCAAATCAAAGACCCAAAGCACTACGGGCGCAAGGTGCTGACCGAGTTCGTCAAGGCCGGTGCCCCGGCGGAAATTATGTATGTCAGCAAGCCGCATATCGGCACCTTCCGACTGGTGAAAATGGTCGAACAAATGCGCAATAACATCATTGCGCTCGGTGGTGAGGTGCGGTTTCAGGCCAGAGTGACCGATATTTTGCTGGAACAGGGCCAGGTGTGCGGCGTGACGCTCGATAGCGGCGAGCAGATTGATACGCAACATTTGGCACTGGCGATTGGCCACAGCGCGCGCGACACGTTTGAGCTGTTGCACCGGCGCGGGGTGTATGTGGAAGCCAAGCCGTTTTCGATTGGGTTTCGGGTCGAACACCCGCAATCGTTGATTGACGTTTGCCGCTTTGGCCCGAATGCCGGGAATGCAATTTTGGGCGCAGCCGATTACCGGCTGGTGCATCATTGCAAAAATGGCCGTTCGGTGTACAGCTTTTGCATGTGCCCGGGCGGTACCGTGGTGGCCGCTACCTCGGAACCGGGCCGGGTGGTGACCAATGGCATGAGCCAGTATTCGCGCAATGAGAGAAATGCCAACAGCGCGATTGTGGTCGGGATTGAGCCGGAGCCGGATTATCCGGGCCATCCGCTGGCGGGCATCGATTTGCAGCGCCAACTTGAATCGCAGGCGTTTGTGCTGGGTGGCAGCAATTACAATGCACCGGGCCAGTTGATGGGCGATTTTGTGGCCGGGCGCGCTTCGACTACGCTGGGTAAGGTGCTGCCCTCCTACACGCCCGGCATTACGCTCGGCAGCCTCGATACTGCCCTGCCCGGCTATGCGATTGAGGCACTGCGCGAAGCGTTTCCGGCGTTTAACAAACAAGTGCCCGGTTATTTTATGGCCGATGCGGTGTTGACCGGGGTTGAAACCCGCACTTCGTCCCCGATTCGGATCAAGCGCGACGATGCGAGCTTGCAGAGCATTAATACCGTTGGCCTGTATCCGGCTGGTGAAGGCGCGGGCTATGCGGGTGGAATTTTGTCGGCGGCGGTCGATGGCATCAAGGTTGCGGAAGCGATGGCACGGCAGATCTTGCAACAAGCTTGATCCGGAAATTGGGCAGAATCAGAGTCAACCCGCGCCAACTTACCCTATACTGACCGAATCGGCGCGTAGCCGCCTGCCAGCCACACCCATTCGGGAAACCAATCTTGACCATGAGCGAGACCATGAGCGATACCACAAACAAGTTTTCGCACACATTCCGCCCACGGCTAATTGATGCCATGCAAGGCTATAACCGGCAGCGGCTGTTCAAGGATATTGGGGCCGGGGTGACGGTTGGGGTGGTGGCGCTGCCACTGGCGATGGCGTTTGCAATTGCCTCCGGCATGCCGCCCGCATCGGGCCTGTTTACCGCCATCATCGGCGGTTTTTTAATTTCTGCGCTCGGTGGTTCGCGCGTGCAAATCGGTGGCCCGGCCGGTGCGTTCATTGTGGTGGTGTATGGCATTATCGAGCGTTACGGCGTGGCCAACTTGCTGTTGTGCACCATTTTCGCCGGGGTGTTGCTGCTGTTGATGGGCTTGTTCAAGCTCGGCACCTTGATCCGCTTTATTCCGGTGCCGATTGTGATCGGGTTTACCAACGGGATTGCGGTGTTGATTGCGCTATCTCAGTTAAAAGACTTTTTTGGCCTGTCGATTGCCAAAATGCCCGGTGATTTTCTGGCGCAAGTTGCGCTGTTGCTGCAACAGGCGCACACCGTACACTGGCAAACGGTGGTGTTGGCGACGGCTTCGCTATTGCTGCTGTTTCTCTGGCCGAAACCGGGGGTGCGTGCGCCAAGCAACCCGCGCGCCAATGCCAGCGCCAGCCTTGGCACCGATGCGCTGGGCACTACGCGCTGGCAGCAACTGGGCAGCCACCTGCCGGGGCCGGTAGTGGTGTTGCTGGTTGGCACCTTGGCGGTACAGATACTGGGCTGGCAGGTCACTACCATCGGCAGCAAGTTTGGCAGCATTGCGCAGAGCTTGCCCGCGTTTCACGCGCCGCAGTTTGAATGGCATCAGGTCAAGCAATTGTTCGCCCCCACCCTAACGCTGGCGCTGCTGGGGGCGATTGAATCGCTGCTGTGCGCGCGGGTGGCTGATAACATGATTGATGACCGGCACGACCCGAATCAGGAATTAATGGCGCAGGGCATTGCCAATTTCATCGTACCGTTTTTTGGCGGCATGCCCGCCACCGGCACCATTGCCCGCACCATGACCAATGTGAAGAGCGGGGCCAGCTCGCCGATTGCGGGCATGGTACACGCGCTGTCGCTCTTGGCGATTGTGTTGATCGCCGCCCCGCTGGCACAACACATCCCGCTCGCTTGTTTGGCCGCGATTTTGCTGATGGTGGCGTGGAATATGGGTGAATGGCGCGAATTTGTCCGGCTAAAACAGTTTTCCATTAATTACCGGGTGGTGATGGTTGGCACGTTTTTGCTGACCGTGATTTTTGATTTGAGTGTGGCGGTGGAAGTGGGCATGGTCTTGGCGTGCGCCTTTTTCATTTACCGGGTGGCCAGCCTGACCCGCATCGAACACCTGGGCAGCCGCGAACTGCATACCGAGTTGCCGCCCGGCGTGGCGGTGTACAGCCTGTTTGGCTCGCTGTTTTTTGGCGCGGTGGACAAGGTGGAAGCGCTGTCCGACCCGAATAGCGCGGCACCGAAGGTGTTGATTTTGAAGGTGAATCAATTGATTAATATCGATACCACCGGGCTGGAAGCGCTGCATGGTTTGCACCGGTTTTTGGAAAAGCGCGATAGTCACCTGATTTTGTGCGGGTTGAATCACCAGCCGCTGAGTTTGATTACGCGGGGGGGGTTGCTGGAGAAGCTGGGGGAAGAAAACTGTATTGCCGAGTTGTCGCAGGCGCTGGCGCGGGCTGGGGAGTTGGTGAGGAAAAAGCATGCCTGACGTAAATGGAATTACTTTGGCCATGGCCATACGCGCCATTGATGACAAGATGTGGCAGTTGCGGGAGCAAATGCAGGGGATTGGCCCGGGCGGGGAAGAATACGAGCGCTTGGATATGGAATACCTTGGATACATGAAGGGCGGGGAAGAATACGAGCGCTTGGATATGGAATACCTTGGATACATGAAGGCCGCGCACGCACTGCGCAGCGCGTATGAAGAAGCATGCGAAACAACGGCCAACTTGTTGCCGTATGCCAATCTTGTTCGTGAACCCTGACAGATCAAGTTTATCCACTGGCAATGCCCATTTACTGGAATACCAATGAAATTGACAAAGAAGATTTTGCTTGGAGTCTCCAGTTTGCTGTGTTTGGTTAATATAATGCTTTGGCCGGTTAACAAATATGAATGGATGTTGCTGGCTGATCCTGGGATGAAATTACCAATCGACGACAAAGCAGCAATGTATCCTTGGTTGGCGCTGGCACCAATATCAGTATTACTTATTTTTCTCTTTTTTGCTCAAAAAAAATACGAACGAATCTTAATTGGCGTTATCGCTTTTGGCCTACTTTTAATTGGCATATGGAAATATAAAGCTACCATTTTTTAAATCATCATTCAATCTGGTTTTGTGCCAAAAATCGCTCCAGAAACACCCGGCTGGTCGGGTTGAATGGCACTTGGGCGCACAACATTGATGGCCGCCGTTTCTTTAATTGGTTTGGCTGGCAATGTATGTCAAGCTTCAAATTAATCCAGTTGCGCCAACTTATTAGCATCGAAAAAAGCCACAGGTAACCCTTGTGCCTGAATCGCCGCCACAAACTGCTCGCGCATCTCAACCGGCAAATTGGCCCTGGCCACATCCAATTTAAGCATGGTGCTGGAACCAAGCCGCGCATTATTGGGCAATTCTGGCAGCATTTGCAGCGCCTGCATTTTGTCCCATGCCAGCGCACCCGAGATGGCGCGCGCTGCATAATTGATTTTATCTTCCTGCAACACCGCATACCAAAATTCATAGGACTGCGGCGGCACGCCCATGGTCAACACCGCCAGCACTGCCAGCCGAATCTCCAATTCCAAATTCGGCAATTCCTTGAAGCGATGACGCAAATCAACCAGCATAGGGATACTTTCGGCTGTCTTAAGCTGTGCAGCCAACCCCAGCAACTGCTTTACATAGTCCTTTTCGCCCTCGCCCGCCCGGCAAAATTGGCGCAGCAGGTTGTTGCAAGCGGCTTCGATTGCACGCCGGGTTGGCGCTTCCTGCATTTGCTCAAGGCGCGCAATGGCAAGGTGGGCCGCTTCATCCGGTGTGAGTCGCGGCAAGGGCTGTTGATCCCTTAAGGCTGTGCCTAGCCATGCCTCAATTTGCGCATGGTTTAAGTCATTAATCGAATAACAATCGCTCATGTTGTCTTCCTGAACCTCGTACACAATAAAAAATACGGCCCATCCACCAAAGTGGCGTATTTGGCCCGCAACACACATGGTCGCCCACGCTCTATTTTCCTCCCGGATTCAACACCCGCCTTAACTGCGCATCAAATTGAAGCTTTAAATGTTCGATATCCTTATACTCGGTCGGATAATGCCCAAGGTTTTTTAGCTTGTCCTTGAAGGCCCACAGGGATTTCAAATCATCCGGTATGGCGCTACCGGTTTTGATCTCGGCATCCTTGAAAAAGGTGAAAATATGCGGTAAGCCGCTGGCCTTGAATTGGCTGTGCGCGGCATCGAATTCCACTTCGGTGTAGCGCCCTGCTTTGGTGAAAAACAGACTGACGAAGATATCGCAATCCTGCACGGCGCGGTTGTATTCATCCTGCAAGCGGGTGGGTGACATGGCGTTGAAAAAAGTCTCCCAGCGCACGATTTTCAGGTAGATGCCGTCCTTGAGGTAATGATCGGTTTGCTGGCGCAAATACAGTTCAAACGCATCGCGCTCGCTGGACAGTTCATTGGACGACGCCATAAATATTTGCAGCGTGCGGCTGGGTGGTTTTTTCTCGTTGGACCAGGCCGGTAACTGCGCGGCCTGTATGCCATCGAGCAGCGCCATCACATCCACTTCGGCAAAGCTTTCCGGGCATTCGACTGTGAAGCGTTTTAATTCGATGCGGCGGCGCATTTCCTTTTCTATGAAAAAACGCGGCACGGGCGCGTTGCGGCAGACGCTACAGGTGCAGGGAATCAGTTTTTCCACTTTGTCGCGCAGGCCGGGCAAGCTGTCGTTAATCGCGTCCAGTTCGGCAGCTACCACACTGAGCAAACCTTTGCGCTCCGGCCCGCGTGCGCGCAAGGCGATTTCGCTGCCGCTGGGTAATAATTCGGCCACAAGCTGGGTATCCTCGCGCGCAAACAGCACGGCGGTAACGCAGGCAACTTGTTCGGGATTGCTGATAAAGCGATGCAGCCGCACCATCAGGCGCGGCAGTGTGCCCTTGGGCAAGAAGGTGTAGCGATAGCGCAGAACCAAGTCGTCGGCTTGTTCCCAATCTTGCAGTAAAG
>JACCDS010398961.1_pt1 | contig 16468 bp, 18 predicted proteins | sample 7446441 | NCBI WGS metagenome assembly JACCDS01 (sample SAMN15323445, study PRJNA562643) | freshwater metagenome | isolation source: river surface water | place: USA:Blue River Watershed | collected 2017-08-17
GGACTAGTGTCAACCAATCGGATTTGCCCGGTTCCGGATAGATCAATGCGGACGTGTTTTTTTCGAACGAGGGGGAACAAACCGATGAAGACGGCCGCGAGAACGCAAGATACCGTCAACGCATGATTCAAGGGGGTGGGTGTGCCTCGCACCAGCAGCGCGGCAGTGCCGATCAGGGTGCCGCACATCAGTAGCGCTAACAGCGCAAAACAGCGTGAAGGACGAACGACCGCCGAAACGGCGATGCTCATTAACGCAAGAGGAAAAATGTTTTACGCGCCGTTCGACGCCAAGGCATCGGACGGCGCGACAGCCTCATCAGGCTTTCGCAAAAACGAGGGTACCGTTGGTACCGCCGAAGCCAAATGAGTTTTTGACGGCAATATCGATCTTCATATCGCGTGCAACATTCGCGCAATAGTCGAGATCACAGTTGGGATCTTGATTGAAGATGTTGATCGTTGGTGGCGATTTCTGATGGTGTACCGCAAGCACCGTAAACACCGATTCCAGACCGCCGGCGCCGCCCAGCAAATGGCCCGTCATGGACTTGGTCGAGTTGACGACGATGCGCTTCGCATGGTCACCGAGGGCGCGCTTGATCGCCACCGTCTCGGCCACGTCACCCAGGGGTGTCGACGTTCCGTGGGCGTTCACGTAATTGACTTCGTCGCCATTGATGCCGGCATTGCGCATCGCCGAGATCATGCAGCGACGGGCGCCATCGCCGTCTTCGAGCGGTGCCGTCATGTGATGCGCATCAGCGCTCATGCCAAAACCAAGAAGCTCTGCGTAGATCTTCGCCCCGCGCGCCTTGGCGTGCTCGTACTCTTCAAGCACCATGACGCCCGCGCCTTCACCGAGCACGAAACCATCGCGGTCTTTGTCCCACGGGCGCGATGCCGTCGCAGGATCATCATTGCGCGAGGACAGCGCGCGCGCTGCAGCGAAACCGCCAACCCCCAGCGGCGAGACAGTCGATTCAGCGCCACCGGCAATCATCACGTCGGCATCACCATACTCGATGAGGCGTCCGGCTTCGCCGATGCAGTGCAGACCGGTCGTGCAGGCCGTCACAATCGCCAAGTTGGGCCCCTTCAGGCCATACTTGATCGACAGGTGTCCGGAGATCATGTTGATGATCGATGCCGGCACGAAGAAGGGACTGATCCGGCGGGGTCCACGCTTGGTCAGCTCGGCATGCGTTTCTTCGATCATTGGCAAGCCGCCGATGCCGGAACCCACCATGACACCGATACGCTCGGCATTGGCCTCCGTCACTTCCAGACCGCTGTCCTGCATCGCCTGGATGCCTGCAGCCATGCCGTAGTGGATGAAGGTATCCATATGGCGCGCTTCCTTGCCGGGAATGTAGTCCTCGACGTTGAAGCCCTTCACCTCGCCGGCGAAGTTGGTCGAAAACGCGCTGGCATCAAATTTGGTGATGGTCGCGATACCGGATTGACCGGCGAGCAGCGCATCCCACGCGGCAGCAACGGTGTTGCCGACCGGGGAAATGCATCCGAGTCCGGTGATAACGACACGGCGTCGGTTAGGGCGAGTCAAACAGTGCTCCTGGAAACAGATTCAGCTGGAAGAGACAACCTGAGAATCAGGCCTTGACGTTTGCTTTCGCGTAGTCGATCGCTTGCTGGACGGTGGTGATCTTCTCGGCCTGCTCGTCCGGGATTTCCATTTCAAATTCGTCTTCGAGTGCCATCACGAGTTCGACCGTGTCGAGCGAGTCGGCGCCCAGGTCATCGACGAACGACGATTCGTTCTTGATGTCGGCTTCGGCAACACCGAGTTGCTCGGCGACGATTTTCTTAACGCGTGATTCGATGTCAGACATCTTGGTCCTCCAGTGGGTGGGTTGTTCGTAAAAGTGCGCGCATTTTATCAGGTTTGCGCTGTGAAACTTAAGTTTTGACTGGCGCTTTTGTCTATGAGCGCAGGCATTCCGACAGGCATCAGCCGCCGCTCATGTACATGCCGCCATTCACGTGCAAAGTCGTGCCGGTAACGTAACCCGCTTCGTTTGATGCGAGGAAGGCAACAGCAGCAGCAATGTCCTCTGGCATGCCGAAGCGTCCGGCCGGAATCTGCTGAAGCAGCGCGGCCACTTGCTGTTCGTTCAATGCCTTGGTCATGTCGGTGTCGATGAAGCCGGGCGCCACGCAATTGACCGTAATATTCCTGCTACCGATCTCGCGCGCCAACGCACGGCTCATGCCAGCAACGCCCGCTTTGGCAGCCGCATAGTTCATCTGCCCGGGGTTGCCGGCTGATCCGACGACCGATGTGATGTTGATGATGCGGCCATACTTTGCCTTCATCATGCCACGCAGCACGGCACGACAGAGGCGACCGACTGCCGTCAGGTTGGTCGAGATGACAGCATCCCACTCGTCATCCTTCATCCGCATCGCGAGCTGGTCCTGGGTGATGCCAGCGTTGTTGACCAGAATGGCCAACGTACCAAACTCCTTCGAGATCGCGTCGATCAGCTCGACTGACGCAGCGGCATTATTGACGTCGAGCACTGCACCTCGCCCGGCATCAGCACGCACGGCTTTCAGGTAATCGGTAATCGCTGCCGCGCCGGCCTCTGAGGTCGCCGTTCCCACCACGGTGGCACCGCGACGTGCCAGCTCCGTGGCAATAGCACGACCGATACCGCGTGAGGCGCCCGTAACAAGTGCGACTTGCTTATCAAAACCAGAAGTCATTTCAATGCCTCCAGAAGGGCATCCATCGATGCCTGATCCACGATCGCATCCGCCGTCAGCTCACCATGGATACGCTTGACAAGGCCGGTGAGGACTTTCCCGGGGCCGCATTCGATGACGCGAGTCACCCCATTGCCCGCCATCATCTGGACCGATTCAACCCAGCGCACCGGGCTGGCTGCCTGGCGCACAAGCGCATCTTTGATGGCGGCCGGATCACTGACGATGGCAACGTCGACGTTATTGATCAGCGGGATCGACGGCACAGAAAAATTGACGTTGGCGAGGTACTCACGCAGCCGATCTGATGCAGGCTTCAGCAAGGATGAGTGAAACGGCGCCGACACCGGCAGCGCAAGCGCACGCTTCGCGCCTTTGGCCTTCGCCGCTTCACAGGCACGCTCGACGGCGGCCTTGTGGCCGGCAATCACGACTTGCGCAGGCGCGTTGAAGTTCACCGGCTCAACGATTTCCGACTGGGCCGCTTCGGCACAGGCCGCGCGCACATCGTCGTCCGACAAACCCAGTATCGCAGCCATGCCCCCCTGCCCAACCGGAACCGCCTCTTGCATCGCCTGCGCGCGGAAGCGAACCATCGGCACGGCATCGCGAAAAGCGATCACGCCAGCCGCAACCAATGCCGAATACTCACCCAGACTATGGCCGGCAACCAGCGCCGGGGTTGCGCCACCGGCGGCAATCCACGCACGATAAAACGCCACCGCCGATGCAAGCATCACCGGCTGCGTGTTTGTGGTGAGATCGAGCTGCTCTTTCGGGCCCTCGGCAATCAGTTTGCCAAGATCGAACCCGATCGCGTCGGAGGCTTCGGCAATCGTGTCAGCAACAACAGGGTTACCCGAAAAGCCATTCAGCATGCCAATCGCTTGTGAGCCTTGGCCAGGGAATACGAATGCAATCGTCATGATCAAACTCAGGATTATGTGGTGGCGTATCAGCCACGGAAGTCAAATACGGACTAGGACAGCGCCCCAGGTAAAGCCACCGCCGACGCCTTCCATCATCACCGTTTGGCCGCGCTTGATGCGGCCGTCGCGCATGGCAGCGTCCAGTGCGAGCGGGATCGACGCTGCCGAGGTGTTGCCATGCTGATCGACGGTGACCACCATTTTTTCGAGCGGCAGTCCCAGCTTTTTCGCTGTCCCCTGCATGATGCGAATATTGGCCTGGTGCGGAATGAGCCAGTCGATTTCGGATGCCGTCATACCCGCCGCATCCAAAGCTTCGTGCGCAACTTTTTCAAGCACCGAGACAGCAAGTTTGAACACAGCTTGTCCGTCCATCGTGAGGAAGGCACTGCCGGACACTGCACCGGCATTCACGTTGCCCGGCACGCAGAGGATGTCGGTATGACGACCATCCGCATGCAGACGGGCAGCCAGGATACCAGGCTCGTCGGATGCTTCGAGAATCACTGCGCCCGCCCCGTCGCCGAACAGCACACAGGTGGTGCGGTCATTGAAATCAAGGATGCGCGAAAACACTTCAGCGCCGATGACCAGCACGCGCTTGTGGAGACCCGACCTGATGAAGCTGTCGGCAGCCGACAATGCATAAACAAAGCCGCTGCACACAGCCTGCACATCGAGCGCGCCACAGTTGTTCGTGATGCCCAGCTTGCGCTGGACCACGCAGGCCGTGCTCGGGAAACCGCCGAGAAAATCAGGCGTCGAAGTCGCCAGGATGATGAGGTCGATGTCATCGGGCTTGAGTCCGGCCATCTGCAGCGCGTTATTGGCTGCGGTAACGGCGAGGTCACTCGACAGCACACCTTCGTCGGCAAAGTGGCGCGCGGAGATGCCGCTGCGCGAGACAATCCAGTCGTCCGAGGTCTCGAGCCCCTTGGCAGCGAGGATGCCGGCGAGGTCATGATTGCTTACTCGGCGGGCCGGCAGGCAGCTGCCAGTCGCAACAATGCGGGAATAGGTGCTCATGCAGTATTTTTATGCGTTGGTTTCACGAGCGGCGGCCGAGCTGGGCATCAACTCGGCAATCGACGTTTCGATGCGCGATAACACGTCATGGCGAGCTGCTTCGAAGGCACGGCGAATCGCCCACTCGAAGCCGTATGCGCTCTCACCGCCATGACTTTTAAAGACGAGTCCGCGCAAGCCAAGCAGACTCGCGCCATTGTAGCGGGAGGGATTCAGACGTTGCGAAATGCGTTTCAAGGCGCGCGTTGCGATCAGGGCGCCCAGCATGTTCAGCCAGCCCTTCTTCAATTCGCTGGTCAGCACGCCTTTGATCAGACGACCGACGCCTTCGGCAGCCTTCAGCGTGACATTGCCGACAAATCCATCGCAGACGACGATGTCCGTCGTCCCCTCAAAGATGTCATTTCCTTCGACGTTGCCGTAGAAATTGATCAGACCCTTGGCATGGTCGGCACGCAGCAGTTCCGCGGTTTGCTTGACCAGCTCGTTTCCCTTGATATCCTCTGCACCGACGTTAAGCAAACCCACAGTGGGCCTTGGGTGGCCTTCAACTGCCGACACCAGCGCAGATCCCATCAGCGCAAATTGATGCAGGTGCAGAGGCTCGCAGTCGACGTTCGCGCCGAGATCCAGCACGTAGGTCGGGCCGTCTTTCTGGTTCGGGAGAATGGTACAGATGGCAGGACGATCAACGCCTGCAAGGGTCTTGAGCAGATAGCGCGACACCGCCATCAGCGCGCCCGTGTTGCCTGCGGAGACGCAAGCCTGTGCCGATTCGGACTTGACGAGGTTGATCGCCACGCGCATCGACGAATCCTTTTTGCGACGCAAAGCGACCTCAAGCGGATCGTCCATTTCAACGACCTCGGTGGCATTCACGATCGACAGGCGCGGATGTCCTTCTGCACCGAGCTTTTTCAGCTCGGCACGCAACACATCCTCTCGCCCCACGAGCAATAGCTCGGCATCGGACTCGTGCTGAACAAACGCTACTGATGCTGGAACGGTAACTGACGGGCCATGGTCACCACCCATGCAGTCGATGGAAATCTTGATGGTCATGATCTTTTAACGACAGCGAGCGAGGCAACACTCACTCGCGTGACCATGAACCGATGACATTGTTCGCGCATACGAAAGCGGCGGGAGCAGTCGCTGACTGTTCGCGCCGACTTGCTGCTGTACGATTCGTGCCGGCAGTGCGACGAAGACGAATTACTCGTCGTTCTTCGTCTTCAGAACCTTGCGACCACGGTAAAAACCGTTCGGGCTGATGTGGTGACGCAGGTGCGTCTCACCCGTGGTCGGCTCGATCGCCGTGGCCGGCGGCGTAAGGAAATCGTGTGCACGATGCATACCGCGCTTCGACGGGGTCTTTTTGTTTTGCTGAACAGCCATGACTTGCTCCTAAATCGGTGAATCCAAAATTTTAACACAGGGAACGGCGTTCCCCAAATTGTGAGGCCCTGCCCTTGAAGACAACTGCAATCAGGAATTCAGTTTCTTCAGTACTGCAAACGGTGATTCTGGTTTGTCAGTGACGAGTTTCGGAGCGTCGCCCGGACAGACGTCATGCCGCGGCGACAAGGGCAGCGACAACAACACTTCATCCTCGACCAACTGAATGAGATCCTGCGCGGTCGAGCCGACAATGACATCAACGCTGTCATCATCGACCTGCTCCTCGATATCATCCGCATCCGCTTCATTGCGACCGAGCACCAGCACGGTTTTCGAGGAAACCGGATGCCTGAACGGTGACAGACAGCGCTGGCAAACGAGACCAACATCACCCTCGACTTGCATCACCAGTTGCGGAAATCCCCTCGAATGCCGACCACCCGAAAATGACCAACGGATCTCGCCGCTGGCATCGGCTGCTTCAGCAGCGACGCGCGCGAGGCCTTCGACTGGCGTTGTGCCGGATCGCTGTTCGCCGAGGCGGCAGAACTCGAAGACGTCGACAGTGGTGGCGTTCATCGCAGGGTTCGCTTCCGGAAAACCCGTTATTATAACAGCGAATCTCCGTTGCTCACAGCCCGCCACTTTTTCCCGGTTCCAAGCATGCATCCCCCCCGTCCGCCCCACCTCCTGCTTGCGTCAAGTTCGATTTATCGGCAACAGTTGCTCGGTCGTCTGAAGCTGCCTTTTGAGGCCATTGCACCAGACATCGATGAAACGCCGCGACCGGACGAAGCACCCGCCGAGACGGCAATGCGGCTGGCGATCTCGAAAGCAGCCGCCATTGCAACGGGGATCAACGACGCCATCGTGATCGGCTCCGATCAGGTCGCCACGCTGGATAACGAACAAATTGGCAAGCCCGGGAATCACGCGAACGCGCTGAGGCAATTGCAAAAAATGCAAGGTCGCGAAGTCATTTTTCATACGGCGCTCTGCGTGCTCGACACCCGGCTGAATGCGTCGCCGCAGGTCCAGCAGCAGAATGTGCAGACCGTCGTTCGTTTCCGCCATCTTCCAGATGCTGAACTGGATGCCTATCTGCGAATCGAGCAACCCTACGATTGCGCGGGCAGCGCGAAAAACGAAGCGCTGGGTATCGCGCTTATCGAATCCATCCAAAGCGACGACCCGACGGCACTGACCGGCCTCCCACTGATTGCGCTGACCTCGATGCTGCGCACTGCAGGCGTGCGATTTTTTACAGGGGTGGCCTGATGGCGGGCATCCTCTACCTGATTCCGAATGCGCTTGGCCCGGGAGAACTTGAGCAGGTCATTCCTGGCCCGGTGCGCGAGCTGACCGCAGAGCTCGACTGCTTCATTGCGGAGAACGCCAAAACGGCGCGCGCTTTCCTGAAGGCCGTCTCGGCGACCCACCCACTGAAAACGCCGCTCCAGCAAATTGAGATACGGGAATTGAACGTCAACACGCCAGCGAGTGCGCTGCCTGGGTTGCTGTCGCCTCTGCACTCGGGCAAAGATGCCGGCTTGTTATCGGAGGCTGGCGTGCCCGCGGTCGCCGACCCGGGCGCTGATCTCGTCAGACTGGCGCATGCACAAGGCATCGCCGTGCGTCCGCTGGTCGGCCCCTCATCGCTGCTGCTCGCATTAATGGCGAGTGGACTGAACGGGCAGAGCTTTGCATTCAACGGCTATCTGCCCACGGACGCCAATGCCCGTGCAACGCGCATCCGGCAACTGGAGCAACGCTCGCGACAAGAAAAGCAGACGCAGATCCTGATCGAGACGCCCTACCGCAACGAAGCAATGCTGCAGGCACTCTCCGCTAACTGCAGCAGCCAGACGCTAATCTGTGTGGCGACGGATCTCACACTATCGACGGAATCAGTGAAAACGGCAACGGCACAGCATTGGAAGACCGAACTGTCGTCCGGGAAAATGCCGGACTTCAGAAAAAAACCAACCGTCTTTTTACTACTCGCTTAAAAAACCATGAAGGGCATGCCGGTGAATTACACAGGCGCCCTGCCCGCTGGGGCGTGTTGCCCCCGATGATCAGCGCGGCCTGAACCACTCTGTGGCCATTGTTTTGGCCATCGACTCGCCGACCGCTGCGCCGAATTTCTTCAGCACGCGGTCTGACAAGCCCTCGCGAACGGTGTAGTCGATCAGGTCTTCGGCCTTCAGCACATCGCGTGCCACGCTGTCGACCGTCCCCAGTCCGTCCGCCAGCCCGAGGTTGATGGCCTTGCTGCCCGTCCAGAACAACCCGGAGAAGATTTCCGGCGCAGGCTTCAGCCGCTTGCCCCTTCCTGTCTTGACGGCTTCAATGAATTGCTGATGGATCTCGTCCAGCATCGATTGCGTGAATGCACGGTGCGTCGGATTCTGAGGCTGAAAAGGATCCATCATGGCCTTGTTCTCGCCAGCCGTCATCAAACGACGCTCGATGCCGAGCTTGCCCATGAGGCCAGTAAAACCGAAACTGCTCATCAAAACGCCGATCGAGCCGACGATGCTACCCTGGCTGACATAGATTTTGTCGGCGGCCGCAGCGATGTAATAGCAGCCCGACGCGCACATGTCCTCAACAACCACATAAAGCGGCTTCGCCGGGTGAATCGCACGCAAGCGACGGATCTCGTCATTGATGATGGCCGACTGCACCGGACTGCCGCCCGGACTGTTCATCCGCAGCACCACGCCGACCGAACCGGGATCAGCGAATGCATCCTGCAGCGCAGGCAACACGGTATCCGCCGATGCGGTGCTGCTCTCGGCGTCGATCTCTCCCGTAATTTCGATCAGCGCCGAGTGCCGCGCACTGGGTGGCTTACCACCCCATTTCATGTCAAATGCAATCGCAATAGCGACCAGCGAAATCACCAGTGATCCGATACGGAAGAAATTACGCCAGCGACGATTCGCGCGCTGCTCGGCGATGACGCTCTCGGCCAGCTTTTCCAACGTGTCATAGGGGATGCGCTGCTGACCGACCGACTGCGATGCGTCGTTCGCCTGTGGATTTAGGTTCTGTTCTTCCATCGACTTTTGTTCTAATCGCTATGGGTTTCATGCAAGCGCCGGGCGAACATAGTCGCCCGGCTGCCAGTAAATTTTCCCGTCTTGCTCGATGACGGTAATCTTGTGAAGTCGCTTGCCGCGACATGGCCCGCCAACACACTGCCCCGTCGTTGGCTCATACAACGCGCCGTGCGTGGCACACATCAGGTACAGGCCACTCGACTCAAAGAACTCTCCCTGATTCCAATCCAGCTCCATCGGGACGTGAGCACAGCGGTTGAGATAGGCCTGAACCGAGTCGCCGAAACGTACCACGAACGCCGTCCAGTCCTCACCACCCGCAGTCACGGGAAAGCGCATGCCCCGGCCGCCGTCGGCCAGTTCAGAGGAATCACACACAAAGACAGGTTCGCTCATGCTGATTCACTCAGGCGTGTTCATTGAGCCACGCATGCAATTCGGCGATCGATGATGCACCGAACAGCGGCGACAATGCTGCCAGCTCCTGCGCAGGATGGGCGCCGTAGTGGACGCCAACGGACGCAGCGCCCGCGTTACCGGCCATCTGCAAGTCATGCGTCGTGTCACCGATCATCAAGGTTCGCCGCATGTCTTGCCCAAGCTCCCGTGTTAGCTCCTGCAGCATGGCCGGGTGAGGCTTGGAGAAGGTCTCATCGGCACACCGGGTCGCGTCGAACAACGAAGTCACGCCGGCAGTTGCCATCGCCCGGTTCAGACCTACTCGGCTTTTCCCGGTCGCGACGGCGAGAAAATAGCCTTGTGACGCCAGGTCTTGCAGCATCTCAAGCGCACCGTCGAACAAGGTCAAGGCGTGATCCTGTGCCAGGTAGTGGTAGCGGTAGCGCTCGACCATTTTTGGATAATGGCGCGGATCGAGGTCGGGCATCGCTGCCTGCAGCGCGTCGCTCAGGCCGAGGCCGATCACGTACGACGCCGACTTTTTATCCGGCACAGGCAGCCCGAGATCGCGCGCAGCGGCTTGCATGCTGGCGATGATGGCCGAGGTGCTGTCCATCAGCGTGCCATCCCAGTCGAAGACAATCAGGTCAAAATTCTTGCGTGGCATCTTGTTGGTTTAGCGTGTCGCCGACACACCGGTCATAGGTTCAACAGGCTGCAGTGACTGCAGGAAGCGCTGGCATTCGGGGGGCAACGGTGCCTCGACCTTGACGGGTTGTCCGGTCGAAGGATGCTCGAAGCCCAGCCTGTACGCGTGCAGGAACATCCGTTTCAGAGGCACTCGCTCACCATTGGCCTTTTGCAGTTCACGGTTCAGAGCGAAGTCTCCGTACTTATCGTCACCCACAATCGGGAAGCCGGACGACGCCAGATGGACTCGGATCTGATGCGTGCGACCGGTCTTGAGCTCCGCCTCAAGCAACGCAAACCCATCATATTTTCGCAATAAATTGAATACCGTATGTGACGCCTGACCATCTGACTGAACGCGCACCCGACGCTCGCCCTCCGGCGTCGTGTACTTAAACAGCGGCAGTTTCACATGCTGACGGCGGTTCTGCCAGTCGCCCTGAACGACGGTGAGATACCGCTTGTCCAGCTGCCCTTGCCGGATCTGCTCATGCAGACTGGTCAGCGCGCTGCGCTTTTTGGCCAGGACAAGGATGCCAGAGGTTTCCCGGTCAAGCCGGTGCACAAGTTCGAGAAAGCGGGCCGCCGGGCGCGCAGCCCTTAACTGTTCGATAACGCCGTAGCTGACGCCCGAGCCGCCATGAACTGCGATACCCGCGGGTTTATCGATGATTAACAAAGCATCATCTTCCAGCAGAATCTTGAATTCGGCAGCCGGCACGTGCGTCTGATCGCGCTCGGCCATACGCATCGGCGGCACGCGAACCGTATCGCCCTCAGCCAGGCGGTAGGTCTGGGCGATCCGCCCCTTGTTGACCCGCACCTGACCAGAGCGCAGCACCTGATACACATGGCTTTTAGGCACGCCCCTGCAGATTCTTATCAGAAAATTATCGATTCGCTGGCCAGCTTCCTCGGGGCCAATCGTGATCATCCGGACCTCAGGCCGAGCCTGCAAATCCGGGTCGGCGTCGCGAGAAACAGATCCATTCTCGGAAAATCTCGCTAAGTCCTTCATTTTGAATATATAATCGACCGCACGGGAAAGTCCCGTCTCGTGTGCTAGAAGAAAAAGAGCATTCTACACAGGGGCGTGTCCGCCAGCCTCGCAAGTTTTTGCAAATCGGGCGGAATAGCTGTGTATGCATCATCCCCCTGTGGTCAGGGTCGCACCAAAGCTGCGATCGGTCAGGTCAGCGGGATGTTGGAACCGAGTACCTGGAAATCAAGGATAAGTCTGGTCAGCCCCAGTGAAGGTAAGGCTGGCCGGAAGATGTCGCCGTACAGTTTGCCGCTTTCGTCCAACACCACTATCCCACCCGATATGGTTATTACCAATCCAGCCCAGACCGGCCAGCAGCCGCGCTTCGCGCGCCTGAAGGCGCGCTTGTGGGTCTATGGATTGTCGACATCGGCTCACTGACCGCCTCATCCGCGCCCTGCGGGGCGGCGTGCACGGCGCGCCGGTACCGCACTACGGCAACTACCCCGTCCAGCCTCCGTCTCCTCGCATGCATCCTTGAGTTGGCCGCGCGCTTTTTTAGCGCGGCATAAAGGCCCCGAAGGGGTCGCGGAGCACTACATGAAACGCATGCTGTTCAACGCTACGCAGCAGGAAGAACTGCGCGTGGCGATCGTCGACGGCCAGAAGCTGATCGACATCGATATCGAGACCGCCGGTCGCGAGCAACGCAAATCCAATATTTATAAGGGTGTTATCACCCGCATCGAGCCTTCGCTGGAAGCGTGCTTCGTCAATTACGGCGAAGAGCGTCACGGCTTCCTGCCCTTCAAAGAAGTCGCTCGAAGCTATTTCCGCGATGGCGTCGACGTCCGTAACGCGAGCATTCGCGAAGCGCTGCGCGAGGGCCAGGAAATCATGGTCCAGGTTGAGAAGGAGGAGCGCGGCAACAAGGGTGCGGCGCTGACGTCGTTCATCTCCCTGGCCGGCCGCTACCTGGTGCTGATGCCCAATAATCCGCGTGGCGGTGGCGTGTCGCGCCGCGTGGAAGGTGAAGACCGACAGGAACTGCGCGAGACGATGGACAAGCTGGATCTGCCGCAAGGTATGTCCGTCATCGCCCGCACCGCAGGCATCGGCCGCACGGTCGAGGAATTGCAGTGGGATCTGAACTACCTGATGCAACTCTGGACGGCGATCGAGGGTGCCAGCAAAGCCGCGCCGGGTGCCTTCCTGATCTATCAGGAATCGTCGCTGGTCATCCGCGCGATTCGTGATTACTTCCAGCCAGACATCGGCGAAATCCTGATCGATACCGACGACATCTACGAACAGGCTCAGCAGTTCATGAGCCACGTGATGCCGGACATGGTGCATCGCGTCAAACGCTACCGCGACGACGTGCCGCTGTTCTCGCGATTCCAGATCGAGCACCAGATCGAGACCGCGTACTCCCGTACCGTGCCCCTGCCATCCGGTGGCGCGATTGTCATCGACCACACCGAAGCGCTGGTGTCGATCGATGTCAACTCGGCACGGGCAACGCGCGGCAGCGACATCGAAACGACCGCATTCAACACCAACCTCGAAGCTGCAGATGAAGTAGCCCGCCAGTTGCGCCTGCGCGACCTCGGTGGCTTGATCGTGATCGACTTCATCGACATGGAGAATGCGAAGAACCAGCGTGAGATCGAAAACCGTCTGAAAGATGCGCTGCACTATGACCGTGCACGCGTCCAGATGGGCAAGATCTCCCGGTTCGGCCTGATGGAGCTGTCCCGCCAACGGCTGCGTCCGTCGCTGTCCGAAGGTAGCCACGTCACCTGCCCACGTTGCAATGGCACTGGCCACATTCGCGATACGGAATCGTCCGCGCTTCAAGTCCTGCGCATCATCCAGGAAGAGGCAATGAAGGAGAATTCGGCAGCGATCCATGTTCAGTCGCCAGTCGATGTCGCAGCCTTCCTGCTGAATGAAAAGCGGGGCGAAATCCTGAAGATCGAGACGCGTCACCGCGTGTCTGTCATCCTGATTCCGAACAAGCATCTGGAGACGCCGCACTACAAGCTGGAGCGCATCAAGCATGACGATCCGCGACTCGACGACATGCAAGCGAGCTACAAGATGGCCGAAGAAGTCGATACGGACATCGGCTACAGCAAGCGTAACGCCGAGGAGGCAAAGCCGCGCCAGGAAGCCGTCGTCAAGAGCATTACACCTGACCAGCCTGCCCCGGTCGTCGAGCGTAAGTCGGTTGAGCCGGCGCCTGTCGAAACAGTCGTCGTTGAAGGTTTCCTGTCGCGCCTGTTCGGCCTGTTCCGCAAAAAAGCCGTTGCTCCGGCAGCCCCTGAAGTCGCTGCCAAACCGGGTACGCGTGAACGAACCGAGCGTAGCGATCGCGGTGAACGTGGCGGTCGTAATCGCCGTGGCCGTGGCCGTGGCCGCGACAAAGATGAACGCGACGCCACAGCAGACGCAAAGCCGGTGAAAGAAGTCGCTGTCGCCAAAGAGGTTCGCGAAACCAGAGAACCCAAAGAGGTCCGCGAGCCGCGTCAGCCGCGCCAAGCGCGTGAGCCGAAAGAGTCTCGTGAACCCAGAGAAGCCCGCGAACCGAAAGAAATTCGTGAACCGCGTGAGGCTCGTGAGGCTCGTGAGGCACGTGAGCCGAGAGAAGTTAACGAACCGCGTCAACCAAAACCGCCACGCGAAGAACGCAAGCCGGTCGATGAGGTCGCGCTGCCGGCTCAGGCTGAACTGCCCAAGCTGCCTACTGAGGTCATGCCGTCTGCTGCCGTCGATGGCGCTGACGAACTGACATCGGGTGTGGAGGCTATCGTGAACGAGAATGGCGAAGAGCAACCGCGTCGGCGCCGTCGTCGCGGCGGCCGCAACCGCAATCGCCGTGATCGCGATCAGGTGAACGGCGAAAATGGTGAGCATGGCGACAACGGCGAGTCCCTCGCCGCTGATGATGAGGCCGTCGATGAACTGTCGTCAGATACCATTGCCTCAGCGCCCGTCGAGGTCGCTGCTGCAGCGGTCGAGATGCCGGTTATCGAGGAAACACCGGTGGCCCCAATCGCAACAGCTGAAGCAGTTCAGGCTGTCACCGAGCACGTGAGCGTGCCGACCCCTGCGGCCGTCGAAGCGCCACAGCCAACGCAACCGGTCCAAGCCGTACAAGAACCTGCGCAAAGCACGGAAGCTGCAGAAGCAGTGGTCCCGACCGTGGTGGCAGCGACCGAAGTTAGGGTCGAACCAGCGTCTGAAGCAGCGACGGGATTGGCGAACGACGCCACGACTGTGGCCAGTCAAGTGGCTGCACCGCAACCAGCGCCAAAGACTGAGGTTACCGCAGCACCAATAGCCGTGACCGCAGCAGCCGCCACGGCTCCGGCCGTGCATGCCGATATCGAGGAAATGCTGCGTGCCGCTGGTTTGCAGATGACGGTCACCAATCCTGAGCGTCTGCAGGCGGTACAAGCTCAGCAGGCTGCCGTGGTGCCTGCGCCGAGACCACGACGCGAGCGCAAGGCGATGCCACCGGCGTCAGCAGAGCCGCTGGTGCAAGTCGAGACGCGCCATTGACCTGACGGTATCGTCTGAAAATCCCGCTGCGAACCAGCGGGATTTTTTTTGCTCACGGTGTATCTCCGTATCATCATCGAATCTCAGAACGCACCCCAGAACTGAACGGTTGCCGTTGTCATACCAAGCGTCCTTACTGATCATGCCGCTGGCAATCTCCGAACGAAAGCTCTACAGTTGAAACTTGTACGTTGATCGATCAGAGGTTTGCACCATGTATGAATTAACCGTTGAAGGAATGACTTGCGGTGGCTGTGCCGCCAGCGTGAAGCGTGCGCTGCAGACACTGGATGCCAACGCTGACGTCCATGTTGATCTGACGACCAAACAGGTCAAAGTCACGACCAATGCCAAGCTTGATGCAGTCAAAGTGGCTATTGAAGACGCTGGCTATGACGTTATGAGTGCTGCCTGAGGGGATCGTCGGTGAGATCGCCCGGACGATGACCTAGACAGCCCGGCTCGGCTTCCAACGCCTCAGTAGCAATGCATTGCTGACGACACTGACGGAACTGAACGCCATTGCGGCGCCCGCGATGACGGGATTCAGCCAGCCGAGTGCGGCCAGGGGAATCCCCACCAGGTTGTAGATGAAGGCCCAGAAAAGGTTTTGCCGGATTTTGGTGTAGGTTCGCCGGGATATCTCGATGGCGTCGGCAACCAGCGACGGATCGCCCCGCATGAGCGTAATACCGGCGGTATGCATCGCGACATCGGTGCCCGTCGCCATCGCTATGCCGATATCTGCGGCAGCTAGTGCTGGGGCATCATTAATGCCATCCCCGACCATCGCCACCGTGCCATGGTCAGACCGCAAGGCCACCACCATCGCAGCCTTGTCACCGGGCAGCACCTGCGCCCGGTATTCGCTGATGCCGGCCATCGCCGCTACTGCGCGGGCGGCGCCTTCACTGTCGCCAGTGACCATCACCGAACGTATGCCCTGCGCATCCAGCCGCGCGATTGCGTTACGAGCCGTGGCTTTGAGCGTATCGCCGAAGGCCAGCAAACCCACAAGCTCGATACCGTGATCGCTGCTCATCGCGAGCCAGGAAACGGTTCGACCCTCCGCTTCCTGTGTGGTCGCAAATTGTTGCCCACCCTCCGTTGATACCTGAAGCTCCTGCATCAGGCGCAGGTTGCCAAGGTAGACCGTGCGTTCTTCCACCTCAGCCTGTACGCCTCGGCCAGGCAAGGCTTTCGCCTCCCGGGCGGGCAATGCCATGAGCCCGGCGGCGCGGGCACGGTCCACGACTGCCTTCGCCAGTGGATGGTCACTGTGCTGTTGAACGGCGAAGGCTAACGCCAGCAGCTGTCGTTCATCAGATTGACTCAACGCCTGGGCTGTCTGTGGTGCAGACGATTGGCTTATCAACCCCGTAACTACCTGCTGTGCCGACTGCATGGCCACAATCGCTGGACGCCCTTCGGTCAGCGTGCCGGTCTTGTCGAATGCGACGACACGTACCGCATGCGCCACCTCCAGTGCCTCTGCGTCCTTGATCAGGATGCCGTACCGGGCAGCCACTCCCGTGCCAGCCATGATCGAGGTCGGCGTCGCCAGGCCTAGCGCGCAGGGACAGGCAATCACCTGCACTGCGACGGCATTCAGCAACGCCTGTTGCCAATCGCCGGCGATCAGCCCCCAGCCAAGGAGTGTAATTACGGAAATGAGCA
>JACCDS010888459.1_pt1 | contig 16464 bp, 14 predicted proteins | sample 7446441 | NCBI WGS metagenome assembly JACCDS01 (sample SAMN15323445, study PRJNA562643) | freshwater metagenome | isolation source: river surface water | place: USA:Blue River Watershed | collected 2017-08-17
AGCACGGCGTTCTTGGCCTCGATGTGGTCCAGCAGGCGGCCCGGCGTGGCCACCAGCACCTCGACGCCCTTCTTGAGCTCCAGGGTCTGCGGCTTCATGTCCATGCCGCCGAACACCACCGCGCTGCGCAGGTTGGTGTACTTGGCATAGAGCTTGACCTGCTGCGCCACCTGGTCGGCCAGTTCGCGCGTGGGCAGCAGCACCAGGGCGCGCACCGGGTGGCGCGCCGGCGAGGTGGAGCTGTTCTCGTGTTTGAGCAGGCGCTGCAGCAGGGGCAGCGAGAAGGCGGCAGTCTTGCCGGTGCCGGTCTGGGCCGCGCCCATGACGTCCTTGCCCGTGAGCACCACGGGAATGGCCTGGGCCTGGATCGGCGTCATGGTCTCGTAGCCCATCTCGGCCACGGCGCGCCGCAGCGGCTCGGCCAGGGTCAGGTCGGCGTAACGCTGGAGCACGGGTTCGGGGGAAGCAGAAGTCATCAGGTCTCGGGATAGTTGGCCGTCGACGCGACGGCTGCGCATTTCAGGTCCGGACGCCAGATCCGGACGGCGGATTGCTCAAAATTTGGGCAGACCCGTATTATCCCTGATATCCATGGCCCGGGCCGGCCACCCGCTACAGTGCAAGCCTATGGCCGACACGCTGCTCAACCCCAGCCAGACCGCGGCACGCCTGCCCTGGGTGCCCCTGGCGCGCGAGATCGACGCCCTGCTGCGCGACGCGGCCGTGCAGGTGCCGCCGCGCCTCGTGCAGCCCCTGCCCGGCGGCGGCAGCCTGTTCGTGATGCCGGCGCACGACGCGCGCCTGGCCATCACCAAGCTCATCAGCTACACCCCGGCCAACGCCGGCACCGGCCGCCCAGCCATCCAGGGCGATGTGGTGGTGTTCGACATCGCCAGCGGCGAACGGCGCCTGGTGCTGGACGGCCCCACGGTGACGGCACGGCGCACCGCGGCCGTCTCGCTGCTGGCCGCGCAGACGCTGGCACCGAATGTGCGAGGCCCGCTGCTCATCGTCGGCGCCGGCGTGCAGGGACGCGCCCACCTCGAGGCCTTTGCCGCCGGCCTGGGGCTCCAGGAAGTGCGCATCGCCTCGCGCAGCGCGGCCAGCGCGCGCGCCCTGGCCACCCAGGCCCTGGCCATCGGCCTGGACGCGCGCATCGTGGACGATCCCGACGCCGAACTCGCCCACTGCCCGCTGGTGGTGACCTGCACGCCCGCCCGTGGCGTGGTGCTGCGCGCCACACCCCGGCCCGACGCCTTCATCGCCGCGGTCGGCGCTTTCACGCCCACGATGGTGGAGCTGGCGCCGGAGCTGTGCCGCCATATTGCCCGCGAAGGCAGGGTGGTGGTGGACACCCGCGACGCCGACCACGAGGCCGGCGACCTGCTGCAGGCGGGGCTGGACGTGGCGCCGTTCGCCACCCTGCAGGACGTGCTGCGGGCAAAGCAAAACCGGCCACCCGGGCCGGTTCTGTTCAAGAGCTGCGGCTGGGCCGGTTGGGACCTGGCCGCCGCACGGCTGGCACGGCCAGCGTAGGCCGTCTCAAGTCTTGGGCAGCGTCACGCCGTGCTGCCCCTGGTACTTGCCGCCGCGGGCCTTGTAGCTGGTCTCGCAGACTTCGTCGCTCTCGAAGAACAGCACCTGGGCGCAGCCCTCGCCGGCGTAGATCTTGGCCGGCAGCGGCGTGGTGTTGGAGAACTCCAGCGTCACGTAGCCTTCCCACTCCGGCTCGAAGGGCGTGACGTTGACGATGATGCCGCAGCGCGCGTAGGTGCTCTTGCCAAGACAGATGGTCAGCACGCTGCGCGGGATGCGGAAGTACTCCACCGTACGCGCCAGCGCGAAGCTGTTGGGCGGGATGATGCAGACGTCACTCTCGATATCGACGAAGCTCTTCTCGTCGAAGTTCTTCGGATCGACCACGGTGCTGTGGATGTTGGTGAACACCTTGAACTCGCGCGCACAGCGGATGTCGTAGCCGTAGCTGCTGGTGCCGTAGCTGACGATCTTGTGGCCGTCGGGCGCGTAGCGCACCTGGCCCGGCTCGAAAGGCTCGATCATGCCGTGCTGCTCGGCCATGCGGCGGATCCATTTGTCGCTCTTGATGCTCATGATGTTTTTCCTGCGAATGCCGGATTGTAGGCAGGCCGACTCAGTCGCCGCCGGGCCGCCCGCAAGGCGACGACGCGTGGCGCTGCGGGACGCGGGCGCCTCTTCAGCCCGTCCAAGCCTGCGCAGGCAGGCTTGGAGCCGCGGGCCTCAGCCCCCTCGGGGGGGCTGCGGCTACACGCCCTTTGCAAGCGTGGGGGGCAGGTCTATGCCTGGGCAAACAGCTCGACCAGCGTCGCGCGCAGCCAGCGGTTGGCCGGGTCGCTCTCGAAGCGCCGGCTCCAGTGCAGGGCCACCGTGAAGTCGCGCAGCGGGAACGGCGGCTCGATCAGGGTGTAGCCGCCCCCGGCAGCAAAGCCCTGGGCGATGTTGCGCGGCATCACCACCGCCAGGTCGGTGGCGCCCACGATGGCCGGCAGCACCATGAAGTGCTCGGCCGTCAGGCGCACGCGGTCTTCCAGCTTGAGCAGCTGCAGGATGCGCAGCGTGTCGGTGTGGGTGCGCCCGGCCACGAACTCCAGCTGCTGCAGGGCGGCCAGCAGGGCCTGGCCCTTGCGCCGGCGCGCCGTGGCAGCAAAGGGGTGGCCGGCGCGCAGCATGACGATGTAGCGGTCCTGCAGCAGCTGCACGCGCTGCGTGTCCTTGACCGTGGGCAGAAAGCCGAAGGCGAAGTCGATCTGGCCGCTGTCCAGCGCATCGGCAATGCCGGCCGCGGGCAGCGGCAGCGTTTCGATGCGCACACCGGGTGCGCGCTCGCGCAACGCCACCATCAGCTCGGGCAGGAAGCGGCCCTCGCCGATGTCGCTCATGTGCAGGCGGAAGGTCTTGTGCGACGCCTGGGGGTCGAACTGCGCCGTCTCGCCCAGGGCCTGTTCCAGCGTGGCCAGCGCGCTGCGCACGGCCGGCGCCAGCCGCTCGGCGCGCGGCGTGGGCTGCACACCGCTGCCGGTGCGCATGAACAGCGGGTCTTTCAGCAGCAGGCGCAGGCGCGTCAGGCCCTGGCTCACGGCCGGCTGCGTCAGGTCCAGCAGCTCGGCCGCGCGGCCGACCTTGCGCGCTCGGTAGACGGCGTCGAACACGCGCAGCAGGTTCAGGTCGAGCTCGTTGATATGCATATTTCTAATAATTGATAGTCACATTATTTTATTGATTGATGGCGCCGGGACGAGGAAACTTGGTGGCTGACCCCCAAAAGACGGGAGACAAGACAAGTGGAAGTTTCATTCAGCCAGGAGATCAAGTCGCTGGCCCTGGGCCAGGGCCAGACCTTTCATGGCGAAGGCATCCTGGCCATCACCAAGGCCCTGCTGCAATCCGGCGTGGCCTATGTGGGCGGCTACCAGGGCGCACCGGTCTCGCACCTGCTCGACGTCATGGTGCAGGCCAAGGGTTATATGGACGAACTCGGCGTGCACGTCGAGGCCTGCTCGAACGAGGCCTCGGCCGCCGCCATGCTGGGCGCCTCCATCCACTACCCGCTGCGCGGCGCCGTGACCTGGAAGTCCATCGTCGGCACCAACGTGGCGGCCGATGCGCTGTCCAACCTGGCCTCGCCCGGCGTCAAGGGCGGCGTGCTGATCGTGGTGGGCGAAGACTACGGCGAAGGCGCCAGCGTGATCCAGGAGCGCACCCACGCCTACGCGCTCAAGTCCAGCATGATCCTGCTCGACCCGCGCCCGGACCTGGAACGCATGGTGGACATGGTGGAGCACGGCTTCGCCCTGTCCGAGGCCTCCAACATGCCGGCCATCCTGGAGCTGCGCATCCGCGCCTGCCATGTGCGCGGCAGCTTCGCGGCGCGTGACAACCGCATGCCGGCCATCTCCACGCGCCACCTGCTGGAGAACCCGGCCGCCTTCGACTACGAGCGCCTGGCGCACCCGCCCGTGACCTTCCGCCACGAGAAGCTCAAGAGCGAGCAGCGCATCCCGGCTGCGCGCGCCTATATCCGCGAACACCAGCTGAACGAACTGTTCCCGGGCAAGCACAGCGATCTGGGCATCATCGTGCAGGGCGGCCTGTACAACACGCTGATCCGCACCCTGCAGCAGTTCGGCCTGGCCGACGCCTTTGGCAACAGCGACATCCCGCTGCTGGTGCTCAACGTCACCTACCCGCTGGTGCCGGAGGAACTGACCGAATTCTGCACGGCCAAGCGCGCCGTGCTGATGATGGAAGAAGGCCAGCCCGAGTACATCGAGCAGGAGCTCGCCACGCTGCTGCGCCGCGCCGACATCCCAACCCCGCTGCACGGCAAGGACATGCTGGCCCTGGCCGGCGAATACTCGGCCGAGCTCATGGCCGGCGGCCTGGAGAAGTTCCTGCGCCAGTACCGCAGCGAGCTGCTGAGCGCCAGCGTGCCCGAATGGCTGGCCGGCAACCGCGAACGCCGCGCCGCCATTGCCAAGGAGATCACGAAGGATGGGGGCCAACCCCTGCCGGCCCGCCCGCCGGGCATGTGCATCGGCTGTCCGGAACGCCCGGTGTTCGCGGCGCTCAAGCTGGCGCAGCAGCAGGTGGGCCAGGTGCACGTGGCAGCCGACATCGGCTGCCATGCGCTGGCGACCTTCGAGCCCTTCTCCTTCGGCCACTCCATCCTGGGCTACGGCATGAGCCTGGCCAGCCGCGCCGGCGTCTCGCCGATGATGCAGCGGCGCTCGATCGCGATCATGGGCGACGGCGGCTTCTGGCACAACGGCCTGCTGACCGGCGTGCAGAGCGCCCTCTTCAACGGCGACGACGCCGTGCTGCTGATCTTCAAGAACGGCTACACCTCGGCCACCGGCACGCAGGACATCATCTCCACGCCCGACGAAGCCGCCAAAGCCGGCGCGGCCGACAAACGCGAGAGCGTGGTGCACACCAACCAGACCATCGAGAGCACGCTCAAGGGCCTGGGCGTGCAGTGGCTGCGCACCGTGCACACCTACGAAGTGGAGCACGTGCGCCAGACGCTGGTGGAGGCCTTCACCTCCGATTTCAACGGCCTCAAGGTCATCGTGGCCGAGGGCGAGTGCCAGCTCGAACGCCAGCGCCGCATCAAGCCCTGGCTGGCTGGCCTGCTCAAGCAGGGCAAGCGGGTGGAACGCGTGAAGTACGGCGTGGACGAGGACGTCTGCACCGGCGACCACGCCTGCATCCGGCTCTCGGGCTGCCCGACCCTGACGCTGAAGGACAACCCGGATCCTTTGAAGGTGGATCCGGTGGCGACGGTGATTGATGGTTGTGTGGGGTGTGGCTTGTGTGGGGCCAATGCGCATGCGGCGACTCTGTGTCCTTCGTTTTATCGCGCTGAAGTTGTGCAGAACCCTTCTTGGTATGAGAGGTTGCTGGCTGGCGTTCGACGTTCTGTGGTTCGGGTGTTGCAACCGGCTTGAGGTTTGTTGTGTTCCTCAACCTTTTCTTACCCCCCACTCTCCCCCCCGCCCCTCTCTGCCCCCCGCCGGGGGCAGAGAGGGGAGCCTTGATTTGGTTACGTCGCGCCGGCTGCGCTTCTACGGCGCGGGAGGGCGCATCCGTGGCTGGTGCGCCGCGAACACAAAGAGACGGTCGTAGAGAACTCGCACGAGTGAACGCGCCACGGCTGGCGGCTGTGCCGGCCAGCAACGAGACCAGCGGCAGCGCACGCTGCCTAGCCAACAGCTGGCCGCAATGCGGCCGCTGTCGTTGGCACACCAAAACCCAACCATTGACTACGACCGCCGGCGTCAAATGCCCGCGCCCCAACCACGGCGGCGACGCCCCGCTCCATAGAAGCCTGTCCAGAAACCAGAAGCCAAATCCAGGCTCCCCTCTCTACCCCGGCGGGGGTAGAGAGGGGCGGGGGGGTGAGTGGGGGGCAGACCAGCTGTCGCAGACAGACAAGGCAGGCAAATGCCAAGACCAGAAGCAGAAGACATGAGCCAACAACAACCGATATCCCTCCTCCTCTGCGCCCTCGGCGGCGAAGGCGGCGGTGTGCTCACCGAATGGCTGGTGGAAACCGCCCGCCACGCCGGCTACCCGGTGCAGGCCACCTCCATCCCCGGCGTCGCGCAACGCACCGGCGCCACCACCTACTACCTCGAAGTCTTCCCCGTGCCGCAGGCCGAACTCGGGGGCAAGCGCCCGGTGCTCGGCCTGTACCCGGTGCCGGGCCGCCTCGACGCCCTGGTCTCCAGCGAGCTGCTGGAAACCGTGCGCCAGATCAGCCTGGGCCACGCCAGCCGTGAGCGCACCCTGGTGCTGAGCTCCTCGGCGCGCGCGCTGACGACGATGGAGAAGATGCAGCTGGGCGACGGCCGGCGCGATGCGCAGCAGCTCATGCAGCTGATCGCCGCGCACAGCCGCGCACACCACATCGTCGACATGGCCGAGCTCACGCGCCAGGCCGGCACCGTGGTCAGCGCCGTGATGCTGGGCTGCATCGCCGCCAGCGGCCTGCTGCCCATGGGCCGCGCCGACTACGAGGCCATCCTCAAGGACAGCGGCGGAAGTGCCCAGGCCAGCCTGCGCGGCTTCGCCCTGAGCTTCGACGCCGTGCACGCGCAGCGCACCCAGGCGCAGTTCATCGAACAGGTGCTCGGTGCCGCCAGACCGCCAGTGGCGCCGGCCGCCGAAGTGCCGGCCCTGCCCGCCACCCTGGCCGCGCTGTTCCCCGGCGTGCTGCACGAGCTCGTCGCCCTCGGCCATGCGCGCCTGGTCGAGTACCAGAACGCGGCCTACGCCCAGCGCTACGTCGAACGCCTGCAGCAGGTACTGGCCGCCGAGCGCGCCAGCGACCCGCAGGGCACGCGCGGCTGGGCCGTGACACGCGAGATGGCGCGCTGGCTGGCCTTGTGGATGGCCTTCGACGACATCATCCGCGTGGCCGATCTCAAGAGCCGCGCCAGCCGCTGGCAACGCGTCGCCGGCGAGGTCAAGGCCGGCGAGGCCGACCTGCTCAAGATCTACGACCACTTCAAGCCCGGCGCGCCCGAGTTCGCCGCCCTGCTGCCGCCCTCGCTGGCGCAGCACGTGCTGGCCTGGGACCGCCGGCGCGTGCTGGCCGGCAAGACCGCCTGGGCGCTGCCGCTGAAGACTGGCACGCATTCCGTCTTCGGCATGCTGGCGCTGCGCGCCCTGGCCTCGTTCAAGTGGCTGCGCCCGCTGGGCAGCCGCTTTGCCACCGAGCAGGCGCTGATCGAGCAGTGGCTCGCCGCCGTGGTCGCCACCACGGCGCGCCACTGGCCCGCCGGGCACGAGATCGCCCAGTGCGGCCGCCTGATCAAGGGCTATGGCAGCACCAACGAGCGCGGCAAGGACAACCTGCTGCACGTGGTGCAGCACCTGGCCACAGCCCACCATTTCGCCGATGAAGCGGCGCGCGCCGCGGCCATCGCCGCCGCGCGCAACGCGGCCCTGGCCGATGAGGGTGGCCAGGCACTGGACCGCGCCCTGCTGCAACATGGGGCGCCGGCGCGGCCGCTCAAGGAACAGCCGATCCGCTGGGTGCGCCGGCGCCAGGCCTGAGAGGAGCCGTACGTGACAGCGAGACAGTAGTTACGCGCATATACAAGGGACCGGACGGGCGCTAAATTGCTCCGGTCGCATGCATTCCAACCACCACAACGAGGAGACCCTGCTATGCCACGACCCTTCCAGACCCTGACCCGCCTGGCATCGGCCTGCGCCGCCGCCCTGCTGCTGAGCGCCGCACCGGCCCAGGGCCAGGACAAGCCGGTCATGTTCCGCTTCTCCAGCTGGGTGCCGGCCCAGCACCCGCTCAACCCTTCGCTGATCGCCTGGGGCGAGAGCATGAAGCAGGCCTCGGGCGGCACGCTCAGCGCCACCATGTTCCCGGCCCAGCAGCTGGGCAAGGCCTTCGACCACTACGACATGGCGCGCGACGGCATCGCCGATTTCTCCTACGTGAACCCGGGCTACCAGCCCGGACGCTTCCCGGTCTTTGCCGCCTCCTCGCTGCCCTTCCTGATTGCCAATGGCAAGGGCGGCACCGCGGCGGTGGATGCCTGGTACCGCAACTACGCGGCCAAGGAGATGAAGGACGTCAAGTTCTGCTTCGCCTTCGTGCACGACCCGGGCACCTTCCACTCGCGCAAGAAGATCGTGCTGCCCGCCGACATCAAGGGCATGAAGATCCGCCCGGCGCATGAAGGCGTCGGCCGCATGGTCACGCTGCTGGGCGGCACCAATGTGCAGTCCTCGGCGCCCGAGGTGCGCGAGATCATCGAGCGCGGCGTGGCCGACGCGGTGACCTTCCCCTGGGGTTCCATCCCGCTGTTCGGCATCGACAAGGTGGTGAGCTACCACATGGACGTGCCGCTGTACGTCACGCCCTTTGTCTGGGTCATGAACCAGGCCAAGTACAACGCCCTGTCGGCGGCGCAAAAAAAGGTCGTCGACGACCACTGCACCACCGAGTGGGCCGAGAAGGTGGCCAGCAACTGGGCCGATTTCGAATACGCCGGCCACGCCAAGCTGGCCGCGCTGCCGGGCCACGAGGTCTACAAGCTGACGCCCGAGCAGCTCGACGCCTGGCGCAAGGCCGTGGCGCCGGTGGAAGCCGAGTGGGCCAAGGATCTGAAGGACAAGACCGGCCAGGACCCCAAGGCCGTGCTTGACGGCCTGAAGCAGCAGCTCGTCAAGTACAAGGCTGCCATGTAAGCCGCGCGGGCGGCGCCAGCCGGCGCCGCCCCTGCCTGTCGCCCCCCATTGTTTCCGGAGCCCTGCTTGAAGCGCAATTCCATGGATCGTGTGATCGACACGATCGAGTGGCTGGCCGCGATCTTCGTCGGCATCGTCGCCCTCAACATCTTCGTCGCGGTCATCCTGCGCAAGTTCTTCGACACCTCGATCCCGGACGCCTACGACTTCGGCTCGCTGCTGCTGGGCATCCTGATCTTCTGGGGCATCGCCGCCACCAGCTACCGCGGCACCCACATCACCGTCGACCTGGTCTGGAGCGCGGGCAGTGCCCGCGTGCGGCGCTGGATCGACATCTTCGCCACCCTGGTGCTGCTGTTCGTGGTGGTGGTGCAGACCTACACCCTGTTCGACAAGGTGCTGGTCACGTACCGCGACAACGTGCTCACCTACGACCTGCACCTGCCGACCTGGCCCTTCTTCGCCGTGGCCTGGCTGGGCGACATTGCCGCCGTGCTGCTGATCGCCATCCGCACCTGGCGGCTGATGTTCCAGCCCGAGCTGATGCAAGAGCACCCCGAACAACACACCAGCGAATGAGAAGAAGGACGTCGTCTTGAATACCGATCTCGTGGCCGGTCTCGGCTTTGTCGTTCTGTTTGTTCTCATGCTGCTGCGCGTGCCGGTGGGCATGGCCATGGGCCTGGTGGGCGTCACCGGCTATGGCTACATCGTGGGCATGGAGCCGGCGCTGAAGATGGTGGGCCAGACCACCATGCGCACGGTCACCGACCAGAGCTTTGCCGTCATCCCCATGTTCATGCTGATGGGCGCCTTCGTCTCCATCTCGGGCGTCAGCCGCGAGCTGTTCCGCGCCGCCAACGCCTTCATGGGCCATCTGCGCGGCGGCCTGGGCGTGGCCACGGTGCTGGCCTGCGGCGGCTTTGCCGCCATCTGCGGCTCCTCGGTCGCCACCGCCGCCACCTTCTCCAAGGTGGCCTATCCGGAGATGCGCCGCTACGACTACCCCAAGTCCTTTGCCACCGGCGTCATCGCCGCCGGCGGCACGCTGGGCATCATGATCCCGCCCTCCACCGTGCTGGCGGTCTACGCCATCCTGACGCAGCAGGACATCGGCAAGCTCTTCATGGCCGGCGTGGTGCCGGGCCTGCTGGCCATCAGCATGTACATCCTCACGATCAGCCTGATCGTCATGGCCAAACCCGGCTTCCTGCCGGCCGGCGAGCGCAAGCCCTGGAGCGAGCGCCTGGCCAGCCTGAAGGACGTCTGGGCGCCACTGGCGCTGTTCGTCTTCGTCATCGGCGGCCTCTACGGCGGCCTGTTCACGCCGTCCGAGGCGGGCGGCATGGGCGCAGCCGGCGCCTTCCTCATCGGCGTGCTGCGCCGGCGGCTGAACCTGGCGCAGATCCGCGAGGCGCTGCTGGAAGCCACGCGCACCTCGGCGGCGGTATTCACGGTGCTGATCGGCGCGCTGCTGTTCGGCTACTTCCTGACCATCACGCAGACGCCGCAGAAGGTGACCGAGTTCCTCACCGGCCTGGGCCTGGGGCCCTACGCGCTGCTGGCCATCATCATGGGCATGTACCTGGTGCTGGGCTGCCTGATGGACGCCATGGCCATGATCATCCTGACCGTGCCCATCATCTTCCCGCTCATCACGCAGCTGGGCTTCGACCCGATCTGGTTCGGCGTCATCATCGTCATGGTGGTGGAGCTGGGCCTGATCCACCCGCCGGTAGGCATGAACGTCTTCGTCATCAAGAGCGTGGTGCAGGACGTGACCTTCACCCAGATCTTCCGCGGCGTGCTGCCCTTCATCGGCATCGACCTGCTGCGCCTGCTGATCCTGATCCTCTTCCCGGCCATCGCGCTGTGGCTGCCCGGCCGCATGGGCTAGCACTTTCCCCGACACACAAGGAGCCTCCATGAGATACCCCCGCGCCGCCTCTCCCCGCCTCATCCGCCGCGCCGCGCTGGCTGCGCTGCTGGCCGTGGCCGGCAGCGTGCTGCCCCTCGCCCAGGCCCAGGCCCAGAGCTACCCGGCCAAGCCGGTCAAGGTCATTGTCAACTTCCCGCCCGGCGGCGTGGCCGACGTGCTGGCGCGCCTGGTGGCCGCGCCGCTGCAGGACGCGCTGGGCCAGCCGGTGGTGGTGGAAAACCGCGGCGGCTCGGGCGGCAACATCGGCGGCGAGGCCGTCGCCAAGTCGCCAGTCGACGGCTACACCCTGCTCATGAGCTCGGGCGGTATGGTGTCGGTCAACCCGCACATCTACAACAGGATGCCCTTTGATCCGGCCCGGGACATCACGCCCGTGGCCTCGGTGGCGCGCGTGGCGGTGTTCCTGGTCGCCAGGCCGGCGCTGCCGGTGGCCAACGCCAGGGAATTCGTAACGCACCTCAAGGCCAACCCGGGCCGGCTGTCCTACGGCTCGCCGGGCAACGGCAGCTCGCCGCACCTGGCCACCGAGATGTTCAAGAGCATGACCGGCACCTACGCCGTGCATGTGCCCTACCGCGGCGCGGCGCCGGCACTCAACGACCTGCTGGCCGGCCAGATCGACTTCGCCTTCGACCCCGGCATCGGCCTGTCGCACGTGCGCGCCGGCCGCCTGAAGCTGCTGGCCGTGGGCAGCCCCAAGCGCTCGCCGCTGTTCCCCGAGGTGCCCACGGTGGAGGAAGCCGGCCTCAAGGGTTTCGATGCCGACACCTACTTCGGCTTCTACGCCCCCGCCGGCACGCCGGCCGCCGTCATCACGCGCCTGAACAGCGAGATCAACCGGATCCTGAACAGCAGCAACGTGAAGGAGCGCATCGCTGCCCTCGGCGGCGAGGCTGCCGCGCTGACTCCGCAGCAGTTTGCCGCCAAGACCGCCGAGGATTCGAAGCGCTTCGGCGCCCTGATCCGCGAGCGCAAGATCACGTCCGACTGACCACGGACTTCAACCGGCCCCTCCGCTCCCGGCGGGGCCTTCCTGTCCCCTGCCATGACCGACACCCCCCCCACCCAGCCGCGCACCGTGGTCTACACCCAGCGCGTCGAGTTCGGCGACTGCGACCCCGCGCGCATCGTCTGGTTCACCAACTTCTTCCGCTGGATCGACGCCGCCTCGCGCCACTTCTTCATCCAGTGCGGCGTGCCGCCCTGGCACGAGACCGAAAAGGCCAGCGGCCTGATCGGCACCCCGCTGGTGGACACGCACGCGCGCTTCGTCAAGACCGCCAGCTACGGCGACACGCTGCAGATCCACAGCCATGTGGCCGAATGGCGCGACAAGAGCTTCGTGCAGCGCTACCGGATCCAGCGCGAGAACGCCGACAGGTCGGTGGATCTGATCATGGAATGCGATGAGGTGCGCATCTTTGCCGCCCGCCGCGAAGACGGCAAGGGCATCCGCGCCATTGCGATCCCGCCCGAGATCAAGGCGCTGTGCTCATGAAAAAACCGCCGTCGAGGCGGTTTTTTCATGTCGACCTCAGACTCCGGCCAGCGAACGCAAACCGCCCGGGTCGGTCACCTGCAGCACGCGGCCGGTGCCGCTGATCAGGCTGCGCTCGCGCAGATGGCGCAGCACACGCGACAGCGTTTCCGGCGCAATGCCCAGCTGGGCCGCGATCAGGCGCTTGCGCTGCTGCAGCGACACCGCCATGCAGCCCTGCTCGCCCGGCTGGGCGTGGCGCAGCAGCCACTCGGCGCAACGCGCCTCGGCGTCCTTGGCCAGGCGGCTGACGGCCAGTTCGGTCTGGCGGCGGTGCGCCGTGGCCACGTCGTTGAGCACGGTGCGCGCCGCCACCGGCATGGCCGCCAGCGACTGGCGGAAACGCGCCAGCGGAATGCGGCGCAGCTGCACCTCGGTCTCGGCCACGGCGTCGACCGCGCTGGGCAGGCCCAGCACCGCGGCCGTCGCCTCGAGCCAGAACGGGCCCTGGATCTCGCCCAGCTGGTGCGCCAGGGCCTCGCCCTCCAGCACCCCCAGCGCCACCCGCCCGGACTCCACATACATCACGGCGGCAGGCGTGCTGCCGCGCTTGAGCAGCACGGCGCCGGCCGCCACGGTACGGCGTTCGGCATTCGGATCGATGAATTCAGGCGGCAGCATGGGAGCGACTGTGCCGCCCCGCGCCGCCACCGGCCTTGAGCAAAATCAAACTTCGCGCACGAAATGCGCCGATCCGGGCTTTACAGGACCAGCAGAGCGCGGAAATCGTTCACATTGGTGTGCGTCGGGCCGGTCACCACCAGGTCGCCCAGGGCCTGGAAATAGCCATAGGCGTCGTTGCGGTCCAGGTAGCGCTCGACCTTCATGCCCAGCGCCTGGGCGCGCGCCAGCGTGCCGGGCTCGACCCAGGCGCCGGCGTTCTCTTCCATGCCATCGATGCCGTCGGTGTCGGCAGCCAGGGCCCAGACGCCGGGCTGGCCCTGCAGGGCCAGCGCCAGGCCCAGGCAGAACTCGCCGGCGCGGCCGCCCTTGCCGCGCGGCTCGCCCTCCGGGACCGGACGCACCGTGACGGTGGTCTCGCCGCCGCTGAGGATGACGCAGGGCCTGGCAAAAGGCTGGTGGCTGGCAACCCCGGGCGCGCGCGCGGCCGCGCGCGCCAGTGCCGCGTGCACCTTGCCGACTTCGCGCGACTCGCCTTCGAGTTCGTCGCTGAGGATGTAGGCGTTCAGGCCGGCCGCACGGGCGGCAGCGGCCGCCGCTTCCAGCGACTGCTGCGGCGTGGCGATCATGTGGACCGGCTGGCCCGCGAAGACGGGGCTGCCGGGCTTGGGCGTCTCCAGCGCGCCGCGCTCCAGTGCCGCCCGCACGGGCGCCGGTACGTCGATGCGGTAGCGCTGCAGGATGGCCAGCGCGTCGGCGCAGGTGGTGGCGTCGGGCACCGTAGGGCCGCTGGCGATGACCGAGGGATCGTCACCGGGCACGTCGCTGATGGTCAGCGTCACCACCTGGGCCGGCGCACAGGCCGCGGCCAGGCGGCCGCCCTTGATGCGCGAGAGGTGCTTGCGCACGCAGTTCATCTCGCCGATGTTGGCGCCGCTGGCCAGCAGCGCCTTGTTGATGCGCTGCTTGTCCTCCAGCGTCAGCCCCTCGGCCGGCAGCGTCAGCAGGGCCGAGCCACCGCCGGAGATCAGGCACAGCACCAGGTCATCCTTCGTCAGGCCCTGCACCAGCTGCAGGATGCGCTGCGAGGCGCTCATGCCGGCGGCGTCGGGCACCGGGTGCGAGGCTTCGACGACGTCGATGCGCTGCGGCAGGCCCACCGGGCGCGGCGGCGTGTGGTGGTAGCGCGTGACGACCAGGCCCGACAGCGGGGCCTCGGCCGGCCACAGGGCCTCGACAGCCTGGGCCATGGCGCCGCCGGCCTTGCCGGCACCGATCACGATGGTGCGGCCCTTGGGCGGTTTCGGCAGGTGGGCGGCGGTGTTGTGCAGCGGCAGGGCGCGCCGCACGGCGGCCTGGTACAGGTGGTTCAGGAACTCGCGGGGCTGGGTACGGGGATCGGGGTGGCTCATGCAAAAAAGTCTCCGGCCGCCATTGTGACGTGGAAGTGCGGCGTAACCCGTCCGTAACTTCCGCAGCCCAGCGCCCGGGCATCACGGCAGTGCCCCATCCTGCTGTTGCTCGGCGGGCACAGATGGCGCCCCGCCGGCCGGCAATCGCGCCCGAGACGCAGGCTCGTCGTAACAGCTGCTGACATTTGTGGCACAGTAAGCGGATTCCAGTCTTCGAACCGGGCTACGTTGGGAATACGGGCCCGACCGGTATTGCGCCCATGAACACGACCCGTACCTCGCGCCTCGCCCTGCCCGCTCTTGCCGCCCCGCTGCTGACGGCCCTGCTGGCCGGCTGCGCCACTGCCCCGGCACCCCAGGCCAGCCTGCCCGCCGCGCCCGTCATGGCCCAGCCGCCGCAGACCCAGCCGCCCATGGGCCCGGTGTCGACGGCCGACAGCGCGCTCGACTACCGGCTCGACGCCGCCTACCACCTGTACGACCGGAACACCACGCGCATCTTCCAGGGCGTGATGCCGCACTTCCTCTACGCCATCGGCGTGCTGGAGATCCAGGTCGACGGCCGCGGCAACCTCACCGGCCTGAACTGGATGCGCGCGCCCGAGCATGCGCCCGAGGTCATGGCCGAGATCGAGCGCACGGTGCGCCAGGCCGCGCCCTTCCCGGCGCCCGTGCGCCTGGGGCAGGCCAGCTACATCGAGACCTGGCTGTGGGACGCCAGCGGCAGCTTCCAGCTGCACACCCTGAGCGAAGGCCAGGGCCCCCAGGGCCAAGCGCGCCGCCCGATGCCGCTCAACCCGCGCACGGTGCGCATCGTGGCCGCCCCCGCGGCGCAGTAAACCCAAAACTTGTGAAGAAATCGTAGCGAGCGAACCGAGAGCAAGGCGGACGGAGCACAGCCACCGGAACGTACTTTTGTACGTGAGGATGGCGCGCACCGCCCAACGCCGCTATCGGCGGCGCGCAGTAGATTTATTCGCAAGTTTTCAGGCGCGTGGCAGCTCATCCCACCACTGCGGCCCCAGCCGCGACTGCAGGAAGGCGATGAAGGCCAGCACCTTGCCCGGCACCAGCTTGGGCGAGGGAAAGACGGCGTGGATCTCCTGCTCCGGCAGCGTGTGGCCCTTGAGCACCTCCACCACCTGGCCGGACTTGAGCGAGTTGCTGGCCACATAGCGCGGCATGGCCGCGATGCCGTAATCATTGCGCGCCGCAGCCAGGATGGCCGACAGGTTGTTGGAGCGCAGCCGGCCCGAGACCGGGATGGTCAGCGCCTCACCCTTGGGCGTGGTCAGGCGCCAGACGTCGTCGCCCAGCACGCTGCTGTAGATCAGGGCCGGGTGCCGGCTCAGGTCGGCCGGCTGCTTCGGCGTGCCGTGCTTGCGCAGGTACTTGGGCGAGGCCACCATCAGCCAGGGATTGACGCCCAGGAAGCGCGCGCCCAGCGTGGAGTCGGCCAGCTTGCCCATGCGGATGGCGACGTCGATGCCGTTGGCCACCAGGTCGGTGTAGCGGTCCTCGAAGCTCAGGTCCAGCTGCACCTGCGGGTGCTTGGCCATGAACTCCAGCGCCAGCGGCGTCACCACACGCCGCCCGAAGGCCACCGAGGTGCCGATGCGCAGCAGGCCCTGGGCCTGGGTCTGGCGCAGGCGCACGATGTTGTCGGCCTCTTCCGACTCGCGCACGATGACCTTGCACTTCTCGTAGTAGAGCGCCCCCGATTCGGTGACGCTGACGCCGCGCGTGTTGCGGTTGAGCAGGCGCACTTTCAGCCGCTCCTCGACGGCCGCCACCAGCTTGGTCACGGTGGGCTGGGTGATGGAAAACTCCTTGGCCGCCTTCGAGAAGCTGCCGGTCTCCACCACCCGCACGAACACATTCATCGCGTGCAAACGATCCATTACTTTCGCCTTATTTATTCCAACATGGAATAGATGTTATGGACTGCAGCCGTCTTCCGCAAGTGGCTGGGAGTTTCTACAGTCCAGCATCGATTTTTGATATTCAAGGAGTACTCCCCATGGCCAAAATGAAAGCCATCGAAGCCGCCGTCTGGGTGATGGAAAAGGAAGGCGTCACGCAAGCCTTCGGCGTCCCCGGCGCCGCCATCAACCCGCTGTATGCCGCGCTGCGCAAGCAGGGCACCATCAGCCACATCCTGGCGCGCCACGTGGAAGGCGCCTCGCACATGGCCGAGGGCT
>JACCDS011855013.1_pt1 | contig 16463 bp, 12 predicted proteins | sample 7446441 | NCBI WGS metagenome assembly JACCDS01 (sample SAMN15323445, study PRJNA562643) | freshwater metagenome | isolation source: river surface water | place: USA:Blue River Watershed | collected 2017-08-17
AACTACAGCCGCTTCGAGGACATGCGGGCCGAGCAAATCAGCCAGCAGCAGGTGGCTTTTGCCCGCCAGCAGGACAAAATCGCCCACCTGCAAAAGTTCATCGATCGCTTCAAGGCCAAGGCGACCAAAGCCAAACAGGCACAAAGCCGCGTCAAGGCCCTGGAGCGCATGGAAAAGATCGCGCCGGTGCTGGCCGAAGCCGAGTTCAGCTTCGAATTCGACGAGCCCGGCCAACTGCCCAACCCCATGCTCAACCTGCGCGAAGCCAGCTTTGGCTACCGCGCTGACGATGCCCGCGAAACCGTGATCGTGCGCCAAGTCACGCGCTCGGTACAAGCGGGGCAACGGCTGGGCATTCTGGGCGCCAACGGCCAGGGCAAGTCCACTTTCGTCAAAACCGTGGCGCGTGCCCTGCCCCTGCTGGGCGGCACCCTCACCGAAGGCAAAGGTCTGCGCATCGGTTACTTCGCGCAGCAAGAGCTGGACGTTCTGCGACCCGACGACACACCGCTGGCTCACATGATCCGCCTGGCCCGCGACACCGAGGCGGCCAGCGCGCTGATGGGGCAAGCCACGCGCGAACAAGACCTGCGCAATTTCCTGGGTCGCTTCCAGTTCAGCGGAGACATGGTGCAGCAGACCGTGGGCACCATGAGTGGCGGCGAGAAGGCCCGCCTGGTGCTGTGCATGATCGTGTGGCAGCGCCCCAACCTGCTGTTGCTGGACGAACCCACCAACCACCTGGACCTGGCCACCCGCGAAGCCTTGGCCATGGCGCTGAACGAATTTGAAGGCACGGTGATGCTGGTCAGCCACGACCGTGCGCTGCTGAGGTCGGTCTGCGACGAGTTCTGGCTGGTGTCACACGGTGGCATCGCGCCTTTCGATGGCGACCTGGACGACTACCAGCGCTACTTGCTGGACGTGGCCAAACAAAAGCGGGAATCGGTGCAACGCGCCGAGGCGAGCAGCGCCGCAGCCCCCAGCACCGTGGAGGCCACGTCCAAACTCAGCCAGGGCGAGCAGCGCAAGCTGGACGCGCAGCGCCGCCAACAACTGGCCGACCAGCTCAAACCGCACAAAAAACAGCGCGATGCCTTGGAACGCCGGCTGGCCAGTTTGCAAGCCGAGCAAGCCGAGCTGCACACCCAATTGCAAGGCAACCTGTCGCCAGCGCAACTCGCCGAAGCCGGCAAGCGCCTCAAAGTGGTGGACGATGCCCTCGCCGACACCGAGGAGCAATGGCTCGAAGTGGCCAGCGAGATCGAATCGATCGAACAGGCCGCTGCTGACGCTTGATCAGCCGGGCGCCGCCGGACGGATGCGGCGCCCCACCCCGACCGCCGCATAGACCGACAACACCAACGTGACGGCCGCGCCGACCAGCGTGGCGGCATACCAATGCCGGTCCATCAACAAACCAAAGAACAGTGGTGACAGGGCAAACCCCGTGTCCAACCCGGAATACACCGTGCCATACACCCGCCCGGTAGCGCCCTTGGGCGTGGCGCGGCGAATCATCATGTCACGGCTGGGGCCACCGATGCCCACCGCAAAACCGGTGATGGCCAACACCGCCATCGAACCCACCCCGCCCAGCCAGCCCGTGGCCGCCAACAGCATGAGGGCTGCGCCTGCCGCCATGGCGGTTGCCACCACCCGGTCCACATGCTGGGCCCGGGCAGCCACAAAACCACCCACCAGCATCCCGAACGCGCCACTGAGCATGTAGGCGGTCAAGGTCAACGTCGCGGCCTCCAGCGTCACCGCGTGCATGGCTTGCAGGATGGAGGCGGAATACGTCTGCACCACCGCCAAGGTCATGGTAGACAGCAAGAAGAAGGCGAAGCACCACCACACCACGGGCAGGCGCATGAAGGCCAGATCGGTGCCTCCGGCGTGACCGGGGGGGTGTTTCACCACCTCGGTGCGCAATTGGTCGCGCTGCCAGATCAACACGCCCAACACCACCAGGTACAACACGATGGCTGCCTGATAAGCCTGACGCCAGTCTGCCAGCGCCGAGATGCCCACCAGAAACACCGGTGCCAGCGCCCAACCCAAATTGCCGGTCAACCCGTGCACGCTGAAAGCGTGACCCAGCCTGGGCGTGGACACGCGCTGGTTCAGGATCGAGAAATCCACCGGGTGAAACGGCGCATTGCCCAGACCAGCCAGCAAAGCGGACAACAACAAGCCTTCGTACCCCTGAGCCAACGAGGCACTCAACGCGGAGGCGATGAACAACAGCAACGAGGTGAACAGCACTGGGCGCGCGCCCACGCGGTCCACCAGAAAACCGGACAGCGCCTGCCCAATCCCAGAAACCACGAAAAACAGCGACATCAGCAAACCCACGTCGGAATACGACAGGCTGAACTCGCGCATGAACACCGGAAACAGCGGCGGCAACAGCAAATGGCTGAAATGGGACGTGGCGTGGGCCAAGCCCACCAACCCCATCACACGTGCATCGCGCCGCAATGGCACGGGGGCAGCCAACTCGGTGGCCGTGCCAGCAAGGGAAGTAGACATGTGTCAGATGGTAAATGATCGCGCTGCAAAGCGTGATCACACCGGCGAACACCCTTGCGCCGGGGCACAATAGGCAGCCATGAACATCGTGATCCTCGACGACTACCAGGACGCCGTGCGCAAACTGCCCTGCGCCGCCAAGCTGGAGCCCTACCCGGCCAAGGTTTTCACCAACAACGTCAAGGGGGTGGGGCAATTGTCGGTGCGCCTGCGGGACGCGGACATCCTGGTGCTGATCCGCGAACGCACCCAGATCACCCGCCAACTGCTGGACAAACTGCCGCGCCTGAAGCTGATCGCGCAAACGGGCAAGATCGGGGCCCACCTGGACATCCAGGCCTGCACCGAACACGGTGTGGCCGTGGCGGAAGGCGTGGGTTCGCCGGTGGCGGCGGCCGAGTTGACCTGGGCACTGATCATGGCGGCCATGCGCCGGGTGCCGCAGTACGTGGCCAACCTCAAACACGGCGCCTGGCAACAGTCGGGGCTGAAATCGGCCTCCATGCCGCCCAACTTCGGCTTGGGCATGGTGTTGCGGGGCAAAACCCTGGGCGTGTGGAGCTACGGCAAGATCGGCAAACTGGTGGCCGGGTACGGGCGGGCCTTTGGCATGCGGGTGATGGTCTGGGGCAGCGATGCCACCCGGCTGGCCGCGCAGGCCGACGGTTTCGAGGTCGCCGAATCCAAAACCGCGTTCTTCAGCGAATGCGATGTGCTCAGCCTGCACCTGCGCCTGGGTGAAGCGACGCAAGGCTGCGTTTCGCTGGAGGATTTGTCGCTGATGAAACCGACCGCGCTGCTGGTCAACACCTCCCGGGCGGAATTGATTCAACCCGATGCGCTGGTCGCCGCGCTGAACCGGGGGCGGCCGGGCATGGCGGCGGTGGACGTGTTCGAGTCCGAGCCCATCCTGCAAGGCCACGCCCTGCTGCGACTGGAAAACTGCATTTGCACGCCCCACATCGGTTTTGTCGAGCAAGACAGCTACGAGCTGTATTTCTCGGCCGCGTTCGACAACGTGCTCAACTACATCAAAGGCACCCCGACCAACATCGTCAATCCGGGCGCCTTGCACATGCGCCGCTGAACGGCGCTCAAAGCCTCAGCCTTTGGGCGCAGGCTCTGTTGCACCAGCATCACCCGACGCTTCACCGTCGGGCTTGGTGGGAGGCTCCCACTTGAAGAAGTCGAAATCCAGCGGCGGTCGATCTTCTTCACCCTGCGGCCGCTCCCCGGCTTTGGGGCCAGCTGTGGACTCGGTTTTCGGAACCACCTCTTCCGCCGTGCTCCACGCGGGAAAGTCCAGCGTCAGATCTGGAGCCACCACGGCCGTGGCTGCGACTGCACCGGCCGGTGCTGACACAACAGGCAACTCGGGCACAGCGGGCAACGCGTCCAGCACATCCAGCGTACCCAACAAGGTCAACACCTCGTCGAACACCTCCGTGGAGCGCACCTTCAACGTCGCGGTTTGGTCGCCAGGCTGGCTGGCCAATGCCTGCTCCAGCCAGCGTCGTGCGGTGGGTTCCGGCCACTCTGCCACCAGGTGCTGGATGGCCTGGGCATCGGCCATCAGGCTGTCGTCGGCGGCAGCAGACGGCGCCAACCGTTGGAAGTGGTGCTCGTAAAACGCTTGTGCCACCGAGCGATCTTCAGCCTCGCCATGGGCCTTGGCCAAAGCCAACCAGCGCAGGTAAGGTGCTTCAGACGCGCGGGGACTCTCGGTCACGAACTCCTTCAACGCCTCCATGCCATCGCGGTGCTGACCCAGCGACTCAAAGAAGTCCACCCGCTGCCAGACGTCCAACAGAGCCTCCGGGTTCAACGGCGAGATGGGCACCTCGCGGAACATCGATTCGCGGGCATCGCTGACTTCCAGGCCACTCACCTCGTCGTTTGCGGTCCACGGCGCGGGCGCTGCGGGCGGGACATCGGATGAGGGCTCCTTGGCCTGCGGCTCTTCCGGCAGGTGGGTTTCCCACCAAGGATTGGCGCCAGCTGCCGCCTCCTGCGCGGCGGTGGCCACGGAGCGGCGGCGCCACAGCACCCACAAACCTCCGAGCAGCGCAATCACCGCTGCCCCCAGGCCGTACACCACCGGGTTTTGGTAGCGACTGGCTTCGGCTTGCGCCAGTTGGGCATTCATCGTTTCCATGGCCACGCGCAACTTTTCTTGCTCGGCCCGCAGTTGCTCCAGTTCGCGTGCCACATCGGGAGCTGCGGCGGCATCGGCAGAAGTGCTGTCGGTGCCGGTGGTAGCGCTGGCTGCCGCCGCGTCCACTTGCGGCACGGCGTCGGGCGCGTTCGGAGACGCAGGCCCCGGCGTCGGTGAGACGTCCACCGGGTCCAGCTTCAGGCGAGCGCCCTCTGCCTCGGCCGTCGGTGCTGGCGCAGCGACACGGTTGCCCGGCGTGGCTGCAACGTCCTCTGCGCGGGGCAGAGCTGCCGCAGGGCGGGCCTTGGTGCGCAGCGACGTCACGCCAGTTGGGCGAGGAGCCGGTGCGGCCAGGCGAATGGGCGTTTCAGAAAGCGGCGCGGGCGCAGACAACGGGGCTGCGGCAACCACCCCACTGGAAACCCCCGACGGAGGCCGAACCGGGGCGGCCGCCGGCATGGCCGGCGCGGCAGACACGGGAGCCGCAGGTGCGGCAGGGGCCACAGGCCTGGGCACAGATTGCGGCACAGCCGCTGGGTTGGACGCCGAGCGCGATGGCGCTACAGACGGCGCCGGCATGTCCAGATCGGCCAACAGGGTGTAGCTGCGGCGGAAGGTCTGCTGACAACCCGCTTTAAGCACCAACGTCACAAAGGGCTCAGAAACCGGCTCCGACACCCGCACCCGCAATGCGCCCGAGCCATCGGCCCCTATGCGGTGTATGGCCGTCGTCACCGCAGAAGCAGGCACCCGGTTCTCGCCGTAAATGACCTCCGCTTCCAGGCACAAGCCAGCGGCCGCCTCCGAAGCGTCAATACTGCTTTGCACCAGCACATCCAGCGGGCGCCCGATAATGACGCTGCCTTGTGTGGCTCCCAACGAAAGAGCCCACCCTTGAGTGACCGTGACGAGCAGTGCACTACCCACCGCCAACTTCAACATGTTGCGTTCCTTGGCCTTCGACGGCGTTGTACGTTCTTCTTGAAGCTACATTCTGTCATATCAACGTTCGCTCGCCCTCAGAATACTGAAACTGACATGACCGCTACCCTCAAAAGCCACAGCGTCGGCGCCACCATGCTGCTGACCATCAGCAACCCCGAGCACCGCAACGCCTTGGGGCCCGACATCTACGCGGCCGGCATTGAAGCCATGAACGCCGCCGACAGCAACCCGGAAGTGCGCTCTGTCGTCATCGTCGGTGAAGGCGCGCACTTTTGCGCCGGTGGCAACCTGCAACGCCTGCAAGGCAACCGGCAACAACCACCGGCCGTGCAGGCCGAAAGCATCGAAAGCCTGCACAGCTGGATTGAAGCGGTGCGCAGCTTTCCCAAGCCAGTGGTGGCTGCGGTCGAAGGTTCGTGTGCGGGCGCCGGTTTTTCGCTGGCGTTGGCCTGCGATTTGCTGGTGGCCGCCGACAACGCGGTGTTTGTGATGGCTTATGCCAACGTGGGCCTGTCGCCCGATGGCGGTGGGAGTTGGCATTTGGCCCGCAGCGTGCCTCGGGCCACCGCGCTGCAGTTGCTGATGCTGGGCGAACGCATCGGTGCTGCGCGCCTGCAGGAACTGGGCCTGGTCAACCAGATCACCCCAACGGGTGGCGCGCTCGAACGTGCCTTGTTGCTGTGCGAAGCGCTCAACGCCAAAGCCCCCAACGCGCTCCACAGCATCAAGGAACTGGTGAACGAAGCCGGCCAACGCCCCCTGAGCGCCCACCTGGCGCAGGAGCGGGACCACTTTGTGCGCAACCTGCACCACCCCAACGGAGGCGAAGGCATTGCCGCCTTCCTGGAAAAACGACCGGCGCGCTACCTGTGAACCACCGCCTGCCCGCCATGGACGAGCCCATCCTGACCCAGCCCGAGCGCGAGGCGATCAATGCCGGCCGCTGGTTCGCCAGCCTGTCGCCCTCGCTGCGACACGACATCCTGCGGTGCGCCTATGTGCGTCGTTTCAAAGACGGCGAGCTGATTTTCGCGCGGGGCGACGCTCCCACCGATTGGACCGCCGTCGCGCAAGGCGCGGTGCGGGTCAGCTCCACCTCGTTGTCAGGGAAACAGGTCACGCTCACCTACGTGGAGCCTGGTGTGTGGTTTGGCGAGATCGCCATGTTCGATGGCGAGCGACAGACCCACGATAACTACGCCCGGGGCGACACCACCCTGCTCTGCGTGGCGCGCACCGATTTTCAGAAAATCCTGTCCCAGCACGTGGAGCTGTACGAGGCCTTGATGCGTTTGCAATCACGGCGCATGCGCACCCTGTTTGGGTTGGTCGAGGATTTGAACACCAAACCCTTGCGGGCGCGCTTGGCCAAGGTGCTGCTGCACCTGGTGCGCAGCTATGGCGCCCCCTCGCTCGCCAACGACCATGAAATTCGCATTGGCTTGCAACTGGCGCAGGAAGAGCTGGCGCAACTGCTGGGTGCTTCGCGCCAGCGGGTGAACCAGGAGCTGAAAACCATGGAACGCGAAGAGGCCATCCGGATTGAGCCCGGTGGACTGGTGGTCCGCGACCGCCCATTGCTGATGCGGATCGCGGAGACCGAACTCTGACTCAGGTGTTGCTGCTGGAGCGCACTTCGGCCAGGCTGGTCAGGCCCATCAGCACCTTTTCAATGCCATCCTGACGCAGGGTGCGCATGCCTTCGCGGATCGCCACCGCCTGCAAATCCTGTGGGCGCGCCCGGTTCTGGATGAGGTGACGCAACTCGGGCGAGCTGGCCAACAACTCGTGCAGCGCCACCCGACCGCTGTAACCGGTGTGGCCGCAGCGGTCACAACCGGGTGCGTGGTTGATGTGGAAGGCCCCGTCTTGGGCAAATCGCTCCAACCACTGGCGACGCAATTCGTCGCTGTCGCGCAACGGGTGGTCTGCCGGCAACTGGGTCTGGTAGTCGTGCATCAACTCCACCAGGCGCTCCTCGGACACCGGCTCGCTGGTCACGCACGACGAGCAGAACCGGCGCACCAGGCGCTGGGCCAGAATACCTTGAAGCGAATCGGCAAACGAGAACGGGTCCACCCCCAGGTCGATCAAACGGACGATGGTTTCCGCCGCCGAGTTGGTGTGCAGGGTGGAGAACACCAGGTGCCCGGTCAAGGACGCCTCGATCGCAATCTCAGCCGTCTCCTGGTCGCGAATCTCACCCACCATGATCACGTCGGGATCGGCCCGCAGCAAAGACCGCAAGGCGGTGGCGAACGTCCAGCCAATTTTCGGGTTCACCTGAATCTGCCGCAGGCCGCGCTGGGTGATTTCCACCGGGTCTTCGGCGGTCCAGATCTTCCGGTTCGGGGTGTTGATGCGCCGCAACGCCGAGTGCAGCGTGGTGGTTTTCCCAGAGCCGGTGGGGCCTGCACACAAGAACAAGCCGTAGGGCCGACTGACGATGTGCTCAAACGCCGCCAGGTTGACCTGACTGAGGTTCAAGGCCTCCAGCGGCAAAGGTTCGGACGAGGTCAGCACCCGCATCACCACGTCTTCCAGGCCACTCGCGGTGGGAATGGTGGCGACACGCAACTCGATCGCCAGCCCACCAAACTTGGAAAAATTGATCTTCCCGTCCTGTGGCTTGCGGCGCTCAGAGATGTCCAGATCGCACATGATCTTGATGCGTGCGATCAGCGCATTCCGGTAACTTGATGGCAGCTCCAGGTAGGCCCGCATTTCGCCATCGATGCGAAAACGGATCACCACTTTTTCGCGGCCTGGGTAAGGCTCAATGTGAATGTCGGAAGCGCGCTGGTAATAGGCCTCGGTGATCATCGAGTTGATCAGCTTGACCAGCGTGTTGTCGGACTGTTCGACCGGTCTTTCGTCTTCCTGCTGCTCCTTGGCTTCACCGCTCAACTCCACCGCCAGTTGCAGCGCGTCCATGCCGTTGCCGGCGGCCTCGGCGTCCACGGGCTTGACGGCGTCAGGTTTGGCTGCGCCGTTCGCCCCGGCCGCAGCCAGGTCGCCCATGCCGATTTCCCGGTAGGCTTTGCCGATCTTGGTGGGCAACTCGGTGCTGGTCGCCACCACCGGCACCACCTTGCGCTGTGTCGAGAACTCCAGTTCGTCGATCACCTTGAATTGCAGCGGATCGGCCATCGCCACCACGATGGACGACTTCAGATCCAGGATGGGCAGCACCTTCAGGCGCATGGCCATGTTCATGGGCACGCGTCGCAGCGCGGCGGTGTCCACCGGGAACCGGTTCAAATCCACAAAGGGATAACCCATTTTTCGGGCCAATGCGGTTTGCAGGTCGGCCTGGGTCACCAGGCCCATGTCCACCAGCATCTGGCCCAATGGGCCGCGCCCGCCCGTTTTCTGGTTTTTCAGCGCCAAGGCCAACTGGGTGGGTGTGATCTTGCCTAGCCCCAGCAGCGCCTCGCCGATCGGGACCGGCTTCAGCCGCGACTGGCGGTCCAGCGCTTCGCGCAACTGCTCCACGCTTTCCACCATGGAAGGCGCCACACTTTGCAGCTCTTCCACCGTGACTTCTTCGGCATCGGCCAGCACGGTTTCACTGAAGTCGTTGTCGGCGATCAAGTCTTCATCGCCCTGGCGCAATTCAAATCGGGTAACGCCGCTTTTGGGAATGAACACCCGGTAGGGATCTTCGTCCAGCGCCTTTTTTGGGAACAGCCACAAGCCATAATTCAGCTTTTGGTGCCCGTGACAGATGCCTGGGTACAGAGCGCCATCGCGCAAATGCACCACGAACGACTGCAAAGGATTGGCCGGATCGTCGAGGATGCCTGAAGGCTCAAACTCCTGATCCAACGCTGGATCGGTGTCGATCTTGAGCCGTTTGAGCTGGTTGAACTTCAGCGCAAAACCCCGGCTGTCGCCAAAGGGCTGAATCTTCACCTGCCGGTGTTCGGGGTCAAAGTCCACCAAATGACCGGACACGGTGTTGCCGTTCCACCCTTCGGCCGTACATGTCAGTACCTTCGCGCCGACTTCCAGCGCATCCTCCCTGTGGAGGTTCGGTACCGTGAACTGGCTCTTCTTCACTTTCGCTCCCTCAGAAACAAGTACAGGCATCAGACACCACCCATTACATGCCCAGCGCCCACTTGATCACGTTTTTGGCGAGGAACCCCAACATGCCAAATGATAGAACCAGAAACAGAATGAAGGTTCCGAATTTACCTGCCTTCGACTCGCGTGCCAAGTTCAAAACGATGAACAGCATGTACAAAATGAACGCGCCGACCCCGAAGGTCAGGCCAAACTGGGCCACCTGGCCCTCGGTGTATCCAAAGATGGTGCCTTCCATGATCACACCACCTCAGACTGACGCAACCCTGATGGCCCCGGACGCCTTGATGTCCTGGTACGCATGCCAACTGGCATGTCCCAGCACCGGCACCACCACCACCAACCCCAACATGCCGGTGGCCAGACCCAGACCCACGAGCAACACGATCAAACAGGCCCAGAACCCCATCACGAAAGGGAAACTGCCCACCGCGCGCCAGCTTTCACCCACCGCCACCCACAGCGGTGCGGTGGTGTCCACCAGCATCGGCAAGGTGATGACGCTGGACGCGAACATGGGCGCCGCCAGCAGGGCCCCCAGCAACAACCACACCTCGAACAACCCCGGCGACGGGGCCAAAACCACATGGCGGACAAAATCCAGCGGGTTGGCAATGGTGGTGGGCGCCCACAACGTGATCAAGCCCGCCGAGGTCAACACCCACCCGGTACCGGCTATGCCCAGCAACACCCCAAACCCGATCAAACGCCTGTCACCAGACAGCCACAGCCTGAGCAAGGCGGTGCAATGCGAACGCTCACCACGACCGGCCTGACGGCTGACCGCGTACAAGCCGGTGGCCAGCACTGGCGCGACGATCAGGAAGCCCGAAAACGCCCCAGCCAACCACCAGAACTGATCATGCGCCCACCAGAACAAACCCGCCCCAAAGCCGGTTACCAAAAAGCCATGCAGCAAGCCCGGGCAAGGGTTGCTGCGCAAATCGCGCCAACCCCGCGCCAGCCAGCACAAGGGTGCGTACCAGGCCAGGGAGGGTGAGGTTGGAGGGCTGTGGTGGGCGGGGAACATAGGCGGCGAACCATCAGGAAAGCCCTGATTGGATCACAAAGGCGCGCAGGCGCTCAGCAACTGGCGGGTGTAAGGGTGACGGGGCTCGCGCAACACCTGGGTGGCGGCACCCTGCTCCACCACCTGGCCGCCCTGCATCACCATCACTTCGTGGGCCATCGCCCAGATCACGTCCACGTCGTGGGTGATGAGCAAATAGCTCAGTCGGTGGCTTGCTTGCAAGCCCAACAGCAGCTCGATCACTTGCTGTTGCACCGTCACATCCAAAGCGCTGGTCGGTTCGTCCAGCACCAGGAGACTGGGCTCGACAATGATGGCACGGGCGATCGCCAAACGCTGGCGCTGCCCGCCCGAAAACTCGTGCGGGTAGCGCTGCAACCATGCATGCGCATCGGCTTCGTTGGGGGGCAACAGGCCGACCTCGCGCAAGGCGGCCAGCACCCGATCTTGGCGCGCCGACTCGCTCAACTGCGGGAAGTGCACCGCCAGCCCCTCCCCGACGATCTGCTCCACCGTCATGCGCGGCGACAGCGATGAAAACGGGTCCTGGAACACCACCTGCACCTGGCGGCGCAGGGCGCGCTGGTCTTGCACCGCGCGAGCAGACCATGTCTGGCCCATCACGTCCAGCCCACCCTCGTGGCTCAACAACCCCAGAGCCGCCAGCGCCAAGGTGGACTTGCCCGACCCCGATTCGCCCACCACGCCCAGCGTGCGTCCGGGTTGAAGCTGAAAGTCCACCGCCCGAACGGCTTCAAAACGCCCGCGCTTGAACCAACCCTGGATACCGGGCAAGGGCGTGGGGTAAGCCACCGTCAGCGCCTTGGCTTGCAGCAATGGCGCTTGGGGCGCAAAGCCCGTTGCATCCACGGCCTCCGCAGACTCCGGCAAGTGCCTTTGGGGTCGACTGCCGAGCAGCTTTCGGGTGTAGGCGTGTTGCGGTGCGGCGAACACCGCCGACACCTCACCTTGTTCCACCAAATGGCCTTGCTCCATCACCACCACCCGGTCGGCAAACTGGCGCACCAGGTGCAAATCGTGGGTGATCATCAGCACCGCCATGCCCATGCGTTGCTGCAAGTCGCCCAGCAACGCCAGAATCTGGCCGCGCAGGCTGGCATCCAAAGCGGTGGTGGGCTCGTCGGCGATCAGCAGCTTGGGCTCGCTGGCCAAGGCCATCGCAATCATGGCACGTTGGCGCTGGCCGCCACTGAGCTGGTGCGGGTAAGCCTGGGCCCGGCGCTGCGGCTCAGGGATGCCGGTGGCCTCCAGCCATTCGATCGCCTTGGCCCAGGCCTGGGCAGCCGAGAGGCCACGCTTCAGGGTCAACACCTCGGCAATCTGGTCACCCACGGTGTACAGCGGGTTCAAGGCGGTCATCGGCTCCTGAAAAATGCAGGCGACCTCATCACCCCGGATACCGCGCAGCTCACGCTCGCTCAGGCTCAATAATTCGCGGCCTTGGAACTGCACCTGCCCCTGCAACTGCGCATCGGGCACCAAGCGCAACAGGCTGAGCGCGGACACGGTTTTGCCCGATCCCGACTCGCCGACCAGCGCCAGTTTTTCGCCTGGGTGAACTTGAAAATCGATCCCGTGGACCACCTCGCGGCCACCGAAAGCGATGCGCAAGCCTTTCACCTGCAACAAGGGCGCGGCACTCACCGTTCGGCCTTTCTCGGGTCCAAGGCATCGCGCAAGGCATCGCCCATGAACGTCAGCAACAACAAGGTGATCACCAGAACACCAAAGGTGGACAGGGAAATCCACCAGGCATCAATGTTGTTCTTGCCCTGGCTCAACAGTTCGCCCAGCGACGGCGTACCCGGCGGCACACCCAGCCCGAGAAAATCCAGCGAGGTCAGGGCCAAAATGGCTGCACTCATGCGGAAAGGCAGGAAGGTGACCACCGGCGTGAGGCTGTTGGGCAGTATGTGGCGCCAAATGACCTGCCCATGGGTCAAGCCCATGGCCCGTGCGGCACGCACGTAGTCCAGTTGGCGGTTGCGCAGGAATTCGGCCCGCACATAATCGCTCAGGCCCATCCAGCCAAACAGGCTGAGCAAAATCAACAGCAACGCGATGCTGGGCGCAAACACCGCGCTGAAAATGATCAGCAGGTACAACTCCGGCATCGCTCCCCAGATTTCGATGAAGCGCTGGAACGCCAAGTCGATTTTGCCGCCGAAGTAGCCCTGCACCGCACCCGCGACCACGCCCAACAACACCCCCACCACCGTCAACGCCAGCGCAAACAGCACACTCACGCGGAAGCCGTAAATCAGTTGCGCCAACAGATCGCGTCCCCGATCATCGGTGCCGAACCAGTTGTCGCGCGACGGACCAGACGGGTTCGGTTCGGGCGCAAAGTAGTTCAGCGTGCTCGGACCGTAAGGATTCAGCGGATACACCGCAAAGTTGTCACCCCGGCTCAATTGTTCGCGAATGAAAGGGTCCAAATAATCGGTCGGGGTTTCAAAATCACCGCCAAACGTGGTCTCCGGGTACGAATGCACCAAGGGTAGGTAGTACTGCCCTTCGTAGCGCACCAGCAGCGGTTTGTCGTTGGAGATCAGCTCGGCCGCCAGGCTCAGCACCACCAGCACGACGAACGCCACCAGGCTGTAAAAGCCGAGCCGGTTGCGGCGAAAACGCAGCCATGCACGGCGCGAGGGACTGAGCGAACGAGGGGCCGTCATGGTCTGCGGTCAGTCAAACTTCACGCGCGGGTCCACCCACACGTAACACAGGTCGCTGATCAGCTTGGTCACCAAACCGATCAGCGTGAACAGATACAGCGTGCCCAGCACCACCGGGTAATCGCGCCGAATCACACTCTCGTAACTGAGCAACCCCAGGCCATCGAGCGAAAACAGGGTCTCGATCAGCAAGGAGCCCGCGAAAAACGCACCGATGAAGGCCGCCGGAAACCCGGTGATGATGGGGATGAGCGCATTGCGAAACACGTGTTTCCACAGCACCTGCCGCTCACTCAAGCCCTTGGCGCGGGCGGTCAGCACGTATTGCTTGCGAATTTCTTCCAGGAAGGCGTTCTTGGTCAGCATGGCCGTGACGGCGAAGCTGCCCAACACCATGGCCGTGACCGGCAGCGTGATGTGCCACAGGTAGTCCACGATCCGCGCGCCCCAGGTCAATTCCTCCCAGTTGGACGAGGTAAGCCCGCGCAATGGAAACCACTGCAGCTGGCCACCGAAAATCACCAGCAAGGCCACGCCCAGCACAAAGCCGGGAATGGCGTAACCCACCAGCACCAGCAAGGTGGTGACCAGATCAAAACGGGAGCCAGCGCGGACCGCTTTGGCCACGCCCAGCGGCACCGCGACCGCATAGCTGATGAAAAAGGTCCACAACCCCAGGCTGATGGACACCGGCAGCTTTTCGATCACCAGATCGGCCACCGCCTTGTTCTGGAAAAAACTGGTGCCCAGGTCGAACCGCGCAAACTGGCCCAGCATTTGGAAAAACCGCTCGTGCGCGGGTTTGTCAAAACCATACAGGGCCTTGATTTGCTCCAGCCGCTGCGGGTCCACACCCTGCGCGCCGCGGTAGGCGGAGCCGCCCTCGGCCCCGGTGCCCAGACCGGCACGCGCTTCGGCCAGGTACTGTTCCACCGGCCCGCCAGGGACGAACTGGATGACGATGAACGTCAGCAACAGCACGCCCAACAGCGTTGGCACCATCAGCAGCAGTCGTTTGAGGATGTAGACCCACATGGCGCGATTATGGGGTGCAGTGTTCAGTCATCTGAGCGAGCCCACCAGGTGTCGATGGCCCAGCCCTCGCCTGCCGCATAAGGCGGCATCTGCGCCGGCCGCTCCAGGCGCCAGGCGTTGTAGGCCAAGCGGTGGGTGGTGGCCGACCACTGGGGAATCAGGTAGTGGCTGTGGCTGATGACCCGGTCCAGCGCCCGGCAAGCGGCCAGAAACGCCGGGCGAGTGCTGGCCTCGGTCATGCGGCGGATCAAGTCGTCCACGGCCGGGTTCGCCACGCCGGCAAAGTTGCCGGAATCTTCGGTGCGAGCGGCTTCGCTGCCAAACAGGTCGGCGTATTCGGCCCCCGGGTTGTCGCTGCCCTGGAAGGCGATGGAGATGATGTCGAAATCGAAAGTACGCAGGCGCTGTTGATACAAGGCAAAATCCACCGGCCTGAAGCGCAGCTCCACGCCCAGCTTCTCCAGGCTGCGCGCCCACGGCGTGACCACCCGGGCGCCGGCTTCGTTGCTGTCCAGGTACTCCAGGGTCAGGGGCTGTCCCTGGGCATTTCTCAAACGGCCGTCTTGCACCGTCCAGCCGGCCTCGCGCAACAAGGCTTGGGCCCGCCGCAGGTTGTCGCGCAAGGTGTTACCCGCGTCGGTGCGGGGGGGCTCGTACATGGGGCCGAGCGCCGCTTTGGGCACCTGGCCAGACCAGCGCTGCAGCAGCGCCAATTCCTCGCCCTGGGGCGCACCTTCCGGCGAACAATCGGTGTTGCCGAACAAACCACGCACCCGCTGGTAGCTGTTGTAAAACAACTGCCGGTTCATCCACTCGTAATCCAGCGCCAGGCCCAACGCCTCGCGCACCCGCGCATCGTCCAACGGCGGGCGGCGGGTGTTGAGCACGTAACTCTGGAAGCCGGTGGGCAGGCGGTGCTGAAACTCTGCCTTCACCAGCTCTCCGCTGTCAAACCGGCGACCGGTGACGCGTCGCGCCCAATCGCCAGCCGAGAAAAAGCGCATCAAGTCAAACTCACCGGCCTTCAAGGCCTCCAGCCGGGCGGTGTTGTCCTTGTAGATCTTGACGGTGATGCGGTCGAAGTTGGCGGTACCCCGCCGCACCGGCAAATCTCGCGCCCAGTACTGCGGGTCGCGCACGTAGGTGATGTCCTTGCCAAAACGAACCGGCCCGATCTTGTACGGACCGCTGCCGATGGGCACGTCCATGACCACCTGATCGAAGGTTTTGCGTTGGCCGGTTTTCGGGTCGGGCTCGTCGCCCCAAGCACGGCTGAACACCGGCAGGCCCCCCACGGTCAACGGCAATTCGCGGTTGGCCTTTTTGAAACGGTAGCGCACCGTGCGCTCGTCCAGCACGTCCAGACCGGCCACATCGGCCAAGATGGTTTTGTAGGCCGGCGAGGTGTGCGGCCCCATCAGCACGTCAAAGCTGTGCTTCACGTCGGCGGCCAACACCGGCGCGCCGTTGTGGAAACGCGCCTGCGGACGCAGCCGGAAAGTGACCGACAAACCATCGGCCGCCGCTTGAACATCTTCTGCCAGCAAGCCATAGGCGGCGCCGCTCTCGTCCGAGGCGCCCACCAGCAAGGTGTCAAACATCAACGCCGACAGGTAAGCCGGCGCGCTGCCGCGCATGGTGAAGGGGTTGTATTTGTCAAAGGTGGACACCCGCAGGTTGCTGACCAGCCGCAACTCCCCGCCTTTGGGCGCCTGCGGGTTCACGTAGCTGAAATGGGTGAAATTGGCCGGGTATTTCAACTCACCCCACAGCGCATAACCGTGTGCTGCCCACGCCATGGAACTCGCCATGGCGGCCCCTGTGATGGCCCCAACGGCAAGCCAACGCCCGCAGCGATGCAAAGGTTCACCAAGGCGCGGACGTGAGGGCGAAAAGAGCATGCGACAATTCTGCACAAATTTTTCTGGAGATTGACCAAATGGGTTTTCTGGCTGGCAAGAAACTGCTGATCACG
>JACCDS012091548.1_pt1 | contig 16459 bp, 14 predicted proteins | sample 7446441 | NCBI WGS metagenome assembly JACCDS01 (sample SAMN15323445, study PRJNA562643) | freshwater metagenome | isolation source: river surface water | place: USA:Blue River Watershed | collected 2017-08-17
CCTGTTCAAGTGGTTGGTGTGCATCTCCACTGTGGCACAACGATGCCGTTACAGCGAGGGTCCGCCCGTCTGGCCAACGCCGTCGTGCAACCCCCGTTGCCGGGGGGAGGCATCCATACCATCTATCTCATTAGGTCGGTGGCAAGGCGGCAGTACCACAGACAGTACAGACGTACGGCAAGGTACTGCCAACGCCGCTAGCGGCCTAACGAGATAGGCTCTAAAGGTAAGTAGCGAGCCTTTGCTGTATTTTGGCACGCAATGCCTCGAGCCGCTCGCGCCGGACCTGCAACGCCGCCGGCTGCGGCGCGCGCTGCGGCTGTCCCCAGACCGGCTGCGGGAAATGCACATCGTCGGTGTAGCGCGGGATCACATGCCAGTGCAGGTGCGGCACCAGGTTGCCGAAGCTGGCGAGGTTGATCTTCTCGGGCTGCATCACCTCGCGCACGACCTGCTCAACCTGCCACAGCACATCCATCACCAGCATACGGTCGAGCTCGTTCAGGTCGGTCATTTCCTTTGCATGGTCGCGCCAGATCACGCGGCAAAAGCCAGGGTAGTGGTCATCATCGACCAGCACCACGCGAAACTGCGCACCCTGATGCAGCACCTCGCCGCCCGGGGTCTCGCACAGCTCGCAACCGTTGACCGTGCTGCTCATGATCAGACCAGCACCCTTTCGATGCCGCCGTCGTTTGCGCGTGCGACATAATCCGGCATCCAGTTCTCTCCGAGCAGATGACGCGCGATCTCGACGACAATGTAGTCGGCCTCGGTGCCCGAGTCATCGTCATAACGCGACAGGCCCTGCAGGCAGGACGGGCAGGACGTGAGGATCTTCACGTCACCCTTGAAGCCGTCAGCGCGCAACTTGTCCGCGCCCTTCACCATTTCGGCCTCCTTGCGGAAACGCACCTGCGTCGAGATGTCGGGACGAGTCACAGCGAGCGTGCCGGACTCACCACAGCAGCGGTCATTCTTCTCGATCTTCTGCGCATCGACGGTACTGATCAGGCTGTTTACCGTCTTCAGCGGATCCTGCTGTTTCATGGGGCTATGGCAGGGGTCGTGATACATGTAGCGCGTGCCGCTCACGCCTTCGAGCTTCACACCCTTCTCCAGCAGGAATTCGTGTATGTCGACAATCCGGCAGCCGGGGAAGATCTTGTCGAATTCATAGCCCTGCAGCTGGTCGTAGCAGGTGCCGCAGGACACCACGACGGTTTTGATGTCGAGATAGTTCAGCGTGTTGGCCATCCGGTGGAACAGCACACGATTGTCGGTGATGATCTTCTCGGCCTTGTCGTAGTCGCCGCTACCGCGCTGCGGATAGCCGCAGCACAGATAGCCCGGCGGCAGCACGGTCTGCACGCCGGTATGCCACAGCATCGCCTGCGTGGCGAGGCCGACTTGCGAGAACAGTCGCTCCGAACCACAGCCGGGGAAGTAGAACACCGCTTCGCTGTCGACCGTGGTCGCTTTCGGATTGCGGATGATAGGCACGAACTTGTCGTCTTCGATGTCGAGCAGCGCGCGCGCCGTCTTCTTCGGCAGGTTGCCCGGCATCTTCTTGTTGATGAAGTGGATCACCTGCTCGCGCACCGGCGGCTTGCCGACGGTCGCCGGCGGCGTCTTGGTCTGCTTCTTCGCAAATTTCCTGAACAGGTCATGAGCGAAGCGCTGCGCCTTGTAGCCCCAGCCGATCATGACCTGGCGGGTCGCATTGATCGTTGCCGGATCGGTCGCATTGAGGAAGAACATCGACGCCGCGGTGCCGGGGTTAAATGATTTTTTGCCCATCTTGCGCAACAGATTGCGCATGTTCATCGACACGTCGCCGAAGTCGATATCCACCGGGCACGGGTTCAGGCATTTGTGGCAGACGGTGCAGTGCGCGCCGACATCCTCGAACTCTTCCCAGTGGCGGATCGAGATGCCGCGGCGGGTCTGCTCTTCATACAAGAAGGCCTCAACCAGCAGCGAGGTCGCAAGAATCTTGTTGCGCGGCGAGTAGAGCAGGTTCGCGCGCGGCACATGCGTCGCACAGACCGGCTTGCACTTGCCACAGCGCAGACAGTCTTTCACGCTGGCGGCAATCGCGCCGATATCGCTCTGCTGCATGATCAGCGATTCATGCCCCATCAGGCCGAACGACGGCGTGTACGCATTGCGCAGGTCGGCATTTTCGAGCAGCTTGCCTTTGTTGAAGCGGCCCTCGGGATCAATGCGCTGCTTGTACGCGCGGAATTCGCCGATCTCGGCGTCTGTCAGAAATTCGAGCTTGGTGATGCCGATGCCGTGCTCGCCAGAGATCACGCCATTCAGCGAGCGCGCTAGTGCCATGATGCGTTCGACCGCCGCATGCGCGGTCTTGAGCATCTCGTAGTCGTCCGAATTCACCGGCAGGTTGGTGTGCACATTGCCATCGCCGGCATGCATGTGCAGCGCGACGAATACGCGGCCGCGCAGCACGCGCTTGTGGATCGCCGAACATTCGTCAACGATGGGCTTGAACGCCGCGCCACTGAAAATCTGCCGTAGCGGCGCCCTGACTTCCGCCTTCCAGGACACGCGGATCGTGCGGTCCTGCAGCAGGTCGAACACCGTCACGCCGGGCTGTACCGCGATACGCGCATCCATATCGACCGCCAGCTTGTCGAGGCCGGAGTCGAGACCGAAGTTGAGTCCAATGCCGGCCAGCTCGCTGCGCACGTCGGCGATCTTGCGGTCGAAATTCGCCAGCAACCACGACCAGCGAGCCTGCACGCCAGCGAGCAGCGCGGCCGACTGCGCCACGCGGTCTTCCAGCAGCTCGGCCGGCGGAATGTCGAGGCCTTCGCCGTCGTCACTCTTGCCGAGTGGCAGATTGCCTTTGGCGAAAAAGACCGACAGTTCATTCAACAGCTTGAGCTTGTTGCTGGTCGAGAGTTCGATGTTGATCCGCTCGATGCCGTCGGTATATTCGCCCATGCGGTCGAGCGGAATCACCACGTCTTCGTTGATCTTGAACGCGTTGGTATGGCGCGCGATGGCAGCCGTGCGCGCACGGTCAAGCCAGAATTTCTTGCGCGCCTCGGGGCTGACCGCAACGAAGCCTTCGCCAACGCGGGTGTTGGCCAGACGAATCACTTCGGAGGTGGCACGCGCCACCGCATCTTCATCATCACCGACGATGTCGCCGAACAGCGCCATCTTCGGCAGCATGCCGCGCTTGGACTTGGTCGCGTAGCCGACCGCGCGAAGGTAACGCTCATCGAGATGCTCAAGCCCGGCGAGAATCGCGCCGCCCTTTTTCGTCTCGGCGTCGAGAAAATCCTTGATCTCGACGATCGACGGAATCGCGTCACGTGCCTGCCCGAAGAATTCAAGGCAGACGGTGCGTGCGTATTTCGGCATCTTGTGCAGGATCCAGCGCGCCGACGTGATCAGACCGTCGGTGCCCTCTTTCTGCACGCCGGGCAGGCCGGCGAGGAATTTGTCGGTGACGTCCTTACCAAGACCTTCCTTGCGGAAGACGCGGCCTTCGATCTCCAGCACCTCGGTACGGAAAGGCTTGTTACGCCGACCGCGCTCGGCCGGATGCGTCCAGTCGAGCTGGAAGCGCGCGACCGGTGCATCGTGAATCTTGCCGAGGTTGTGGTCGAGACGTGTGACCTCCAGCCAGTCGCCGTTCGGATCCACCATGCGCCAGCTGGCGAGGTTATCGAGGGCCGTACCCCACAACACGGCCTTCTTGCCGCCCGCGTTCATCGCGATATTGCCGCCGATGCAGGACGCTTCGGCCGAGGTCGGGTCGACCGCGAACACGAAGCCGGCTTTCTCTGCCGCGTCAGCCACGCGCTTGGTGACCACGCCGGCGCCGGAGTAGATGGTCGCGTAGTCGCGATCGACGCCGGGCAGCCTCGTCATCTCAACCGCGCCGAGGTCTTCGAGCTTTTCGGTATTGATGACGGCCGACATCGGCGTGAGCGGAATCGCGCCGCCGGTGTAGCCGGTGCCGCCGCCGCGCGGAATGATGGTCAGGCCGAGTTCGATACAGCCCTTGACCAGCCCGGCCATCTCGTCTTCCGAATCCGGCGTGAGCACGACGAACGGATACTCGACGCGCCAGTCGGTGGCATCGGTTACATGCGAGACGCGCGACAGACCATCGAACTTGATATTGTCCGCCGCGGTGTAGCGGCCGAGCACGCGCCTGGATCGCCGGCGCAGCTCCTGCATCAGCTTGAATTCGGCCGCGAAGTCTTCGACGGCCTTGCGTGCGAGCTCAACCAGCGTGGCCACATGCTGCTTGCGCTGACGAATTTCAGGCTCCAGCGTCAGGTCATCCTCCGCATACATGCGGCGGCGATCAACCTCATTGAGCCGGTGAACCATCGCATCGATCAGGGCTTCGCGGCGCGACGGGTTATCGAGCAGGTCGTCCTGCAGGTAGGGATTACGGCGCACGACCCAGATATCGCCAAGCACTTCATAAAGCATGCGCGCGGAACGACCGGTCTGGCGCAGGCTGCGCAACTGCGAGATCAGCTCCCACGCGGTATCACCGAGCAGGCGGATCACAATCTCGCGATCCGAGAACGACGTGTAGTTGTAAGGTATTTCGCGCAGACGCGTCGGCGGGCTGCCTTCGGGCGCGTCGGTGAGCAAGGCTTGGAGTTGCGCAGGGGCGTTCATCAAAAATGCGAGGCCTGAGATGCTAAAGACGCATTTTAGCGTATTGCGATGCACAAGGATTTCGCCAAAGCCCTGATAGCGCAGTGGCTATGCAGCCGGGATGGCTGATGGCATCGGGGTCAGCCTAAAGTCAGCAACCGGTGCCAGAAACCGTCCGGCACCGTCAGCAGCAAACCGGTCACAGTCAGGTAGCGCGCCAGCTTGCCGAGCGACATGTACAGCGCGCAAGGCCAGAACGGCATCTTCAGCCAGCCGGCCAGTGCACACAGCGGGTCGCCGATCACGGGCAGCCAGGACAGCAGCAGCGTCTTCGGACCGAAACGCTGCAGCCAGCCGAACCAGCGGGTCTGCCGTTCCTCGGCAAAAGCTTTCTTTGCGCCGAATCCCATGGCCCAGCTGATCATGCCGCCGACGCTGTTGCCGGCCGTCGCAACGGCAACCGCCGGCCAGAACATCTCAGGCTGCAGCTTCACCAGTGCGAACAGTGCAGGCTCCGAGCCCATCGGCAGCAGCGTCGCCGACACCAGCGCAATCAGGAACAGCGCGGGCAGGCTGAAGGCCGGCAGCGCGAGCGCACTCAGCAGCGCGGTCATGGCCGAGGCAAGCATGGGGGATGGAATCGGGTGTTAAAAGATGGGAAAGCGGTCAATTATAATGACTCGCCATGACGACCGATTACCTGAAGAAGATACTGACGTCGCGCGTCTATGACGTGGCGATCGAAACCCCGCTGGAACGGGCGCACACGCTGTCCGATCGTATCGACAACGCAATCTATTTCAAGCGTGAAGACATGCAGAGTGTGTTCAGCTTCAAGCTGCGCGGCGCGTACAACAAGATGGCACAGCTGACGCCGGCGCAATTGAAGCGGGGCGTGATCTGCGCGTCGGCCGGCAATCATGCGCAGGGAGTCGCGCTGTCGGCCAAGACCCTCGGCTGCCGTGCCGTGATCGTGATGCCGACCACCACGCCGGCGGTGAAGGTCGAGGCGGTGCGCGCGCGCGGCGGTGAAGTCGTGCTGGCCGGTGACTCTTACTCTGACGCCTACCAGCATGCGCTCGCGCTTGAGAAAAAAAACAAGCTGACTTTTGTGCATCCGTTCGATGACCCTGACGTGATCGCCGGCCAGGGCACGATCGCCATGGAGATCCTGCGCCAGCATGCGGGGCCGATCCATGCGGTGTTTGTCGCCATCGGCGGCGGCGGCCTGATCGGCGGTGTCGGCGCCTACATCAAGGCGGTACGGCCGGACATCAGGGTGATCGGCGTGCAGACGACGGATTCGGATGCAATGGCCCGCTCGCTCGCGGCCGGCCGCCGCGTGATGCTGCATGACGTCGGCCTGTTCTCCGACGGTACCGCCGTCAAGCAGGTCGGCGAAGAAACCTTCCGGCTCGCGAAGCAGGTGGTCGATGAAATCATCCTGGTCGATACCGACGCGGTCTGCGCGGCAATCAAGGATGTATTCACCGACACCCGCAGCATTCTCGAGCCGGCCGGTGCGCTGGCCGTGGCCGGCGCAAAAGCCTATGTGGAACGCGCAGCCAAGTCGCGCAAGCCGGTGCGCGGCGAGACGCTGGTCGCGATCGCGTGCGGCGCGAACATGAACTTCGACCGGCTGCGCTTCGTTGCCGAGCGTGCCGAGGTGGGCGAAGCGCATGAGGCGGTATTCGCGGTCACGATTCCCGAGGAACGCGGCAGCTTCAAGCGCTTCTGCCAACTGATCGGCGCGCGCGCTGTCACTGAATTCAACTACCGCATCAACGACGCGAAGCAGGCGCATGTGTTCGTCGGCCTGCAGATCGCGGATCGCGATGAATCCGGCAAGATCAGCAAGCAGTTCGAGAAGCAGGGCTTCCGCACGCTGGACCTGACGCAGGACGAACTGGCGAAGCTGCATATCCGCCATCTGGTCGGCGGCAAGAGCGCGCTCGCACATGATGAGATTTTGTACCGCTTCGAATTCCCCGAGCGCCCCGGTGCGCTGATGCGCTTCCTCGACAGCATGGCGCCGAACTGGAACATCAGCCTCTTCCACTACCGCAGCCAGGGCGGCGATGTCGGCCGCGTGCTGGTCGGGTTGCAGGTACCGAAGAAAGAGATGAAGGACTTCCGTGCGTTCCTGGCTACGCTGGGGTATCGTGCGTGGGATGAAAGCGGGAACCCGGCTTACAAGCTGTTCCTCTGAGCTGTTCCTCTAGATTGATGACCTCACCCAACACTCCCTCCGACTCCCCCCTCGGCAAATCCACTGCCTACCAGGCGAGTTACGATCCGACGCTGCTGTTCCCGATGCCGCGCACAGACAAGCGTGCCGAACTGGGCATCAGCGGTACGCTGCCCTTCTTCGGCATGGACGTCTGGAATGCGTATGAAGTGTCCTGGCTGAACATGCGCGGCAAGCCGCAGGTCGCGATTGCGACGCTGCAGGTGCCAGCGGATACGCCGAACATTGTCGAGTCGAAGTCGATGAAGCTTTACTTCAACTCGCTGAACCAGTCGAAAATCGCCGGGCCAGACGCGCTGCTCGAGCTGCTGCGCGCTGACCTGTCGGGCGCCTTCGGTGCGACGGTGCAGGTCGGGCTGACACTGGCTGAGAACTTCGACCAGCTGCGCTTGGGCGAGCTCGACGGCCTGCTGCTCGACCGGCTCGACATCGAGGTCGATCAGTATGAACCCTTGCCGTCGCTGCTGAAGATCAACGCAGAAGCAGCGCCGGTCGAAGAGACCCTGGTGTCGCATTTGCTAAAGTCGAATTGCCTGGTCACCCACCAGCCGGACTGGGCCAGCGTGCAAATCCGCTATGTCGGCCAGCCGATCGATCAGGAAGGATTGCTGAAGTACCTGATCGGATTCCGCACCCATCAGGAATTCCACGAGCAATGTGTCGAGCGCATCTTCATGGACATCCTGCGCCAGTGCGCGCCGACCAAGCTGCTGGTCACGGCCCGCTACACGCGCCGCGGCGGCATCGACATCAACCCGTGGCGCAGTAATTTCTCGCTGTCGACGAAGCCGTCAAACGACCGCAACGCGCGCCAATAGGGCTCTCCAGATTTTCCACGCCGGGCTGGGAAAGCTCCTATAATGCCGAGCAAAAGCTATTTTTGTGCAACGCATCATGACCCAATTCAGCCAAATCCTGCCGGCAAAGAATGTCGTGCTTGACCTGGAGTGCTCCAGCAAAAAGCGCGCATTCGAGCAGGCTGGCCTGATCTTCGAGAACAACTGCGGCATCGCCCGCTCGACCGTGTCGGACAACCTGTTCGCCCGCGAGCGCCTCGGCTCGACCGGCCTCGGCCATGGTGTGGCCGTGCCCCACGGCCGCATTCGGGGACTGAAGGCGCCCTTGGCCGCGTTCGTGCGGCTGGCCGAGCCGATTCCGTTTGAATCGCCCGATGGCGAGCCGGTGAAGCTGCTGATCTTCCTGCTGATTCCAGACAATGTGACGCAGCAGCACCTCGAAATCCTGTCCGAGATCGCCGAAATGTTTTCCGACACCGATTTCCGCGATTCACTCTGCGAAGACAGCGACGCAGCCACGCTGCATCAGCGGCTGGTGAACTGGCAGCCTTCCGAACGCAGCCCGGCCTGATCATGCCGTCCAACACCCCCCTGGCGATCCAGCAGCTGTACGAAGACAATCACGAGTCCTTGCGACTCGGCTGGCTGGCCGGACAGGCGGGGGGCGACCGCGTCATCTATGGCGACGCCGCGTCGGCCGCTGATCAGGTCGGTCACCTGAACCTGATCCACCCGGGTCGCATCCAGGTCTTCGGCCAGCAGGAAAACGATTACTTCCTGCGCATCTCGGAAAACAGCCGGCTGTTCCAGACGCGCGAACTGGTCGCCGGTGCGCCGCCGGCGTTCATCATCGCGCAGTCGCTGGAGCCGCATCCGTACATCCTGCAGGTCTGCAACGACCACAATATTCCACTGCTCAGCACACCGCTGCCCGCCGCGCAGGTGATCGACTTCCTGCGCGTCTACCTGTCGAAGAAGCTCGCCAGCCGCGTGACCATGCATGGCGTATTCATGGATGTGCTGGGCGTTGGCGTGCTCATTACCGGCGAATCCGGTCTGGGCAAGAGCGAACTCGGACTGGAACTGATCTCGCGTAACCACGGCCTGGTCGCCGACGATGCCGTCGAGTTTGCGCGCATCGCGCCCAACATGATCGAGGGTCGCTGCCCGCCGCTGCTGCAAAACCTGCTCGAAGTGCGCGGTCTCGGCCTGCTCGACATCAAGACCATCTTTGGCGAGACGGCCGTGCGCCGCAAGATGCGGCTGAAGCTGATCGTGCACCTCGTGCGGCGCAAGACGCTCGAAGAAAATTACGAACGGCTGCCGCTGAACCAGCACACGCAGGATGTGCTCGGCCTGCCGATCCGCAAGGTGGTCATTCCGGTCGAGGCCGGCCGCAACATCGCGGTACTGCTGGAGGCAGCAGTGCGCAACACCATCCTGCAGATGCGCGGTATTGATACGCTCGCCAACTTCATGGAGCGCCAGCAGCGCGCGATGGACGGTGAATAAGCGCCTATCTCGTTAGGTCGGTGGCAAGGCGGCAGTCCCGCAGATAGTACAGACGGTCGGCAAGGGGCTGCCAACGCCGCCAGCGGCCTAACGAGATAGGCTCGAAGCGCTTTCCGCTATCATGCGCACATGCGCATCATTCTTCTCACCGGTATCTCCGGCTCGGGCAAATCGGTTGGCCTGAACGCCCTCGAGGACGCCGGCTACTTCTGCGTCGATAATCTGCCGCCATCGTTGCTGCGCGCGCTGGTCGAGACGCGCGTCGCCGAGGGCGAAGACAAGCTGGCCGTCGCCGTTGACGCGCGCAGCGCGGCTTCGCTGTCGGATCTGCCGGATGCGATCAGCTGGATGAAGACCGAAGGCCATGCGGTCGATGTCGTCTTCCTGACCGCAAAGACCGAATCGCTGATCAACCGCTTCTCCGAAACCCGCCGCAGCCATCCGCTGTCGCACCGGATGGCACTGGACATACCGCAAGAACAGACACCGACGCTGATCGAATGCATCCGGCAGGAGCGCGAAATGCTGGCCGAGATCGAAGGCCTCGGCCATCTGATTGATACCTCGGGACTGTCGGCCAACCAGCTGCGTGCGTGGATACGTGAAATGATCCAGAGCGAGCATGGTGCACCGCTGTCCTTGCTGTTTGAGTCCTTCGCGTTCAAGTATGGCGTGCCGCTCGATGCTGACCTGGTGTTCGACGTGCGCGTCGTGCCGAATCCGTTTTACGACAAGCAGCTGCGCCCGCTGACGGGTCGCGACCAGCCCGTAATTGATTTTCTCGATGCGCAGCCAGAAGCGCTGGACCTGCTCGCAGACATTCGCTGCTTCGTCGACAAATGGCTGCCGGCGTTCGAGCGGGATAACCGCAGCTATCTGACCGTGGCGATCGGCTGCACCGGTGGCCAGCATCGTTCGGTATTCATGGTGGAACGGTTAGCCCGCGATTTCCGCGACCGCGCGCGGGTGCTGGTACGGCACCGCGAACTGGACTGAACATGTCGACGAGTAACGCAGGCTGGTTGCCACTGTTCCCGCTGAAGACGGTGCTGTTCCCGGACGGCGTACTGCCGCTGCGGGTGTTCGAGACACGCTATGTGGACATGGTGCGCGAGCGTATGAAAGCCGATGCGCCGTTCGGTATTGTCGCAATACGTTCCGGCAGCGAGGTCGGGCAGGCAGCCGAGCCACATGCGGTGGGTACGCTCGCGCATATCGTTGAATGGGACATGCCGGAGTTCGGCGTGCTGCTGCTGAACACGCACGGTGGCGAGCGCTTTCGCGTAGTCGAGACACGCACACTACCCAATCAATTGATCGAAGCGCGTACCGAGCCGGTCACGGCCGACGCGTCGTCGGATGTCGGCGAAACACTGCCGCTATGCGCGAATGTCCTGCGCGCCGTGATCGATGAACTGCTTGAGCGTGCCAAGGCCGAAGCCGGTGAAGACTTCATCAGCCCCTTCCCCGAGCCGCACCGGCTGGATGACGCCGGCTGGGTCGCGAACCGCTGGGCCGAGATGCTGCCGATTCCGCTGGAGGACAAGCAGGCGCTGCTGGAGATGACGGATGCGGCGGCGCGGCTGCAGCGGGTTGAGCAGTATTTGCGGGAGAACGGGGTGATCTGAAGGGCTCGGCTTTTGCAGTTTTACATCAAGGTCGCGATCATCCCAAATCGACGAGTCGCGCCCACTCCACCAGCTTCCTCACCGGCGACGGCAATCCCGCATCCACCGCCGTATCGAGCGGTAGCCACGCATAGGTACGCTGCCCCGCCAGTTCATGCCGCGACGCCAGCCGCACCCGCAGCGGCGTAACACGCAAGCGGTAGTGCGTAAACGCGTGCATGAACTCCGGCAGCGTCTCCATGCCCGTAATCTGGCCGAACGACATTAACGCGTCAGCCACCTCGGCCATCACATCACCCACCTCGACCGAGCCACCCAGCCGATCGAGCTCGGGCAGCGACATCAGCCCGCCCCAGATACCCGACGGCGGTCGCTGTTCCAGTAGCAGTTCGCCATCATGCAGCACCAGCAGCATCACGGTCGACTTTTCCGGTACGGCCTTCTTCGGTTTACGTGCAGGCAGCTCAGCCGTACGACCGGTGGCATGCGCCACGCAGCGATCCTGCATCGGGCAGTCGCCGCAGCGCGGCCGGCTGCGCGTGCACAGCGTCGCCCCAAGATCCATCAGTCCCTGGGTGTACGACTCAATGCCGCTTTCGGGCAGCAGCGCATCGGCACGCAGCCACAGCTGCCGCTCGACCGCCGCCTGCCCCGGAAAACCATCGATGCCGAACACGCGACAGAACACGCGCTTCACATTGCCGTCCAAAATGGCGGCACGCGCACCATACGCAAACGCGGCAATCGCTGCGGCGGTCGATTGCCCGATGCCGGGCAAGGCCGCCAGCTGTTCAACGTCGGCCGGAAAACCTCCACTGTGCCGTTCGACGACGGCCTGCGCGCAGCGATGCAGGTTGCGCGCGCGGGTGTAGTAGCCCAGCCCGGCCCACAGCGCCATCACGTCTTCAACCGGCGCGGCGGCCAGTGCAGCCACGTCGGGAAAGCGCTGCAGGAAGCGCTGGTAGTACGGGATCACGGTCGCCACCTGCGTCTGCTGCAGCATGATCTCGGATAGCCAGATGCGGTACGCATCGCGCGTCTGCTGCCACGGCAATTGATGCCGGCCATGCTGCTTCTGCCAGGCGATCAGCGTGTCAGAAAACGCGCGCTCGGCCGGTGTGAGCGCAACGGTATCGGCATCGGAGGCGATTCGCTTCATGATTCGTTAATTCATGATCCGTTAATGCTGGCAGCGCACGCAGTAGAAAGTGGAGCGCTGCCCCTGCACGATACGGCGCACTGCCGAGCCGCACTGACGGCAGGGCTCGCCTGCGCGGTCATACACGAAATAGCTCTGCTGGAAATAGCCAGATGCGCCGTCGGCACCGATGAAGTCGCGCAGGCTGCTGCCGCCCTGCGCGATCGCCGCGGCCAGCACGCGCTGTATCGCCTTCGCCAGCCGCGCATAGCGCTCGCGCGAGATGCGTCCGGCGGCCGTCGCCGGATGAATGCCGGACTCGAACAGGCTCTCGCATGCATAGATATTGCCGACGCCGACCACGATATCGCCGGCCAGCAGTGCCTGTTTGACCGCAGCGCTGCGACCGCGTGTACCGCGGTACAGCCGCTCGCCGAGGTCATCGCAGCCCAGCGGTTCGACGCCCAGGCTGCGCAGCAGCAGATGCTGTTCGACGTCGCCTTCGTCATCCCGGTGCCAGAGCACCGCACCGAAGCGGCGCGGATCGGTAAAGCGCATCACCTGCCCGCCGAGCTCGATGTCCACATGGTCGTGCTTTTGCGGCGCCAGGCCGGGCGGCAGCACGCGCAGATGACCCGACATACCGAGATGGATGATCAGCGTGCCATGGTCAAAACGCAGCAGCAGGTACTTGCCACGGCGCGCGGTCGAGCGCACAACGCGCCCTTGCAGCAGCGCGGGCAGGTCGGCGGGAAAGGGCCAGCGCAAGCCGCTGCGGCGCAGGACCACAGCGGTCACCATGCGGCCCTCGACATGCGGCGCAATACCGCGCCGGGTCACTTCAACTTCCGGGAGTTCAGGCATGCGAAAAGTCCGTGGCAATGCAGCTCGTGCCGATGACGCCAGCCGAGTGCGGCTTTCGTCGTAAAATCCCTATTCATCTGGCACATCCGATATCGGGCAGCCGCCTGGCGTCTCGCCTCATCGCACGGGAATTCAATTGAAAAAACTGTCGATCATTCTAACCCTGACCGCGCTGCTTTCGCCGGCCGCGCAGGCACAGACCCCCCCTGCGACGAAGGGGAAGACAGCGCGGCAAGACACACTGCCTCAGGTCACGCTTAGCCCCGAGGTGATGTACAAGTACCTCGCCGCCGAACTGGCCTTCCAGCGCGGTGAGAGCTTCTCTGCCTACGCGACCATGCTGTCGCTGGCGCGCAGCACGCGCGATGCGCGCCTGGCACGGCGCGCGGTGGAGTTTGCCGCCGCCGGATCACTCACTGCCGAAGCGCTGAAGGCCGCACGCGTCTGGCGTGAGCTGGCGCCGCAATCCGAAGAGGCATCTCAGGCGCTGGTCGGACTGCTGATCGCCAATAGTAAAACCGACGAGGCAAAGCAATCGCTGGCGCAGCAACTGGCAGTCAGTACGCCGGAGAACCTGCCGGCAGCGATCGCGAATGTGCAGCGGCAGCTGGGACGCATGACCGACCGCAAGCGCGGCATGGCGCTGCTGCGTGAACTGCTCAATCCCTACCGCAGCTCGCTCGAAGCGCAGCTGACGCTGGCGCAAACCGCGATGGTCAGCGGCGAACGCGCGATCGCACTGACCGAAGCACGCGGCGCGCTGGAAAAGCATCCGTCCTCCGAGGTCGCCGCGCTGACGCTGGCCCAGATCATCGAGGACAAGAAGGAAGCGGCCGTGATGCTCGCCAGCTTCCTGCAGAAGAACCCGGCCGCACGCGAGGTGCGGCTTGCGTATGCGCGCATGCTGTTCGAGCAGAGCCGCGGCGCTGAGGCGCGCGCGGAGTTCGAGACACTGCTCACACAAAACCCAAAGGATCTGACGACGCTGTATGCGCTGGGCTTGCTGTCAGCGCAGATGGGTGATCTACCATCGGCGGAGAAATACCTGTCCGGCTATATCTCGGCCCTCGATGGCCTGCGCGACCGTGAACGCGATTCAAGCCAGGCACTGCTGGTGCTCGCGCAGATCGCCGAAGAGCGCAAGGACATCCCGGTGGCGCTGAAATGGCTGGAGATGGTGGACCCGGCCAGCGAATCGAATTACGTGAGCGCCGCGATCAAGCGCGCGCAGCTGCTCCTGGCAAGCGGCCGGGTCGACGAGGCCCGCACAGCACTGCACCAGGCCGACGTGGAAGGTGAGGACGAGCGTACGCGACTAATCGTCGCCGAGGCGCAGCTGCTGCGGGATGCCGGCCAGCTGGATGACGCGATGAAGGTCATTGCCGATGCACTCGCGTCGCGGCAGGACAGCGTCGACCTGCTGTACGAGCATGCGATGCTGGCCGAGAAGGCCGGCCAGCTCGACCTGATGGAGCGCGAACTGCGCCGCATCATCCAGGTCGCCCCGGATAACCAGCACGCCTACAATGCGCTCGGCTATGCGCTGGCCGACCGCAACCTGCGACTGGACGAAGCCTATCAGCTGATCCGCAAGGCGAGCGACCTCGCACCGCAGGACCCGTACATCATGGACAGCCTCGGCTGGGTCGAATTCCGCCTCGGCCGCTATGCGCAGGCGGAACAGACGCTGCGCCGTGCGTTCGAAATCAAGGCCGATGCCGAGATCGCCACGCATCTTGGCGAAGTACTGTGGGTGCAGGGCCGCGAAGAGGAAGCGCGCCAGCTGTGGCGCGACGCGACGGAGAAGGACCCGAAGAACACAACGCTGAAGGACACGCTGCAGCGACTGCAGATCAAGCTCTGAATACCGTATGCGACGCCTGTTTCTGATTTCCCTTGCCCTCGTATTCGTCGTGCTGAGCGGCTGCGCCACCGTGGAGCCGCCACTGCCCAAAGGCGAGCGCCGGTATCTTGATGAACTTACGCTGGCCGGACGGCTGTCAGTACGCTACCCGGTGCGCGACCAGACGCGCTCGGTGCAGGGCAAGTTCCAGTGGAACCAGCACCGTGACGGCGCGGACATCGAGCTTTATTCCCCCCTCGGCCAGACCCTCGCACGCATCGCGCTCAGGCCAGGGCTGGCCACACTGGAGCAAGCCAACGGCGTACGTCATGAAGCCACGAGCGCCGGCGAGCTGACCGAAATGGCGCTCGGCTGGCCGCTGCCGATCGATGGCATGCGTTACTGGCTGCAGGGCTTCGTGCGCGCTACCAATGGCCAGCTGCAAGCGGCGCTGCCCGAAGGTACCGCCAGCTATGACCATGCCGGCTGGCAGCTCAGCTATCCTGTCTGGCAGGCCGGTGGCGACCAGGCCGTGCCGAAGCGTATCGATATCGTCCGCGGTGGGATCAATGTGCGCATCGCCATCGACGACTGGCAACCCGGAAAGTAAGCGGTGCCGGACTCGCTGCATCATTGTCCTGCGCCGGCCAAACTGAACCTGTTCCTGCATGTGACCGGACGGCGCGCGGACGGCTACCACTTGCTGCAATCGGTCTTCCAGCTGATCGACCTGTGCGACGAACTCCATTTCGATCTGCGTGATGACGGCGCCATCGTGCGCACCACCGACCTCGCCGGCGTACCGGCCGACACCGATCTCAGCGTGCGCGCAGCCCGACTGCTGCAGTCCACCGCTGCCGGGCGCGGCATCGCGGCGCGCGGCGCGAGCATTGCGATAGACAAGCGGCTGCCGATGGGCGGCGGTATCGGCGGTGGCTCATCCGATGCGGCGACGACACTGATCGCGCTGAACCACTTGTGGCAGACCGGGTTGTCACGCGACGAACTGATGCGGCTCGGCCTGCAGCTGGGGGCCGATGTGCCCTTCTTCCTGCTTGGGAAAAACGCCTTCGTCGAGGGCATTGGCGAGCAACTAACGCCTATGCCGACACCACCGGCCTGGTTCGTGCTGGTGCATCCCGGGGTCTCGGTGCCGACACCGCTAATTTTTCAGTCGGGCGAATTGACACGGAACACCAAAGTCGTCACAATGTCGGACTTTTCCAAGCGCCTCCCGGTGTTTGGAAAAAACGACTTGCAAGCAGTAGCCGCCCGCGCATTTCCGCCGGTTGCCGACGCCCTTAGCTGGCTGTCCGACCATGGCGATGCACGGATGACCGGCTCCGGCGCCTGTGTATTCGCCGCCTTCGCATCGGAGAGCGGTGCCGATGCGGTTCTCCGGCAAGTGCCACCGAAGTGGCGCAGCTGGAAGGCCAGAGCGCTGGAAGCCCACCCGCTGGCTTCTCTGCTGCCGTCGTGATAACGGATTCGTCTGGCCGACCGGCCGGACAACAGGTTGTGTAGGGGAATCGCCAAGTTGGTTAAGGCACCGGATTTTGATTCCGGCATTCCAAGGTTCGAATCCTTGTTCCCCTGCCAGTGAATCGGCCCGGCGGCAGCGCGCCCCGGGCCCCGACGACAACACGATGAAAGCCGAACGCCGCCTGCGATGCTCTCACGAGCCGCAGGCGTTTTTCGATCTGAGAGACCGCGCATGACGCCTCGCCCGATCGTTTCAGCTTTTACAACTCTAGGTAAGTCAGCAACCATGGC
>JACCDS011775904.1_pt1 | contig 16456 bp, 10 predicted proteins | sample 7446441 | NCBI WGS metagenome assembly JACCDS01 (sample SAMN15323445, study PRJNA562643) | freshwater metagenome | isolation source: river surface water | place: USA:Blue River Watershed | collected 2017-08-17
ACTATGCTACGTACACATACAAATGGCGAATTGCGCATCGAACATGCAGGCACCGAGGTAACTCTTTGTGGCTGGGTTCAGCGTTCACGAGATAAAGGGGGGATGATTTGGGTGGATCTTCGAGATCGTTACGGGGTCACTCAATTGATGTTAGAGGAGGGGAAATCGTCTGCTGAGGCTTTGGCATTAGCGAGAGGATTAGGTCGTGAATTCGTCGTAGAAGCGAAAGGTACAGTCGTAGAGCGTTTGTCCAAAAACGACAAAATGCCTACCGGCGATATTGAAATCAAAGTGAGTGAGTTACGCGTATTGAATCCCGCTAAATTGCCCCCTTTCTTAATCGAGGACGAGACAGATGGCGGTGATGATATCCGCATGAAATACCGCTATTTAGACTTGCGTCGTAATCCAATTCGCGAGAGTTTACAATTGCGCCATCACGTGGGTCGCGAAGTACGTAACTACTTAGACAAGCAAGATTTTATCGAGGTGGAAACGCCCGTTTTAATCAAATCAACACCAGAAGGTGCGCGTGATTTCGTAGTGCCTTCTCGCATGAATCCAGGTGAATTTTATGCCCTGCCGCAGTCTCCGCAGACCTTCAAGCAATTGTTAATGGTATCTGGTTTCGACAGGTATTACCAAATTGTGAAGTGTTTCCGTGATGAAGATTTACGCGCAGACCGCCAGCCAGAATTTACGCAAATCGACTGCGAAATGTCCTTCGTGGAGCAAGAAGATATCCTGAATATGTTTGAGGGATTGATTCGCCATTTGTTCCAAAACGTCAAAGGCCTCGACATCGGAGAAGTGCCTCGCATGACCTATGCGGATGCGATGAAAAACTACGGTTCAGATAAGCCAGACATTCGTTTTGACATGAAATTCGTGGAATTGAAAGGCGAAGGTGTAGATTTAACCTCTGGCAAGGATTTCCAAGTTTTCGATGCAGCGGACACCGTAGTAGGTATCTGCGTGAAAGGCGCTGCCGAATACACGCGTAAGCAAATTGATGAATTAACAGACTTTGTTCGCCGCCCACAAATTGGTGCGAAAGGGTTGATTTACGCCCGCGTTCAAGCAGATGGCGTGGTCAAATCATCGGTGGATAAATTCTATTCAGAAGAAGATTTAGCGAAATGGGCTGCAGCATTTAACGCAGAGCCAGGCGACCTAATCCTTGTGCTTTCTGGAGAAGGAGATAAAGTACGTAAGCAATTAAATGAGCTTCGTTTAGAGATGGGAACGCGTATGGGATTGCGTGATCCGAATAATTACAAAGTACACTGGGTGGTGGATTTCCCACTATTAGAGTACGGCGAGGAAGAAGATCGCTGGTTTGCGATGCACCATCCATTCACTAGCCCGAAGCCGGAGGATATTCCATTGATGTTAGCGGGTGAATTCGGTAAAGTGCGTGCGAATGCCTACGATTTAGTCGTGAATGGTGTGGAAGTAGGAGGAGGTTCGATTCGTATCTTCCAAAAAGACCTACAATCAAAAATGTTTGAAGTGCTCGGATTCACTCCAGAGGAGGCGCAATCACAATTTGGCTTCTTATTAGATGCCTTTGAATATGGGGCACCGCCACATGGTGGATTAGCTTTTGGATTTGACCGTCTTTGTTCGTTATTCGGAGGAACTGATTCGATCCGAGATTACATCGCATTCCCTAAGAATAATGCGGGACGTGATGTGATGATTGATTCTCCATCTCCACTGGCACAAGCGCAGTTAGATGAATTGAAGATTAAAACGACAGTTTAGTTTTTTAGAGCAGGGAAAAAAGAGGGGGCCGCGCAGCGGCCCCCTCTTTCCTTTTAACTCTAGTAGAATTAGAAATCATAATGGAAAACAGGGCTGGCCCATTCGCCCGCGTTGATATTAATGATTTCTTTGATTTCGCCGTGGTGAATATCAAACACCCAGCCGTGCAAGTGAGGTAATTGTCTATTTGACCAGGCCTTTTGGACGATGGTCGTTTTGGCCAAATTCTGAATCTGTTCCGCCACATTCAATTCCACTAATTTATTAAAACGTGCGGTCTCATCTGTAATGCCGTGCAACTCCTCAAAGTGCTTTTCATACACTTCCTTAATGTTGCGCAGCCACTTGTTGATAAGCCCAAAATCGTGGTTCGTCATCGCAGCCTTCACCCCACCGCAATTGTAGTGTCCACATACGATGATGTGTTTTACCTCTAAAACCTCTACGGCGTATTGTAATACAGATAACAAATTGATATCCGTATGCACGACCATGTTTGCCACATTTCGGTGCACGAAAATATCACCGGGATCTGCGTGCGTGATTTCCTCAGCTGGAACCCGGCTATCGGCACATCCGATCCATAGGAAGAGCGGGTTTTGTTCTTTCGATAGATTATCAAAATAGGTTGAGTCTAATTCTAGACGCTCGCTTGCCCAAGCTTTATTGCTTAGGAGTAATTTTTTATATTCATTCATTTTATTTCTTTTTTAGGTCGACTTCTATGCCGCGTTCTTTAGCTGTGCTGATGAATTCTTGAATCAATAGATTGATATCATGATCCATAAAATGGGCCTTCGTTGCATCAATAAATACTTCTGAACCTGCTGGTATCTTTCGTAAGGCCTCTTTTAACGACATTTTGTGTAAGAATGTCACATCTTTCTGGAATTTAATTAGAATATCATTCCCATTTTTGAATACCGTAAATACCGACGAATAATTAGTGATGATCACAAATGCCAAACCTACTAATGTACCTATGAAAATCCCCCACAATAAATCAACTCCTACCACCACAACTACGGTGACTAAAAAGGGAACATATTGTTTCCAGCCTTCTGCAAATACTTTTTTGAATTCCTTAGGATGAGCCAGTTTATAGCCTGTGTATAACAGGATACTGGCCAGGCAGGCGAGTGGGATTTTGTTTAAATAAAACGGCAAAAGCATGACCGCCACGATTAATAAAATACCGTGAAAAAATCCCGACATACGACTTTTCCCTCCTGAATAAATGTTAGTTGAGGAGCGTACGATAACAGAGGTAATTGGCAAGCCACCTAGCAATCCGCTTACGATATTACCTGTTCCCTGGGCAAGCAATTCTCTATCTGGAGAGGAGATTCTTTTTAAGGGATCTAAGGAATCTGTCGCCTCCAGTGATAAAAGTGATTCTAAAGTCGCGACGATGGCTAGAGTTACCGCAATGGAATAGACCTTCGGGTTGCTTAAAAAGCTCCAGTCAGGAGAGATGAGCCCTTTATAGATTTCGTGGGTTGACGCAAAAACGGGAAGGTTAACCATGTGATCCTTCGAATCCCCTAAGTACCAGTCTAGGTTCCAACTAGCTAGTCCTTCGTTGATTCCCACTCCAGCTAATACGACAAAAAGGGAGGCAGGTAGGGCATTCATCCAAGTGAATTTTTGGCCTAGTTTCGTCCAAGAAAATAAAATGATGAGTCCAACAAGTGAGATGATTAAAGCCCCTATTTTAATGTCTACAAAGGATCTTAAAATTTCTGTAAAGGTATTTTCTCCATCTTTTTGGTCAAATTCAAATTCCCCAATAAAGTCCAAATCATCCCCAATTGCATGCGGAACCTGTTTCAAGATAATGACAATTCCAATGGCCACTAACATGCCTCGAATGACCGAGGAAGGAAAAAATCCACCTATCTTTCCCATTTTCAATAAGCCTAAAGCGACCTGAATTAGGCCAGCAATAATTACGGCTACTAAAAATCCAGGAAAAGAACCTAAGTCACCAATTGCCGTTGCGACAATAATAGTCAGGCCAGCCGCTGGACCACTCACAGAGAGTTCCGATCCAGATAAAAGAGAGACGAGTGTTCCTCCCACTATTCCTGCCATTAGGCCGGCTAATAAGGGGGCTCCTGAAGCGAGTGCAATGCCTAAGCAAAGCGGTAATGCGACTAAAAAGACAGCAATACCTGATTTCCAATCCCCTTTGATAAAGGATTGAATGTATTCTGATTGTTTCATAAGGTTGTTTAATTAATGAACGTATTATTGCAATTAAACAGAAAAATCAGGGGGAGTAAGTGGGGTAAACAAATATCCAGAGGATAAAATAAATTGTAGTTCAGTTATTTTATTTTTGGAAGAGATAACAGTAAATACAGAAATGGGATGAGAGCGAACAATCCCTGCTTGTTGGGAAAGGTCATCCTCTTCGGAATCTTCGTCATCCGAGTTTAGAGGAGGGAAGTTTGCTGGTTTATGTTGTGAAATAGGTTCCTTGGTTTGGTAAATAATTTTAGACTGCTGATCTCGTTCTTGAATCAAAATAGGATCCGCTGTATCAAATTTATCTGCTTTGTATTTCCATTCTTTTTTAAGGCGGCCACCAGAACCTACCTCATGGTATTCACGCCAAATTCCCACCTTAACACTGTCATCTAACTTACCTGTTTCTTTTAAGTTACCATTCGCGTAATAAGACTGATAGGTCCCTCTAACTTTTCCGTATTGGCGCGGTACGACCTCTTTAATTTTCTTTTTCGCGGCATCATAATATTGAAAGTAGGATCCCTTTAAAAATCCTTTTTCATAATAAACCTTATTTTCTAATTCATTTTCTGGACCGTAATTTTCCCATCGGCCATCTTTAACTCCCATAAAATAAAATCCTTCTTCCACGAGTTTTTGATTGATATATTTTTTAAATGGGCCATGGCAAATCTGTGCGTTTTTTGCTTCTTTTAAGGGGATCGAAATTACACGGGATTGTGCTGGATCAAAAATGGAAATTTCTTGTAAATAAGGACTTAGGGCCTCATCCTCCACATATTTTACCACATGTGCTTCCTCCGCAGTCATGCGTACGCCACTACCATAGCTGCCTAATCTAACTTCCGTTTTGATACCCGCATATTCATCTTTTGGCTGCAGTTTCTTTTTCGCAGTTTTAACTATTTTTTTTCCCAAATCCTTCACCCCAAGACTTTCGATAAAGGCTTTGCTATCCTCTTTGAATTTTTTAGCCTCTTTAGCTTTTTCTTCTAGTCCAGTGGAGAGTCTGCCATTAAATAATCCGTTTTCGTGAACGCTCGTATCTATCAGCGGCTTATTGGTAGAAATTACCCGATTCTGTGCTTGAGCAGTGAAGCACAGACTTATAAGTAGACCAAAAATCAGCAGACGAGAAAGCATTAATTTGCTTGAAAATATTTCTTAAAACTACGAATTAAACTTATTACCTGAGAGACTTTATGTATTTTTGCAAGGATTTTTTTAAAGCCTTAGTTGAATCATTCATTGGAAAAACAAGCAAAAATATATGTAGCCGGGCACCGTGGTATGGTAGGTTCTGCTATAGTCAGAAAATTACAAGGTTTAGGATACACGAACTTAGTGCTAAAAACTTCAGCGGAATTAGACCTACGTGATCAGGTAAAAGTAGCCGAATTCTTCGCCTCAGAAAAGCCAGATTATGTGTTTTTAGCCGCAGCTAAAGTGGGTGGAATCGTAGCAAATAATACCTACCGTGCAGATTTTTTATATGAGAATTTGGCCATTCAAAACAATATCATTCACTCTTCCTTTGTGAATAAAGTAAAGAAGCTAATGTTCTTAGGTTCTTCCTGTATTTATCCTAAACTAGCGCCTCAGCCACTAAAAGAATCCTATTTGCTAAGTGGTTATTTAGAGGAAACAAATGAGCCTTATGCCATCGCAAAGATCGCTGGAATCAAAATGTGTGAGGCGTACCGGGCACAATATGGGTGTGATTTTATTTCTGTGATGCCTACGAATTTGTATGGACCTAACGACAACTATGATTTAGAAAACTCCCATGTTTTACCAGCTATGATTCGTAAGTTTCACGAGGCTAAAGAAAGAGGAGAAGCGTCGATGACACTTTGGGGAAGCGGCGCACCGATGCGTGAATTCTTGCATGCAGATGATTTAGCGGAGGCTTGTGTTTATTTGATGGAAACCTACAGCGATGCTGAACTTGTGAATATAGGAACTGGAATCGATGTAACGATTAAAGAATTAGCCGAAACTGTGAAAGAAATAGTGGGCTTTACTGGTGATATACAATGGGATCGTACCAGACCTGATGGCACTCCGCGGAAGTTAATGGATGTATCTAAATTACATTCTTTAGGCTGGAAACATAAAATCGAATTAAAAGAGGGAATTTCATTAGCCTACCAAGATTTTTTAACGAATGTTAGTATTCGCAAATAATGGAGGTAAAGGAGTGGTTTAGTACCTGGTTTGATTCCCCTTATTATCATATCCTCTATGCAAAACGAGATGAAAGTGAGGCAGCTAAATTTATTGCCTCCTTACAGCAAAAATTAAACTTAGCTTCTGGTTCTCGTGTATTGGATGCTGCCTGTGGAAAGGGTAGGCACGCGATTACTCTAAGTCAATTAGGTTTTTCAGTGGATGCTTTCGATCTTTCACCTGCTAATATTGAGGCCGCTCAGGTTTTTGAAAGTCCAGACCTTCTTTTTTTTGTACACGATATTCGAGAGGCTTTACCGCTCCAAAATGAATACGATGCAATTTTTAATTTCTTTACTAGTTTCGGTTATTTTGATAATCGAATGGATAATCAAAAAGCCTTTAACACGTTCGCTGGGGGCTTGAAAAAAGGGGGAATACTCGTGCTTGATTTCTTTAATCCCACCTATGTTTTATCAAATTTAGTCTCCTCAGAAACGGTTGATCGTCAGGGGATATCCTTTCAAATCAAACGTTGGTCAGATGCTGGCTACCTGTATAAATCGATTGATTTTACAGACAAGGGCACAGCTTATTCCTTTGTGGAAAAAGTCGAGTTAGTCTCTAAAAACGATTTTCTGGCGTATGCTGAACAAGCAGGTCTTCAACTCGTTGATTTCAAAGGAAGCTATTCGCTAACTTCCTTTGATGAAATCAACTCGCCTAGAATGATATTTATTTGGTCAAAAAATTAGTTTTTAGTGAATTTGATGGAAACTGATTCCTCTAATTCTGGAAAGCTAAGGACATAATTCCCTCTATTCAGTTTAGAGACATCTAGTTTGATTGCAAAATTCTCCACAACACTCGTTTCTTCCTGAATAATTCTTCCTTGAAAATCACTAATGCGAATTCGGTAATTCGATGCTACATAATTTTTAGGCAGACCTACTGTCAATAAATGATGAGTTGGGTTTGGATAAGCATAGATATTCGAATTAGGATTATCCAAAGTGGTAGCTAAAATAATAACCCCCAAAGAAGCTGAGGTGAGGCAACCATTCGCATCCTTCAATCTAACTTTATAGGTTCCATTTGTAGTGGGCTTATAGGTAGTAGAGGTGGCACCTGAAATAACAACATCGTTTAAGAACCATTGAATTTCTGTTCCAGCTGAAGAAGTTAAAATACCCTTATCAAAAGAGATTGTTGGCTCCACAGGAGTCGTTGTTGTAATGGCACTGACGGCTGAAACAACTGGACAAGTCCCATTAAAGCTGGCATTTACTTGGTAATTCCCGGAAGTGTTTACCTCTAATTTATTAGTAGTTTCACCTGCAATAGATACGCCATTTCTTAGCCATTGATATGTTGGATTTCCAGAAGCAGCTGTTGCCGTAATGGTTAATTTATCCCCGACACATAATTTCGTAGCACCAGTAGGGCTTACGGTGATTACAGGGCTAGCTCCTGTTGTGACTGGCACTTGAACTCTAGGGCTTGGGCAAGCATAGGATTTGAATTTCATCCCATACAAGTAATAATAAGCGGATTGAATTTCACCACCATTGAATAAAGCCCCTGTTAAAGTTAAGACCCCAGGAATCGTATAGGGATAACCTATATTGGTAACAGCATTCACCGTATCGGCCTTCGTTCGGTTACTTCTGAAAATAGAAGCCCCATTGGAACACACATGTGATAAAATGTAAGTACCAGCCTTAGGGAATGGTAAATTAAGAATAACGGTTTGACCAGGATCTGCTTTGTCATCGATTAGTTGACTGTTTACTGTGGTCGAATTAGATTGCGTTCTAGTAGCCACGAAATCTTTGCTGATAGAAGCAATTAATTCTCCTGTGTCTTTATTAAAAATGCCAAAAGTGACCGTTCCCGAGGTTCCAATGTACACAGTCGCACTTTCAAGAATAGTAGGTTGTGATACCACAAAGATGGGTTCTGGTCCAAAATTTGAAAAATAACTACCTCCACCAAAATCTGATTTTGTTGCCGGTCCTACCGTACCACTAAAGTTATTGAATGCTGCAAAGAACGTACCAGAGTTTGTCGTTTTCAGGGTTGGTCCTGAGCCAATTAAAGTAGTGCCATTGTACCATAATGGGCTTCCATTTGAAGCAGAAAGTGTCAATTCTGTTGAATTAGGGCAAACGGTGCCTGTAACTACAGGAGGTGCTGGACTACTGATAGTAATGGAACTCGTGACAAGGTCATTCGATGTATTTTGGTCGCCGGTCAGTTGACTACTAAGTTGAAGCGAATACGTAGTCCCAGCTACCAAGGTCATATTTCCTGATAAGATAACATCTGCTTCTCGATTAGAAGCCAAAGAACCAACAACACCTGTCGCAGTCCCCACTAATGTACTACCATTTCTGATTTCTAATCTGACAGAAACATTTGTTTGAGTCGCTGAACCTACATTTTTAACTCTAGCATTAAAGGTGGTATTCCCTGCACTTGCGCAAAAACTTTCTGTTGATTGTGACACAGAAAGAGCGCTGAAATCCTTAGATGCTTGTACTATTTGAATGGCATAATCTTTCGTCTCACCTGAGCTAATTGTGCCACAGGATGGAGCTAAATTAGATCCGGATCCATTTTCAATTACCCAGCGTAAACGATAGAAATCATCTTGTTTTAAAGTGCTCGGAATTCTTATATTGCCGGTTGCGCTCGCAACAGAGGTGTTTTGGGAGTTATATAATTCCTCTCCCACATCCGCAAAATCTCCATCTTGATTCCAATCAGCGAATAACTTAACTTGTCTTGCACTCGTATTTCTAAAATTAAACCTAGCAGTAATATTCTCTCCCAGCTCAGCTTTAAAAATAGGATTAAGGCCTGTAGAGTCTTTAGCAGTACCTAAGGTAAACGTTTGTAAATTACTTGTGCTAGTGGTCGGAGCAAGGTTGCAATAGGGTGAACCTCCTATTCCAGACACCACTAATCCAAAGCTCTGGGGAATATTATTCTTTAATACCCCTTTATGGCTAACCGTTAAAGTGAAACTTTGACCTGGTAATGGATTATTTATCAAGATTTGTTCCACATTGTCACGGATATTATCAGCAGCAACAGGCAATGCTCCAGGGGTGGCAGGGTTTAATGTAAAGGGTAAGAAAGTGGACGCACCGCTTGTCAATCGAATATCTAGATCGTTGACAAGTCGAGGAGTTCTGTCATTTAATTGAGTTGAAGTATTCCCCTCTGGATCTGTCCAAGCGATAGTGGCTTTTAATGGCCCTTTACCCGAGCTTATTAGTGTATATGTTCTTGTCTGACCTGTTATTAAACTACTTTCAGTCAATAAATGTGATGCACTTTTATTTTGTACAACCTCGGCTGCTTTATCTATTTGTATTAATCCATAGCCTGTTTTATAGTCTGGGCCTGGGGTATCCATGTCTAATGCGGTATGAATTGCTATCGCTTTCAACGTGGAGGAAAGCATAAAGGTATTTTTATTTAGACGATTGTATAATTGTTGAATCAAATAAAGAGATCCAGCTGCCTGAGGAGTGGCCATAGAGGTTCCACCTTTAGTTGAATAGGATTGGTCGTTTGCTATACCAGTAGAAAACATATTTGTTCCGATGGCCATGACATCTGGTTTAATTCTACCGTCGTCTGTGGGTCCCCAACTTGTAAAATTTGAAATACTCACTTCAGATGCCTTTGTCGGAATTAGTGAACTTAGGTTTGCAGCCCCTACAGTCAAGATATTTTTAGCTGTTCCGCTTGTAGAAATAATATCATATCCATCATTTTTTGCTCTAGCTATATTAGAAGAGTCGGTGGTGGATGTTTTTAAGAAATAATATTCTCCAGCGGCAGGTCCGTTTTCACTTCTACTATTTCCGGCAGACTTAAAGATTAAATAGTTAGGGCTATTATATGCAATTTTGTCCCAGGCTTGCGCATTCGATTCATACTGGCCAAATTTGACATCCTCAAAGGTGCTTACCGCATCATTTCCCCACCATTGCCATTTTTTCTTCGTTTCATCGTACGTCCATCCTGCCTGATAACCATACGAGTGATTACTAATTAATAAAGGAGACGAAGAGGAAGCTGTACTCATTTCGGAATTATCGTTCGTGAAATCCCAAACCTTTAAATCAGCTTCATAGGCCATCCCTTTTGCATTTGGGCTTACTCCCGCTGCCACTAAAATTCCGGCTACGTGCATGGCATGATCACTCGTTCCAGAGCCAGTCTGATTAGGTTGCATACTCACACGCCCACCAAATTCCTGATGCGTCGTTAATATGGCTCCTCCATCCCACATGCCTAGTTTGCCCTTGAGTGAATCTGATTTACCTGTTAACCCTAAAGAAAGACTTCCACCCGGGTAAAGCAGATTTGTTTTAGTCATTCTAGCCGCTTGGCTATTTGATTCTGTGCGTATGTAAAGTGCTTCGCCCATTTCCGAAAAACCTTGGAAGGTAAGGACTTTACCTTCTCCAAGTGTTCGAGTAAGTGGGATTCCTCTTTTTTTAGCTATCTCTTGTGAGGCATGGTAAATAGAATCCTGTTGTCTTCCAAATCGCATGCCGCGCTCCTTTCTGACGTCATCTTGTGCGAAGGTGGAGAAGCTTAATAGAAAAATGAGTAATATGTGAATCTTCATGTGAGCGAATTTACAGAATTATTTTATTTCTACTTTAAACGTTTTTCGATGTAAAATTGTTAAACCTTTTTCTAGTATGGCTCTTCGATGTTGCAGTGTGGGATAGCCAGCATTTTTTTCCCAGCCATAGTCTGGGTGTTCTTGAGCCGCTTTTTCCATGAGTTCATCGCGATGGGTTTTGGCTAAAATAGAAGCCGCCGCAATAGAAAAGTATTTTGAATCCCCCTTTACAATACAGGTATGTGGAATGAGTGGGTAGCTATAAAATCGATTGCCATCCACTAATAAATGTTCAGGACGATGTGTAAGTTGATCCACCGCTAAGTGCATGGCTAGAATACTAGATTTTAAAATATTGATTTCATCAATTTTTAGAGCATCTACCTCCGCTACAGCATAATCGATCGCATATTCTTTTACTAATCTTTTTAATTCATTACGCTGGCGCAAACTCATTTGCTTCGAATCCGTTAAAGAAGGATGATGAAAATCTTTAGGTAAAATAACTGCTGCAGCCACCACTGGTCCAGCTAAACATCCTCTTCCCGCTTCATCTAAGCCGGCTTCTAGTCCAATTGGAGAATAAAAGGGGAGTAAAGCCGACATTTATCTTTCAAATAATATTCTTTTTCCTTTAACCGACTCATTGAATACACCTTTTGAATAGGCTAAATGTCCTGATACAAACGTATGTTCAATTGAAGAAGATAAAGTTTGTCCTTCTAGGGGAGACCAGCCGCATTGGTAAAGGATATTATCCTTCGACACGGTCGTAGGTTTGTTTAAATCTAAAATGGCTAAATCCGCCCAATACCCTTCACGGATGTATCCACGTTCTTGTATTTGGAAACAATCTGCGACAGCATGTGCTGTTTTTTCGGCGATAAGTTCGAGGCTTAAATGACCTTCTTTGGCCAAATCAATCATCAACAACAGTGGATGCTGCACTAAGGGCAAACCAGAAGGCGCTTTCCAAAACTCCTGTGATTTCTCTTCCCAGGTATGTGGCGCGTGATCCGTTGCAATAATATCCAATTCCCCAGAAACCAATGCCTTGCGTAATGCCATCTTATGCCTAGCATCCTTGATGGCAGGATTGCATTTAATCTGATTTCCTAATGTATCGTATTGTGCTGCATCGAACCACAAATGGTGGACACAAACTTCTGCGGTAATGCGTTTATCTTTCACTGCTTTCCCCGTCTCAAACAAAGCTAATTCCTCCTCCGTCGAGATGTGCAGAATATGCAAACGGGTATTGTTTTTCTTAGCTAAATCCACGGCCATAGAGGAGGACAAATAGCAGGCTTCCTCATTGCGGACCAATGGATGAATATAAGCGGGGGCATTTTCTGGGTATTTTTCTTTGAATAGTTCTGTTCGCGCACGAACGGTTGCTTCATCTTCGCAGTGCGTTGCGATTAACATTTCGCAGCTAGAGAATAATTTCTCCAAGGTCTGCGCATTATCAACGAGCATATTTCCTGTAGAGGATCCCATGAAGATTTTCACTCCGCATACATCGCGGGGATTTGTTTTTAAAACTTCTTCTAAATTATCGTTTCCAGCCCCCATGAAGAAGGAGTAGTTCGCCAAAGATCCAGCCGCCGCAATCGCGTATTTATCTGCCAATAATTCCTGTGTTAACGCATTGGGGACGGTATTGGGCATCTCCATAAAACTGGTAACACCCCCAGCCACCGCTGCGCGTGCTTCGCTTGCAATCGTCGCTTTATGCGTTAAACCAGGCTCTCTGAAATGCACCTGGTCATCTATCATACCCGGGAAAATATGTTTTCCACTAAGGTCAAGGATAAGCTCATCAGGCAGAGGGGTCATGTCAGGAGCGATTTTTGAAATTCGCCCGTTTTCTATCCTAAGATCTGAATGTATTATCTGGCCTTCGTTGACGATTTGACCATTCTTTAAGAGAAATTTAGTCATTGAGATCCGTGATTTTAAATTCAGTTCGGCGGTTTTCTTGGTGTGCCTCTTCACTACAATCAACGCCATCGGTACAACCATTAATTAGCTGTGATTCACCATAGCCTTTAGCCTTGACTCTATTGGCGCTTATTCCGTGATCGATGATGTATTTCACAGCAGAATCAGCTCTTCTTTGGGATAATTTTAGGTTGTAGGACGCAGAGGCGCGTGAATCTGTATGAGATCCAAGTTCAATGGAGATTTCTGGATTATCTTGTAACACTTGTACAATTTTATCAAGTTCTAATGCTGCATCCGGTCTGATTACTGCTTTATCTAAGTCGTAATAGATAGGATTAACACCAAACATGGCCCCTAATTCTTCTCCTATTTCAGCAATTCCCAAGGTGATTTTATGATCAAATGTGGTATCCGTTATTTCTTTTTTCAAAAGCTGTCTAGGAATCTCTTTTCCATCTAGCAAAAACTCACTCCGTTTTGTCAAGAATTTTTCTTTGCTCGCATTAAAACTGATTTGGTCAGCAGGATTTAAGTCGATGATGGGTAAAAATCCTTTGGCATCACTATACAAGACAGGCTGAATCTCCCCATTGCGTTTAATTCCCACCTTTGCGTTCGCAATAGGCTTGTTTCGGCTGTTCAGAATTTGTGTCCGTAAGTGGTATAAAGCTACTTTAACAGGCTCCTTGCTCTCTACAATAGCGGTTTCATTTGACCACCAACGATCCTCAGAATTAGTGGATTGAAAGAAATAGATATCATCATCTCCTTTACCACCGGTTCTATTTGAGCTAAAATAGCCTTGGTTGGTATCAGATAAAAACAGGCCAAAATCATCTCCAGAAGAATTCATAGGAACGCCTAAATGCTCCACTTGAATCTCGTCATCACTACGCGTAGCGACAAAAATATCTAGGCCACCTAAACTAGGATGCCCATCCGAAGAGAAAAATAGCTTGCCATCCTCCGATACATAAGGGAATATTTCGTTACCGCGTGTATTGATACTAGAACCTAAATTAACAGGCTTTCCGAACCGACCTGAGTTATCCATCGGAGCTCTGTATAAATCCAAGCCACCTTTTCCTCCTCTTCGATTCGAACTAAAATAGAGGGATTTACCATCGCGCGAAAATGATGGGCTGCCATCCCAACCTAAAGAGTCAGAAATAGGTAGACGCTCTGGTACTGACCATATTCCGTCTCTTAGGGACGATATGTAAAGATCTACATCAGGGGAGGGGTCTTTACTTTTTCCGGAGTTTCCTCTAGCAAATACCATCGTTTTCCCATCTTTTGAAAAAGCAGGCGTACCCTCATTGGCATTGTCATCTAAAAGAGTAGAGCTAAAAACCTCTAATTGTTCAATTTCCGTAGGACTTTTTAACTTAGCCTTGTATAATCCAAGATAAGGGAGCCCATTGTTTTTGTAAATCAATGGTTTTTTTGAACTAGTTATAATAAGTTCCTCCCCATTTTTTATAGGGCCAAATTCTGCCTGTTTCGTATTCCCAACCAAGCCCTGGATTTTAACCGGGCCAGGATTTTTAGTGTATTCCTCGACGGAGGTAAGGTTTTCTAATTCAATTTCTGCTTTAATAGCATATTCACGGGAACTAGGTTTGCTGGCAATAAAGTCCTGTAAATATTTTTTTGTTTCGGCGTATTTGCCATTTGCTTTAGCGGAATAAGCTAAATGTAAATTAAGGAGCGGATCTTGATTCCCCTTTTCCTTTGCAATCAAATAGTAAGGCCCCGCAAATTGAATGCGATTCGAGAGACGGTACGATTCAGCAACTAAATAATTCGTTTCTGCTATTCTGTAATTTCGATCTGCTAGCGGTTTTACATCTCGAATCGCCCATTCATATTCTCCTAATTCGAAATTTTCTATGGCTGATTTAAATAATCGGGCATCAGAATTGCAGGCATTTAGCAGTCCGACTATCAAGAAAAGATAGAGATAAGTGGTTGGTTTAAATGGCTTTATGTGGTTCATATAGGAGTATGCAAATATAAAAATAAATACAAAACCGATTATATTCTGTACCTTTGCCTAAATTTCGACAATCGAAAGCAAGATGACAAACGTTCGTCATCTTTTATTCCAGCAGTGATGTTGTACAATCATGAGAAAAAGAATTTCAAACGACGATAACCGTCGTGACAGCCGACCATCAGAAGGTCGTGCATCCACAGGAAGATCTGAATTTAGATCTACTGGCAGATCAGAAGGCAGATCTTCAGGAGGCCGTGATTTTAACGGACCCCGTAATGACTCAGGAGCCCCACGTGGACCTAGAGCACCTAGAACAGATTCAAACAACCGTTTTTCAGGGGAGCGAAAACCATTTGATGGAGAGCGTAAACCATTCAATCGCGATAACCGTGAAGGTGGCGAACGCCGTTCATTCGGAGACCGTAAGCCATTTGATGGAGAGAGAAAACCTTATCAAGGAGGCGAACGCAAGCCTTATCAGGGTGGAGAGCGTAAACCATTTAATCGAGATAACCGCGAAAGTGGTGAGCGTCGTTCCTTTGGAGACCGTAAACCATTTGATGGTGAACGTAAACCTTATCAAGGCGGCGAGCGCAAGCCTTTTGGCAGAACTGAAAATCCAACACGTACACCGTACAAAGGAGATAACCGCTGGGATCGCAATGCGGCTCCTAAGGTAGAGGGGTCGGAAGAATCGACTACGCCGCGCGATGAGAATCCAACAGCACGCATTGAGCGTCGTTATGAGGCTCGCACCGAGCGTTCAGTAGAGCGTGGCGAACGTCCAGAGGGCTCTCGTAATCCCCGTTATTCAGATCGTGAGACCTTTAAAAGTCGTTCGCGTTTCGATGCAGGTCCTGCATTCGAACCTCAATATAAATTAGATCGTTATAAGGAGCGTGCTCCGGCTAAGATCCAAAAGAAAATTGCTCAAACCGATCGTCGTTCAGACGAAATTCGCTTAAATCGCTATATCGCAAATGCAGGAATTTGTTCTCGTCGCGATGCAGATAAATTAATCGAAGCAGGTGAAATCAAAGTAAACAACAAGGTGATCACAGAAATGGGCTACCAGGTGAAGCCAACGGACATCGTGAAATACGGTAACCGTAAATTGAACCGCGAAAAACCAGTTTACTTATTATTAAACAAGCCCAAAGACTTCTTAACCACCACCGATGATCCTAACGATCGCAAGACCGTAATGGAACTCGTAAAGAACGCAACGGAATCGCGCATTTACCCGGTGGGTCGTTTAGATAGAAATACGACTGGTTTATTGTTATTAACCAATGACGGTGAATTAGCGGATAAATTAACACACCCATCCAACGAAATCGAGAAGATTTACCAGGCCGAATTAGACAAGCCTTTGACAGACGAAGATTTCGAAAAAATTAAGGAGGGTTTAACCTTAGAGGATGGCGAAATTAAAGTAGATGATTTAGCCAAAGTAACCCCAGACGGCTATGTCATCGGTGTTAAAATTCACTCTGGAAAAAACCGCATCGTTCGTCGCATTTTCGAACACCTAGGTTATGAGGTAACAAAACTAGATCGCACTACTTTCTCTGGCTTGACTAAGAAAGACCTTCCACGTGGAAGCTGGAGATTCTTGACCGAGAGGGAGCTGGTGAAGTTGAAGTATCTACTGTAGTCGCCGCCTGCGG
>JACCDS010283902.1_pt1 | contig 16454 bp, 19 predicted proteins | sample 7446441 | NCBI WGS metagenome assembly JACCDS01 (sample SAMN15323445, study PRJNA562643) | freshwater metagenome | isolation source: river surface water | place: USA:Blue River Watershed | collected 2017-08-17
GACGGCGGGGGCAGTGGGTCCGACTCCGATCAATGATGGAGAAACAAACGGTGGTGATTGCCCTGGGGGCCAATCTCCCCTGGCAAGGACAACCTGCCCAACAGACTCTGTTTGATGCGGCATCTAGCCTGAAACGTGCAGGCCTGCTGCAAGACCTTCGGCTCTCCCGACTCTGGCGCAGTACACCGGTGAATGCGCTGGGGCCAGAGTTTGTCAATGCCGTCTTGGTGGCGGAGTCCAGCCACTCGCCCACCGACCTCTTAACACTACTGCTGCAAACAGAGCTCAGCTTTGGCCGTGATCGACGAGCTCATGACCACACAGTGGCCGTGTCGCCCGATCAGACTGCCTCGATAGCCCTGTCACCCGCCCGCACCCTAGACCTGGACTTGATCGCAGTCGGAGACATGCGCTGCCAGACGACTGATCTCACCCTGCCCCATCCCAGAGCAACCCAGCGGGCCTTTGTCTTAGAGCCACTGGCAGAGTTGCTGCCGTCCTTTCTGCTGCGCAACGCCCATGGGGATCAGGCCAGTGTCGCGACCTGGCTGTCTCGTCTGTCCAGCTGCGACCGTGGGCAACTGCATCCGGTAGAGTAGAGACATGCAAAAGCCCGCCTGGACCCAGCGTTTTCGATCCATTGTGTTCGAGGGCCCCATCGGTGTTGGCAAGAGTTCTCTGGCTCGCAAATTTGCCGAGCGGTTTGGTTACACGCCACTGCTTGAGGCCCCCCAAGACAATCCATTTCTAGAGCGCTTTTACAAAGACAGCGCCCGCTACGCCCTGCCCACCCAGCTGTTTTTTCTGTTTCAGCGTGTGGATCAACTGCGAGAGATTGCCCAGCTGGACTTGTTCTCGGAGCACATGGTCAGTGACTTCATGATCGAGAAGGACCGACTCTTTGCCCTGCTGACCCTCACCGAGGATGAGCAACAGCTCTATCAAAAAATGTTTGAGTCACTGCGTCCTCAGGTCAGTGCCCCCGACCTGGTGGTGCTGCTGCAGGCCGCACCTGGTGCGCTGATGGAGCGAATTCAACAGCGGGGCATTGCCATGGAGCAGAACATGTCAGAGGAATACCTGACCCAGCTCTCTGAGGCCTACACACGGTTTTTTCATCAGTACGAAGAGGCCCCGATTCTGATCGTCAACACCGGCTCGCTCAATCCCATTGATCGGGAGGAAGACTTTGAAGCCCTGGTCGGCCAGATCGCGAACTTCAGGGGGCGACGGGCCTACTTCAACCTGGCCGGCTAGACCTCTAGGTTGTCGATGAGCCGGGTCTTGCCGAGCTTGGCTGCGGCCACCACCACCAAAGGCATGCGCGCATCCAAGTCCTGCTGACTGGGGACGGCCAGATTGCTCTGGCGACGCACGCAGATGTAATCGGGCTGCCAGCCCTTGGCCGCAAGAATTTGGCGAGCAGCCTGCTCCAGATCCTCCACCTCGTCCAGCTTGAGGCCCAGGCCAGATTGGGCCTGGATGATCCGCTCTTTTATTTGCTGCAGGGTCGCATAGAGCCTAGGGGCCTCTGCCCGCTCCTCGGTGGACAGATAGCCATTGCGAGAGGACAGGGCCAGGCCGTCGGCGTCTCGGACCGTCTCGGCGGAGATGATCTGAGTGGGCATGGCGAATTGCTGGCACATGCGGCGAATGATCATCTGCTGCTGGTAGTCTTTTTTGCCAAAGACCGCCACCTGCGGGCCCACGCATTGAAAAAGCTTCATGACCACGGTGGTGACACCCACAAAGAAACCGGGACGAAATTCGCCTTCTAGGATGTCGCCCAAGTCTTCTGGTGGACGAATGCGATAGTCCTGTGGCTCGGGGTACATCTCTCGCTCATCAGGCGCAAACAGGACATAGACCCCTTCTTTTTCGAGCTTGGCGGCATCGTCCTGCAGGGTTCTGGGATAGCGGTCGAAGTCCTCGTGGGGACCAAACTGCAGTCGATTGACAAAGATAGAGGCCACCACTGGATCACCATGCCTCGCGGCGGTGCGCATAAGAGACAGATGCCCCTCGTGCAGGTTGCCCATGGTGGGCACAAAGGCCGTGCGCAGCTGGCCACGCAGCTGGCTGCGTAGTTCGTCGATGGTGTGAACGATCTTCATGGACTCAGTAGCCTGCCGGAGGGAATCAGCCCGTGGGCGTTAAGCGGTGGTGCCGAGGCGCGTCTTAGCGAATCAAGGCGGCAATGGCCAAGGCCACGATGAAGACCACGGCCATGGTCTTGAGCAATGTTTTGGAGGACTTTTGGGTCTCTTCGTGATGGTCGTGCATGAGTGACTCCTTTGATCTTGAGAACTGCTGGAGCGGGCAGTCTAGGCTGCGCCAGGCTTGCTTGCCATGCGCCAGGTCAAGAATTTACCAATTCCAATGACGAAGACCACGCCGACCCAGGCGAGCAGGTGCGGGGGAACGCCCAGTGAAGCCCAGACTGACACGGCCACGGGGTCGGTCTGGATCATCTCGCCGGCCAGGTAGCCCAGCAGGCCGCCACCGGCCACGACGATCCACGGAAAGCGTTGCATGAGCGAGAGCACAATCTTGGAGCCCCAGACCACCAGGGGAATGGACAGTGCGAGGCCAAAAATGAGCAGGCCAAAATGGCCCTTGGCAGCACCAGCCACCCCAATGACGTTGTCGAGAGACATGGCGAAGTCAGCAATCACGATGGTCTTGATGGCAGCCATGAGCTTGTCTTTGGCCTCGATGTCATGACCATCTTCGTCCTCTTGAGGCAACACCAGCTTGATACCGATGTAGAGCAGCAAGACGCCGCCCAAGATCTTGAGGAAGGGAATCTGCAGCAGGCTAACCGCAAAGGCGGTGAGCACCACCCGTAGGACAATGGCCGCTGTCACGCCCCAGAAAATGCCTTTTTTACGCTGATGCTCGGGCAAGTTCCGGCAGGCCAGGGCAATGACGATGGAGTTATCACCTGACAAGAGCAGGTCGATCCAGACGATCTGCAGCAACGCGATAAAAAATGCGCTGCTGCCAAACTCCAAAGAAGCTTCCACTCAGCGGCCCCTGGCTTAGAGAACGCTCTTGAGCAGCTTGCCCATCTCGGAGGGGTTCTTGGTCGTGCGAATGCCGCAGGCTTCCATGATCTCGAGCTTGGCCTGAGCGGTGTCATCACCACCCGAGATGAGAGCACCGGCGTGGCCCATGCGCTTTCCTGGGGGTGCGGTGACACCGGCAATAAATCCAACCACGGGCTTTTTCATGTTGTCCTTGGCCCACCGAGCTGCGTTGACCTCATCGGGGCCACCGATCTCGCCGATCATGATCACGGCATCGGTCTCTGGGTCGTCGTTGAAGGCCTGCAGGACATCGATGTGCTTGAGTCCATTGATGGGATCCCCACCAATGCCAACCGCCGAGGACTGACCAAGACCGAGTTCGGTCAATTGCCCCACAGCCTCGTAGGTGAGCGTGCCGGAGCGCGAGACCACACCGATGCGGCCCTTTTTGTGGATGTGGCCCGGCATGATGCCGATCTTGATTTCGTCAGGGGTGATCAGACCAGGACAGTTGGGTCCCAGCAGCAGGGTCTTGCTACCAGCGGCCTTCATCTTGTTGCGCACCACCATCATGTCGCGCACCGGAATGCCCTCGGTGATGCAGATCACCAGATCCAGGTCGGCCTGGACGGCCTCCCAGATGGCATCAGCAGCACCTGCTGGCGGCACATAGATCACCGATACGGTGGCACCGGTGGCCTGCTTGGCGTCCTTGACGCTGGCATAGATGGGAATGCCCTCGAAGTCTTCGCCGGCCTTCTTGGGGTTGACGCCAGCGACAAAGCAGTTGGCGCCATTGGCGTACTCGCGGCACATGCGGGTGTGGAACTGACCCGTCTTGCCGGTGATGCCCTGGGTGATGACTTTGGTGTCTTTGTTGATCAGAATCGACATGGTCTTGACTCCTTAGCGCTTGCCGGCCGCAGCAGCAACCACACGCTCGGCCGCCTCGGCCATGGTGTTGGCGGAAATGATGGGCAGGCCAGAGTCGGCCAGAATCTTTTTGCCCAGGTCTTCGTTGGTGCCTTTCATGCGAACCACCAGAGGGACTTTCAGGCCGACTGCGCGCGAGGCACTGACCACGCCCTCGGCAATCACATCGCAGCGCATGATGCCGCCGAAGATGTTGACCAGAATGGCCTCGACCTTGGGGTTGGAGAGCATGATCTTGAAGGCCTCCGTGACTTTCTCGGTGGTGGCACCGCCACCCACGTCTAGAAAGTTGGCCGGCTCACCACCGAACAGCTTGATGGTGTCCATGGTGGCCATGGCCAGGCCAGCGCCGTTGACCAGGCAGCCGATGTTGCCGTCAAGCTGGATGTAGGCCAGATCGAACTTCGAGGCTTCGATCTCGGCTGGGTCTTCCTCGTCCAGGTCACGCATCTCGAGGATCTCGGGGTGACGGAAGAGCGCGTTGGAATCAAAGTTCCACTTGGCGTCCAAGGCAATGACTTTGCCGTCGCCAGTCAGGATGAGGGGGTTGATCTCGGCCAGGGCGGCATCGGTGTCCCAGAAGGCCTGGTAGAGCCCCTTGAGCACCGAACGAGCCTGGGGAACCGAGGCGGCCGGCACACCAATCTTGCTGGCCAGGGCGTCCGCATCGGCATCGGTCAGGCCAGTGGCCGGATCGACGAAGACTTTGTGAATTTTTTCGGGATGGCTGGCCGCCACCTCTTCGATGTCCATGCCGCCCTCGGACGAGCCCATGACACAGACTTTTTGGCTGACGCGGTCAGTGACCACCGCCACGTAGAGTTCTTTCTGAATATCGGCGCCTTCTTCGATCAGCAGACGGCGGACCTTCTGGCCGCTGGGTCCAGTCTGGTGGGTCACCAGCTGCATGCCCATGATCTGGTTGGCGTAGGTCTTGACCTCGTCCCGGGATTTGGCCACTTTGACGCCACCACCCTTGCCACGCCCACCGGCATGGATCTGAGCCTTCACCACCCAAACGGGACCACCCAGCTTGTCGGCGGCCGCAACCGCCTCGTCAACGCTGAAACAGGGGATGCCACGCGGCACTGCAACATGGTAGCGGCGGAGAATCTCCTTGCCCTGATACTCGTGAATTTTCATTGTCTTCGCTCCCTGGAATGCTGGGCGATCTTAGCATGTGCAGCAGGCCCATCGAGACGGGCTGGGGCTGGTCCAGACAGGCAAAACGGGGCGCTGTTTATTCGTCTGGCGGCATATAGCGCATGGCTTCTAGCCTGCGCAGGACGTCTGGGGAAAATCCACGCGAGGTTAAGAATCGGAACTGCTTGGCCTTTTCGGGCAGGTCTGCAGGGGGCTGCCCAAAGCGCTTTTGCCAGACCTCAAAGGCCCGCCGCAGCTCACTGCCATGTTCTTGGGTCGCTAAGGTCAAGGCCTGATCGATCAGGCTTCGATCAAGATGATGTCCAGACAGGGTCTGCTCCACACGGGCGCGCCCATATCGGGCCGACAGGCGGCGGGCGGTGGCCAGGGCAAAGCGCTCGTCGGAGAGGAAGCCCTTTTGGGTGAGCTCATCGAGCAGGCTCGCCACCACCTGTTCATCTGGCTCGTGCTCTGAGAGTTTTCTGGCCAGCTCGAGGCGACTGTAGTCGCGTCGAGCCAGCGCAGCGATGGCCCGAGACTTGAGGGATCGACTGCCCCGGGCCGGGTCGGTCTTAGTCAACGTCTGCCGTCTGGACCGAGGCCTTGGCCGATGAGACGCCCGGCGCGCGAATGGCCACGCCGAATTTCTCTCGAATCTTGTTTTCGATCTCGAGCGAGATGGCCGGATTTTGCTTGAGAAAATCGCGAGCGTTGTCACGACCCTGGCCAATGCGATCACCGTTGTAGCTGTACCAGGCCCCAGACTTCTCAACAATGTCGTTCTCGGATCCGATGTCCAGGATCTCGCCCTCGCGGGAGATGCCCGCCCCGTACATGATGTCAAAGCCAGCCTGTTTAAACGGGGGCGCAACCTTGTTTTTGACCACCTTGACCTTGGTCTCGGAACCCACCACCTCGTCGCCCTTTTTGAGCGAACCAACCCGTCGGATGTCCAGACGCACCGAAGAATAAAACTTGAGGGCATTGCCGCCGGTGGTGGTCTCTGGACTACCGAACATCACGCCGATCTTCATGCGGATCTGGTTGATGAAGATGACCAGGGTATTGGTGCGATTGATGGTGCCAGTGAGTTTTCGAAGCGCCTGGGACATGAGTCGAGCCTGCAGGCCTGGCAAGGAATCACCCATATCGCCCTCAATCTCGGCCTTGGGTGTGAGCGCTGCCACCGAGTCGACCACGATGAGATCAACCGACCCAGAGCGAACCAGGGCATCGACGATTTCGAGGGCCTGCTCGCCGGTATCTGGCTGAGAGATGAGCAACTCTTGCAGACTGACGCCCAGCTTTTGGGCGTACTGTGTATCGAGTGCATGCTCAGCATCGACGAAGGCGCAGACACCGCCGAGCTTCTGCATCTCGGCAATCACCTGAAGGGTGAGAGTGGTCTTGCCCGACGATTCGGGACCGTAGATCTCGACCACACGACCACGGGGCAGGCCACCCACGCCCAGGGCCATGTCCAAACCCAGCGAGCCTGTCGAGACGACCTGAATGTCCGGTGCGACCTCGTTCTCGCCCATGCGCATGATGGAGCCCTTGCCGAATTGCTTTTCGATTTGGGCAATGGCGGCCGCTAGGGCCTTGGCGCGTTCAGATTTGTTTTTGTCGGTTGCGTCGCTCATGTGGGGTCCTTGTAGAGAGTGATGAGAAATATACTGTATAAATGTCCAGTACTCAAGCCTTTGTTTCGATCGCGCAAACTAGGGGGCCTTGCCAACCCTGACTATCGGGCAGACGAGCGAATCATCAAGCCGAACAAACCCGAGGCCGCCCACCGGGCCGCCTGCCGCTGGACCTGCCAGCGATCACCTGGCAGGCCAAGGCGCTGGGTGAGCACCGGCTGACCGGACCGAGCCCAGGCAAACCAGACGGTACCAACCGGCTTGTCGGGACTGCCACCGCCGGGGCCCGCCACGCCAGTAATGGCGACACCGAATCGCAGATCGTCCCCTGCCGCCGAGCCAGCCTTGTGTCCATCGTGGGCGAGCAGGCCCAAGACCATCTGCTGGGCCACCGACTCGCTGACGGCACCATGACGCCTCAAGTCATCGCCCCGCACACCCAACCAGGCCTGCTTGCGGTCGTTGGCATAGCTCACCACCCCACCGGCATACCAGCGGCTGGAGCCAGGCAGACAGGTCAGCCAACTGGCCAACAAGCCACCGGTGCAGGACTCTGCTGTTCTCAGCTCAACCTGAGAACCCGACCGAGCCAGTCGATCGGCCGCCCAGGCCAGGGCCGTTGCAATCAAGAGCGCTTCACGCATGTGATGGCTCATTGGACTCATCCCAGCCAACGGACCAGAACGGCCATGGTCAACAGCGTCATCACGGCGGCCAAGAGATCATCGGCCATGACACCCAGCCCACCTTTGACCCGAGCGTCTACCCAGTCAATCGGGGGCGGCTTGGCAATGTCGAAAAACCGAAACAGCACAAAAGCCAAGGCCTGCCACTGCCAAGCCGGCCATCCCATGTGAATGGCTGAGAAATAAGGATCCAAAGGGCTGGGCAGCATGAGCAGAACGAGCCAAAAGGCGATGATCTCGTCCCAGACAATGGCGCTGTGATCGGAGACTCCCAAGGCGCGGCCAGTCACCTGACAAATCCAAATGCCGCCCACCAGTCCCACCATGGTGATCAGCCAGAGCACCCAGACTGGCCAGACCGCACTCATCACCACAAAACTCAACCACGCCCATAGCGTGCCCACCGTTCCAGGGCCCCGTCGCGACAGGCCGCTGCCAAACCCAAAGGCCAGCACGTGGGCCGGGTGCTGCAGCCAAATGTGTCTTGGCTCAACCCTGATCTCAGCCACGCTGGATGCGATGGTCTGGGCCGTCGACGTGGACTCTTGCATCATGCGCTTTCCCCGAAATGATCAAAGCCGGCAACCGGGGCTCGGTCAGGCGGCAGAGGCTTTTGCTGATCGTCGAGCCAGACTACTGACCCCACCGGTGTAATGGGTTCAATTGAATTGGTCGTTTGAATCTGCTGACTGGCGTGATCGGTCCTCACCGGTTCCACCCAGCCAATCGGTGTGAGGGCCAGTCCGAGGGCTTGACCCAACTCAAGCACTTGATCGCGCGCAGCCGTCGGTGCTGCAAAACAAAGCTCGTATTCATCACCACTAGAGGCTGCCAGACGACAGGCCTGCTCCACAGAGAGCTCACCGCGCTGCACCTGCTCGGCCAGGCCGGGGCTCAGGCAACCCGCCAGCGACAGCAGCTCCATGCGAAGCGCCAGGCGCTGGCCGAGTCGCCTGGCGGAGGCCGCCGCCAAGTGGGCCAGCTCGGACGACAAACCATCTGAGACATCGATGGCGGCATGCGCCAGTCCCCGCAAGGCTTGGCCCAGAGCCAGGCGTGGCTCGGGCCAGTTCAGGCGTTGGTTGGCCACTCGGTGACGCACCGCCCAGGCGCCGTCACCGAGGTGGCCGGAGATCCAAATCTGATCACCGGGCTGCAGGCCATCACGCCGAATGGCTTGTCCAAGGGGCACGGTGCCAATGACCGCAATGCTGAAGCTCTCGGGCTGGTCATCGTCCAGGCCAACGGTGTCTCCACCCACCAGAGTGCAGCCAGTCTGAGCAGCCAAGTCTTGAAGTCCCTGGGCCAATTGCACCAACCAATTCCGGTCTTGGGCCGAGGCATTCGGTCCTACACGACTGCGCCGAATCGCCATCGACAGGGTGCAGGCCAAGGGCTCAGCACCCATGGCGGCGAGGTCCGAGCAGTTGACCGCCAAAAGTTTGTGGCCCAGAGACTTTGGGTCCACCTCGGGGAAGTAATGACGGCCCTCGACCAACAGGTCGCTGGCAAAGACCAGCTGTTGGCCCGGGGGCAGCGGCGCCAAGACAGCCGCGTCATCTCCAATGCCCAAGGCCTGGGCATGGGCCAAGGCGCGACCGCCACCTGAGCGACGCAGCGGCTCTGCGAAGAGCCGCTCGATCAGATCAAACTCAGGCCCGGAGTTCATCCGGCCGACACAACGGCGCAAGTCGATCCAGTACCCCATTGATGTACTTGTGGCCCTCGTTGCCACCGAGTGACTTGGCCAACTCGACGGCTTCGTTGATCACCACACGATAAGGCACCTCGAGGTGATGAATGAACTCATAACAACCCAGCAACAAGATGGCATGCTCAACGGGTGAGACCAGTTGAAGGTCTCTGTCCAAGGCGGGGGACATTTTTTCGCGCAACGCAGCCGACTGTCGAACGACACCGTGAAAACAATCTTCGAAATAGGCCTGGTCGGCCGCTGCATAGTCTTCAGACTCGCGGGCGAAGGCCTCGATGGCCCCAGGTTCCTCGGCGGACAACAGCCATTGATAGGTGGACTGGACCGCCAGCAGTCGTGACAGGCGCCGAGCGCCTCGGGCCTTGGCGTCGTTTCGACTGCCGGTAGACGGGTGGCCTGACAGAGGCTTATCGCTCATCTTCGGCACCGCCCAGTCGGTCATCGATGGCGAACAAGAGGTTGGCCATCTCAATGGCGGCCATTGCACAGTCTCGGCCTTTTTCCTCTGCACGGGCCAGGGCCTGCGCGTCATCCTCAGTGGTGAGGATGCCGTTGGCCACCGGCAGGTGAAACTCCAGGCTGACCCGTGAGACCCCTGCACATGACTCGTTGGAGACCACCTCGAAGTGATAGGTCTCACCCCGAATCACCGCGCCCAGTGCAATCAAGGCATCGAAACGACCGGTCTCAGCGAGTTGGGCCAACGAGAGGGGGATCTCGAGCGCACCCGGCACACTCACGACCGTGATGTCCTCTTGGGCCACCCCATTGGCGGTGAGCGCCGCCAGGCAGGCGGCCTCCTCAGTTTCGGTCACTTCTGCATTAAACCGTGCAGTGACCACGCCAATGCGCAGCCCCTCGCCATTGAAATCCGACTCCATTCGATTGATCGCCATGATCGATCTCTCCTTCGACAATGCGTTACAGGCAGGCCGCCCTGATGCGGTTACGGCTGCAGATAGCCTGTTACTTCCAGGCCGAAGCCCATCATGCTCGGCATCTTACGGGGCTGGGCCAAAAGTTTCATTTTGCCCACACCAAGATCCTTGAGAATGGCGGCCCCCATGCCGTAGTTGCGCAGGGCCATGCTGGAGGCCGCATTGGCCGAATCCTGAGCCGGCAGCGCCGCCGAGGTCTTGCGACCTGCCATCTGCTCAAACAAGACCTGGGGCGAAGTGCCGCAATTCAGAAAAACCAAAACACCGCAGCCACGCTCGGCAATCGTCTTCATGGCCTTCGCAACAGGCCAGCTGTGAACGGCCTGATCAAATCCCAGCAAGTCCAGGACCGTCAGGGGCTCATGGACCCGGACCAAGGTTTCCTCATGCGCATTGGGTGTTCCCAGCCGCAGCGCCAGATGAGCCTGTCCCACTGCTTTGTCCTGGTAGCCCAGACAGGTCCAGCCCGCATAAGGGCCTGAGAGCAGTTGTTCGGACACCCTGGTCACCAGGCTCTCGTGAGCGGTCCGGTGATGAATCAAGTCTGCAATGCTGCCGAGCTTGAGTCCATGCGTCTGGGCAAACTGCAGGAGGTCGGGCAGGCGGGCCATGCTGCCATCGTCATTGAGAATCTCGCAGATCACCCCCGCAGGCCGACGGCCGGCCAACGCTGGCAGGTCGCAGCCGGCCTCGGTGTGGCCTGCTCGAGCCAATACCCCACCAGGCTGCGCCATCAGAGGAAAAATGTGGCCGGGCTGAACCAGGTCCTCTGGTTTGGCAGCATCGGCCACTGCCGTCGCAATGGTTCGAGCACGGTCTGCGGCACTGATACCCGTGGTCACACCAGTAGCCGCCTCTATAGAGACCGTAAAGGCGGTGGTATGCGCCGCCCGGTTGTCGAGGACCATGAGCGGCAGCTTGAGTTGACGACACTTGTCTTGGGTGAGCGTCAGGCAGATGAGGCCACGGCCGTAACGCGCCATAAAGTTGATCGCCTCCGGTGTGACGGCATCAGCGGCCATCACCAGGTCGCCCTCGTTCTCGCGGTCCTCATCATCAACGAGAACCACCATGCGTCCGGCCCGGATCTCCTCGATGATCTCTTCTGTGCTGTGGAGTGATGGATGACGACTGGTGTTAGGCACGACGGTCTCCCAGGCCATGGAGTCTTTCAAGGATTCGGGCCACCTGCCGGGCCGTGGGATCGACCTCCACGTTGACCAGGTCACCAACTTTTTTCTGCGACAGGGTGGTGGACTGCCAGGTGTGCGGGATCAAGTTGATGCTCAAGACCGTCTCTCCCTTAGGCCCTACCCCATCGGCGAGGCTGTTGATGGTCAGGCTGACCCCATGAATCGCAATGGAGCCCTTTTCGGTCACAAAGGCTGAGAGCTCTGCGGGCAGGGCCACCTGCAGGCGAACAGACTCATCGACGCGGTCGAGTGCGACGATGGGCGCAGTGGTGTCGACATGACCCGAGACCATATGCCCACCAAGTCGATCACTGGCCCGAAGGGCCTTTTCCAGATTCACTGCCCCCGGCTCCGACAGACCGGTGGTTCGATCCAAGCTTTCGCGAGAGATGTCCACCGCAAACCCCTGCTCATCTGGCCGCAGGACGGTCATGCAGGCGCCATTAAGGGCGATGGAATCGCCCTCCTTGACATCGCTGTAATCCAGCCCGCCCCAGCCCACCAGGAGTCGAAGACCCTGCTGATCGCTCCACTGGGCCTGAACGCGATCGGCCTGGCTGCGATAAACGGTCGACTGCGGCAGGACCGACTCAATCTGGCCAACAGCCTGAACAATTCCGGTGAACATGGCGTGAGTGTAGCGAGTCCGAGTCGGTCTAGTCGTCAGCCCGAAGCAGACGAAAACGCAGGCTGTCCCCGATTGGGGCAGCATCGAGTCGACGCCAGCGAGGCGCCTGGCTGGGTTCGACCAATGGATCCTGCCGACCCAGCAAGGCGGTCAGCGGCTCGGCCATGGGCATACCAGCCCCCAGAAAAATCGGCGCCTGATAAATCAGCCACTCGTCCAACAGACCAGCCTGCAGAAACGCGCCCGTCATGCGAGACCCAGCCTCCAGGTGCAGCTCATTCATGCCACGCTCGGTGAGCAGGTCGACCAGAGCGGTCAGGGCCATGGGCCGACCCGGCTCGCCACAGGCGGAGGGCAGCCGGATCACCTCAACCCCCAAGCGCCTGAGGTGATCAGCCCGCTGTCGATGCTCGGGCCCGTCGGGGTCGACGGTGCAGACCACCAAGGCCGGTGCGGGGTCATGGAAAAACGGCATGTCGGCTTCGGCCTGCAGCCGTGCATCGATCACCACCCGCAATGGCTGTCGACTGGTCATCACCTCTCGTACTGTGAGCAGAGGGCGGTCCTTGAGAAACGTGCCAATCCCGGTGATCACCGCACAGGCCCGGGCCCGCCAGGCATGGCCATCGGCACGAGAGGCTGCATCGGTGAGCCACTGGCTCTGACCATTGGGTAGCGCAATGTAGCCATCGATGGAGATGGCGGATTTGGCACGTACCCAGGCCCGTCCTCTTTTCATGCGGGCCACAAAGCCCACATTCAGTGCCGCAGCCTCGTCGGCTAATAGACCACACCGAACCTCAATGCCCGCATCGCGAAGTTGCGCCAGACCCTGGCCACTGACCAGTGGGTTGGGGTCCTCCATGGCAGCGACCACCGAGGCCACCCCCGCCTGAATCAGCGCCTGGCTGCAAGGTCCGGTGCGCCCGCTATGGCTGCAGGGCTCTAGCGTGATGTAGGCCGTGGCCCCACGGGCTTGCTCGCCGGCCTCGGCCAAGGCATGGACTTCTGCATGTGGCTCACCGGCGCGAACATGCCAGCCCTGGCCGACGACCTGATGCTCCCGAACGATCACGCAGCCCACCCGCGGATTGGGGGTGGTGGTGAAGAGTCCGCGCTCGGCCAATGCCAGCGCCTGGCGCATGTGGGAGACGTCTTGCTCGTTGAACATGGGGCTTTGCTATCAGCCAGCTAGCGCGTTTTGCGGCCAGGGGCCCGACGACGCGGACCGACCTCGGCCAATAGCTCTTGAAACTCAGCGATGTCCTCGAAGCTGCGGTAAACCGAGGCAAAGCGAACATAAGCGACCTTGTCGAGCCGCTTGAGCTCCTTCATAACCAGCTCGCCAATGAGCTGAGTGCTCACCTCCCGCTCACCAGAGGCGGCCAGGCGTTCCTCGATCTGCCGAACGGCCGTGTCGAGCACGTCGGCCGCCACAGGCCTTTTTCGCAGAGCCAGGGCCATGCTGGCCCTCAGCTTGGTGGGATCGAAGTCGATGCGCGAGCCGTCTTTCTTGACCACACTGGGCAGTGTCAGCTCGATGCGTTCGATGGTCTTGAACCGCCGATCGCAGGCAGCGCAACGTCGACGGCGACGAATTTCGTTGCCGTCTTCCGAGATGCGCGTATCCGTGACCTGGGTATCAGGGGATCCGCAGGACGGACAGCGCATCTGACTAGACCACTGGCCTTATTTGTAGACCGGGAAGCGGGCCGTCAAGGCCTCAACCTGGCTGCGGACTCTGGCGATGACGCCAGCATCGTCGGGCGCATCGAGCACGTCGGCGATCAGGCCGCCCACCATGGTCATCTCGGCTGGCCCGAAGCCGCGGGTGGTGCAGGCTGGCGTACCCAGTCGAATGCCGCTGGTGACAAAGGGCTTTTCGGGGTCGTTGGGGATGGCGTTCTTGTTCACGGTGATGTGCGCCAAGCCCAGGGCTGCCTCCGCTGCCTTGCCCGTGATCTGTTTGGCCCGTAGGTCCACCAGCATGACGTGGCTCTCGGTGCGGCCAGAGACGATGCGAAGGCCGCGATCAACCAAAGCCTTGGCCAGGGCCTGGGCATTGTCAATGACCTGCTGGCCGTAGACCTTGAATTCGGGTTTGAGGGCCTCGCCAAAGGCCACGGCCTTGGCGGCAATGACATGCATAAGCGGGCCACCCTGGATGCCAGGGAAGATGGCGCTGTTGATGGCCTTCTCGTGCTCGGCCTTCATCAGAATAATGCCGCCACGCGGGCCACGCAGGCTTTTGTGGGTGGTCGAGGTCACGATGTCTGCATGGGGCACTGGGCTGGGATAGACACCCGCAGCGATCAGGCCGGAGTAGTGGGCCATGTCCACCATGAAAATGGCGCCAATCTCTTTGGCGACCTTGGCAAAGCGCGCCCAGTCGGTCTTCAGGGAATAGGCCGAAGCACCAGCAATCAAGAGCTTGGGCTTGTGCTCACGGGCGAGCGCCTCCATGCGGTCGTAGTCAATTTCTTCTTTATCGTTCAGGCCATAAGGCACCACCTTGAACCACTTGCCCGACATGTTGAGGGCCATGCCATGGGTCAGGTGTCCGCCTTCGGCCAGCGACAGGCCCATGATGGTGTCACCGGGCTTGAGAAAAGCCATGAAGACAGCGGTGTTGGCCTGTGCGCCAGAGTGGGCCTGCACGTTGGCCGCCTCACAGCCGTAGAGCTGCTTGAGTCGATCGATGGCCAACTGCTCCACCACATCGACATGCTCGCAGCCGCCGTAATAGCGCTTGCCGGGATAGCCCTCTGCATACTTGTTGGTGAGCTGTGAGCCTTGGGCGGCCATGACGGCCGGGCTGGCGTAGTTCTCAGAGGCGATCAGCTCGATGTGGGCCTCTTGGCGCTTGTTTTCAGCCGAGATGGCTGCGGCGACGTCAGGATCGATCTGAGACAGGGGAATGGAACGGTCAAACATAAGGCTTCCTTGAAGGTTGAAGACTGGCTACCGAGAGCGTAGCCCATAAAAACCAAATGGCCCCAAAAATGAGGTGGGCCGCCAAGAGGTGGACAGGCTGAGCCACCAGCGGGAATCCCAGGTGGTTGAGAGCTCCACCCAGCAGCATTTCAAAAATCACCAGGCCCACCAGACCCTTGAGGATGCGGCCTACCACCGTGGGCCCCAGGGCGCTCTTGTAAGCCCGCCAGAATAGCCAGCCCGCCAGCGCCAGGATCACCCACGAAAAAGACCGGTGGAAATAGAAAATCACCGGCATGAGCTCGACCCACTGGTCCCGCTCGGCCGCATTGGCTGCGCGGGAGATGAGGTCTACGCTCTCGCGAATCTGGATGCCCATGAAGATCTGGACCACCATGGCCAACAACGCCACCAGCGCCCATCGGCGGTAACTGGCCGGCAGGGCCTGGGTCAGATGTCGCAACTCATCGCGCCGGCTGCGGACCAGGGCATAGATCAGCAGCATCTGTACAAAAAAGGCGCCGATCATGTGCAGCGAGATCATGACGGGGCGTAGGTTGGTCGCCACCACCATGGAACCGATCCAGCCGTTAAAGCCCACCATGACAAAGGCGCCGAAGGCGGCCCAAAAGACGGGGGGATCCAGGCGACGATAACGCCGGGCCAGCCAGGCTGTCGAAATCACCAGCAGGCCGATGACCACGCCCACCAGACGGTTGAGGTACTCCGTCCAAGTCTTGACGGCATCAAAGGGCAGATCGGAGTAGCCGCGGTGGCTGTAGATCTCTCGCCAGTTAGGCGGGAGCTGCGCCTCGGATGTGGGCGGAATGAGCTGGCCAAAACACAGAGGCCAGTCTGGGCAGCCCATACCCGCTCCCGTGGCCCGGACCGTGCCGCCCACCAGAATCAGAAAATAGACAGCCAGCACGGTGACCAGACCGACCCAGAAGAAACGGTTTCGCTGAGAGTCGGTCAGGCCTGATGGTTGGCCCGCTTGCGTTGTGTTGACGGCCACGTTCATGCGATGACCACCCTCGCAAATCGACGCTTGCCCACCTGGACGACATAGTCCCCAGCCCCGAGCGTGAGTCCACGGTCGGAGACTTTTTGGCCATCGATGCGCACGCCACCTTGGTCAATGTTGCGTCCCGCCTCGGAGGTGGACGGTGCGAGACCGGCCTGCTTGAGGATGGCCAAGATGGTCAGCGGGCCCGAGCCGAGCTCAACGACAGGGAGGTCGGTGGGGATCTCACCCTGCTTAAAGCGAGACTCAAAGGTGGCCAGGGCCTGCTCAGCGGCCTGTCGTGAATGGAAACGGCTGACGATCTCTTGGGCCAGCTCCACCTTGATGTCCCTGGGGTTACGGCCAGTCGCCGCCTGCTCTTGCAAGGCGGTCAGTTCCGCCATCGGCCGGAAGGACAGCAAGGTAAAGTACTTCCACATCAGGCTGTCAGAAATGGACATCAGCTTGCCAAACATCTCATCCGGATGTTCCGCAATGCCAACATAGTTGCCCTTGCTCTTGCTCATTTTCTCGACGCCATCGAGGCCTTCGAGCAGCGGCATGGTCAACACACACTGTGGCGCCTGGCCCGCATCGCGCTGTAACTCAC
>JACCDS011886221.1_pt1 | contig 16447 bp, 17 predicted proteins | sample 7446441 | NCBI WGS metagenome assembly JACCDS01 (sample SAMN15323445, study PRJNA562643) | freshwater metagenome | isolation source: river surface water | place: USA:Blue River Watershed | collected 2017-08-17
GACAGACAGATCAGACAGCAGCATGGTTTAAGGCTCCGACCGCGTGATCACCACGCCGGTACGCAGCTTCTGGCTGCCTTCAGTGACAATTTCATCGCCGACTTTGAGGCCCGAAATAACCTCAACCAGCCCGGGTAAACGCTGACCGGGGATGATTTCAACCTGACGGACTTTATCTTCTGCTCCGACCACAAAGACATAATGTTTGCTTTGCAGCGGCATCACGGCTTTTTCGGCGATTTGTACGACTTCAGCTTTGGCCAGTTCAACATGTACGTTCAGTAACATGCCCGGGCGCAGTTTCAGATCGGCATTGTCGATCACGGCATGGACTTTAACCGAGCGGGTCACAGGGTCAATCCGGGGATCTATCGCTTTCACTTTGCCCTGAAAAGCAAAACCAGGATAGGCGATGTTGTCGGCGGAGATGACCATGTCAGTTTGCAGCGCTGCTAAATAACGTTCGGCGACATTAAATTCAACGCGGATTTTGCTGATGTCATCCAGCGTAGTCAGTTCAGTGCCAGTGGCAAGGTAGGCACCATTACTGACCTGGCGTAAACCCAGCACACCGTCAAACGGCGCGTGGATCACCAATTCATTGAGCCGGGCTTCAAGTGCGTCGAGCTGCGCACGGGTCGCATTAACTTTGGCCTGTTGTTCGTCCAGTAATGACTGCGCGCTGGCCTGAGTACGGGTTAGATTTTTCAGCCGGGCTAACTGACGGTTTTGCTCCGTCATCAGTGCCTTGAGCTCAGCAATGCGGGCACGCTCTTCGGTATCATTAAAGCGGGCTATCAAATCACCTTTTTTTACCGGCTGGCCTTCCCCGATATTCAGTTCAATCAGATAATCACTGCTGGCATTAACAATGCGGGCAGAGTCATAAGCCAGAGCAGTACCCAGCGCATCGACTTTTCGGGTCAATAAAGCGCCTTGAACTTTGCTCGTACTGACATAAATTTTACTCTCAGTCCGTCGGCTTTGGTCTTGCGGCGTTGTTGTTTGAAAGAATAAATACAACATAAAGCCAGCCAGCAATAAAAAAATGATCCAAATCAGGCGTGAATGGTTAATCAATGTCAGAACTCCGGTCCATATATTTCATCAAAAACTGATGTATTGTAGGGAATCCGTCCGGCATTAGATGTCGGCGTTATCGCAGTAAGTGGTGGATTGGTCGTATCAGCGTGAAAAAAATCAGGAGAAGAAATGGCGGACAAAGAGTGTGAACGCTGCAGAATGATTCGGTTTTACCTGGTATGGACCATTCTGATGAGCTTGTTAATGTATTGGTATATGCAATCGCTATGACCAGTCGCCAGTTTTACGCAGCTTCGGCAAAAGGTGGCGCAGCTTTATTTTTAACGGCCGCAGCAATGCTGCTAATGGGAATTTTATTGCTGGCCATTCGTGCTGATTTGATGGCGGCACAAGGCTGGGTGGTCTGGTTTCTGCTAACACTGGTCGCGGCTTATGTCGGTGTGATGAAGCTCAAAGCGCCGGTGTTGCTGGCAGAAACCACGCTTGAAGGTCTGCGTTATTTTCACCCACGTGGCAGTTGGCTGATCCCCTGGAGCGCTCTGGGGCAAGTACAGCAAGTCACCTTACAGGGGCGGGAAATGGCATGGATAGGCGTGCGCCTGCTGGACTACGATCAAATTTTAACGACCATACCATTGCGCTTGGCCGTGCGCTTATTGATAGAACAACGCGGTCTGTTGATCGCAGCCGCCGGCAGCGGTTGTTCGGACGGGCGCTGTGCCAGTGACTACCTGACGGACGTGAGTGCCTACCGTAGTAAAACGCGGTTATATAAAGGCGTACAGGCGATGTTTGCTCAGCGTATGGAGCATCTGCGTCAGTTTGTGCAGGCAGACTTGTTAATTCCTGCTGATCTTGCCAATTGCAGCGTCAGTGAGTTTTGTCTTTTTATCAATCGGCAGCGGTTGAATTTTACTCAGGAAAACAACGGCTAGACACACCCCAACCGCTGGTTCATAATGCAAAAAACTACCTTGCAGATTTGGTGAATGCACAGATGAGTACATATGAAAGACCTTTTCTGGTCAGTGGCCGCAATACCATCATCCATAAACAGAAAAAACTTGATTTAGTGATTATCAATGGTGACTCCGACCCAGTCGTCATCGTCTCCCGTACCGGCGTGAAAAAATTTGAAGAAGAAGTTCCGGCGAATCGGGTGGAAGCAAAAGAACGTTATATGGAATTGGTCGATATTGGCAGCTCAGATGTGTTTGGTGAAAGCAAAACTTTATTGTTTGTGCAGGCGCTGAATAACAAAGAATATAAAATCGACTACACCAAAATTGGTACTGATTTATTTATCCGTGTTCACCAGGAAAACTATATCTAAACGCATGTCTCAGGGCCTGAATGCACAATCACTTGCTTTCAGGCTCGTTTTTTGTTTCAGTAACGTCACAGTCAGTCTATTTCATGTGATGTTGTCGTGAATAAAGTCGCAATGCAATTTAGCAAAGATGAAGACTTCGTCGAAGTGCGGGTGGCTGTCGGATTGGATGATCTGACCGCTCAGGCTATCCGCGACGCATTGCATGAAGCAGGTTATGCACGCTGTTTTATCCTCACTGAGCAAATCAATCAGTTATTGGCTGATTATCTTGCACTGCAAAACGATATCAAACTAAACAAACTCAAAGAAGGTGTTGTGGTGCGGCGGAAAATCGCTGAACGCCGGAGCGCTGTGCTAACAATTCAAATCGCTGCCGATTCTATGTCAGCCGTTGCTGAAATTGTTGCAGCCTGGGGCGGCGCACCAATCTCGGCTAATGATCTGGTGAAAGCGGCGCAGGAAGCAGGCGTTAGTTTTGGTTTTCAAAAGGACGCGATTGTGCAGCTGGTTGGCACCGCCAGCCGTGCTGAGCCTGGCAGTAAACTACAACCGATTATTGCGGTTGGCCGGGTGATGCAGCCGGGGCAAAACGCCAGTTTTGAGGCCTTAGTCGAAGGCCTGACCGTCCGTCCTAATAGACCGCTTCAGGTGAGCGAGTCAAAAGTCGACTTAAGGGATTTTGGTGTGATCCCATCCGTGCGTAGCGGTGATGAAGTGATCAGGCGCCGGCCACCCACCAAAGGCATAGATGGTGTTTCTGTTCGCGGTGATATTACCTTGGCGCCTCCCGGACAACAGGTCGAGTGGAAGCCTGGTGAAGGCACAGAAATCTGCCCAACAGACGTTGATGTGCTGGTCGCCAGTCGAGATGGAATGCCAAGGGTACTGGATGCCGGAGCAGCCGTAGATGAAGTCTATGCAGTTAAAAAAGTAGATTTGTCGACTGGTCACGTGCAATTCAAAGGTGCAGTCATTATTAACGGTGATGTGACTGAAAATATGAAAGTGATTGCCGGTGGCAATATTTTTATCAAAGGCATGGCAGAAGGTTCATTAATTGAATCTGGCGGCGATATTCATATCGGCGGTGCCATTATCGGTCATCAGTTTTCGGCACAGGACAATAGTCTGGAAAATTTCAGTACCGTGGTGCGGGCTGCAGGCAGTATCCAATGCACGCTGGCCCAATATGCGCGTATTGAATGCCAAGGTGATTTTCAGGCGACGAAACAAATTAATCATTGTGATGTGAATGCACGCAGTGTGATCGCCGGCACGGAAGATAAGCTCAATGGTAAAATTGTCGGTGGCCGGTTTTATCTCGATTTTGGTATGAAGGCGGGTATTCTGGGCGCGCTTTCCGAAAGCGCTTTACAGATTAATCTGAATCGTCGTGTTGATCCTGTATTGGAAAAGCAGCAAGCGCTGAAGCAGAACATCGCAATGGTCAAACAGGAGATGGAGCAAATCCGTCAAAGCCTGGAACAAATGAAGCAACAGGAAAGGTCGGAAGCCGCCCTGGAGCAGATGAAATATCTGGTGGATGATTTTGAAGCGCAAAAAGCCATCGCTTTGGCGCTGATTGAAGATGTGAAACTGCTGGAAGTTGATCGCCTCAGCAAGATGACTGAAGTGCTGGTGCTGGTGAAACAACAGATGTTCGCCGGGATCGAGTTTAAACTGGGTAGCGAGATATTACCGGTGAAGCGGGAATACGGTCCTAGCAAGATCCATCAAGTGGAAGCCAGGTTGAGCATTGAACCTTGGGTTAGCTGATAAAACCGACCAACGGCTGTTAGGCTGCGACTTCCACAGCTCTGGCAGCCACGCGACTGCACACCAGTATGGTATGCTGTGATGATATTGTTACCGTACTGAATTGTGATCTGAAGTGAATATAAAGCGGTTGTGCTTAACGGGCTTAATTGTTCTGCCTCTCTGGACACAGGCCAGTGAATGTAAGATGGCATTTCGCCACGGCATCCTCATCTCTCCCGATCAAATCCGCATTCAGACGGCTGACCGTACCCAATATCAAATCAATAATGACCAACAGCTCTTTATTCAGGGAGAACTGCAGCAGTTGTCCCCTGAAGATATCCGAGTGTTGCAAAAATACAGTCATGGCATGCGCAAATTTGTGCCGCAGGTGGTTGGGATCGCGGTAGACAGCATGGAACTTGGTTTGCAGGCGATCGAGAGTATGTTAGTTGGTGTTGGTAACAAAGCCCAGCAGGAAGAGTGGCAGGCGCTGGTGCGGGAAACCACTTATCAGATCATGTCGCGGTTTGTCCGCAGTGGCGAGCACTTTTATCTGGCGCCGCAAAGCCTGAACGAAATGGATGCTTTTTTACACGGTGAACTGAAGGAGAACCTGAATACTCTGGCTAAAAACACTGTAGGCGCCGTTTGGCAGGCGCTGCGCGATGCATTGCAGCAAACAGATGACAACTTTGAACTGAATGATAGTCGCGACTGGCAGCCGGTCGAGCAGTTGGTTGATAAAATCAACTTAGGTCTGGATGCTAAAGCGGACGAGCTGGAAGCTAAATCAGCTCTGTTCTGTAATCGTCTGGTCGAATTGGATCAAATCGAAACCGAACTGCAACAGCGGGTGCCGGGCCTGGCTGCATATGATGTGGTGATCGCGAAGTAGCTGAAAAGCTGCGGGTGGTTCAAACCACCCCATAATCACCACCCAGTGACGCCGGCATCGCGTTATCCACTTCATCACTAATTGCATCCAGCGTTTTTTCTGCTTCGGCCAATTCACTGACTTCAGCGATATGAAATAGCGCTTCTCCCTCGTTAACCAGTGGCAAGTTGTTGCGGCCGATAATGATGCCACTAAAAGGTGCAAGCACAGCTACTTCAAAATCAGAATATGGCGAATAGATGTGTGCCAGCGTATCGCCGGCGGTAATGATTTGGCCCAACCCCTGATAATATCGGGCAATACCGTCATGTTCTGCGCGGATCCAGCTACTTTTCTTCGAAAATAACGACCCGGTTTTCTGCTGACGTTTCAGCGTTCTCAGCATACCAAGACTATGCATCACATTAACGATACCGCGTACACCGATGTTGATAGCCTGTTCGTCAAATCGCAACGCTTCGCCGGCTTCATATAAAATAATCGGAATGCCCATACCATTGGCAGTGCCGCGCATCGTGCCATCCCGACTGGCTGCTTTAATGATGATAGGCGCATTAAAACTCTCAGCCATCCGCAGCGATACTTTGTCTTTTGACGTCGCCCGTACTTGCGGATAATTGCTGCGGTGAATGGCGCCAGTGTGTAAATCAATGACGTGAGTCGATTTTTTTAAAATCCGATCGGTAAATTGCCAGGCCATCCGGCTACCGAGTGAACCTTTTTCGCTGCCCGGAAAGCTGCGGTTTAGATCTCGCCGATCGGGCAGGTAACGACTTTGTTGGACAAATCCATAGGTGTTCACGATCGGCACCACAATCAAAGTGCCTTTAAGATTATTGAGCCGTGGCAGGCGCAGCAAACGGCGGCAAATTTCCACGCCATTAATTTCGTCACCATGCAATGCCGCGGTAATCAATAAAACGGGGCCAGGTCTTTTGCCATGAATGACGTGCGCACCGATGTTGAGTTCGGTATGGGTATAGAGTTTGCCAAACGGGATATCAACGACCATCCGCTGCCCTGGCGCAATCTGGCTATTGCCGAGGACAAAATCAGCCTGCACCGGCGGTGCTGGTGAGGGCTGTGCCTGTGCTACCAGGTTCGCTGACGTTTCAGTAGTATGGGTCGCTTCCAGCTCTGGTGCGATATCCGGCAGATCAGCAGGTACACTCATCAACGATCCTGATGTTTTTGGTATTGGCTTTCCAGATAATCCAGAATCGCACCGGCCACGTCAACAGTTGTGGCTGCTTCGATACCTTCAAGGCCAGGTGAACTATTCACTTCCATCACCACAGGGCCTTCTTTGGATTGCAGTATGTCGACGCCAGCCACAGCAAGCCCCATACATTTTGCCGCTTGTAGCGCGGTTTTGCGTTCAGCACTGCTGAGCTTTACCTCAGTCGCAGTGCCGCCGCGATGCAAATTAGAGCGAAATTCGCCAGCTTTGGCCTGGCGTTTCATTGCCGCGATAACTTTATTGCCGACAACAAAGCAGCGGATATCTGCGCCTTTGGCTTCGCTGATGTATTGCTGCACCAGGATATTGGCGTTGAGGCCCATAAACGCCTCAATCACGCTTTCTGCCGCAGTGCGGGTCTCGGCCAGCACTACGCCAATGCCTTGGGTGCCTTCGAGCAATTTAATCACCAGCGGGGCGCCACCGACCATTTCTATCAGGTCTGGAATGTCACCGGGTTTATCGGCAAAACCGGTGACCGGTAACCCAATCCCTTCACGCGCCATCAGTTGCATCGAATTAAGTTTGTCGCGGGCCCGGCTGATGGCATCAGCGGTATTCAGACAATAAACGCCCATCATTTCGAATTGGCGCAGCACGGCATTACCGTAAAACGTAATGGATGCACCAATGCGTGGGATCACCGCATCTATGCCTTCCAATGCGGCGCCACGATAGTGGATGGATAATGCATTGTGGTTGATGTTCATATAACACAAAGTTGGGTCTATGACTTCGACCTGATGACCACGCGCCACTGCAGTGTCGACCAGACGGCGGGTGGAATACAATTCGGCATTACGGGATAACACAGCAATTTTCATGCGGACTCCGGCACTCGCAAAGACTGATCAGGAATTGCCTGATTCTAGACGGATTTTTTAAAAGCGGGAAAGTTGCCTGCCTTTTTGCAGATCTATGGCAGCAACAATAAAGAACCAAGGCCCAGGAACACAAAAAAACCAATGACGTCGGTCACTGTTGTCAGGATCACTGAACCGGATAACGCCGGGTCAATCCGGGCTTTTTCCAGCCAAACAGGGATCACGACCCCAGAGAAGGCGGCTACAAAAATATTGATCACAATGGCCAGCGCAATGACGATACCTATGATCCAGTCGCCAAACCATAAATAGGTGACGCCACAAATCACGACCGCCCAAAGGACACCGTTGATGAGACCCACGCCGAGCTCTTTACGCATCAAAGTCCAATAGGTTTGCGGCGTAATTTGGCCTAAGGCCAAACCACGAATAATCAGGGTTAAAGTCTGACTACCGGCAATACCGCCCATACTGGCGACTATCGGCATTAACACCGCCAAGGCGACCTGCTGCTGCAACGTTGCTTCAAATAAGCCAATGGTCCAGGCTGCGAGGAAAGCAGTGAGTAAATTGATACCCAGCCACACCGCACGGCTTTTGGCACTGGCAATCACTGGTGCGAATAAATCTTCATTTTCATCAAGGCCTGCGGTATGCATAAACTGGCCTTCGAGGCTGCGTCTGACGTTTTCCAGCGCTTCGCCAATCGAGATCCGGCCGAGTAACTTACTCTCATCATCGACCACCGCTAATGCGCTGTAACCGGAGCGCGCGACAATATCAGAACCAGTGTCGAGATCCATTTCACCTTCAACGACGGGTGCTTCTTCATCAATATATTCAACGACCGGTAAATGCGACGGCGCCCCCAATAACCGGGTGCCATGCAACTGACCGACATAACGGCCGGTGCGGTCGACCACCATCAGGGAGTCCTGATACTCGGCATCTTCATTGAGTTTCTTGAACATGCGCACTGCATCGCGCACCTTGGCGTTATTGCGGATAGTGAGTACGTCATGGTCGGCGTAGCGGCCACATTGTTCATCGGTATAGGCGAGGGCTGTTGCCAGCCATAGTTTTTCGCTGGCGTCGAGCTTAGAGCAAGCGGCTTGATACACTGCGTCCGGTAATTCGTCCAGCAGCTCAATCAGATCATCAACGTCCATCCGCGCAACTAATTCAGTCAGCGCAGTATCGGGGAGTTGTTTAAAGATATTTTCGCGGGCGTCTTCCCGCATGTAGCCCAAGGCATGGACCTGTTCGTCCGGGTGCAGCGCCAGCCAGGTGCTGAGACGTTGCTCCAGTGGCATCGCTTCGAGTGCCACTGCAATTTCTTCCGGTTCCAGCTGACTGAGTTTTTCCCCAAGCAGCTCAGATTCCTGCTCGTCAAAACTGTCGCGGACTATCTCTTCGATATCCAGCAGCTGGTTTTCAGCCATAATCCGGGCCCTGTCGGCAGGACGGTGTTGTCCCTGGGTAGTAATTTGCTGCGGATGATACCGCAGCTGAGTAACATTTTTATAGTCAATTCAACAGCATTTTTCGAGGTGGTCGCGACTGTCTGTATATTTTACCACCAACGTTTGATCTTAAAACCAAGTAACATTGCTAACGCTATCACGGCCATACCCGCCAAAGTCCAGTAATATCCGAGTGGCATATGCAATTCCGGCATATGATCGAAGTTCATCCCATAGACGCCGACAATAAAAGTGAGCGGAATAAACACCGCAGAAATCATCGTCAGCACTTTCATCCGTTCGTTAATTTGATGAGAAGAAGTCGACATATAGCTGCTGACCAGATCGCCAAGTTGGTCGTAATACATCTGAGTCATGGAATGTAATCGCTCGAACTTTTCATAAAAATCTCTGAGTTCGACCGGTTCAAACTGAGACATCACGCCAGCGCCGCCGTCATCCGGTGTCAGCAAGTCGGCAAACATGTCTTTCTGGTAAGCGAGGTTGCGGTCAAGTTTGCGGAATACGGACCTGAATCGCATGATCCGGCTCATCTTATGGTCATCGCCATGAGAGAGCATCGCGTCTTCAAATTCGCCCAGTTCATCTTCAAAATTGATCAATTTTTCTAGGTAGCTGGCTGACACGGTGTGAATGTAGCTTTTGACCCATTCTTTGATCGGTGTCACAGGGCGGTTCACATCAAATGCCTGGACTTTGTAATGACCGGCTTCCTCTGGCAGCTGACATTTATAAAGCAGTACCTGATTGGAAAACAGCAATGACAGCTGGGCATGGCCTGGATATTCGTGGAAGCTTTCGCCGGCAAAAGCCCGCAAAATCAATAATGTAAATCCATCGTATGCTTCAAGTTTCGGCGGATGACGTTCCCGCAAGTAATCCTCGGCAATCACCGGATGAATTTGAAACCGATTCAACACTTGTTGTTGCTCGGCATAACTGGCGCTCGACATGTCAATCCAGGCTTTTTGATCGCCATGCAGCGGCAGTTGTAACAAATTCAGATCACCGGATTGCCAGTCGTTGGTTTCCGGATTGTATAAATGCAAGATCAGCATGCATCATCCTTTTTACTTGTTCTGCCCCCAGCATAAGCAGTTCGCAGCCGTTGGACCAGTACAACTTTGTTTGGTCTGCAGTAAAAACAAACCCCGGCACAAGGCCGGGGTCTGAGCAGCAGCGGATAAAACCGTTGAATTTAAACGCTTTGTTTACCTTTGATATAAGCGTCAACCAGTGATTCCAGCACATCCAGCGGGACAGCGCCGTTTTTCAGCACCACATCGTGGAATTCGCGGATATCAAATTTGTCACCCAAGGCAGTTTTAGCTTTGTCACGCAGCTGAACAATTTTGATCATACCAATCTTGTACGCAGTGGCCTGGGATGGCATCACGATATACCGTTCGATGGAGTTTTCAGCTTCGGTACGTGCGTTGGGCGTATTGTCCGCCAGGTACTGGATAGCCTGTTCGCGTGTCCATTTTTTCGCATGAATCCCGGTATCAACCACCAGTCGGCAGGCGCGCCACAGTTCCATCGCCAACCGGCCGAAGTCTGAGTACGGGTCCTGATACAGGCCAATATCTTTTGGCAACAATTCGGTGTACAGACCCCAACCTTCAATATATGCGGTGTAACGGCCAAACTTACGGAATTTCGGCATGTCACCTAATTCTTGTGCAATGGCAATCTGCATATGGTGGCCCGGAATGCCTTCATGGTAAGCCAGTGCTTCCATTTGATATTTCGGCATATCTTTCATGTTATGCAGATTGGCGTAGTAAGTGCCCGGTCTTTTGCCATCCATTGATGGCTGCTGGTAAAACGCTTTACCGGCAGATTCTTCGCGAAATGGTTCGACTGCTTTGACGATCAGGTCTGCTTTGGGCTTGACCAGAAACAGGCTGTCCAGCTGTGACTTCATATGATCAATCAGACGTGTCGCTTCGGCTAAATAGGCGGCTTTGCCTTCAGCTGTATCCGAATAATAGAACTGGGCATCATCGCGCATAAAGGCAAAAAACGCCTGCAGATCGCCTTTAAAGCCGACTTTTTGCATGATGGCTTTCATTTCATCATGAATGCGCGCCACTTCGGTGACACCGAGCTGATGAATTTCCTCAGCAGTCATTTTTGTCGTGGTGGTGCGTTCCAGCGCCATATTGTAAAAAGCTTCGCCGTCTTTAAAACGCCAAACGCCGTCATCGGTCCCGGCTTGTTTTTCCTGGGCAGTTAAATAGGCGATCAGGCTTTCATAGGCCGGTTTGACACTGCTGGTCAGCGCGACTTCGGCTTCTTTAACCAGTAATTGTTTAGCAGCATCATCCAATGTCAGCTTATTGACTTTATTGCGGAAATCTTCAAGTAAAGTACTGTCTGCGCCAGCGCTGAATGGCGCACCTTTGATGATGTTCTGACTGGCAGCAATAGCCAGTGGAAACACAAATTTTGGTGGAATAATCCCCAGCTCGGCACGTTTGCTCAGTTGCTGTTCTAACTGTTTAAACAGCTGCGGAATGCCGTTTAAACGTGCGATATAGGCTTTGGCATCGGCTTCATTGTCAATCAGATGTTGGTTAATCAACAGTGAGGGTACACCGGAATGCATGCCGAACATTTGGTTAACCGGATAGTTGTAATAACGCCATTTATCGTTGGCAATATCCTGTTCCAGTTGCTGTTTAAACAGCTGATAGCTCAACGTGGTCTGGGTATCCAGTTTCGCGACGTCAAACTGTGCAAGGTCAGCTAAGGCTTTTTTCGTCAGTGCCAGCTCTTTATCACTTTGCTCGTCGGTTAATTGGTCCCATTTGTCGTAATCCTGCTTGATACCAAGCTGGGTCAACGCCATCGGGCTCAAAGCAGCAGCATCCATGAAATACTGGTCAAAAAACGCATTGGCTCTGGCCGATTCGGTTTGAACTGTTACTGGTGCTGTTTGCGTGGACGCTGCAGGTGCTGTCGGATTAGCGGTTTGCTCAGGTGCTTTATTACAGCCCGCCAGCAAGGCTGCTGAGACTGCAATAGTCAGCAGTTGAAGTTTTAGTGTCATGATGTCCCCGGGTTATTGTTGATGTTTTACTGGGTAACACCAGCCGATCGCTGGTGCTATAAAAACAGCTGCAGTAGCTCGTTCAGGAAACGCACGCCATGCGGCGTGATTTGCCAATGCAGTGGTGTGTCGCTAACTAATCCTAACTGCACGGCGCGGGCAAGCGCTGGGGCCACCGTTTCGACAGACAACCCGGTATATGCGGTAAAGTCAGCTTTGGGGCAGGGCTCCAGTAAGCGGAAGCGGTTCATAAAAAATTCGAAAGGCAGTTCGTCGGGCTCAACCACAGTGGTGCTATCGAGATAACCGCGGCTTAAATCCATATAGCCTTTAGGGTGTTTGATTTTGACGGTACGGGAAATAGTGGCAGTTGCATCCACTTCGTTATCTGGACGAGTGATCTTGCCATGAGCGCCACAGCCGATGCCGAGGTAATCGCCAAAACGCCAATAATTCAGATTATGCGCGCATTGATAGCCGGCCTTACTGTAGGCCGAGGTTTCATATTGCTGATAGCCGGCAGCGGTCAATAGCGCATGCCCATGCTCCTGAATATCCCAAAGCGCTTCATCTTCCGGCAGGACTGGTGGCCGTGAAGCAAAGGCTGTATTGGGCTCGATTGTCAGCTGATACCAGGAAAGATGTGGTGGGTTTAAATCGATCGCTTGCTGCAGATCGGCCAGGGCGTCGGCTAGGTTCTGTCCTGGCAGACCATGCATTAAGTCCAGATTAAAGCTGTTCAGGCCCTGCTGGCGTAGTTGTGTCGCGAGTTCAGCGGCGCGTCTGGCCTGCGCCGGATTGTGGATGCGGCCAAGCGCCTGTAACTGCGCGGCCTGAAAACTTTGTACACCAATCGAAAAACGGGTCACACCAGCAGCCACATAACCGGCAAAGCGGCTGGCTTCTACCGTGCCAGGGTTGGCTTCCATCGTCACTTCAAGATTGGGCTCACAAGCAATTCTGGCCCGCACACCGCTCAGGATGGCGGCAATGCCCTCGGCGCTGAACGTGCTCGGCGTGCCACCACCGATAAAAATGCTATGCAGCGCACGATCAGGAACTATGGCCAGATCTTGATCTAAATCGGCCAGCAGATGGGCGATATACTCGGCTTCCGGAATGCCTTGTTTCACGGCGTGGGAATTAAAATCACAATATGGACATTTCTGCACACACCAGGGGATATGGATGTACAGCGACAGCGGGGGGAGTTGTAACACCGTTAACCCCGCAGTTGCGTCAGTAATAAACGCAGCGCCTGACCACGATGGCTGAGCGCGGCTTTGTCGGCTTTAGCCAGCTGTGCTGAGGTCTTGCCAAGCTCTGGTAACCAGAAAATTGGGTCATAACCAAAACCACCTTCGCCGAGTTGTTGCTGGCTGATTTGGCCGGACCAACGGCCATGGGCGATCAATGGCACTGGATCGTCCGCATGCTGAACTAAAGCCAGCACACAGTGAAACTCTGCACTGCGGTCGGTATGTTGCTGCATATTTTGCAGCAACAGGCGGATATTGGCAGCGTCTTTGCTGTCTTGCGCATTATCCATGCCGTGCATCGAAGCGTAGCGAGCAGAGTAAATGCCTGGCGCGCCGCCGAGGGCGCGCACAGCCAGACCTGAGTCGTCAGCGATCGCCGGTAAGCCAGTGAGTCGTGATGCATGACGGGCTTTCAGAATGGCATTCTCAATAAAACTCAGACCGGTCTCATCAGCATCGGGGACGCCAAACTGGGTTTGTGGCAGCACCTCGACGCCATAATCGGCCAGTAAACTTTGCAATTCAGCTACTTTGCCGGCGTTACTGCTCGCCAGTACCAGTTGTTTAAACATAACCGTTTCCTGTTATTCCGGGTAAACATCCTGGGTGAACTTCAGTACCTGCAGTTCGTTACCCTGACGTATCGAGAGTTCAATGGTGATTTTTTGCTCAGAACGCGCTTCCACACCTGCCAGATAGTACAGGGCAGCACCTTCTTTGACCGGTTTGAAGCTCAATTGCTGACGTTGTCCTGCCAGGTTGGTCGCGGTCCCGCTCAGTTCAACTGCCTGCGCTTGTTGGTCTGCGGTATTGAGCACAGAAATATTCAACAGCTGGTAATTGCGGCTGCGGCTTAACTGGTAGTTTTTGGCGACATCCGCGTCCAGCATCGTGGTCGGCATCAGCATGTAATGCACATCCCATTTACCAAGTTGTTGTTTTTGTTCAGCGAAGCTTGGAAAGCTACCAAGCAAAAACAGCGCAAAAAGCGGGTAGAGCAGAGCAGTTACAAGTTTCATCACAAGCTCCTTGAGCAGTCTAAGCGGGTGGCAATCCCAGCGCCGATAACGCCGCCGGGATGGTTTTGGGTTGGCGGATCAGCAATTGTTTGTGCCGGTTCAATTCGCCACGTTGTAATTCAATCTGGCTTTTTGCCACGTCAAACCACTGCGCCAGTAACTTAATCACGTGAGCATTGGCTTTGCCGTCGACAGGCGGTGCAGTGATCGCCACTTTGACCGCATCACAATGTAACCCCACCACCTGATCGCGGCTGGCTTTTGGCTGCACGTAAATCTGCAGGATTAAATCGCCATCGGCCCAGCGCCAGGCGCTGGTAGCAGATGACATGTCAGAACATACCGACAAAAAAGCTCTGTAACAGGATCTGCAGAAATTGCAGGGCGACCAACACAATCAGCACCGACAAATCGAGGCCACCCATCGGCGGGATCACTTTACGAACCGGGGCTAACAAAGGTTCAGTTAATTGCACCAGTACCAACTCCATCGGATTGCGGCCTTGCGAGAACCAGCTCAAGATCGCACGGATAATCAGTACCCAGAACAGCAGACTGCACGCTTCTTTTATCGTCGTCAGTACGGCGCCGGACATTAACGCGATGATATCAAGCTGACCGACCAACAGCAGCTGAATGAGCAGCATTTTGCCGGCACTGACCAACAATGCGAGGACCACTGCCGCAGTATCAAGTTTGCCAATACTTGGGATCATCCGGCGTAGTGGGATCAGCAACGGATTAGTCGCTTTCACAACAAACTGGCTGAGTGGATTATAAAAATCAGCGCGGCTGGCCTGCAACCAGATCCGTAGCAGCACCACCATCAGGAACAGATTAAAAACAGTATCGAGCAGAAAATAAAATGCGTTGTTCATGCGTTTTCCTTGTCAGAGCAGGTTAAATCGGCATTTCAATGAATAGTTTACAGCGTTTTAGCCATCTCTTCAGCCCGGCGGATCGCGGCCTGCATGGCATCAGCAACCAGCAATTCGAGGCCGGCATTACGCATGGTTTCAATCGCTTCATGCGTCGTACCGCCTTTACTGGTGACCTGTGCACGTAAATCGGCAAAGCTCAGAGACGATTGGGTCGCCATCGTCGCAGCACCTAATGCGGTCTGTACCACCATCTGATGGGCCTCGTCCGGGCTAAAACCGAGCAGTTCTGCCTTTTGCGCCATCGCTTGCATAAAGTAGAAAAAGTAGGCGGGTGCGCTGCCGGTCACCGCAATAATGTCGTTGATTTGGCTTTCCTGATCGAGCCACACCGTTTTACCAGTGGCACTGAACATGCTATCAACAAAAGATTTTTCATAGTTCGAGCAGCGACTGGCAAAAATTCCGGTGACACCCAGTCCGACTAAAGATGGCGTATTGGGCATGGTCCGCATCAGCCGGACCGGCCCCAGCCATTCTTCATAGCGGCTGACCGGTAAACCCGCTGCGACCGTGACAAAAAGTTTTTCGCTGATATCGGGCACACCGGCGATCAACTGACGGCAAACTTCGCCCATCAGCTGCGGCTTGACTGACAACACAATGACATCGGCTTTTTCCACGGCCAGCAGATTGTCCTGAGTCACTACAATGCCAAAATCCGCGGCAAGGGCGTCGAGTTTTGGTCTACTTGGATTGGCGGCGATGATATTTGCAGCCGGGTAGCCGGTATTCACCATGCCCCCGATGATGCAGCGCGCCATATTGCCGGCGCCGATAAAGGCTACTGTGTTGTCATTCATGCTTTTGATTCGTTGTCTGAGTTTTATCGCGTTAACTGCGCGCGCCGAAAATGGCGGAGCCCAATCTTATCATAGTTGCCCCAAAAAGAACGGCTTGTTGCCAGTCATCTGACATGCCCATAGACAACTGATCTGCCTGTGGAAATTCTGCCTGAAGCGTGGCAGATAGCTGTTGCATTGCAGCAAAAGCCTGCTGATTGTCGCCATTCACCGCCGGAGCTGGGATCGCCATCAGGCCGGCCAGTTGGATATTCGGCAGACTGCTGATCTGACGTGCCAGTGGCAACAGGTCTTCGGCCAAAATGCCGGACTTGCTGTCCTCGCGGCTGATATTCACCTGCAGCAACACCTGCAGCGCTGCTTTACCGACCGGGCGCTGGGCCGACAAACGTTCAGCAATTTTCAAGCGGTCAATGCTATGCACCACATCGGCGTAAACCGCGATATCACGGGTTTTATTGGACTGAATAGGGCCAATAAAATGCCAACGGATCTGTGTTAAATCGGTCAGTTCCTGTGCTTTAGTCGCAAGTTCCTGCACATAGTTTTCGCCGAACTGACGTTGTCCAGCCAGATAAGCTTCGCGTATGTCATTGACAGGCTTGGTTTTACTGACGGCGATTAACTGAGCAGTCGCGCGATCATTTGGCTGAATTTCTGCAAGCGCCCTGTAGGCTGTCTGTAAGCGTTCTGCTATGGTGTTATGCATCAAAACCTGATTTGCCTCTTCACTGACACAGGAGTATGTCGTCATGGATATTACCGAATTACTGGCGTTCAGCGTACAACACA
>JACCDS011128065.1_pt1 | contig 16436 bp, 14 predicted proteins | sample 7446441 | NCBI WGS metagenome assembly JACCDS01 (sample SAMN15323445, study PRJNA562643) | freshwater metagenome | isolation source: river surface water | place: USA:Blue River Watershed | collected 2017-08-17
AATCCCAAACGGGGATGGTCATTCAGCCACTTGTGCAGAATCTTGTCCCGGTCATCGGGCAGAGGAACGAAGCCTTTCGAAAGCAATCCGTTTTCGCGGAGGTAGCGCAGGCCGCTCTTTCCGCCGGGCACCATGTTTAGCCGGCGTTCGTCATTCCAATGGCCTTCCACCAGGAACTCTTCCGCCTCGTAGAGCTGCTCCAGATCGTCGGTGATAGCCATCACCTTGTGGTGCACGTACGTGAGACGCCCACCCTCTTGCTCTTCTCGAAATCGGCGATGGAAAAGCAATGGACTTCCAGTCTCAATCGCGCGACGGTGCTCGGACCAGCGCTTTTGCCAGCTACGGGTGGACACACCAACATAAAAGGACCCGTCATCGGGGTACGACGCACCAGCGCCGAAGATGTGCTGGTAGAGGACATATGCGCGTTCGGGGTAGTGCTTGGGCAATAGCAGGAAGTGCGCGGGCACCGAAAATACAAGGCTCGGGCTCCTGATGGTGCTTTCGTCAATCTGCGTAGCTCCGTGCATGGCCGCAGCCAAGTACGCGGGGTCAGTAACGACTTCCACCGAAATCGTAGGCTGGATAGCTAACTCGCCTTCGCCCAGGGCGCCGAGTCCGTACTCTGGCCTGCGGTCCACCGTTCTGTGCCCATCCATGAGCTTCCGGAACGGAGAGATGAACCCCGGACGGTCGCCCATGAAAATCATTCGCACTACGGGTATCACTTGGCGTTGCTTGAGCCCAAACACGCCGTGGGGATTCGCAGCCACCCGCGCCCATTCCCACCCGTAGTCGGAAGACCGCACAAAGTCTTCAAGCAACTGCTCGACCTCGCGCCGCCGTCCTATCATCGACTTTGGCGCCAGATGCTCCCACCGAGCCTTGTTTAGCTTCATCGCGTCATCGCCTATCCTTCAAAAGTCGGCCGACCAAGCCCATTATTGGCGTGCCGTTTGAGAGCCAAGCTTGCACGTCTATGGCTCCCACTTCCAAACCAGCGCCGAACGCGGCATCGCCTTACCGGGCATCACCGCACTCTAGCCTCACTAATGTTGCGGCTCTCAACGTTCTGAACAAGCTCTAGACTATAGAGGCGAACGACGGCTTCTTGGCCGGGAGCACCAGTCTAGCGCCGCTCCCCATAGCCGTTGGGCCGTGCCAACGCCGCCAGCTTTGTCAGATCTCCGTCTGTTCGGAGATTTCAAGGGCGTCATACACTTCGATGCCCAGGTACCTCACGGTTGACTCCAGTTTGGAATGCCCGAGGAGCAACTGAAAAGCACAAAGGTTCTTGGTCCGCCGATAGATCAGCGTGACCTTGGTCCTGCGCATCGAGTGCGTCCCATAGTCGGCACGGTCCAGCCCCAGTTCGTCCACCCAATGCCCGAGAATCCGGGCGTACTGGCGGGTGCCGAGATGGGGTGAGTCATGAATCCGGCTGGGAAACAGGAAGTTGTCCGGTTTCAATGCCGCATGCTTGATCCACGCCTGTAAAGCATCTCGGTTTACTGCCGTGATTTCGAACTGAACCGGCCGCTGGGTCTTGTGCTGCATGACGATGGCGCGGGTTGCTACCTGGTCGCCATGACAAACGTCCCGGACCTTGAGCGCGACCAGATCGCACCCGCGCAGCTTGCTGTCGATACCCAGGTTGAGGAGCGCAAGTTCCCGAATAAGCCCCTCCATCTGGAACCGGACACGCAGCGCCCAGATGTCCTTGGGCTTGAACGGCGCCTTCTGGCCGATGATCTTGCCTTTGTTCCACGGCTCACGTCGGGTGGTGTTTCCTACTGCTTCCATGATGGACTCCCATCGAGTTGAGGGGCAAGTAGGATGCGCCGAAGATCGCCAAAAGACTACTATCTTGAGCCACCGGCTGGCGGGGGAAACTCACTTCCCATGCCACATGAATCGGATACGGTGTGCGAACCGAGTGCGAGAATTGCAACTGCATGAGCTACACAATCCACTGCACCAAGAAGTTGCTCGACCGCGTGAAACCGCCTGCGAGGTCGACACCGACCAAGCCAACGACCTACCTGGGCGATTGGTATGCAACGGCACTCTTCTGGAGGCCGCAGGTTGCGTTGCTGGTCAATGAGAGAACCTTATTGCCGGTCTTGATGCCACTGGCTCCCGCTACTGAACTTGCGCAACGGTTCCCGGAGCATCTTTCGTCGGTATTGCTTGCGCACGGAGCGCCTCTCGGACTGATAGAGCATGAGCTTACAGCAATGCACACCTCCCAATATGACAAGACCGCCAACCGCAGCCTGGTGGGAATGCTGACCCAGTTCAGCTATTTGGCAGAAGGCTACCGCGATCACCGGTCTGCTGACCTGCGCTGGCTGTCGTTGAAGTTGTCAGAGACGCCCTGCAGCCCGCTTTACAAAAGTTCGATCTCTCCGGATCGGGAGTTGCGCAGACTCATTGAAACCGAGTGGGCCGTAACCACCGCAAACGATCAGCGGTATGGATCCCCACTCAGTGAGGCCGATTGAGTGGGCTATTTGTCGGCTATGGGGGGGGCTCCGCTAGATTGGTGCTCCCTACCAGAAGCAGTCGCTGCTGCAGAATGACCGCTATGGCGTCACTGAGTAATGGCATTATGTGATCGAACGAGCCGACATCGAGCTGAATTTGAGGAGTTGAACCGTTGAAGCTGCCAAACAACCGATGCCGCTTTTAGTTAGTTTGATAATTCGGCATAAACACACCATGAAGTTTCAACCCCATGAAGCCCCCTTGAAAACCTGAACCACTTGGAAGTAGAGAATCCACCTCAACGGAGTCTCTACATGAAGAAATCCAGATTCAGCGAAGCGCAGATAGTCGGCATCCTCAAGGAAGTCGAACTGGGCGCCAAGGTCGGCGAGACGTGCAGGAAGCACGGTATCAGCGAGCCGACGTACTACAAGTGGAAGAACCAGTTCTCGGGCATGACGGTCTCGCACCTGGCCCAACTGCGCCAATTGCAGGACGAGAATGCCAAGCTCAAGCGCATGTACGCGGACCTCGCGCTCATGCACCATGCGTTGAAGGATGTTGTTAACCGAAAGCTCTGACCCCGGAGCGCCGCGAGATGGTCGTTCAAGCCTTGGTGACTGAATATGGCATTAGCCAACGCCGAGCCTGTCAGGCCAGTGGCATCGCCCGCTCAACGCTGCGCTACCGCCCTGTGGCGCGCGACGACTCCGGGGTTATCAGCTTCATCCAGACCTACATGGCGCTGAACCCGCGCCATGGCTTCGGGCTGCTGTATGACTCTGCCCGCCACCAGGGCAAGCCCTGGGGCAAGACGGTGCTGTGGCGCGTGTACTGTGAACTGCGCCTGAATCTGCCGCGGCGCGGCAAGAAACGGCTGCCAGCGCGCATCAAGCAGCCGTTGGAGGCCGCAGGCCAGCCCAACCAGAGCTGGAGTTGTGACTTCATGTCCGATGCTCTGTGGTCGGGCAGGCGGTTTCGCACCTTCAACGTCATTGATGAGTTCAACCGGGAGGGGCTGCGCATAGAGGTCGATACCAGACTGCCCGCGGCCCGTGTCATCCGGGCCTTGAATGAGCTGGTGGAGGTGCGCGGTGCGCCGCTGTCGATACGCTTGGACAACGGCCCCGAATTCATTGCCGATGCACTGGCCAAATGGGCCCAGTCCAAGGGCATCGCTCTCCATCACATCCAGCCAGGCAAGCCGACGCAAAACGCCTATGTCGAACGATTCAACAAGACCTACCGCACCGAGGTACTGGACTGCTACGTGTTCGATTCGCTCAAGGAAGTACGTGACATGACGGCCGATTGGCTGCACCGATACAACCACCACCGCCCACACGAATCACTCGGTCGAATTCCGCCGGTCGAGTACCGTGTGAAACAATTCCCCAACTTCTACTTCTGACTGGCTCAAGAAACCGAGGGGACTTCAAATCCGGCCACTGGCTTTTAGCCTGACCCTGTGCGTGCAAGCCGCGGTGTTGCGCGTGCGCATAAACGACCGTATAGTGGTTTTCTATACAAGTACGAGCAAAGTCCACAGATGGCAGCAGAAAAAACGGTTTCGGTCAGCTTCCGGGTCAGCCCGGAGTTCAAGGCGCTACTGGAGGCGGCCGCGCTCCGCGAGCACCGTAGCCAAACCAACATGCTCGAGACCCTGCTGCTTGACCACTGCAGGAAGAACGGCATCCAGGCCGGCTCTCTTGCAAACAACGAACAAAAAGGGAGCCCCCATTGATTGAGTCCGCCGGTAAAGTCATTGACCTGCTGAGCTACATCGAGCAAGTCGAAAAGCTCAAGAGAAAGCCTGCTTTCAGCGTTCCAGACGACTACTTTGTCGCTCATCGACATGAGCTGGTCGGGCTGCCCGAACTGGAGCTCAACCTTCAGCAGGAGGGAGACGATGTCTGGCTCAAGCTTCCCCGCCTCCAAGAGGTCGCCGCCCCGGAAATAGACGAGCTGCTGAAGCCCTGGGTGACCATCTCGAAATCCCCTGACAAATCACCTGAAATCAAACAGGAGATTCAGGTTGTCGTCTCGGGTGAAGAGCCGAAGCGCGAGCGCCTGCAGGACCGCCCTGACGTCAAGGCGCAGTTCGACTGGTACGTTGATTTCATGTGGAAGCCCTGGTCACAGACCGAGCGTCCGCGGCGCAAAGCCATTTCTGTCTACAACAAGCTGTTCGCGCTTCAACAGGCCATTGCCTCGGAAGGTGCTGAAACCCCGATTGAGCTTGTCTGGGGCATCGGTCACACAGTTTGGAAAAAAGACGGCTACGCGACCCCGGTTCGTCACCCGTTACTGGTCCAGGCCTGCAGCATCAACCTCAACGAGTTGACGCTTGACCTGGAAGTCAGGCCGCGTGACGTTGAAGCCAAACTGGAGGTCGACTGCTACGCCGAGATGGAAATTGCCGGTGTCCACCAGCTGGAGACCTTCTGGAAGAAAGTCGTCGAAACCAGTGCCAGCCGTCTGACACCTTTTGATTCCAGCACCTTTGAGCCCACACTGCGGGCTGCTGTGGGGCACTTGGACCCGTCCGGCGCTTACGTTGAAGCCAAGGATTGGACCAGCTTGCCCACGCCCTCTGACAAGCTGCTGGTAACAGGCAGCTGGGTGATTTTTGGTCGCAAGCGCTCTGGTGATGTCCTCCTGGAAGACATCCGGCGCCTGAAACAAAAGCTGGAGGTAGCCACCTCGGTGCCTGGCGTCATCCAGAGCTTCGTGGCCCCCGGTGACGACACCGTGCGCCGACGCCCTGAAATCCCATTTCGAGGGTTGTCCACCAGCCATGGCCCCAACAACGCGCGTGAGTTGTACTTCCCCATGCCGTACAACGACGAGCAGGTGTCCATCGTCCAGAAGCTGGAGAGCAATGATGGCGTCGTCGTTCAAGGCCCGCCTGGCACTGGCAAAACACACACCATTGCCAACGTCATCTGCCACTACTTGGCGCAGGGTAAGCGTGTCCTGGTGACCGCCAAGGGCGAGTCAGCTCTGGCTGTGGTTCAGGAAAAGCTCCCTGAGCGAATCAGGCCGTTGTGTGTCTCGTTGCTGTCTGACGAGCGAGACGGCATGAAGCAGTTCGAGCACGCCATCCAGACCATTGCCGCTCGGGTCTCCGGCCTCAACCCCAATCAATCGGAAAAAGCCATCGCAGCGGCAGAGCAGCTTCTCGACCAGTTGCACGCCAAGATTGCGAATGTAGACCGCACCGTTGAGGAGCACGCCCAGCGGCACATGCGCCAGTACACCTTTCGCGGCAAGTCGGTCAGCCCAGAAGAGATGGCCAGGGAGGTTCTGGAGCAAGCCGAGTTGCACCAGTGGTTCGACGACGACCCGCCTGAGGTGGAGGAGTTGGCCGTCACAGACGCCGATATCATTACCTTGAGACAGGCCCGAAAGTCGGTTGGCGACGACTTGGTCTATGTCGGTACCTCGATACCGAAGGCTGAAGAGTTTCCACAGTGGGTCGACATGTTGGCGCTCCATCGTGACCTGGTTCGTGCCAAGACGATTGAAGCGAAGGTGGAAAAAGGCGCTGTTTTGGCGCTGGCGGACGCCACCCTCGATACGTTCGACAAAGCCAAACAACTGGCTGAGTTCTTGGAGCAACGCCAGCAGACCCTTGGCCGCGTGGCAGCAAGCCAGACCGCTTGGGCCGGCGCACTTCACGCGCGCATGGCTGATTTGGGCGTAGACGACCCCTTGCTTGCAGCGCTGCGCCAGTCGTGTGACGCTCTGCAGCAACTGGAAAAAGCTCGGGCTGCCCTTGTGCCCAAAGCGGTACAGCTGCCAGTCAACGCGGAGCTGGACGAGGACTTCAATGACGCCCTGGCTCGACTGCTAGCTGGCAAGAGCGCATTTGCGTTGCCGTTTGGCAAATCGGTTGCTCGCAAACTGGTCGAAGCCGTCACCGTTGGTGGCGCAAAGCCAAAAGGGGCCGAGGACTGGCAGGCGGTCAATGACTGGGTGCAATGGCGACTGCAGGCTCGCAAGGCGTTGGCGCAGTGGACTTCTCTGTCTGGGGAGTTTGGCTTCGACGCGCCTGGGGAGAGTCCGGAACAGGCTGTCCGAGCTCTGACTCAGCCCATCGCATTGGTCAGAGACATCGACCTACTCCAGTTCGAGTTCGACGCCCATCTGCAATCAAAGGTGACAGCGGTATTTGGCGATGCAACGGCAGCCAAGCTTTGGGACCAGGGTGAAGTTTTCGTCGGTTTGGTTCGCGAGAGCCTTCAGTCCCACTTGGACAAAGGCCGCCTTGGTTACGCGCTTCGACGTGTGCAGGAAATCGTCAAGAAGCTGGACGGACATACGGGCGGAATCGTCGGTGAAATTCGTGACTTCTTGATGGGGCCATTGGGCCGCCCCGACGCGGATGAAAGTGTGTTGCAGACGACCTGGCTTGCAACCATGTCGGAGTTGGTGCGACTCCAGCAGTTGTGGCCGCACATCAAGGCCATTGAGGAAGTCACGGACCTTCTGGTGCAGGGAGGTGCCCCGAAGTGGGCACAACGCGCCAGAGCAGAAAAGCCCGAGGGCGAAATCGACACGCTGGTGCCCTTCAACTGGAAAGACGCCTGGGATTGGCGCTTGGCGGTCAATTTTCTGGACCGCATCGACGGCCACCACAAGATGCGTCAGCTGTTTGAAGAGCGGCGACAACTCACCAACACCCTGGCAAAGACCTACCAGGAGTTGGTGGCTGAGAAAACCTGGCTGGGTGTGTACAACAACTCACCGGACAGCGTGCGCCAGGCTTTGCAGGCTTACTTGAACGCGGTTCAGGCCATGGGAGCCGGCACGGGCGTGCGCGCCGTACGCCACCGCAAAAACGCTCGAGACGCCATGGTTCGGGCCTACAAAGCTGTCCCGTGTTGGGTGCTGCCGCAGTGGCGCGTGTCTGAGACCATTCCGGCCGAGGTCGGCTTGTTTGACCTGGTCATCGTGGACGAAGCCTCGCAGTCCGACATCTGGGCGCTGCCCGCACTGCTGAGGGGCCAAAAGCTTCTGGTCGTAGGTGACCACAAGCAGGTGTCACCCTCGGCGGTCGGTACCGCTGAAGAGCGCGTTCGTGAGCTCGTCAACCGTTTCTTGGGTGACCAGCCCCACGGTTCCGAGATGACCCCTGACAAGTCCATCTATGACTTGGCGCGCGTCGTCTTTGCCGGCAACTCGGTCATGCTCAAGGAGCACTTCCGGTCGGTTCCCGCCATCATCGAGTTCTCCAACCGGGAGTTCTACGAAGGCGACATCCGGCCTCTGCGTGTGCCTAAAGCCAATGAGCGGCTCGACCCACCGCTGGTGGACGTGTTTGTGAAGGGCGGAAACAGGCAAAAGGACGTCAACAAGGCTGAGGCCAAGGCCATCGTGAACGAAATTGCCAATCTCATCGCAGACCCGATGTTTGACGGCCGCTCGATTGGGGTGGTCACTTTGATGGGCACAGAACAGGCCAGCTACATCCACAAGCTCATCTCGGACCACATTTCGCCGGCCGACGTGGTGGCCCGCAAAATCAGTGTCGGACCGCCGCCCGTTTTCCAGGGCCGAGAGCGCGACATCATGATGGTGTCCATGGTGATTGGCCCGGGTGACCGTGGGGCTGCGAACCGTGCTGACATGCATCAGCGATTCAACGTCGCCCTGTCTCGGGCGAGAGACCGGATGTACCTGTTCCGCTCCGTAACCGACAACGAGGCGAAAGAAGACTCTTTGACCGGTCGGGTCATCCTGCACTTCAAGCAGCCGTTCAGGCAGGACGCCAAGAAAGTGGAAGCACTGCGCGACAAGTGCCAATCGGGGTTTGAGGTCGAGGTGTTCGACGAGCTGGTGAAACGCGGATACCGGGTGTTGCCTCAAGTGCCCGCCGGTGGCTACTTCATCGACTTCGTCGTTGAAGGCAACGAGGGCCGACGCTTGGCGATTGAGTGCGACGGGGACCGATTCCATGGGCCAGGCCAGTGGGCTGACGACATGGCGCGCCAGCGGGTGCTGGAGCGGGCCGGCTGGACGTTCTGGCGGTGTTTTGCATCCAGCTTCGTGCGTCGTCGCCAGGAGGTGCTGGCGGATTTGCTTCAGACCTTGACGAGCCTGGGTATCGAGCCAGTGGGCTCAGAGTCGGTGGACAGCACACCGTGGGTCGAATACCGCGAGGTAGACCCCTTTGAGATTGACTCGACCGAGGAGGCTGTCTGATGGCGACGACTCGTCCCTTGATGCAACTGGGCATAGGTGACCTGGAAGACATCTTCGAGAAACAAGGTAAAAACTTTGCCACGTTGGCTCGGCTCAAACACGAGCTCAGCCACCGACAGGTTCCCCGGGCATTGGCGCTGTTGGAGCGAATCCGTAAAGCGGAGGCTCTGCTGGAAGACCTCGAAAACCATAGGCCAAGCCCCTCAGCGCCTCGAGGTACTTTGCGCCTGAGCCCCCGAACACCCGCTGCAGTGCCAACTACATCGCCGATACCGAAGTCCTCGGGCCCGGCTCCTGCTGCCGTTGGGCTATCGACAATTCCCGAACAACAAGACCTCTTGAGCGGGCTGCCCCCGCCAATTGAAGCCAAGCCAACCAAGGTGGTAGAGCCCGTTTCGCCCTTACCCGATGTTGGCCCCGTGAAGAAGCCCCTCGCACCTGCAGAGCCTGTGGCTCTGCCGCAGCTGGCAATTGAGGACGCCTGCCGCATCCTGAAAGTGGCAGTAGGCGATGTTTGGAAAAAGGTGGAGGCGTCTCGTCGGAAGGTTGTGCTGAAGTCCAGTCCGTTGGCCACTAAGGGCCTGCCCCCCGCACAAGCTCAAAAGCTGTTGGCCGAGGCACAACTGGCCAATGACTCAGCCATTGTCATTGCCGCGAGACGAAGTGGCCGCCAATAGCCCTCCCTGACCTTGGTGTAGCTGAAGTTTGACTCGGACCCCCACAACAACACTGATAGGCAGCTCAAGAAGCGCTTCGGTGTTCATTTCATTAGTGACTCAGGCCGGCTCACAGGTCCAAAGTCAGAAGTGCAGCGGTTGCCGCCCTTCAAGTGACAACATCGAGGTCATTGTGGTATCCACATCTAAGTCGCTGACGCGGCATCCCCATCGCTCGGCGTGGCCGACCTGCTCAGGAGGGACTGCAGACGTTCAGAGGGTGGCCTCACAGCACATCTGCTTCATCTAGCCCGAGCGACCGCTGCTGTGGACCGTCTATGCACGCAATCGACTCTCAGGTGGCGTTCAAGGTTTCACGTCCGCCGTCGGTAGCCCAGCGATTACGCTCGGGCCGGCGACCTTAATAGATAGCAGCTCTCGTCCAAGAGCCGCCGCTCAAGCGCTGAGGCGGAACGGTTGCACCCAGCCTTATGCCGACCAATCTCGAAAATCGTCTGGTCACATATCACGGGAATTATCCGTAGACATATGATTACTTTGCTAGCGTGAGGATTCCTTTCATACGCGTTGGTTAATGGTCTAACTACTGTGAACCGATAGCATGGAGGCATCATGGTGACGGGAGTGAATGGCGGTAATGCTGGCTGGCCACCTCTCCTACCGGCCGAACTTCTCGGAGGAACACCCCGAGCTCTGCTTTTGGTCCTTGGCGGCGCTGGAGGCAGATGGCCAACCCGAAATAATCCGCGGCTGGGCGTCAGAACGCCTGGAGCCACTATCATGACCTAATGAAGAAGCTGTTCCTGCCTGTCGCTTTGGCCATGCCCTTGCTCGGGCCGACGGCGACGCTCGCCGAGACCGTTGGGTGCGTAACCACGGCCTGGAAGCTGATCGGGGCGAATCACAGGGTTTGTGTGGAAGCGTTCTCTGACCCCAAGATACCAGGGGTGACTTGCCACGTCAGCCAGGCCCGAACGGGCGGTGTGAGTGGTTCTTTGGGTTTGGCGGAAGACCCCAGCCAGTTCTCGCTGGCCTGTCGGCAAACGGGGCCTATCACCCTGCCGTCGAAGCTGCCAGACAGCGAAGTGGTGTTCAGCGAGGACACCAGTGTGCTGTTCAAGGAGACCCGCATCGTGCGGATGTGGGACGCCAAGAAGAAAACCCTGATCTACCTGGGCATCAGCCGCAAACTGATCGAAGGGGCGCCAGCCAACAGCATTTCGACGGTTCCGGTGATGGCGTGGCGGTGAGCCCAGACTCGGTGTCACCGTCTTTCGCAGCGTCTGTCATCGGGGGCTGGGCCATGGGTCACTTAGTACATTCGATTCGACTCAGCTTGCACACCAATCCCAAAAAGTGGGGTTTTCATTCAAGCACCAATCGCTTTCCACCTGCAGATTTCTTATACCGCCTCCGCCGTTGACTGCGTTTCTGCTCCCGCATTGGCTTCATTCAGTTTCCATAGCCTCTAGGCAAGCGCTCCTCCTTGACCTTCATTTCGCTGCTGGCCGACACCTTCTTGCACAAACCTGCGCGTCGTTTGCGCAAATCACAGGTGGCCAGTGATCGCCACACCAAGTCAGGACAAAACTTGATCGAAAAGAATGCAAGCCTTTGATCCGTATTCATTTTCACAGTAGGTTCGCCTGCAGCGACTTCATCTGTTTCCGGGCCAATGAACTGTGTGGCCTCCCCTATACTGGCTGTGGTGAGCATGGCGCGCACCATGCCGATGGAGGGAGCCCCTGGCCGGGACCCCCGCTGTGCGGAAGGCAAGCAGCTGAACCCCTCGCCACGATTCATCGAGTCTGCAGTGCCGGCCAAGAACCTACTCAACTGACACAACCTACTCAGCGCTGCCCGGGAACGCTTCAGCCAAGCGAGACCAACAGTTCATCAAGGTCTTTGTCACCAGTGGTCCAGCCCTCAAACTCCTCCGGGCGGGCTTTGGGGTCCAACAGAAACAAGCCGCTGGCCTTGTCGTAGCCTGCCTTGTTGATCACGCTGCCGTCTTTCCTGAATGCTGGGCCATTCACCACACCGGCCAGCACTGGGAGCTGATCAAATGGACGGAACTCCTCAATGTACTTGGCCAAGGTTTCAGAAGAGACGGTCTGCTGTGCAGTCAGTGCACTGACATCTACCTCCACACAAATCAAGATCGAGGACAACGCCAATGCGAGCTCGGCGGTAGGGACGGTGCGCATGTACGCGGTCCAGTAGTCGTCGCAGACCATCAGCTCCACCAGCTCACCGGCCATGAGGTAATACCGCCCGGTCTGCGCCAGGGCCCAGACGGCGCTCGTTGCGGCAAGATCGTACCTCCCATCACGGATGACCAGCAGATGGAAGCGTGAATCGAGTTTCAGAAGATCACTGGGCGCCGGCGTTGCCGACGTGGAGCGGCGCGCAACCGGCTTCTTCGTGTGGCAAGATTTCGGCTGTGCTGTGGTAGTGCTGGTGCTGGTACCGTTGTTGGTATTGGTATTCGTTTTCATAGGTATTCCTTGGGTTTGGGTGGCCGCTCTGCAGCCGGTGTGGCGAATGCGCCCGTGTAGGGGTTGGTACGGGCATGTCCAGTGATAGGCCAGGTTCGGCACCCCGGTCGATCCGGTGGCCTCGGTGCCATGACATCGGTGTCGTGTTGAAAGGGCGTTAGGCCACCTCCTCCACGCGCCAGTTCTGTGCACTGCGGGTCTTCGGGGCTTTCACCAAGCGCAGGCCCGACACGATCTGCCCCTCTTTGTGGGCCAACCAGTGACCGAGCTTGCGCACATTGATGCTCACAGCGCCGCCACTGACCTCGATCAAGGCGTCGCGAAAGTCATCGTCTTCATCGAGCACGGAGGCGCTAGCGACGATCTGACGCACCATCACCACCGTGTTGTTGAACCGGGCATGCCAGCCCTGCAATACGCGCCCCAGCAGCTCCTTCTCGGGGTCGGTGGCCAACCCCTCCATCAGGCTGGCTACGGGGTCTTCCAGGCCCAGCCAGATCAGCGACTCGCGGCACCACCGGGACCAGTCGCCGAAGTTGCCCAAGGGCGGGCACGTGACCCCCTTTGCGCCCGAGGCGATCCATGCCTGCACCACCGTCAGCGCGGCGGTGACGTAGCGGGTGCGGTCACGCCGCAGCTCTGCAAGGAGATCGGGCCGCGCAAACTGCCGTGAACTGGGTGTTTCAACCCGCGGATCCAGGTTGATGACGACCGTGCGCCGGATCATGTCGCCCACCGGGCGCACGTTGTTGCCGCTCGACAGAAACAGGGTCCGGGTGCTCAGGGCCGCCGTGGACGAGGTGCCCAGCACGCGGCCTTCCAGCTGCTCGCCGGTCAATGCGCTGCACAACGTCGCGTACGGCTTGATGTCGGCCACCACGTTGTCAAATTCCACCACCGCTGGTGAACGCATCAGTTGAGCCAGCAGGAGCTTGCCGCACTCCTCGTTACTGCTGGGGAAGGTCGCCTGACTGCTGGGCTTGGGGCTCGCAAACGCACCGATAAGCTGACACAAGAAACTCTTGCCCGAGCCGGGCTGGTGTGCAGCCACGTGGAACATGGGGGCCTGCGCCAAACTCGGACGCACCGCAGCGGTCAGGATCGCCGCGAGCGCGGCCGCCTCGTCCCGCGGCGCTACGAAGGCAACCTCGGCCACCAAATCCTTCAGGACGGCCAGTGCTTCAAGCGCAGCCTCGCGGCTGGGGGCCGTCTCTTGCAGGTTGCTGTTGTCAAAGACGCTGAAGATACCTGTCGTCGGGTCATAACCGGGCACCAGGCACACGCTGCCGTCCATGCGGATGTGGGGCTGGCTGGCGATGCCCGTCAGCGGTTTCAGATGAGCGTAGGTGCCGCCGTTGAGCAAGAGCTTGCAGTACCGCTCGACCGGGTCGATGGCCAACCAATCGCCACGCTTGTCTTGCCGAAACCATTGGCTCAGCGATGACAACACCACCACCAGGCTGTCCGGTGTCATGACACGGAGATCCACACCTTCGTGGTCGGACGATGCGCGGACTTCGACGATCTGGCCACCGCGATGAAAGTAACGACCAGACGCAGCAAGTACGGCCTCGATGGCTGACAGCGTCTCGGCCATCTCACCGGCCTTCACGTAAATCAATGCACGTGCAACAGCCGGGTCTCCGGGATTGACATAGCCCTCGCTGGCATTACCTTTGCTGACGCTTGCACCCGCCATCGCTTTGGCAATCAGAGCTTTGCTCATGGCTTCGGCAGGGGCCAGGACGGGACGCTCAAACCCTTCGGTTGCTTCTTCCTCCATGCCCGCTGTGTCGTCAGGCTGGGTCGATTCAGCCTCGACGTGTTGCTGCACTTCACCCTCATCCGCCGGAACTTCCTCGTGGTGAGCCAGATCAGTCTCTACCTCCTCGGTATCGGCCTGCAATTCAACGTCGTCGGCCTCCTCCCACTGCTGAGTCAATTCAACAGCATCGGCGTCTTCGTAGCTGATGCGCTCGTCTTCGATGTAAGTGTTCATGCTGGCTGCTTCAGGCTTGGTGGGTGAACTGGGCGTCGTTGCGTGCATTCACACCCAGAAGACGGCGGAGGTCTGCGACCGGCCAGGCCAGGCGACCACTGATGCGGAGAGGACGGATGGGGCCAGAGTCATGGCAGGCCCATTGACGGAGGGTTTGCTGTTTGCGGTTGAGGTGAAAGGCAGCGGTGGCGGTGTCCACGTTGGCGCGGGTTTCGCTGTCGAGAGAAGGAAAGGCATTCATGCGATAGAGATGTCTATGGGAATGGAGGGGTCAGCCACAGGACGGATCGGCGCTGGCGCGCAATGACCATTCTGGTAAGTCATACATGACTGACCAGATCGCCCTGTAGCCCTTGAAAATGCTGGTTTTTTGGATCAGCAGGTAGCGGGTTGGCGCACGATTTTTTCGGCGGCCACAGCCCGTTCCAGACGCATCAAGGCCTGGCCGATGCGGTTGTTGATGGCCGTGTCGCGCTGGAATATCAGGTTCGGGCGTTCCCGGCGTCCACCTTTGAGGAAGGCACCGACGCCAGTCTTTTGCCATTGGCACTGATCCAGCTCGGCCTGCTTGGCGCGGAGGACATTCAGCAGTGGCGTTGAGGCTTTCCTCGTCTTGCGTGGCCGGACGCCCCGGACATGCCGGAAGTACGGCATCAGTGCCTTGCGAAACCGAAAGGCCTGCAAGTCAGGAATGGTCAGCAAGCCATGCGCATCCAGGCCGACCTTGCCCAAACGGATTTCGATGCGTACGCTGTGTTCCCGCCAATCCAGACTTTTGCGGTTGTCGGTGACCTTGAAGTAGCTCTTGGACTGCGCGCCATCGTTGCGATGGCCATACAGCAACTGATCCCGGACCCCAGGCACGCGGCGGTTGAATGGCAGCGTCTTGCCCAGTTCCGGGACGTATGCACCACGGAATGCGCTATTGGTTCCGTCCAGGAACTGGGGCTTCATCCCCTTGGTGACGATTGATTGCTTGACCGTCTGCAGCAGCCGCTCTTGCTCGCCTTGCGTCAGAGATTTGGCTGGGCGGATGTCAACGCAGACTTCCAGCTCCGCCAAAGGGGCGTCGGGAAACAGGCTCTGCAGCCGGCGGAGATCGGCTGGCGTGCATTGCTGGATTGTGAACCAGCCTGGCTTAGACGGTGGCCATTTCCATTTGCCGTCCAGGCGGGGTGGTGAAGCCTTTTCAGTGCCTGCGATCGACAAGTAGTCGATGCTGGCTGTGAAGCGAAGCTCGCTGAGATACAGGGTAGTCGCGCAAACCATAATGTCCTTTCGATAAAAGCGGTAACGGCACCGCAGAAAGAACTATCCGGTCTGAGTTTAGGCAACGGCTACATTTCAAACTAAAAACAAGTAACGACAATAGTTATCCCAGGACTTAGCGGTGTAAGGGGCAAACCTAGTCTTCCCGACCCTCGCCATCAAGGCAAATGCCGTTGAATACGGGATGCGTCTACCAGTACGCTTTTCGAGGGCGCGAGTGACGAAGCGATGGATTTGCATGTCTTGGTGTTTGTATCCCAGCTTCCAAAATGCAGTCCGTCCGATCCTGACATAGTCTTTGCAGACAGCCTCCATGAAGGCGTCCTCCTCTTCAACTGGCATGATTTGATTGCGGCGACCACCATGACTTAGTGGGCTTTGAACCTTGCCATCCAACAAATACGCGCGTCTCGCTCCAGACACCCAGCTTGGGGACATCCCAATGAGCTCAGCGACATCAGTCAACTTCATGCGGTACTTCAAAGTTAGCGTCACCGCGAGAGATCTTCGCAATTCATCTACGCCTTTGGCTTCTCGTGCCACAGACATTGCGTGCTCTATAACTTTGAGACTTGGGTCCGGATTGACTTCAACAACTTGAACAGGATCCTTATTTGCCATAAATATATATTTTGATATTTTTGATTATCCATTCCCTGTGTCATGGGACATAGAGGCAGACAATCAGACACTCAAGACTCAGTTTTTTGGCCGAAGAAACGTATGCAGAGGAGCATTGAGATCGTTAGCGGCAAACATATCATTAGCTCAATCCATCAGCGAACTCTCAATCGTAGTCCTGGTCCTGGTCGCAATAGTTCATAGGCGCGGCAAAAATGCGTCGCTTCGTCGCAGCACGACCTCCGCCCATGCAGCCGAGTACCTTGCCCTCTGCTGTGCGATGCCAATTGACCGTGTCGGATTGCGTGAGGACTACTTCATGGATTGCCAAATCCATGGTGTCGAAGTCACTGAATAACGGATGCCACAAGCTGCATAGCTTACAGACTAGCTCCGTCATCAACCGACCGTTCCGGTGGGGATGCTGAGATGGCGACAATGGGCGCAGCACCTTGCAATACGGCGGTGGCTACGTGCGCATCTCTTCCCTAACGGGTTGACTACGTTAGAGCACACCAGTCTGTAAAAAGTCTGTAAACGGTCAGGACAAGAAAAAAGCACTTAGGCATTTCTGCGCTAAGTGCTTGATTCGGTTGGTGGGTCGTGGGCGACTCGAACGCCCGACCTACGGATTAAAAGTCCGCTGCTCTACCAACTGAGCTAACGACCCAACCT
>JACCDS010633477.1_pt1 | contig 16428 bp, 13 predicted proteins | sample 7446441 | NCBI WGS metagenome assembly JACCDS01 (sample SAMN15323445, study PRJNA562643) | freshwater metagenome | isolation source: river surface water | place: USA:Blue River Watershed | collected 2017-08-17
CGCGTGACCGACCTTCGCCCGCCCATGGAAGTGCCAGGCGAACACGACTACCTCACCGAAATTCACCACCAAGCCGAAGCCTTTGTCGCCACCTTGGCCGACCGCTTCAAAGCGGGCGAAGCCGCCACGGGTAAAGGCGGTGCGGCATTCCTCATCGACTACGGTTTTCCTGAGAGCGAATACTTCCATCCCCAACGCAGCATGGGCACGTTGATGTGCCACAAGCTGCACAAGTCAGACCCCGATCCCTTGGTGGATGTGGGCGGCAAAGACATCACCGCACACGTCAACTTCACGGGCGTGGCGCTGGCCGCGCAAGATGCAGGCTTGAACGTGTTGGGCTACACCAGCCAAGCGCACTTCTTAATCAACTGTGGTTTGTTGCCACCGTTGGTCGATGCACCGCTCGATGAAAAAACCATGGCGCAAAAGCTCATCACCGAACACGAGATGGGTGAGTTGTTCAAAGTAGTGGCGTTTGGTACCAGCGAGTGGGAGCCGATGGGCTTTGCGCAAGGCGACCGCACCTACGCGCTTTAAGGCTTGAGATGACCCGCTGGCTGATTGTTGTTTTCCTCGCGTTGTTGCTTATCAACGCGGTCACGCCGTGGTTGCAGAAGTTGGGCTTTGGGCGCTTGCCTGGGGATATTCGGTTCAAGATCTTTGGACGCGAGATATTTATTCCGCTTGCGTCTACGATCATTCTTAGCTTGGTGTGCGCTGGAATTTCTAAGGTGCTTTGAACTTCCCTTCTGTGTCAAGCGGAGTTGGGTGTGCTTGCTCTGCTCCTACGCCGCTGCGCGGCTAGATGTCGCTGCCGCAGGCACACCCAACTCCGCTTGACGCGTTCGGTTGTTTGCATGCCTCCAAACCCTGTCGATCGTTGCATTGTTATAGCCTGCGATCACTTATGCGTGAAACGCAACGCGAGCCCAAAGCCGCGAAGTGGCAAGGGCGGTGACCGCGGCAGCGACATCTAGCCGCTTTAGCGGCGTAGGAGCAGAGCGGTTACCGCCCTTGCCATTTCGCAGCGTTCAACTTAAAGCGAAAACTCAAAGTGCAGCAGCAATAGCCGCCACCCTTGCAGCATCTAATCTCTGACCCACAGCCGGACCTGTGAGCCCACCCTGCAAAGCCTGAGCACTCACAGCAGCACTGTCAATAGATTGCGCCGCCTTCAGCAACAAAGCCAATCGAGGCCCCTGTGCATAAGCCTCATCCTCTTTGCCCAATCGCCCGCGCGCATCGCATTCGCACGCTTGCAAGGCCAACAAAAATCGCTCAGGCCTACGCAGCGCATCGCAGCGCACCAGTAGACGCAACACCGCCTCTGCGCCAAAGCCCATGCTTTGGTGAATATTGCCGTGCTCACGCGCCACCAGCTCGGCCAGTTCTTTGCAAGCCACAGGCACACGCCAGCGCTCGCATAAGTTGCGGGTGAGCTTTTCGCTGCGCTGTTCGTGGCCAATGTGGCGGGGTAGCACGTCAGCCGGTGTGGTGCCTTTGCCCAAGTCGTGGCAAAGGCAGGCAAAGCGCACTTCGAGTGAGGCATTCATGCGGGCGGATGCGTCGAGCACCATCTCTAGGTGAATGCCTGTGTCAATCTCCGGGTGGTAGTCGGCGCGTTGTGGCACGCCGTAGAGTTTGTTGACCTCGGGCAGCAGGCGTTGTAAAGCGCCGCAGTCGCGCAGCACTTGCAGCATGCGCGAAGGCTTGGCACCCATGAGGCCGCGTGAGAGTTCTTGCCACACGCGTTCGCTAACTAAGGCATCGACTTCGCCATTTGCCACCATCTCACGCATGAGCGCCGTGGTTTCAGGCGCGACGGTGAAGTCGGGGAAGCGCGCTGCAAAGCGCGCCACGCGCAAGATGCGTACGGGGTCTTCGCGGAAGGCTTCGGTTACGTGGCGCAGTACCTTGTCTTGCAAATCGCGTTGACCGCCGTAGGGGTCGATGAGGGTGTGGCCGTCTTGCGCGATGGCGTTGATGGTGAGGTCGCGTCGTGCCAGGTCTTGCTCCAGCGTGACGTCGGGGGCGGCGTACACGCTAAAGCCGTGGTAGCCGCGTGCGGTTTTGCGCTCGGTGCGGGCGAGGGCGTATTCCTCGTGCGTGCTGGGGTGCAAAAACACAGGAAAGTCTTTGCCCACTGGTTGATAGCCTTGCGCCACCAGCGCCTCAGGCGTGCCCCCCACCACCACCCAGTCGCGGTCAGGGCCGCTGAGGCCCATGAGGGCATCGCGTACCGCACCGCCGACGAGGTAGATTTTCATCACTTGCCAGGTACGAACAAGCGTTTGATGGACTTGGGCTCAGGAATGCCAAGCGATCGCAGTCCCTGTGCATGCGGGCTGGCGATGTTGTTGACTTTCATTGAGTCTAGGTTGTCGCGGCTCATCAGCGTGGGGCCTGGCGCAAATTCCATCATTAAAGCTTGTAACCAACCGATGGCGTAGGGCAGCGAGATGACAGGGCGTTCTTTGCCCACCCAACGGCCAGCAAGCTGCACCAGCTCGGCGAGCGTGAGGATGTCAGGGCCGCACAGTTCAAACACTTGGCCTTCGGTGCTGGATGTGTTGACGCAATGCACGATGGCTTGCGCCACATCGTGCACCCACACGGGCTGAAAGCGCGTATGCGCACCGGCCAGTGGCATGACGGGGAAGACCTTCTGCAGCTTGGCGAACAAGTTGATGAACTGATCGTCTTTGCCAAAGATCACGCTGGGGCGCAGCAGCGTCAAACCTAGTGGCGCTTTTTCTGCGGCAGACAGCAGCGCTAACTCACCACGCGCTTTGCTGCGTTGGTACATGGAGGGGCCGTGCACATCGGCACCTAAAGCACTGATGTGGATGAGGCGCGTCACGTTCTCCGCATGGCAGGCACGCGCCAAGTTGGCGGGCAGGGTGACGTGGGCTTGGTTGAACTCGTCTTCTGTGCCATGCAAGATGGCAATCAGGTTGATCACCACATCGTGACCGTGCACCAAGGCTTGCAATTGTTTGGGGTCGTGCACATCAGCTTGCACCACGCTCACGCCAGGCATCATTTGGATGTGGCGTGCGGGCAAGCGGCGTGTGGGTACGGTCACTTGGTGGTGTTGCAGACTCAGGCGTGAACACACATGGCGACCGACAAAGCCGCTGCCGCCGAGGATGAGAATTTTTTGAGGGGTAAAGCTGTTGCTTGGCATAAGTGGACCTGTTTATCGTTTGCCTTCAAGGCGTTGGTCAAAAATGGCGCGAATTTCTGGCGGTAAATCTTTGTAGGGGATGGCCGTTTTCTCGTCGTTGAGCAACACGCTGCCTTGGTCAAATTGGATTTGGTAGCGACGGCCATCACCAAAGATGAGTGCGGCCACGGGGTCGTTATGCAATGTTTTTACATAGGACGTAGATACGCGGATGCGTGATTTTGGGATGGGCTTAAGCAAGCTCAAGCCATCAATGGGAGTGACCGGTTTGAGGCCCATCACATCTAGTGTGGTGGCAAACATGTCTGCATGAGCCGTGGGGGCTGCTGCGTTGGCGCGCAGTTTTTTCAGTTGAGCTGAGGGTGCGAACACAATGAGAGGTACATGGATCACATCTGGTGTAAGCGAACCATGGAATTTGTTTTGCACGCCATTTCCAAAGTCTTGACCGTGGTCAGAAGTGAAGAAGATCCATGCATTGGGACGCTTCTCGCGCACCTCTTGCACCAAACGACTGAGGAACTTGTCGGTGTACCAAACGGTGTTGTCGTAGGCATTCACGCTGATAGGTGTTTCTTCTGGTAAGAATTGCTTCATGTCTTGAGGGACCTGCGCGGCATACGGGGGATGGCTACCACTCATTTGCACTACCAAAAACAAGGGTTCAGGTTTTTGCGTGGCTTTGGCTAGAAAAGGTTTCACGCCCCGGTCGAACATCTGATGGTCGTCCGCGCCAATCGACACATTGACGCTTGCTGAAAAATCAGTGCCTTGTTGAAAGTGATCCATGTCTTTGTCGACGAACAGCTTGTCGATGTTGCGCCACTGAAAATCTTGTGCGGTGATCAAGCCCGTGTGATAGCCCGCACTCTTGGCGTAATTGAAGATGGACGGCGTGCTGTAAATCATGCCCGTAGGGTCAACGCCCTGAAGGCCGCTCAAGATGTAAGGCACAGACGACATGGTGCGCGGGCTGGTGGCCAACACATCTTGAAACGCTAAAGCTTGGTTGGCTTTCTGCAACGCTTGAATATTGGGTGTGGTCGCTCGGTTGTAGCCGTACACCTGCATGTGTTTGATGGTGAGCGATTCGCCAATGACCCAGACCACATCGGGTGCATCAGCAGCGCGTGTGATGGGTGGGATGACGGGGCGCTGTGCGGTGCTGGTGGTGTTCTTGCCCGTGCGAATGTCTGTGGCGCGAATCAGCGTGCCGGTGTAGGCGATGGGGGCGGTTTGAAAGGCAGGTGCGCCATACCAGTTCAAACTGATGAACACCAACAACACCGTGCCAAGTGCCACGCCCAACCACGAGCCCCAACGTTTTTCGGGTGCTGGTGTTTGCATGACAGCTCGCAAAAGCAGCGCAGACGCTGCTGCAACGATGAGCGGGCGAAGTGTTTCCCCATTTTCAGCAAACAGCGTGAGCGACATCCATGGGTCTTGCAAGAAAAATCGGACATCAAATACGGTGATGTATTTGCGGTACACGCCAAAGTAAGCCGCTTGCGCAAAGTAGGCAAATGCCAACAGAGCAATCCAAACCCACTGCAAACGTGGGTGTCGACTTGCCATGCCACGGCAGCCCCATAACAAGCCAGCCATGGCCAAGAGGCTGATGATGAAGTTGACTTGAAAGCGCAGACCGCGCATGTTTTCCACCAGCCACGCATGATCGCGCACGCCCCAAATGTCGAGCAAAGCCAAGCCAAGTAAGGCTGCAAAAAACGTGAGAAGGGGTTTGCGCTGCGGCAGAGAGAAGGCGGTCATACCTTGATTATTCTGTATTTTTATCAGTTGATAATTTGCCCATGAACCAACTCGACGCCCTCAAACAATTCACCACCGTGGTGGCCGACACCGGCGACTTCAAGCAGCTCGCGCAGTTCCAGCCGCAAGACGCCACGACCAACCCATCGCTGATTCTGAAAGCGGTGCAAAAGCCCGAATACCTGCCTTTGCTCAAGGCGGTGGTGGCAGAGCATGGCAACGAGACGATGGATGCGCAGATCGACCGCTTGCTGGTGCGCTTTGGTTGCGAGATTTTGGCCACCATTCCAGGGCGTGTGTCTACCGAAGTGGATGCGCGGTTGAGCTTTGACACAGCTGCCACCGTGGCGCGTGCCAAGCGCATCATGGCTTTGTACGAAGCGCAGGGCATCCAGCGCGAACGTGTGCTCATCAAAATCGCCTCCACATGGGAGGGCATTCAAGCCGCCGCCGAGTTAGAGCGCGAAGGCATTCGCACCAACCTCACCTTGCTCTTTTCGTTTGCCCAAGCGGTGGCGTGCGGTGATGCCAAGGTGCAATTGATCTCTCCATTCGTGGGGCGAATTTATGACTGGTACAAAAAGTCCTCCGGAAGTGCGTGGGTGGAGGCTGACAACGCCAATGCCAACGACCCCGGCGTGAAATCGGTCCGTGCGATTTACAACCACTACAAACGTCACGGTATCAAGACGGAAGTGATGGGCGCGAGCTTCAGAAGCGTGGGCCAAATCACCGCGCTGGCCGGCTGCGATTTGCTGACCATTGCGCCTGAGTTGTTGGCGCAGTTGGGTGCATCGACGGAACCATTGACGCAAGCCCTCAGTGCATCGGCGGCCATGCAGCTTGATTTACCCGAAGTGCATCACACCGAGGCGTCGTTCCGCTATGCGTTGAATGACGATGCGATGGCGACAGAAAAGCTGGCCGAGGGCATTCGCGCTTTCTGTGTCGACGCCGTCAAGCTTGAGGCACTGATGCACTAAGTCGCCGAATGCAGACGAAAAAAAGCCCCGCGATGCGGGGCTTTTTTGTTTGGCAAGAGCACCGAAGTGCTCAGGCAAAGCAGCGAGGCTTGTTAAATGCCCATGCCGCCCATACCACCCATGCCGCCCATACCACCCATGTCGGGCATGCCGCCAGCAGACTCTTCTTTTGGAGCTTCTGACACCATGCACTCGGTGGTCAACATCAGAGAAGCCACAGACGCTGCGTTTTGCAAGGCAGTGCGTGTCACTTTCGTTGGGTCCAAGATACCCATTTCGATCATGTCGCCATAGGTGTCGTTGGAGGCGTTGAAGCCGTAGTTGCCCTTGCCGGCCAACACGTTGTTCACCACCACGCTGGCTTCGCCGCCGGCGTTGTAAACGATCTCGCGCAGAGGCGCTTCGATGGCTTTGAACACCAAGGCGATGCCGTGGTTTTGGTCTTCGTTGTCACCCTTCAAGGCGCCCACAGCTTGACGTGCACGCAGCAAAGCCACGCCGCCGCCAGCCACGATGCCTTCTTCCACTGCAGCGCGAGTGGCGTGCAGGGCGTCTTCCACGCGGGCTTTCTTTTCTTTCATTTCGACTTCGGTGGCAGCGCCCACCTTGATCACGGCAACACCGCCAGCCAACTTGGCCACGCGCTCTTGCAGCTTTTCGCGGTCGTAGTCAGAAGTTGCTTCTTCGATTTGCACGCGGATTTGCTTGACGCGAGCTTCGATGTCAGCAGCTGCACCAGCGCCGTCGATGATGATGGTGTTTTCTTTGCCCACTTCGATGCGCTTGGCTTGACCGAGGTCTGCCAAAGTCACTTTTTCGAGGGTCAAGCCCACTTCTTCGGCGATCACTTTGCCGCCAGTCAAGATGGCGATGTCTTCCAACATGGCCTTGCGACGATCGCCAAAGCCTGGAGCCTTGACAGCCACAACCTTCAAGATGCCACGGATGGTGTTGACCACCAAAGTTGCCAAGGCTTCGCCGTCGACGTCTTCAGCAATGATGAGCAATGGACGGCCCGCTTTTGCAACGGCTTCCAATGTGGGCAACAAGTCGCGGATGTTGCTGATCTTCTTGTCGAACAACAACACGAAGGGGTTGTCCAACAAAGCAGCTTGCTTCTCGGGGTTGTTGATGAAGTAGGGGCTCAGGTAGCCACGGTCAAATTGCATACCCTCGACCACGTCGAGTTCGTTTTGCAAAGACTTGCCGTCTTCCACGGTGATGACGCCTTCTTTGCCCACTTTGTCCATGGCGTTGGCGATGATTTCGCCGATGCTGTGGTCGCTGTTGGCAGAGATCGAACCGACTTGGGCGATTTCTTTAGAAGTGGTGGTGGTCTTAGAGACTTTCTTCAGCTCTTCGATCAACGCGGCCACAGCCTTGTCGATGCCGCGCTTCAAGTCCATGGGGTTGCCGCCGGCAACCACGTACTTCATGCCTTCGCGCACGATGGCTTGGGCCAAAACGGTCGCAGTGGTGGTGCCGTCGCCAGCGTTGTCAGAAGTCTTAGATGCGACTTCTTTCACCATTTGCGCGCCCATGTTCATGAGCTTGTCTTTGAGTTCGATTTCTTTGGCCACGGACACACCGTCCTTGGTCACGGTGGGGGCGCCGAAAGAGCGCTCGAGCACCACGTTACGGCCTTTGGGGCCCAAAGTCACTTTCACGGCGTTGGCGAGAATGTTCACGCCTTCGACCATACGTGCGCGGGCTTCGCCGCCGAAAACTACGTCTTTTGCTGCCATTTTTACTATTCCTTAACTAGATTCAAATTTAATCAGTTGAGGACAGAACGACCGTGCGCTGCGCGCGTACGTCGGTCTGTCCCGCAAATCATTCGACTACAGCGAACAGGTCTTCTTCTTTCATGACCAACAGTTCGTCGCCATTGACCTTGACGGTTTGGCCGCTGTACTTGCCGAACAAGACGCGGTCGCCGACTTTCACGGTCAACGCTTTGGTTTCGCCTTTGTCATTGGTCTTGCCTGGGCCCACAGCCAAAACTTCACCTTGATCAGGCTTTTCAGCAGCTGAGTCAGGAATCACGATGCCAGAGGCGGTTTTGGTTTCGCTTTCGATACGTTTAACGATCACGCGGTCGCCGAGAGGACGAAGTTTCATTGCATCTCCAAATAGGAACTAAGGGTTGAAAACCAAGCGTCCAGACTTTCTGGACGCCGATAAAGCCACTGACGGGATGGTGTTAGCACTCGCCGTCATTGAGTGCTAATTTTAGGTCATCTAATCAGTTTTCAAGGGGGCAAACGCAAAATCAGAAACGTATAATGAGCTATTTAGTTTTAAATTTATTTGAATAAAAAAACCAAAGGAAGTGTCATGAAAAAAATCAAACCCTTGTTTGCAGTACTCGCGCTCGTCGGATTGGCGACTACAGCTCAATCTCAAGTGCTAATTTTAATGGCAGCAGCGGGGGCTTCGGGAGCCGCGGCCGCAGCGCCGGAGCAAGTTGTCAAGCCTGCGGATACAGGTATTTACGTGGAGGCCGGGGTGTTGGGCTTGCGTTTCAAAGATGGCGACATGATGGATACCCCAAAGTTAGGGCGTTTTGCGCTTGGTTACGAAATGCGCAAAAACTTGGCTTTAGAAGGTATGGCGTCTTTCAACATTAAACGAGATGACGGTGTGGGCGGTAAGACCATTGGCTTTTACATGAAGCCCAAAAAACAGTTTGGCAACGGCTCTGAAGTTTTTGCACGATTGGGCTTGTCTGATGTGCAACGCGATGTTGATGGCAGAACAGAAAGTGCAACGCGTATCTCATATGGCGTGGGTTTTTCGACCTACTTGACGCGCGAGGTGTATGGACAAATCGACTATATGCATTACGGCAATGTTGAGTCGGTCAAAGCTTCTGGGTTGACATTCTCAGTCGGCACGCGTTTCTGATTGCTGATTGAAGTGACTCACCAAAACGCCTTGCAAGGCAAGGCGTTTTTATATCAAGGCAAATCCAAGTTTTCGGCCGGCGCAGAGGCCGAGCGTGGACCGACAGTGCTTAGTCTGGCTTTGAGCGACTGGGGCTGACCCGTGATGAGCGCGGCGTAGTTGGTGGTGTTGGACAGCACTTTTTTCACATAGTCCCGCGTCTCATTGAACGGTACGTTCTCGGCCCAGATGGCCCCTTCTAACACGGGGCCTGTGCCGTCGTTGGGCGCACGCCAGCGGCGCGAGCGGCTGGGGCCTGCGTTGTATGCGCCCGCAGCCAAGGGCATGGAGCCTTCAAAGCTGTCGAGCACCAATTTCAAATAGCCTGTTCCGATAGCGATGTTGGTGTCGCGGTCGTTGATTTGGTCAGGCGTGAAGCCGGTTAAACCAATTTTGCGCGCGGTCCATTTGGCTGTGGCGGGCATCACTTGCATCAAGCCTGCCGCGCCCACATGCGATCGCGCATCGGTGACAAAGCGGCTTTCTTGGCGAATCAGGCCATACACATAGGCAGGGTCTAAGTTGATGGCTTTGCTGCGCGCAATGACCGCGTCTTTGTGCGGCATGGGGAAGCGTTGCTCAAAGTCGATGACGGCGCGTGTGCGTTCGCTGGTGTTGATGCAACGGTCCCACACCTGGTTGTCGCAGGCCACTTGGGCGGCGGCCAGTAGCTCGCGGTCGCTCATCATGCCGGCTTTGCCTTGGGAGTCGACGAGGTTGGTGCCGTAATTCCACTCGCGCACGCCTTCGCTGCGCAAGCCCATTTTGATGGCGTACAGCGCGCGTTGCAGCGATGGGTTGCGACGGGCGGCGTCGAGTTCTTCAGATGTGGGGATAGATGGACGTGCAGGCACTGTCACTTTACGGCCCAACTCTTCGAGGGCGAGCTGTTCATAAAAGCCGCGCACACCAGCAATGCCCTCTAGCAAGGTGTTGGCCTCTTGTTGAATTTGCGGCGTGACTTTTTTATGGGCCAGCAAAGCGCGGGCGTACCAGTAGACCCAAGTGGGGTCTTTACGAGCTTCGGCGCTCATGTGGCTGATGGTGCTTTCCACAACCGACCACTTGGGTGTGTTGCCTGCACGCAAGGCTGCGCGAACTTTCCAGCCTAGCATGTCATCGTTCAAGTCTTTGTCGTTGGCGACACGGGCAAAGTGGCTCAAGGCGTCATCGTCTAGGCGCATGGCAGCTTGGCGGCCAATCACGCCCCACACCCAGTGGCGCTCTTCGGCGGTGAGGTAGGGGCGCCATTTGTCGCGCAACAAATCAGCAGCTTTGTCGGTGTCGGTGGTGGCCAGTTTGACCAAGGCCAACACCACCAGCTCTTGCTTGGCTTTAGAAGGCGCTGCAATTTGCTTGTTCAGAAACGGCAGTGGCTTGCTCAAGATGTCGTTCACCTGCGATGCGTCTGCGGGCGACACAATTTGTACGGCATTGCGCGCCGTGCGTGGGCGGTTGTGTTCGGCCATCAAACGGGCTTTGCGCCATATATCGAGTGCGCTGAATTGTTTGGTGAAGTACAGGCGGTCGGCGGCTAAGGTGCAGCCGTCATCAGCTTCTTTCATGCCCATCCAGTTTTTGCGCACTTCGTCGGCAATCGATGGGCTCGCTTGTGGACCTTTTTCAAGCAACTCAACCGTCAAGAAGTAACAGCGCAGTTCGCGGTCGTCGCGCATGCGGTAGTGGGAGTGTTCGTCGCTGAGCGTGGTCCAGTCGCGGCGTTGGCCTAAGAGCAGCAGCCAGTCGTTGCGCAAGCGGTCTTCTTGGTAAGTGGCGGGGTAGCGGTTAAAGAAGGCGCGCACTTCGCTGTGCGAGGCTTCGTCTAAGCGGGCTTTGAGTTCCCAATAGGCCGCCCATGGTTCGAGGATGTGGCCCTTGGCTTGCGGCAGCAGGGCGCTCAAGCGTTTGCGGTCACCGCGCTTGTAGGCTTGGGCCATGTCGGTGATCACGGCGTCAGCCTGCGCGTTGTTAGAGGGCGCAGCAATGCTGGATTGAACAACACCAAACGCCATAAAAACGCCGGCAAACAGTGACACAATGACTCGAAATTTCATGGCTTGATTATCTGTGGACAAAAAAACCTTACGCCAGCAGCTCATTGAAGAGCGTTTGAACATGCCCGATAGGCTGGAGAGGGCTGATATGTTGCAACGCGTGATGCGGATTTGGTTGTTCAACCGGCCAGATACCGTGATTGGCGCGTACTGGCCCATCAAGGGTGAGTTTGATCCGTTGCCTGTGCTGCATCGCTGGAAAGAAGATGGCGAGTTGCTAGACCAGCCGCAACGCCGACGCATTGGCTTGCCCGTGGTGGACAAGGCGCACAAAACACTCACCTTTCATGCGTGGTACCCAGGTTGCCCGATGGAAGAAGATGCCTATGGCATTCCCAAGCCAAAAGACACCGAGGTGATTGTTCCCACCTTGTTGTTTGTGCCGTGTGTGGGCTATGGGCCAGGAGGCTTTCGCTTGGGCTATGGCGGTGGTTTTTATGACCGTACTTTGGCCACCTTGCAACCCAAGCCGTTCACGACTGGCCTAGGTTTTACGCATGGTTTCTTGCCCGATTTGATGCCCGAAGCGCACGACATGCCGCTGGATGCGCTGCTCAACGACAACGGGGTGGTTTGGCCGATGGGCTAAACCTTTGGCGCACGCGTTTTATTTTTGTGCCATCAATGTTTTGAAATCTTGCTCGTAGCCACGCAGGGCTTGCACCATGCGCTCGCGCTGTGCGGGTGTGGTGCTGTTGTGGAACTTGGCAAAGCCCGCGCAGTTCTCGTTCCATAGCTCTTTGCTGTACGCGCGTGCACGTTCGTTGGGTGAGTTGAAGCTGCGTTCCACCAAGGCGCGAAGCAACGCTTGAGCTGACTCTTGTTTGGCAGGGCCTTCTTGCGCAATGCGCTGCAGGGTTTGCAGCGTGTCGGCTTGGCGGCGTTCGCGTTCGGTGTAACTGAGCGCGGGGTCAAACATGGAGTTGCTGAGCCACTGGTGCAGGGCATCGCGCTGGGGTTTATCCAAGCGACCGTAAAAATCTTCTAAACGGTTCGTGGCTTGTTTCGTGCGATAGCGCAGTCGTTCTTCGGCATCGGGGTCGAGCCAGTCTTCTTTCCACGTCTTGTTGGTTTTGTCGAAACGTTTGCGCACGCTGCGCAGCTGTTCTGGTTTCAATTGGCTGGCCAGTTGCGCCGAGGCCGGTTCCATGTGGCGCAGCACACGGATGAAGCTGCTTTTCATGTCTTCGGTCACAGCGCAGACTTGCGCAGGTGTGATGTCATTCGGGGCCAGGGCCTGCATGCGCTTGAGCAAGGCCACATACTCGGGCAGTTGCTGTTGGCGGTGCCAACGTCGCAGGTCGGACAAGGCATCGCGTGTGAATTGTTTTTGCTCGCCTTGTAAATCGGCATAGCCATCCAACCACCAGTAAATCAAATCGTCGCTGTTGTTGTAGACCAATTTGATGGTGCTGCAACCGCTCAACGTCACCAATGCCGTCAGTGCAAGCCAGATAGATGCATGGCGGATAATTCTTTGCAAGATAAGGATGAATGACATGACAGCGTTGGATGTGGTGATCATGGCTGCCGGCAAAGGCACCCGTATGAAGAGCAGTATGCCTAAGGTTTTGCATCGTTTGGCGGGTAAGGCTTTGGTGCAGCATGTGATTGACACAGCGCGCACTCTGAAAGCGCGCAACACCATCGTCATCACCGGCCATGGCGCAGAGCAAGTGGAGCCCGCTTTGCTGGCTGCCAATGCCGCCGATAACTTGCAATTTGCGCGTCAAATGCCTCAGCTCGGCACGGGGCATGCGGTGCAACAAGCCGTGCCTTTGTTGGCCGATGACGGCGTGGTGGTGGTGCTGTCAGGCGATGTGCCTTTGACGCAAGCCGACACATTGCAAGCCTTGCTCGACTTGTGCGACGGCAAACAACTCGCATTGCTCACCATCGACTTTGCCGATCCCACAGGCTACGGCCGCATCGTGCGTAGCCCCAGCGGCCAAGTGCACGCCATCGTGGAGCACAAAGACGCCAACGATGAGCAACGTGCCATCAAAGAGGTGTACAGCGGCATCATGGCTGTGCCTGCCAAGTTGCTCAAGCCTTGGCTCGCGCGCTTAGACAATAACAACGCGCAGCAAGAGTTTTATTTGACCGATGTGGTCAAGTTCGCTGAGGCCGATGGCGTGCCGGTGGTGGCTCACAAAATTTCAGATGCCGCGCAAGTGGCGGGCGTTAATAGCCCCACGCAATTGGCCGAGTTGGAACGTGCGTATCAACTGCGCCAAGCCCACACATTCATGGCCGATGGCGTGCGCATCATCGACCCCGCACGCTTTGACGTCCGCGGCACATTGACTTGCGCGCAAGATGTGGAGATTGATGTCAACTGCGTCTTCCAAGGCAACGTGAGCTTGGGCCAAGGCGTCAAGATTGGCGCAAACTGCGTGATTGCCAATTGCACCATCGCCGCTGGTGCGGTGATTCACCCCTTCACCCACATCGACGGCGAAAAGCTGGGCGTGAGCGTGGGCGAGGGTGCATTGATTGGCCCATTCGCCCGCTTGCGCCCCGGCGCAGAGTTGGCGGCCGAGGTGCACATTGGCAACTTTGTGGAAGTCAAAAACTCCACCCTAGCCAAGGGCGTAAAAGCCAACCACTTGGCCTACTTGGGCGACGCCACGGTGGGAGAGCGCGTGAACTACGGCGCAGGCAGCATTACCGCCAACTACGACGGCGCTAACAAGCACCGCACTGTGATTGAAGCCGATGTGCATGTGGGCAGCAACTGTGTGTTGGTCGCGCCCGTCACCATTGGTGCAGGTGGTACGGTGGGCGGTGGCTCGACCATCACCAAGAGCACCGAGGCTGGTTCGCTGAGCGTGGCGCGTGGCAAGCAAGTGAGCATTGCCAATTGGAAGCGGCCTGAGAAAAAGCCCAAGGCTTAAAACTGAAAAGGCAGCTTAGGCTGCCTTTTTTGATGTGGCGTTACTTGCCCTAGTGTTTGCGTTTTATGGCTTGCGCAGCACCGGCCAAGCGCTGCCGAATTTCGCCCGCTTGGTCGCAAAAAACGCCTTCACGTTCCGCACATTAGCGTCTTGCGTGAGCAGGCGTTGCGTGATGGCCAAGTAGTTGGGCATGTCTGCCGCTTGCACCACCAACACAAAGTCTGGCCCAGGCGAGACGCGCCAACATTGCTGCACGGCGTCGTCTGCGCAGGCGCGTAGCTCGAAGGCATCGAGGTGTTCGGTGCCTTGTTGGTCGAGCGTGACTTCCACCAAAGCGCTCAGGCCGTGGCCCAACGCGGCGCCCAGCTTGTCGTGGTTGAGGATGGCGACTTGCCGCTCAATCCAACCATCGTCGGTTAAGCGTTTGACGCGGCGCAGGCAGGTGGGGGGCGAGATGTTGAGCTGCTCGGCCAAGGCCACGTTGCTGAGGGATGCATCGTGTTGCAAGGCGTTGAGCAGCTTCAAATCGACTTCGTCTAGAAATTCTTGTTTCATAAGTATGTTTAATTTGAAATTAAATTCCAAATAATGTGTTTGATGGAATTTTCGTTCAAAAACACTAATAAATAAACAAGAAATTTCTTGTTGGGGTGCTTAATATTCGAGCAATCCAATTTAGGAGTGCTCTTTATGTGTGGCATCGTCGGCGCCGTTTCTACCCGCAACATCGTTCCCATCCTCGTGCAAGGTTTGCAGCGGCTGGAATACCGTGGCTACGACTCCTGCGGCGTGGCGGTGCATTCGGCCAGCTTGGGTGCGAAGCAAGGTGGTTTGCAACGTGCACGCAGCACAGCCCGCGTGTCTGAGCTGATGGACCAAGTCAAGGCCGACCACATCGAAGGCGGCATTGGCATTGCGCACACCCGCTGGGCCACGCACGGCGCGCCTGCGGTGCACAACGCGCATCCGCATTTCAGCCACGGCACGGGTGCTGGTGCGGGTGAATACAAAGCGGGTCAAGACGGGAAAGACGCCCCGAACAAGCCGGGGCGGGTCGCCTTGGTTCACAACGGCATCATCGAAAACCACGACGAGCTGCGTGCCGCGTTGCAAGCCAAGGGCTACAAGTTCTTGAGCCAAACCGACACCGAGGTCATTGCCCACTTGGTGGACAGCCTCTACAACGGGGATTTGTTTGAGGCCGTCAAAGCGGCCATCGTTCAGCTGCACGGCGCGTATGCGATTGCGGTGTTTCACAAAGACGAGCCGCACCGCGTGATTGGTGCACGCGCAGGCTCGCCGCTCATCTTGGGTGTGGGCAAAGAACACAGTGAAACCTTTCTCGCCAGCGATGCCATGGCCTTGGCGGGTGTGACCGACCAAATCGTTTACCTCGAAGAGGGCGATGTGGTGGACATTCAAATCGGCAAATACTGGGTGCAAGACCGCAGCCACAAGCCAGTGACGCGCGAAGTCAAAACCGTGCAAGCGCACAGTGGCGCGGCAGAGCTTGGCCCTTATCGCCACTACATGCAAAAAGAAATCTTCGAGCAACCCCGCGCGATTGCCGACACCTTGGAAGGTGTCGAGGGCATCACGCCCGAGTTGTTTGGCAACGGCGCGTACTCGGTGTTTAAAGCCATCGACAACGTGCTCATCCTCGCCTGCGGTACGAGCTATTACAGCGGCTGCACCGCCAAGTATTGGATTGAGGCGATTGCCAAAGTGCCTTGCCAAGTGGAGATTGCCAGCGAGTACCGCTACCGCGAATCTGTGCCCAATCCCAACAGCTTGGTGGTCACCATCAGCCAGTCGGGCGAGACGGCCGACACCTTGGCCGCGCTGCGCCACGCGCAAGGCTTGGGCATGGACAAAACGCTCACCATTTGCAACGTGTCCACCAGCGCCATGGTGCGCGAGTGCAAGCTGGCCTACGTCACGCGTGCGGGTGCTGAGATTGGCGTGGCTTCCACCAAAGCGTTCACCACGCAACTGGCTGGTTTGTTCTTGCTGACGCTCGCCTTGGCGCAAACCAAAGGCCGCTTGAGCGACGACGAAGAGGCGGCGCACATCAAAGCCATGCGCCACTTGCCTGCGGCGCTGCAAGCGGTGCTGGCGCTGGAGCCTCAGCTCATCGCGTGGGCGCAAGAATTTGCCAGCAAAGAAAACGCCTTGTTCTTGGGCCGTGGCACGCATTACCCCATCGCGCTCGAAGGCGCGTTGAAGCTCAAAGAAATCACCTACATCCACGCCGAAGCCTATGCGGCAGGTGAGTTGAAGCACGGCCCCTTGGCCTTGGTCACCAGCGCCATGCCCGTGGTGACGGTGGCCCCAAACGACGTGCTGTTGGAAAAGTTGAAAAGCAATATGCAAGAGGTGCGTGCCCGTGGCGGCGTGCTGTACGTGCTGGCCGACGGCGACACCAAGATTGACAGCAGTGAAGGCGTGAATGTCATTCGCATGCCCGAGCACTATGGCGTGCTCTCGCCTATCTTGCACGTCGTGCCCTTGCAGCTGCTCAGCTATCACACCGCGTGTGCGCGTGGCACGGATGTGGACAAGCCACGCAACTTGGCAAAAAGCGTTAC
>JACCDS010584055.1_pt1 | contig 16425 bp, 13 predicted proteins | sample 7446441 | NCBI WGS metagenome assembly JACCDS01 (sample SAMN15323445, study PRJNA562643) | freshwater metagenome | isolation source: river surface water | place: USA:Blue River Watershed | collected 2017-08-17
GACCGCACCCGCGATACCGATTTAACCCGGCACGCCTGGGCTTTTGCCAAAGAGAAAATACAACAGCCAGATCTGGGCATGATCATTCTGGACGATATCAACATGGTGCTGCACCACGGCTACCTCGGTATTGATCCGGTATTACGCCAGTTGCGGCAACGTAATCGGGCGCTAACCGTGGTCTTGACCGGGTGCCATGCGCCGTTTGAACTGATCGATATGGCAAACGTTTGCATTGAGATGCGCGCCGCGAAACGACGTGAAGCGGCCAAGTAACCACCTTTGCCGCTATATATTTTCTGCGCTTTTGGTTGCCAAAATGAGTGCCGAAACTCAGTTGGCAAGAATCAGGTATACTGCCGTACCCAAATCTCGGGCAGACTTGCCTGAAGCATTCCATGATTGACCAAGGAGACATATGAATACGGTGTTGTTCGTGCTCGGCGCATATTTGCTGGGATCGGTTTCGTTTGCGGTGGTGGTAAGCAAATTGCTTGGTTTAAGTGACCCGCGTACCTATGGCTCAAAAAACCCGGGCGCGACCAATGTGTTGCGTAGCGGCAGCAAAAAGGCCGCGATCCTGACCTTGTTGGGTGATGCCCTGAAAGGCTGGGTCGCGGTATTTGCCGCCGTGTTTTTTGAAGATGAGCTCGGTTTGGGCGACAGTGGTGTGGCGCTGGTGGCGCTGGCCGTGTTTCTCGGGCATTTATGGCCGGTGTTTTTCAAATTCGTTGGTGGCAAGGGCGTGGCCACTGCGCTGGGCGTGCTGGTTGGCTTAAATGGCTGGCTCGGGCTGGCGGTACTGGTGACCTGGCTGGTAATTGCCTATGCGTTTCGCTATTCATCGCTGGCGGCATTGGTGTCGGCCCTGTTTGCTCCGTTTTACTATGGCCTGTTGTTTGGCTTGGATAGTAAATTGTTGGCGGTCGGTGTCATGAGTTTGTTGCTGCTGTATCGACATGCCGCGAACATCGGCAACCTGATGGCAGGAAAAGAAAGCCGTATTGGCGCGAAGTCCAATACGGCATCTGGCAAAGCTACAAAATAGCGCCGCCTCAAGTGCGGTTCTGGTTTTTATTGTGATTCAAAGGTGTGCTTTGCGCTGACTTTGGCGCTTGCGCCAAACGAACGCGGCGCGCAGCAACAGAGCGCTGCATGCGGCGGCAGCCAGCCAGCCGGACGCAGCCGCCGATTCGCCAGAAAATGGCGCGGCCTGCGCAGCAACACTGGTCAAACCGAGACAACCGAGGGTGAGAATAGACTCAAAACGACTCATTGGCGCTCCTTGCAGGTAGATGAAAAATAAGATGACATGGCTAAGATTGCGGCAATCTTGTTTCCTCGCGGCATTTCTTAATGACTTGCGGCAACTATAGCACGACCAGTTCCGCAAGAAAAGTGTTTTTTGAGGGAAATTTTATAAATTTTGTTTGGCCTTTTTTGGTGCGACAAAATTTACTTTGAGCCAGACCGGGTTTGACCTGCATTGGCCTGTTTTACACAGTAACGTGCCCGATTAATCTGGACAATTGGCTGGCCCACTTTTACAATCTGCGCTTTTGCGCCTGCATTGATCCTGTATTCACACCCGTATTTCACACCTGTATTCGATTTGAATGCCACTGCCTGGCCACTTTTTTGCGGAGAAAACATGTTTACCAAAGCGATTGTAAGAAGCCCTGCCGCCAACTTTGCCGATGGCTTGACCACGGTTGAGTTGGGACGGCCCGATTTTGCGCAAACGCTGATCCAGCATCAGGCATATTGTGCCGCGCTTGACCAGTGCGGCCTGATCCTAACCCATTTGCCAGCCGACCCGCGCCACCCGGATTCGACCTTTGTCGAAGATGTGGCGATCGTAACCGCACATGGCGCGTTGTTGACCCTGCCCGGTGCCGCCAGCCGGGCCGGGGAAGTGACACACATGGCCAGCGTGTTGCCCGAATTTTTTGCCGACCTAAGCTCGATGCAGGCACCCGCGACACTCGATGGCGGAGATATTTGCGAAGCCGGTTCCCATTTTATAATTGGCGTCTCGCTGCGCACCAATTTTGCCGGTGCCCGGCAACTGGCCACCTGGCTCGAAGCGCGCGGTTATACCTGTGACATTATCGACATTCGCCAAACCAAAGGCATTTTGCACCTGAAGAGCGGGATTGCCTTCATTGGTGATGGCGTCAGTGGTGGCGCGGATCAACGCATGGTGGTCATCGATGCGCTGGCTGGCCATCCGGCACTGGCGCGCTTTGAACTGGTGCGGGTGGCGCAAGAAGAGGAGTATGCAGCCAATTGCGTTCGGGTGAATGACTATGTGTTGATGGCCAAGGGCTATCCGAAGCTGGAGGCGACACTGCGCCAGCTTGGCTACCAATTGCTGGTGCTGGATATGTCGGAATACCAAAAAATGGATGGTGGCTTAAGCTGCCTGTCCTTGCGCTTTTAAATCATCCGGCTCTGCCCCGTAGCAACATCGGGGCAGGCCAGATGGCGCGCCCGGATCAATCGAGTATCCGGGACCACCTCAAACGCTAGCCATCGGTCAAGGGCACCAAAAAGTCCCGGCTAATCCGGTTGCCCAATTCATAAATCTGGTCAAAAAACTGCTTCAAATATTCATGCAGGCCACTGCCCAAAATATCGCCAATTCGGGCAAATTGCAGTTCGGCCAGCATTTTTCCGGCCAGCCGTTCGGTTTCTTTGGAAGCGTTGTTGCTAACATCTTGTAAATTGCGCACCACGGCCCCCATGCAGGCGTGCAGCGAGCGCGGCATGTCGGAGCGCAGCATCAACAGTTCCGCAACCCGTTCCGGGGTGATCACGTCGCGATACACCTTGCGATAGATTTCAAAGGCTGAAACCGAGCGCAAAATCGCGGCCCAGTAATAGTAGTCGAGATGGCTTTCTTCGTCGTTCGGTTCAATTTGGCGCAGGCCGTGGTATTTGATGTCGAGCATGCGCGCGGTATTGTCGGCCCGTTCCAAAAAGGTGCCGAGCCGGGTGAAGGAAAACGCCTCGTCGCGCAGCATGGTGCCAATGGCCACCCCGCGCGAGAGGTGCGAGCGGTATTTGACCCATTCAAAAAAGTGGCCTGGATCTTGTTGCCAGACGGCTTTTTCCAATAATTGCTTCATTTCCAGCCAGGTGGTGTTTTGCGTTTCCCACACCTCGGTGGTTAAGGCCCCGCGCACGGCCCGGGCGTTTTCTCGTGCGGCGGACAGGCATGAGACAATCGAAGACGGATTGTTCGGATCCCGTACCATGAAATCAATCACGTCCGGCGCGTGCATGGCCGGGTACTTTTGTTCATACGCGCTTTGCAGCTCGGAAATGCCGAGCACGGCGCGCCAGCCCTGTTCGGCACTCTGTTCGGACTGGGGTAATAATGAAGTCTGGAACGTCACGTCCATCATGCGGGCGGTGTTTTCGGCGCGCTCGGTGTAGCGGGCCATCCAGAACAGGTGATCGGCGGTGCGGCTTAGCATACTATTTCTCCAAAATCCAGGTATCTTTGGTACCACCACCCTGTGATGAATTGACCACCAGGGAACCTTCCTTGAGTGCTACCCGGGTCAGGCCGCCGGGCACCATGGAAATGGTTTTGCCGGACAGCACAAACGGGCGCAAATCGATGTGGCGCGGAGCGATGCCAGCTTCGACCCAGGTCGGGCAATGCGACAGGGCCAGTGTCGGCTGGGCGATGTAACCTTCCGGTTTTGCCAAGAGGCGCTGGCGAAATTGTTCGATTTCCTCGCTGCTTGAGGCCGGGCCAACCAGCATGCCGTAGCCCCCGGCACCATGCACTTCCTTGACCACCAGATCGGCCAGATTGGCCAGCACATAGCTCAGATCTTTCTTTTTGCGGCACTGGAAGGTCGGCACGTTGTTCAAAATCGGGGTTTCGGACAGGTAAAAGCGGATCATGTCCGGCACATACGGGTAAATCGATTTGTCATCGGCCACACCGGTGCCAATCGCGTTGGCCAGCGTGACGCGTCCGGCGCGATACACTTCAAGCAGGCCCGGTACGCCGAGCGAAGAATCGGCCCGGAATGCGAGTGGATCGAGAAAATCATCGTCAATCCGGCGGTAAATCACGTCTACCCGTTGCGGGCCACGTGTGGTGCGCATGTACACCAGCCCATCCTTGACATACAAATCCTGCCCTTCGACCAGTTCCACCCCCATTTGCTGGGCCAAAAATGCATGCTCGAAGTAGGCCGAATTGTACATGCCGGGCGTCATCAAGACCACGGTCGGGTCGGTGATGCCCTGTGGTGCAACCGAGCGCAGGTTGTCAAGCAGCAAGTCGGGAAAGTGGGCGACCGGGGCCACCTTGTTGCTGGCGAACAGTTCCGGGAACAGCCGCATCATCATTTTGCGGTCTTCCAGCATGTACGACACGCCAGAGGGGACGCGCAAATTGTCTTCCAGTACGTAAAAGTCATCGCTGTGGCCTTCAAAGTTGGCGCGCACGATGTCGATCCCGGCGATGTGGGAATAGATTTGCGAGGGCACGTTGACGCCCTGCATTTCGCGCCGGAACTGGGCGTTTTTATTGATTTGCGCCGCCGGGATGATGCCAGCCTTGATGATGTTTTGCTCGTGGTAAATATCGTGGATGAACATGTTCAGGGTTTTCACCCGTTGCACCAATCCGGCTTCGAGCTTGCGCCATTCCTGTGCGGGAATGATGCGCGGGATCATGTCGAACGGGATCAGGCGTTCTGTTCCGGCATCGTTGCCATATACGGCAAAGGTGATGCCGACCCGGCGAAAGATCAGGTCGGCTTCGGCCCGCTTGTGTGCCATGCTTTCACTGCTCTGGCGGGCGAGCCACTGGGCAAATTCGCGGTAGTGACGGCGTGGCACCGGTTTTCCATCCGGTGCGATTTCGGCGTACATTTCATCGAAAAAAGTGGGCATGACGGGTCTCGTTTCGTTGTTTCGGTTACAAAATAATAGGGTGGTGCCTGGCGTGCCACGGGAAACTCAAGCAAATTTCATTCCTGATCCATCTGTTTTATCTATTTCATCTATTCTTGCTCCCACAGTCGGGTAACGGTGACGCTGACCTTCAATTCCTGTTTGCCGCCCCCCAAAATCACGCCACGCATTGGCGTGACATCGGAAAAATCGCGGCCCCAGCCGACGGTGATGTGCTCATCTTGCACCAGACAGTGGTTGGTCGGGTCGAAATCGACCCAGCCATACCCGGCGCAATACACCGAAACCCAGGCGTGTGAGGCATCGGCTCCGATCAGGCGCGGCTGGCCAGCGGGCGGGGTGGTCAGAATATAGCCGCTGACATAGCGTGCCGCGATGCCGAGCGTGCGCAGGCAACCGATCATCAGGTGCGCAAAATCCTGGCAGACCCCGCGCTTTAAGCGCAATACTTCGGACAGCGGGGTAGAAATGGTGGTGGCGTTGCCATCGAACTTGAAATCGTGAAAAATCCGGTAGGTCAAGTCAAGCGCGGCATCAAGCAAGGGCCGCCCCGGTGTGAAACTGAGCGAGGCATAATCGGCCAGATCGCGGCTGCACGCAATATGCGGCGATTCGTACAGGTATTGCGAGATTTCACGCGCATTGGCCGCCAGACACTGTTCGAGACTGTCGCGCTTTTGTTCCCATGGCATCGAGTCGTTAATTTGTGACAGCGACAGCCGGTGGTACAGCCGCAGCCGCGATTCGGCGCGCACATGCAGCGATTTGTGCGGATTGGCGATCATCACGGTTTTGGCCAGGTTGCCAAAATAATTGATGCGCTCGGCGCGGTCGACCGGTTTTGGTTCGACTTCAATCTGGTGCGCCAGCGTTTCCTGATAGTCAAAACTGCGCGGTGTCATGTGCAGCAATTGCTGTGACAGGCTGACATTGTACTGATAGAAATATTCTGTATCATGCAGGACATGATACAAAGCTGATGGGGTATTGGCAGGAGGGTTCATGGCGTGCCCGCTCCATAGTTGACGTTGCCGTATTCGGCGGGTGGGCCATCGTGCTGGAGTAACTGGTCGGTATTGCTGAAAAAGCGGATCTCGATCCGTTCCGAAATCGCATAGCCCGCTTGCCGGGTTTGATCCAGCAGGCTGGTTAAGGCTCGGCTGTCGCGCTGTAAATCGGTTTGGGGCTGTAAGGCGCGCAAGGCGGTCAGGGTTGGCCCGAGCAGCGCTTGCACCTTGGTATCGGGCAGGTGGTTCAGGTATTTTTTCAGGCCCTTCAACTGGAAAATGATCGAGCGCGGGTTGGTTTCGTCCAGCAATAGCAAATCGAGTACCGGCAACCATTCTGGCTTGGCCATGTAGCGCGAGCGGTAGGTAACGATGCTGTCAGCCAATTCCAGCAACCATTCGAGCTGGCTCTCGGGCGGCATGGTCAGCGCGCATTGCAGATTGCGGCACAAAAATTGCAATCGTTCAATCCAGCGTCCGATTGACAAAAAGCGCCAGCCCAGGTCGCGTGTCATGCCATCCAACGCAAAACCGGTAATCGTCATCAGCGAGGTGGCGGCGTCGTCGAGCAAAATCAGGGCATCGGCCAGCAGCGGTTTTTGCACCGCAGCTTCGACTTGCTGGATCATTTGGTTTAGTTTGCGCCAGTTATCGAGCGAGAGCCGCTCACGCAAGTGAAACGCCACGGCAAACAAATCCTGCAAATGCGAGGCCAGCCCCGGCACATTGGCCCGCACCACGCTTTGAATCAGTGCATGCTCGATTTGTTCGTCGGACAAATTACCGGTCGGTGAGGTCGGGGCAGCAGCCCCCGGGCGGGCGGGTTCGTTGTAGCCCAGCAGATTGTAGTTTTGGCACAGCTCCATCACGCAGCGCCATTCTGCGCCACGCTGGTCGTCACTGGCGTGCAGCCGCATTTCGAGCGCGGTGCGGGTCAGTCGAACAATGTTTTCGCAGCGTTCGGCATAGCGTCCGAACCAAAAGAAATTGTCCACCACGCGCGACGACAAATGGGTGTCGCCGCGTGACAGGTCGGCACTGGTGGTGGCGTGGTGCAGCAGGTGGCGTGCAATGGTTTTGCCACGGGTCGCGACCCACACGTCTTTGCTGGCGGCACCTTGCTGCATATTGATTACGCGCGTATTGTGCGTGCTGGCAATTCTGGCCAGTCCGCCGGGCATGACCTGATAGCCGTTTGGGGTGGCGCAGGCAAATACCCGCAAGCCAACCCCGGCGGCACCGAGCCCATGATCGGGATGCCAGATCGGGGTGTGCGACAGGTTTAATACCGATTGCGCCACATGGTTTTGTGGCTGTTCGCGCATTTTGCCAATCAGTGCGGCGCGCTGCTCTGGCGTTAAGTCGGCTCCAAATACCGGTGCCATCCGCAGTTGCGGGAAGCTGGGCTTAATCACCATCTGGTCAAGACGGGCAATTGCCTGCTCCAGCGAATCCGGCTGGCCACACCACAGGCTTTCGACCGAGGACATCAACAAATCCTGTCCCAACAGGCGTTGGCACAGTTGCGGCAAAAATTCAAATAGCGCGCCGGATTCCAGCACATTGCTGCCAAGGCTGTTGGCAATTAACACATTGCCACGCCGTGCCGCTTCGGTCAGGCCGACTACACCGATTGATGAATCGGGGCGTAATTCGAGTGGGTCGCAATAATCGTCATCGAGCCGACGCAAAATCACATGCACGCGTTGTAGGCCGGACAGGGTTTTTAGCCACACCTTGCCGCTTCGCACCGTCAAATCACTGCCTTCGACCAGTGGAAAACCAAGAAAGCGCGCCAAATACGATTGTTCGTAATAGGTTTCGTTATATGGCCCCGGGGTGAGCAATACCATCAGCGGCTGTTCGCTCGCGGCCAAGGCGGTGGCGGCCCGGCCCCAGTAATCGAGGCTATCGCGCAGCGTGGCGAAAAAGCCATCAAGGTCGGCAATTTTCAGTTCACGGAACAGTTCGGGAAAGGCGCGTGAAATGATTTGCCGGTTTTCCAGCGCATACGCGGCACCGGACGGCGACTGGGTGCGGTCGTTCACTACGCGCCAGCGGCCATCGCAATCGCGCACCAGATCGGCGGCATAGGTATGCAGCGCCACTCCGCCCGTTGGCACAATGGCATGGCATGGGCGCAAAAAGCCACTATTGCCATACACCAGTGCCGCCGGCAGCAAGCCTTCGCTCATCATGTGCTGGTCGCTATAGATATCCTGCATCACCAGGTTGAGCAGGCTGGCGCGCTGGGTGACGGCATGTTCGATCTCTTGCCACTCTTGGTCGGACAAAATCAAGGGCAAAACATCGAGATTCCACGGCCGCTGCGAACCGCGCGGATCGGCGTACACATTGTAGGTGACGCCGTTTTCCCGCACCTGGCGCTGTACGGTTTGCAAGCGCTGGGCCATGGTTTGCGGGGCTTCGCGTGCTTCTCCTGCCAACTGGCGCAACAGCGGCAGCCAGTGTGGTCGTACCTGACCGGTGCGGTCGAGCATTTCATCGTAGCGAAACCCGGCATCCGGATAGCGTGGCAACAGCGTCTGCGGCATAACGACTCCCTAGCCCCGGCGGCGCAAATCAAGCGTGAGCGGAAAGCGCGGATTGCCGACTTCGCGCACCATATTGATGGTTCCCGGCGTATGGCCATGCGCCACGAAACGGGCAAAGCGCCGCGCTTCGGCTTCGTTGGCGTTGACCGGGAAGGTGTCGTAATGCCGCCCACCCGGGTGGGCCACATGGTAAGTGCAGCCGCCAATGGCGCGATTGTTCCAACTATCAACCAGATCGAAGGTCAGTGGCCCGTGCGTGCCGATGGTCGGATGCAGTGCCGACCACGGGCTCCACGCGCGAAACCGCACCGAGGCCACGTATTCACCGGGTACGCCGGTCGGAAACAGCGGCAGTTCACGGCCATTGCAACAAACCTTGTGCCGTGAATCGGTCATGCCGCGCAGCCGCACCTGCAAGCGCTCGACTGATGAATCGACATAGCGCGCAGTGCCACTCGAACTCATTTCTTCACCGAGTACATTCCATGGTTCAATCGCCTGACGCAATTCCAGTTCAATCCCCTCATACACCACCGTGCCATAGCGCGGGAAGCGAAATTCAATGAACGGATCAAACCATTCATGTTGAAACGCATAGCCGGCCTGCTGCAAATCGCGCACCACTTCATAGATATCTTGCGTCACAAAATGCGGCAGCATCCAGCGGTCGTGCAGCGCGGTGCCCCAGTGAATCAGGTGGCCCTGATACGGCTCGCGCCAGAATTTGGCCACCAGCGTGCGCAAGAGCAGCATTTGCACCAGACTCATGCGCGCATGCGGCGGCATTTCAAAGGCGCGAAACTCGACCAGCCCGAGCCGCCCGGTTGGGCCATCGGGCGAATACAGTTTGTCGATTGAAAATTCGGTGCGATGCGTGTTGCCGGTCATGTCCACCAGCAAATTGCGTAGCAGCCGATCCACCAGCCATGGCTGGGTGCTTTCCTTCTTCGGTGAAAACAGGTGTGACATTTGCTCAAACGCAATTTCCAGTTCGTACAAATTGTCGTCACGCGCTTCATCCACCCGGGGGGCCTGGCTGGTTGGACCGATAAAGGTGCCGGAAAACAGGTAGGACAGGGCAGGGTGGTTTTGCCAGTACAAAATCAGGCTTTTGATCAAATCCGGACGGCGCAGCATCGGGCTATTGGCCGGATCGGCCCCGCCCAGCGTGGCATGGTTACCGCCACCGGTGCCGGTATGGCGACCATCGAGCATGAATTTTTCGGTGCCGAGCCGGGTTTGCCGTGCTTCTTCATACAGCACCGTGGTGTTGTGCACCAGTTCGGTCCAGTTGGACGCCGGGTGAACGTTGACTTCGATCACACCCGGATCGGGCGTCACGTTCAGTCCGCGAATGCGTGGATCGCGCGGCGGTGGATAGCCTTCCAGCCACAGCTTGAGCTGCAATTGTTCAGCCACTGCTTCAATTTGCGCCACCAGCGCCAGATAGTCTTCCAGCCGCTTCATCGGCGGCATGAACAGGTGCAAGCGACCGGCCCGTACTTCAAAGCACAGCGCGGTATGGATCAGGTAATCGGCATGTGGGGAATGGCGTTTTTTTCTGCCATCGAGTTTCGGTGTGCCAAACGGCTTTAACGGCAAGCCGCCCGGCCATGGGTTGGGTGTGCGCATGGCCTGTTGCGGGGCCAGCGGGTCGCGCTGGGCAAACGGATCGACATCGAATTCGGTATATTGCTGGCCTGGCGCTTGCCATGGCAGTGAATCGAGCGGCAGGCGCAAGCCCATCGGCGAATCGCCATCAATCAAATACAGGTGTTCGCGCCGCAGTTGCCACTGGCACGATTGCCACAGGCTGCTGCCATCCTCGTCCGGCACGGCTGACAGCGGCAGCGCATAGCCGACCAGCGAACCGAGCCCCTGTTTCAATAGCCGCGCCAACCGCCGCCGTTGTTCCGAATCGTTCAAATCGGCCTTGAGCGGATCGAGATTGACCGGCAGGGTTTGCTCGAACTGGGCTTGTTTGAACACATCTTCATAGGCCGGAATCAAAAAATCCTGCGGCAGGCCGAGTCGCTGGCACAGTGCCCGGGCAAAGCGTTCGGCGTGGCTGACGTTATAGTGGTCGTTACATGGTTCATCGGCAAACAGGGCCGGATTGCTCCAAATTGGCTGTTTGTCCACCCGCCAGTAGGACCCTAGCGTCCAGCGCGGCAAGGGTTCACCCGGATACCATTTGCCCTGCCCGTAATGCAGCAAGCCGCCCGGAGCAAACTGGCCATGCAGGCGGCGCAGCAATTGCCCGGCCAGCTTGCGCTTGGCCGTGCCATTGGCCTCGGTATTCCATTCCGGGCCATCCATGTCATCAATCGAAACAAAGGTCGGTTCACCGCCCTGCGTCAGGCGTACATCTTGCTTTTGCAACTGGTCTTCCACCTGTTGCCCAAGTGCATCAATGGCTTGCCATTGCGCGTCGGTATACGGTTTGGTTACGCGCGGGTCTTCGTGAATCCGGCTAATCGTCATGGCATGGCCAAACTTTGAATCGGCCTTGCCATAAAACGAACCGACCACCGGTGCGGCTGAGGCGGTTTGCGCGGTGCAGGCCAATGGAATGTGGCCTTCCCCGGTCAACAGGCCAGAAGTGGGGTCAAGTCCGACCCAGCCTGCACCGGGCAAATACACTTCGGCCCAGGCATGCAAATCGGTAAAATCGTTGACTGGGCCGCTCGGGCCGTCCAGTGCCTTGATGTCGGCCGTCAATTGAATCAAATAACCGGACACAAAGCGTGAGGCCAGCCCAAGATGGCGCAATATCTGCACCAGCAGAAAGGCACTGTCGCGGCAGGAACCGGAGGCCTTTTCCAGCGTTTCTTCCGGGCTTTGCACACCGGGTTCGAGTCGCACCAGGTAGTTCACGGCAGCTTGCACCCGCTGGTTTAACGTCACCAAAAAATCTTGGGTCGCTACCTTGTCGGCCAGCAATTCGGTCTCCATGCGCGCCAGCCAGTCTTCCAGCAGCGGGCCAGCCGGGTCGGCCTGCAAATACGGTGCCAATTCCAATTCCAGTTCCGGGGTATAGGCAAATGGGAATTTTTCCGCATAGCCCTCCAAAAAGAAATCAAACGGATTGATAACCGTCATGTCGGCCACCAGATCAACCGTGATTTCCAGCCGGTCGGTTTTTTCAGGGAACACCAGCCGGGCAATGTAGTTGCCGTATGGATCTTGTTGCCAGTTAATAAAATGATTTTCCGGTTGAATCGTCAGCGAATACGACAAAATTGGCGTCCGGCCATGTGCGGCAGGTCGCAGCCGCACCTCATGCGGCGAGAGTAAAATCGGGTGTTCGTACAAATAACTGGTTTTGTGATGTAGTGCAACACGGATAGCCATGTGGTAATCCCTCTGTAATTGGTGCGGAGTGCGGCAGGAGGCAGGAAACCATTTTGTTCCAGCCAAGTGGTAGTAGACAACGGCTAGGCCGAGAATGCAAGCGCAATACAGAAAAAACCATAGGCCAAACCGGGCTGTGGCATTCATGCGAATGGTAATTTGCCAGTCGGTCAGTGAACAAAAGTGGGGCCGGATTGGCCCGGCAGCTCGAAAAACAACCGACTGGCGTTATTACTTCCTTTCTAAAGGGTATTTTTGTTGTCGCAATAATCAAACTGGTTCGGTTTATTGTAATGCCAGACCACCAACCAAATGCCAGGCGCGCTGATGCCCAAGGCGGCGCAGGCACGCCACAGCCAGCGCACTGCGTGCGCCACTGCGACAAATAAATAACAGTTCCTGTTGTTCATTTTCCAGCCAGTCCGGTAAAAACTGCGGCAGGCGTGACAGCGGGGCATTGTGCAGTTGCAAATCCGGCAAGCCGGGCAAGCGTTGTCCCATGCCATGCTCGTAGGTTTCGCGCACATCGATGATCCATGCGTTCGGGTGCTGATCGAGAAAGTGGCGGATTTGCCGGGCTGGCAGGTTGACATCGGGCGCGGCGTTGCTATTGCTGCTGGCCGGGGTTGCTTCATCGAGCGTGGTGGCAAATTCCTGCCATTGATCGTGCGCCGACAGCAGTAGCGTGCGTTTGCCGATGCACCTCGCCAGTTGCGCCTTGTGTTCGGCCAAATGGTCGCCGACAAAGGCAAAGCGGATCGAATCGGGTATGAGGTGGGCGGGCGGTGTTTGGGTGGACGTTTTGGTTGGCGTTTGGGCATGCATTTGGCTCGATGATGCGCTGGTAGCGACCAGATAGCTGGCCTGTGAATCATCGGTGGCCGGGTTGGCCAGACGGATCAGCCAGCCGGAACCGAGCGCCAAAGCCGGGGCCAGGTTGCCGCCGGGCAGGGCCAGTTGTTGCGTTGCCTGCGGCCAGCCGAGTAAGTCGGTATTGTGCTGCACCAGTTTTTCGCCCAGCCGTTGTTGCAGTGCCAAGCGGCCTGCTGCATGCTCGGAATCGGTGGCCAGCACCGCCAGCACCGGCAGGTTGCGGCACGCCACCCAGCGCACAATCCGTTCCAGCAATTCCGGCAGCGGATCAATGATGATGCACTGGCGGCTATCGGCATCGCAATAAATCCAGCTACAGCCAGTGTCAAACATCAGCCGGATTAAGCCATTGGCCGGGGTTTGCGCCGTATGTTCTTCGCTCTCACCGCCAAACAGCAGGCAGGCATTGCGAATCGCTGCCCCGGCCTTGATAATCCGCTGGCAGGCATCGTCAATCTCAAGCGCGCTGGTGGCCGGGCCAAACGACATGCGCACCGCCGAGGTGACTTGCCAAGTATCGAGTTGCATCGCATCGAGTACAAAGCTGCGTACCACCTTGTTGGAATTGCAGGCCGAACCGGAACTGACGCGTATCCCGCTGGCATCAAACAAATCGAGCATTTCCTTCGAGGACAGGCCCGGCACGGCAAAATTTAAAGTGGTCGACACCGAATGCTCAAACCCGGCATTAAACACCACACCGGGAAACGCCTGACGCAAGCTGTCAGCCAGCCGCTGGCGATATTGTTCCAGCACATCGTGTGATTGAAATACCGGGTTGCCTTCATGCAAGGCTTGTAGCACGGCACCGAGTGCCGCAATGCCGGGCAGGTTTTCTGTACCACCACGTTGCCCGGTTTCCTGCCCACCACCCACCATTAACGGCGTAAACGGTGCACCGGGCCGCACATACAGCATGCCGATGCCTTTGGGTGCGTACAGTTTGTGGCCGGAAAAGGGCGCGTAATCGATCCGGGTTTGTGCTAAGTTGAGCGGCTGTTTGCCCAGTGCCTGCACCGAATCGACCAGCCACAGCGCCGAACTGTCGCCAAGCGCAGCGGCAATGCCGGCCAAATCGCTAATGACCCCGGTTTCGTTGTTGACCGCCATGGTGCAAACGAGCGCAGCGCGTGCTGCATGGCTGGCGATGAAGGCCAGATCATGCGCACCGGTTTTATCAACTGGAATCGGCACAATTTCACAATTAAGATGCAGCACCCGGTTCCAATGTTTCAGGGCTTCGGGCACCGCCTTGTGTTCGGTTGCGCCATACAGCAACAGGCTTGCTGCTCCCTGTCCGGCCGCACGTTGCGTGGCCAAATCCGACAGCGCCGACAGAACGGCGGTTTGAATTCCTTCGGTCGCGCCACTGGTAAAAAACACCCGGCCCTTGTCGGCCCCCAGCACCTGTTCTGCCATGGCCCGGCTGGCATCGAGCACCGCACGGGCGCGCAGGCCGGTGCTGTGGGTGGAGGAGGGATTGCCAAAGTTGGCCATCATCACCTGCTGCGCGGCAGCTTGTGCCAGCGGCAATACCGGGGTGGTGGCGTTGGAATCCAGATATAAATCGGTATCGTGGTCGGTGTCGGGGTGCTGGGAAGATAACATGGCAGGGATGGCAGTATGGGCGGGTTGTTGTTTTGGGCTAACCGGATCAAGGCGCAGCGGTTGAGCCGGTTCCGGTGGCAAATTTATGTTGGGTAGAGTGTAATGCAATGCTGATCACTTGCGCCAGTGTTTTATGACTTGGCCGGGGTTGGGCGTTGCGTGCTTGCATGGCGGCGGGGTGTTGCGGCTTCCCGTTGGAACCCTTTGCCTTCCTATGTGCCTGATCGCGCTGCAAAGCCACAGGAGGGGTGTTGGAAATTTAGGTGAAAGGATTGAGTACCTTGATTCCTGTGTCAGCAAAATCAGCGGTGTTGCGGGTGACAACGGTCAGGGCATGCATTAACGCAATCGCTGCAATTTGTTTGTCTACCGGGTTGTGGTGATTGGGGGCCATCAGTTTTCCCCACACATGGGCAGCTTCATGGTCGAAATTAAGAATCTGGCCGGAAAATTGCGTTTCGATCAATTCAAGCCAGTTCAGCAGCAAGGTCGCTTGCACCCTGTCGCCCCGCCGATATAAATTTTCGATGCCACGCCTGATTTCGCCAATCGTTTGCACGGCCAAATAAAGTGGCGTGGATTGGGCTTCGAGCCAAAAAGCCTGGACACCCGGATTGGCTCTGGTGCCCTTGCGCAATTCGCTGATGACATTCGTGTCAACAAGGTACAAGTAAGGCTCCTGTGGTTACGCATGCCGACAATCAAAGTCGGCATCTTCACCGACATTGGGCATGTCGGCCAATACCTCGGCCAAGGAACGCCGTTTGGGGCGTTGCAAGGCAGTGCGCAAAATTTCACGGTGCTCGGCTTCGGCAGTGCGGCCGTGTGCTGCTGCCTGTTGGGTGAGCGCCTGTAAAAGCTCATCATCCGTGTCTAGCGTAAGTATATTGGTTGCCATTTGGCCCTCCTGTTACTGCCGGGTTGGTTGTGTCATTCGCCATGCCCACGATTGAGATGATACCTCATCATTGTATAAATCGGTATCGTGGTCGGGGTGGGGGGCTGGGAATATAACATGGCAGGGCTGACAGGTTGGGTGGGTTGCTGTTCTGGGCTAACCGGATGAGGGCACAGGGTTTGGGCCGGTTCCGGTGACAAATTTATGTTGGGTAGAGTGTAATGCAATGCTGATCACTTGCGCCAGTGTTTTATGACTTGGCCGGGGTTGGGCGTTGCGTGCTTGCATGGAAGAGCAAGGAAACATCTTGCTGGTGGCTGACGTGAGCCGGTAGATTGGGTTTGTTAATTGTACTAACAAATAATTCTTGATGATGCTTCGATTCATCAGTACAATTTGCCGTCCGGGTTTTTGTTGAAATTGAAGGAGAAGTGGGATGAAAAAGCAGGCGCTGCCGCCGATTGACCCGGAAATGGCTGAATTTCAGGCTGCCTTGTTGCGCAGCATTGATCAGGCTTGGCAAGGCGAGGGCCGGGTAACCACCCAACAGCAGATTGAAGAACGGCGTCGTGGTCGCCCAGTGGGTAGCCGTAAAGCAGAACCCAAGGTGGCGACGACCATTCGATTTGATGCCGATGTGTTGACAGCACTCAAGGCCAGTGGGCGCGGCTGGCAAACCCGTGTCAATCAGGTGATGCGGGATTGGTTAAAGGCGCAGTCGGCCATCTGACTTCAGCCGGTTCTGTGATTGTGCCGCCACTTCATCATTGCCAATCATAACCGTGTCCGGGTCATTTGCGCAGGCAAGCCGTGCCAAAATGGTAGTGCGGGTGCGGGCATCATGTGCCAGATCTTCGATGTGCAAAATTTCCTGTTCCAGATCGGCACCTTGCGATAGCGGGGGGAGTGGCAGTGCCATGAGGATGGCCTTCTAAGTCGTTTTTGGCATTTTAACGCAAGTTTTCAGACCACTTTCGGCACAGGGCCAATAAACTTTCCCCAAGGCAGTACACATGGGGTACGCCACTGGCTTTGGCACGGTACAGCGCTTGCAGCGCCAATCACTGACCTGTACAATACCTCGGTACAATAGGGGCCGACTCGAATGCCACTGACTTAAGCTTTTTGGGTGTCCAAATCTGCACTTGCCCCTTGCCCCTTGCCCCTTGCCCCTTGCCCCTTGCCC
>JACCDS011053798.1_pt1 | contig 16421 bp, 13 predicted proteins | sample 7446441 | NCBI WGS metagenome assembly JACCDS01 (sample SAMN15323445, study PRJNA562643) | freshwater metagenome | isolation source: river surface water | place: USA:Blue River Watershed | collected 2017-08-17
GGACAGGCCGGCATCGGTCGGTGCGGACCGGGGCCGAGGGTCGCCCGATCCGGATCCGGAGGACCCCGCGGACCCGTCCGATGACGGGCTTCGGCTCTCCGAGCCGCGATCCGCCAGGGCAGAGCTGTCCTCGGTCGGTTTGACCATGTCCGTGATCTGCGAGGCCGCCAGGCTCAATCCGTCGGCCTGCAAAGCCACGGCCAGCGCGGGCAAGGCCTCGTCCAGCAAGGAACGGGTGCCCTCGTGGGCCGCGCCGAACCGGATGCTGGCGTTGTTCCCGTCCAGATCGATGCGGATCTGGATCGGCCCCAGCTCGGCTGGATGCAGGTCCAGCGTTGCCTGCTGAATCCCAGAAGCACTCCATTGCGCCACCTTGAGCGCCACCTGTCCCGGAAATCCCGGATCGTCCGCCTGAAGCACGGCGTGCGCGGAAGTCCGAGGGCCCTCGGGAGCCGACTCTCCCGCCCGGGCATTGGCTTCGGTGCGGGCGCCCATCAACTGGGCTGCAAAACCGGCCCCGTCGGGCGACGGCGGCACAAGCACGGCCTCTGCCCCCTGTGCCCCCCCGGCAGCCCAAGCGGCGGAGACGTCCGAAGACACCCCGCCCTCACCGGCCGGAGGCCGCCCGTCTCCAGCCCCCGGATCCCCGACCTGGGACGCCCAAACCTCATCCCGGTGCGATGCCCGGTCGGCCGCGTCCCCCTGCTCGTGGGAAGCGCCCCTTCCGGGGCGGCCGCCCTGCAGATCCATCCCGGCAGCCAACGTGTCTCGGGCTTCTCGCCCCGATCCGTCGGGAGACGGTCCGGAACGTGCCCGACCTCGTGAGCGCACGCCCCTCCCCGCCTCCGCGGAGGCGGCCGACTCCCCTTCGACCTCGTCGGCCGCTTCGTCCTCCGGCGCCGAAGCGCGCCCCTGCGAGGCTTCGGGACCGGTCTGGTAAGCGTTCAGGCCCGGCAGGTTCCACGACCACCAGGACGGATCCGAAGGCCCCTCTTGCGACGCCTCTTGCAGTCGATCCTGCTGGCGCCGGGACGTCACCTCCGCCTCGGCAGGAGCGCCTGAGGCATCCTCTCCGCCGAAGCGGGTCAGGCCCGCGCCCGGGGGTTTCTTCGCCCCCTCGTCGCCGGCCGTCTCACGGGACTGCATCAGAGCCGCAAAGGTGTTCTGCGCAGGGCCCTGACGCTCGGCGTGCCGGCGCTCGGCACGGGCCGTCTGAGCCGACAAGGACGCACTCGATGAGGTGCCGACAGAGGCATTCATGGCACCCATCACCGCTCCGCCATCCGTTCGGTCTGCAGGCGCTGCCAAGCCGCTCGGGACGCCATTTCGTCCTGCCCCTTCTGGTCTCGGCGCTCCGCACTGCGGGCCATCGCGGTTTCACGGCGTTCAATGAGCTTGCGCACCGACGCCACCCGCAGCTCGGCAGCGAGGACCTCGGCCTGGGCCCGCTCCCCGTCGCGCGCCAAGCGCTCCACTTGCTGCCCCTGGTGGTCGACCGCGCCATGCAGGCGGCCGACAAAGTCGTGATAGCAGTGCACCAGCGTCATGGTCTCCCCTTGGCGAAACTGTTGCCCCCAGCGCTCCTGGTATTCGTGGCGGTACGCCCGCAGGCTGCTTTCCTGGGCTCGAGCAGCCGAGAGCTGGTCCTGGGCGCGACGCTGGCGGGACAAGGCATCGTCGCGATCGCGCTCCGCCTGCTCCAGCAGCACGAACAAAGGTTGCAGAGAGGGATGGGTCATGACTTCAGCCGATCTGCTTGAGGGTCTGCACGCTCTCGTTGAGCGAAGCGCGTGAGTCCGTGTCCTGCTGCAACAACCGGATCATCGACGGCTGCGCCCGCACGGCGGCGTCGAGTTCGGCGTCGTGGCCCGGGGCATAGGCCCCCAGCTGAATCAGGTCACGGGCCTTGTTCACCCGGGACAACATCTGGCGCATGCGACGGGCGGCATCGATGTGCTCCCGCGGCACGACGTTTGTCATCACCCGGGAGATGGACTTTTCGATGTCGATGGCCGGATAGTGGCCCCCTTCAGCCAGTTCGCGCGAAAGCACGATGTGACCGTCGAGGATGCCTCGGGCCGCGTCGGCGATGGGATCCTGCTGATCGTCGCCCTCAGACAGCACGGTGTAGAAGGCCGTGATCGACCCCTGTCCGGCCATGCCGTTGCCCGAACGCTCCACCAGTTGCGGCAGCTTGGCAAAGCAGCTCGGCGGATATCCCTTGGTGGCCGGCGGCTCTCCAATCGCCAAGGCGATTTCGCGCTGGGCCATGGCGTAGCGGGTGAGCGAATCCATCAGCAGCAGCACGTCCAGCCCCTCATCGCGGAAATGCTCGGCGACGGCGGTGGCGTAGGTGGCTCCCTGCATGCGGGTCAACGGCGGCGCATCGGCAGGCGCCGCCACAACCACCGAACGGCGCAGCCCTTCCTCGCCCAGGATGTCCTCGATGAATTCCTTGACTTCCCGCCCCCGCTCCCCGATCAGGCCAACCACGATCACGTCGGCGGCGGTGTAGCGGGCCATCATGCCCAACAGCACCGACTTGCCCACGCCGGTCCCGGCAAACAGTCCCAGACGCTGTCCCCGGCCGACCGTCAGCAAGGCGTTGATGGCGCGCACGCCCGTGTCCAGCGGCGCCCGCACCGGATCCCGTTCCATGGCGTTGATGGGCCGGCGCGCCAGGGGCTGGGGCTGCACCATCTGCAGCGGGCCCAGGCGGTCCAGGGGCTTGCCTTCCGCATCCACCACACGGCCGAGCAGGCCGGGACCGACCGGGAGATGACGGGAACGGTCTTCGGTCCGGCGCCACGGATGCATGGGTTGACCCAACTCCGGGGCGTGGATGGGCGTGCCCAAGGGCACGACCCGGGCCCCGGACATCAGGCCATGCACTTCACCCGTGGGCATCAGGAAGGCCCGGTCCCCCGCAAACCCCACCACCTCGGCTTGCACGGGCGGTTGCCCCTCCATCCGGACCTCGCACAGGGAGCCCACCGGCACACGCACCCCGGCGGCTTCCAGCACCAGCCCGGCCACACGCACCAGGGTGCCATGCGACGCCAACGGCACCGGCCCGCGGGCGAAATCCTGCAGGTCATGCAGGTAACGATCCCAGTGCTCCAGCGTCAGGCTCATGCCTCATCCCCGGAAGGTTGGGTTTCCCGCCATTCGCACGGAAGCCCCATCGCGTCGGTGGCCTGCCGCCAGCGGGTCGACACCCGGGCGTCGACCGTGCCGATGTCGGACTCGACCTCGCAGCCGCCCCGCTCCATCTCCGGATCGGCCACCAGGCGGGCCCCTCGCGCGGCCAGCGTTTCCGCACAGGCGGGGGTGACCAGTGCGAGGTCGTCCCCGTGAAGCCGCACCGTGACGTGCCGCGCCGAGACCAGCAGCACGGAGAGCGCCTCCTGCGTCACGGCCACGACGTGCTCCGGGTTTTGCTGCAATTCATCGCGCACGACCTGCCTCGCCACATCCAGGGCGATGCCGGCCACCCGACGGGCCAGATCCTTCTCCACCGCGTCCAGACGGGCATGCAAGGTCTGCACGACGGCCGCCACCTGCGCGCTGGTCTGGCTGGCATGGCTTTGCTTGAAGGCCTCCAGGGCCGCCAATCCATCGCGATAGCCATCCTGGTAGCCGCTGTCGCGCGCGGACTGAACCGCCTCCTGGCGCTGCCGCACCTCGCGCGCCACCGCCTCGGCGGCTTCCCGCTCGGCCCGCAACCGGGCCTCTTCTTCCGTGCGGCGCTGGGCCTCAGGCGTCGGTGCGGCCTGGGGCTTGCGATCCGGATCGTCCCCAAAGGAGCCCAATTTCCAGGCCGAAAAGCCGTTGAGTTCCTCACGGGGAATGAAGCGGGCGTAGGCCGCATTGCGGCTGGCCTCGGCGTTGGGCGTCTGCGGCCCCGACACCGGGTCGTGCAGCTTCGATCGGCGCGGCGTGTCAGAGGAACTGGTCATCGCCGCCTCCGCCCAGGACGATCTGACCTTCGTCGGCCAGGCGGCGGACGACCTTCAGCATTTCCTTCTGCTCGTTCTCGACATCGGCCACGCGCACCGGGCCGCGCGACTCCAGGTCTTCCTTGAGCGTCTCGGCCGCACGGCTGGACATGTTCTTGAAGACCTTCTCGCGCATTTCCGGCGTGGCCCCCTTGAGCGCAATGACCAGCGACTCGCTCTGCACTTCCTTGAGCAGGGCCTGGATGCCCTTGTCGTCGATCTTGACCACGTCGTCGAACGTGAACATGTTGTCCATGATCTTCTGGGCCAGCTCGTTGTCGGACTCGCGGATGTAGTCCAGCACCGAGGTCTCCACTGCGGACCCCATCATGTTGATGATTTCGGCCGCCGTCTTGGCGCCCCCCAGCGACGCCTTGCGCATGCGGTCCCCGCCGGCCAGCACGCGCGAGAGGACTTCGTTGAGGTCCTTGAGGGCCGTGGGCTGGATGCCGTCGAGCGTGGCCACGCGGATCATGACCTCGTTGCGCATGCGGTCGGTGAACTGCTTGAGCACTTCCGAGACCTGGTCGAACTCCAGGTGCACGAGGATGGCGGCCACGATCTGCGGGTGCTCGTTGCGCAGCAGCTCGGCGATGGACTGCGCGTCCATCCACTTCAGGCTCTCGATGCCGGTGACGTCCGCCCCTTGCAGGATGCGGTCGATCAGCAGGTTCGCCTTCTCATCGCCCAACGCCTTGCGCAGCACGTTCTTGACGTACTCGTCGGTGTCGTTGACCAGGGTGCTGTGCTCGGACGCCTGCGTCTGGAACTTGGCCATGACGTTGTCGAAGCGTTCCTTCGACACGGTCTTGGTCTTGGCGATGGTTTCGCCCAGGCGCTGCACTTCCTTGGGGGTGAGGTGCTTGAACACCTCGGCCGCCTCTTCCTCGCCCAACGACATGAGCAGGATGGCGGCGTCTTCGAGTCCTTGATCGTCCATATCGATTCCTTGGGCTCAGGCGCTGCCGTTGACCCAGCCGCGCAGGATGTTGGCCACGGCGGCCGGGTTTTCCTTGGCCAGTTGGCGCGCGGACTCCAGCCGGGCCTGCGCGGTGCGATCCACCGGCGGCGGCAAGGCCGGCGCCAGATCTTCCATCGGCAGGGCCTCGCCATCGGCACCCGCCGCGCCTCCTGGCAGGCCGGGCAATTCCTGCGGGTCGTCGACCACCGCCTCCACCCGCTGCACCAGCTCCTTGGGCCGAGCCTCACGCAGCACCGGCCGGATCACTCCAAAGACGATGATTGCAGCCACCAGCGCCAGCGCCAGCGGCATGGCCAGCGTGCGCAAGGTGTCGAGCACCTCCGGCTGCTTCCACAGCGGCACCTCTTCGACCGGGGTCTCCGTGATCTGGAACGGGGCATCGATCACCCGCACCGAATCGCCCCGGTCCTTGTTGAAACCGACGGTCTCCTGCACCAGGCCCGTCAGCTTCTCCAGCTCTTCGGGGGTCCAGGGCTTGGGCTGGGCCTTGCCCTTCTTGTCCGTCTCGGTGCGCTGGTTGACCACCACCGCCACCGTCAGGCGCTTGACGTTGCCGGTCGAGCCCCGGGTGACCTTGACGGTCTTGTCCACCTCATAGTTGGTGACCGCATCACGTCGACCGTTGCCCCCTGTGGCCCCGCCCCCTGCGGGCGCCATGGCCTGGGCTGCGCCGTTGATGGGCGCGCTGGCCGGTGTCGGCGGCTGGTTGGCCATGGCCCCCGGAACCCCCGTCGGCGACAACGCCCCTGGCTGATTGGATTCCGACGTCTGGGCGCTGCGCACCGCCGCGGGCTCCCGCCCCTGGTTGGGCCGGAACTCCTCGGAGGTGGCGTCGGTCTGCGAAAAATCGACTTCAGTGCTGACCTGTGCGCGCAGGTTTTCGCGCCCGACCACCGGCTCCAGAATGTCGAGGACCCGCTTGGTGTACTGCGCCTCGATCTGGTTGACGTACTGAAGCTGCTGCGCGTCCATGCCCGCCGCCCCACCCGTGCCATCCGTCGGGTTCGACAGCAGCGTGCCAGTCTGGTCCAGGATGCTCACCGCCTTGGGATTCATTTCGGGCACGCTCGACGACACCAGGTGCACGATGCCCGCCAGTTGGGCCCGGTCCAGCGTGCGGCCAGCATGCAAGGTCAGCAGCACAGAGGCACTGGGCTTTTGCTGATCGCGGAAGAAGCCGTTCTGATTGGGCAACGCCAGGTGCACGCGGGCGTTCTGGACCGCCGCCAGCGCGGTGATCGAACGCACCAGTTCCCCCTCCAGGCCCCGCTGAAAGTTCAGGCGCTCCTGAAATTGCGTGGTGCCGAACCGGGCGTTGTCCATCAGCTCAAAGCCCACGGTCGACCCCTTGGGCAGACCCGCCTGCGCCAGCTTCAGGCGAACATCGTGCACCTGATTGCCGGGGATGAGGATGGCCGTGCCGCCCTCGGTGTACTTGTAAGGCACGTTCATTTGCGACAGCTGCGCCACGATGGCTCCGCCATCCTTGTCCGACAGGTTCGCGAACAACACCTTGTAATCAGGCTGGCTCGACATGAACAGGGACGCCGCCAGAACCCCCACCAGCGCCAGCACACCGCCCGCCAGCATGAGCTGGCGCGCCAGGGGAAGGGCCTTCAACCGCGCCAACAAGCCCTGGGGCTGACTCTCGTCGGCCGCGGCGGTGTTGGGGGTCAGGGGTTGAAGTTCGGCGTTGTCCATGGAATCCGTTGCACTCACGACACCTGGACGACCCAGGTTCCGTTGGTGACGAATTATTCGGACAAGCCCCGCCGGCCTTGGGCGGAACAAGTCGCACAACCGGCCCTACATCTTTCAATCGGACTGCCGACAGAGGCCTACGATTCAGTCCTCTTCATGGCCCAGCCTCGATCGGAGGTCACGGTGAACATTCAGCTCAAGCCCTTCGACTTCACTCAGGCCGCCACCCGTGCCGGCATGCCGCAAGTGGCCCAGCGCGTACGGGACAGCGCGCGTGCAGCCGGCCTGTCCAGCACCGAGGGGATCGAAGGCACCGCCGACAGCGCCAAGGTCCAGGGGGGGTTTTCGCAGGTCTTTTCCAACGCCCTGCGCTCGGTCAGCGAAGCCCAGAACACGTCCAGCCGGCTGCAACGCGAAGTGTCCATGGACAACCCCACGGTCAGCATCGAACAGACCATGGTTGCCATGCAGAAATCCCAGATCGGCTTCCAGGCGGCGCTGCAGGTGCGCAACCGCTTGGTGCAGGCCTACAGCGACGTGATGAACATGCAGGTCTGACCTGCCCCCCTCACAGGGACAGCAGGCTCTGGCGTTTCTGCGTGTAGTCCACGTAGCGCTGCAAGGAGCGCTCGTGCTCGGGTGAGATGGCACCGATCTCGAATCCGACCCGCCAGCCCGGAGAGGTGCCCGGCACCGCGTCCTGACGCACCGCCTTGAGCCGGACGCGCACACGCGTCTGACCATCGAGTTCCAGCTGCACGTCGGACAGCACGGTGTGAAGCCCGATCGGGGCCACAGCCCCAGGCCAGAACAGGGCCACCCCGTGGTGGCTCACATCCAGCACACGCATGCGCACCTTGCCGTCCAGGCGGCCCGGCAGCAGGAATCGCGCCGTGGGCTGAGCCGATGCCAGAGGCTGCACCCGGTACCCCCCCCGACGCTGGAAGCGGATCAATTCGTGGGGATACGCCGCATTCAGGGCGGATGCGCCCAGACCGTGGACCTGCACCAGGTTGCGCACCCTGAACTGGATCTTCACGCCGTCCAGGTCACCAAACGCCTGCACCGGGCTGGTGGAATCGACCAATTGCTTCACACGGGGGTCCGAGCCGTCGGCGGCAAAGACAATCACCTCGCGCGCGCCGTCCTCGGCCCACAGCGAGGTGGTGTAGGGAGAAAAATCCCGCCCCTTGAGCGTGACCGGCAGGTCGGCCTCCACGAACTGGCGCAGCAACGCCCGAACCTCGGCGGGAACGGTCACCCGCTCCCCGGAGGCCTGCGGGCCTCGAACCGGCTGGACTGCGGCCTTGGCCGGCGGCGCCTTCACTTCCGACATGCCGACACTCCCAACTTCAGTGCAGGATGTTGCGCGGGTGACCCGACATCATCTGGTCCAGGTCCTCGAGCCAGGGCTCGGCCAGATGGCGGATCTCCGCATCGTTGAGCAGGATGCGCTGCATGATGCGCGCCTTCGCCTTCACGGCGTCACCCTCCAGGGCCATCTCGCCGGCGGCGTGCTTGAGCTGGGAAATCAGCACGGCACACGCGCCCTCGAGCTTGACCACCCGGTCCCAGTCGCCCAGGCGAGCCGCCTCGAGCATTTCACGACTGGCCGTTTCGATGGCCTCGTAGTACTGCAGGAGCGCGTGGTTCATGGGTTGGGACTCTGAGGGAATGGCAGGGCTGCGTCGCATGGAAGCGTGCTCCTTGTGGTCAGGCGTGGACCTGCGAGCGGATGTCGACCCAGGCATCACGCAGCGGCTGCACCAGGCGCTGACATTCTTCTAGCGCACTGACGTCATTGCGCAGGTGGGCCTGCATCAGACGACGGGTGATGTAGCCGTACAGGTTGGACAGATTGGCCGTCAGCTCACCACCCGCCGGGCTGAGCGCGGCCTTGAGACCCTCATCCACGATGCGCGCGGCCTTGGTGATCGCGCGCCCCTTGGCCTCGATGTCTCCCTTGTCGAGGGCCCCGCGGGCCTGGGCCAGGCTTTCCAGCAGGCCGTCATAGAGCATCTGCACCAGCTGGTGAGCGCTGGCCGTCTTGACGCCCGTCTCGACGCCGATCTGGTGATACAGACCAGACATCATCACGGAAGCGTTCTGGGCGCGGGCAAACGGTTGAGCGAACATGTTGGTGCTGCAAAAAGTTGATCGGGTTGAGAAAGTTATCGGTGGTCAACGGGATGACTTGAGTCGTGCAATCCATCAACAGGGGCGGGGTTCCGGGGTTGATCTGCCGCAGATGCGAGAGCGGCGCGGGATTGAAAAAAGCGCCCGAAGGCGCCCGGGTCGATGCGGCAGCAGGCATCAGCTGCTGGAGTTGGACAGGGCCGTCAACTGAGCGGACACGTAGCTGGACAGGCCATTCATCTTGCTCATGGTGGTGTCGAGCGCGCTGTACTGCTTGTTCAGGCGGGCCTCGATGGTGGTCAGGCGCTCGTTGAACCGATCCTGGGCCTTGGTGTTGGCACTCTTTTGCCCCTGCAGGCTGGTTTGGCGCGTGGTCACGGCCCCATCCACACCCAGCAGGTTGTCCGCCCACTGGCGAAACTTGATGCCCATGCCGTCGGTGGTTCCGGAGGAGACAAACATCTTCTTGAGCTCATCGACGTTCGCCAGTGCGGCATCCAGCTTGGCCGAATCGGTCTTGAGCGAACCATCGGCCTGAGGATCGAGCCCGATGGCCGCCAGACGGGTCAGGGTGCTGGAGGTCCCCGCGTTGCCCGTCCCCAAGGACCGGAGACCCGAGCGCAGGGCGTTCATGGCCGAATCGCCCTGAAAGGTGGCACCGGTCTTGGACGCGCTGTCGTACTTGGTCTGGCTGGTCAGGTAGTTGGCCAGATCGTTGTAGGCCTTGGTGAAATCCGTCACGGCGGTCTTGAGGGCCGACGTATCGGTGGCGACCGACACCTCCACCGGCGAGGCACTGACCTTGTTGAGCTTGAGCGTGACCCCCTCCACCGCATCCGTCAGCGTGTTGGTGGCGGACGTGACACTCAGCCCGTTGACCGTCGCCTGGGCATTGGCTGCCGCCTGGGTTCGCGACATGGCGGTGGTTCCCCCGACCGGGTCATAGGCCAGGCTCGACAGGCCGGAAGCGTTGGCATGGGTCCCGTCGTCGTCCGTCGCCTGGATCCGGAAGCCGTTTTCCTCACCGGTCTCCTTGGAGCGCATGACCAGGCGAGCCCCGCTGGCATCGGTCACGATGGTGGCCGTCACCCCGGCACCGGCGTTGTTGACCTTGTCCCGGATGTCGGACAGGGTGTCCGTGGCCGCAATCGTCACGTTGACCGCACTGCTGCCGGATTTGGGCGTGAAGGCGGTTGATCCGGAATTCCAGCTCCCCAGCTGAATGCTCAGTGATCCGCTTCCCACCGTGGCCGTCTTGTCCGTGAAAGCCGTGCTCGCCACCGCCTGATTGGCGGCCAGGGCCGAAACCGAAATCGAATACGCCCCGGACTGCGCGGTCGTGGAATTGCTGCTGGCCGATACCACCGTGGCGTCGGACGACGTCGACGTCGTCGATCCCCAGGTGGACGACTTGGCCAACTTCGCCGCAGCGTCTCGCAAGGCGGAGGCATAGCTCTGCACCTTCCCGTACGCAGAAAGCTTGGTCTCGATCTTGGTGGCCGCCGTCTGAAGCTTGGTCAGAGGCTGCTTCTCGATGGCCATCAAAGAACTGACGATGGACGTCACGTCCAGGCCGCTTCCCAGACCCGCAGATGAAATGGTCGCCATGGCTGATCCCCTGGTGGCGTTGAAAAGGGCAACGTCCGGATGCCTTTCGACGTCCGGACGCTGTCTTCATCGGAAAGAAGTGCCTGTTCTTGAGCCATGCAGGCCCGGAGCGTCAACCTTGCAGCAGCTTGAGCACGTTCTGCGGCAACTGGTTGGCCTGTGCCACCATCGCGTTGCCCGCCTGTTGCAGCACCTGGGCGCGCGACAGGCTGGCCGTTTCCGCCGCGAAGTCGGCATCCATGATGCGGCTGCGGGCCGCGGCCTGGTTCTCCGCCGAGATCTGCAGGTTGGAAATCACCGCGTCGAAGCGCGACTGCGTCGCACCCAGCACCGAGCGCTCCGAGTTCACCTTGTCGAGCGCCTTGTCCAGGTTGCCGATCACGGTGGCCAGCTCCGTCGAGTCCGCATCGCTGCCGATCGAATTGGTGGCGGCCGTCGTGGTCACCGCCGTCATGTTCGCATCGGTCGACATGTCGGCGAACTTCACGCTGATCGTGTCGTTGGCCGTCGTGCTGGCGCCCACTTGGAACGTGGCCGTCGTGGCCGCGTCGCTGGCCAGAATCGCCTTGCCGTTGAAGGTCGTGCCCTTCACCACCCGGTCGATTTCCTTGGCCAGTTCCTGGTATTCCTGGTTCAGCGAATCCTTGTCGCTGCTGTTGTTGGTGCCGTTGCGCGACTGCACCGCCAGTTCACGCATGCGCTGCAGCATGTCACCGACCTTGCCCAGGGCCCCTTCGGCCGTCTGCGCCATCGACACGCCGTCGTTGGCATTGCGGATGGCCACGTTCATGCCCTTGACCTGCGCATTCATGCGCTCGGCGATGCCCAGACCGGCTGCGTCATCCTTGGCGCCGTTGATGCGCAAGCCCGACGACAGGCGCTGCATGGAGGTGGACAGCGAAGCCTGCGACGCGGTGCTGTTGCGCTGCGCGGTCATCGAGATCACGTTGGTGTTGATGCTTGCCATGATGGACTCCTAAATAAGGGTGTTATCCGAAAACCCGGCTTTGAGCGCCGTAAACCGTGAAGAGGGCCTTCCCTGCCTTCACGCTGCCCGGTGCTCGTCAACCTGGTGGAACCCTTCCACCTCGAGCCGGCTGACCGGACCACGAGTCGCTTGCTGACCAACCCGTTGAGAGGCTTATCGGATCGTTCCGGAAGCTTCTTTAGGGCTGCATCCGCGTCGCGGACCCCAATCGACCAGAGCAAAACAGGCCGCAAACCCGATCATTTTTCGCAGCTTGACCGGATGCGCGAATGCCTAGAGTGGACACACCCTCGTACAACGTGTGCCCCCGCTCACCTCCGACCATGCCCGCTACGCAGCAGCGCCCGAAGACCCGTGGATATCGGCCCACCACCGCGCAACTTCAGCGCGGCCACGCGGCATGGGAAAAAGGACGAAAGCTCGCCAAGAGCGGCCAGCACGCACAGGCCATTCAGGCGTTCCAGGAAGCCGTGGCCCAAGTTCCGGCAGACGGCCTGTATTGGTTGAACCTGTCCCACAGCGAGCACCTCCTCGGTCGGATCGACGACGCCATCGAGCACGGTCAGCGCGCCCTGCAACTCGACCCCACCAGCCTGGTGGCCTGCCATCACCTGGCCGACCTGCTGCGCTCCGAGCACCACATGGCACAGGTGATACAGGCGCTGGACATGCTCGCCCCGCATGTCGAGCGCGACGCACAGTGGCATCTGCTGCGCGGTCTGGCCCATCAGGGCCTGCTCGACATGGACAGCGCCGCACAGTCGTTCCTGGCGGCCATGGCCAGGATCCACGACGATCCCGATATTCGCGACAAAGCGACCCAGCAGCTCGGCCACTGCCTGCTGGCGCTGCGCCGCCACGACGAAGCCGCCACCTGCTACCGCATGCTGGTCGACGCCGACCCGCGCTACCTGGGCAGCGCCCTGTACGCCGCCTACTGCGCCGCCTGGAGTTGCGACTGGACCGCGCTGGACACCGACCTGGAACGCCTGGGCGTGGCCATTGCCGAACTCCGCAAGGCGGGCCCCAACGCCACCACGCTGCTGTCGCCCTTCTGCCTGCTGACCTTGGCCGACGATCCGATGCTCTCGCGCTGGATGGCAGAGGTCACCGTCAACCGGCCCCACCCCTGCGCCACCGGACGCGAGCACCTGCCCGTGCCCCGCGTGCAAGGCAAGATCCGGCTGGGCATGCTCTCCGCCGACTTCAAGCACCACGCCACCACCATCTTGCTGGCCGAGGTCTTGGAGCATCTGGATCGGAACCACTTCGAGCTCTACCTTTACTCCACCCGCGCCGAAGACGGATCGGAACTGGGTCACCGGGTGCGCAACGCCGCCACGGTCTGGCACACCGTGCACGACTGGTCGTCGGAGCGTGTGGCCCGGCAGATGATGGATGACCAGATCGGCATCCTGTTCGATCTGAAGGGCTTCACCGCTGGATCGAGGCTCGACATCCTGGCCCGCCGTCCCGCGCCCCTGCAGGTGGCCTGGCTGGGCTACCCCGGCACCACGGGGGCCCGCTACATCGACTACATCGTGGGCGATCCGGTGGTCACCCCCCTGGAACACCAGGCTCACTTCAGCGAACACATCGCGCAGATGCCGCACTGCTATCAGCCCAACGACAGCGTGCGCACCCAACCGGCGCCCCTCACCCGCGCGCAGTGCGGACTGCCCGAGGACGCGTTCGTCTTCGCCAGTTTCAACCAGTCCTACAAGATCGTGCCCGAGGTGTTCAAGGCTTGGTGCCACGTCCTGCAGCAGACCCCGGGCTCCGTGCTGTGGTTGCTCGTGCCCCAGGAAGTGGTGCAAAACCGCCTGCGGGCCGTGGCCACCGATCTCGGTGTGGACCCTGGCCGCCTCGTTTTTGCCCCCTTCGTGGCCACCGACGAACACCGGGCCCGTCTGCCACAGATCGACCTCTTTCTGGACAGTTACCCCTGCAGCGGCCACACCACCGCCAGCGACGCCTTGTGGGCTGGCGTGCCGGTGCTGACCCTGATGGGCCAGACCTTTGCCTCTCGCGTGGCCGCCAGCCTGCTTCACACCGTCGGGTTGCCGCAACTCGTTTGCACGGACCTGGACCGCTACATCGAAGAAGCCGTGCGCTATGCCGGAGACCGCGGCGCCATCCAGGCCTTGAAACAGCATCTCGAGAGGCAACGCACCGCCTCACCCCTGTTCAACGGCCAGCGTTTCGCCAAGGACCTGTGCGCGCTGCTGCAGCGCATGGTCGACCGACACGATGCCGGCCTGCCCCCCGACGCGCTGGCGGCCTCCAGCGCCTCCCTCCCCTGATTCCCGAGGACCCCGACCATGAACCTGCCCCCGATCCACCTGACCATCGTCCAACCGGCGGGTTACGTGCACTCCCTGGGTTTCCTGGACCAGGCGAGGTACTTTCGGCACCAGTTCCAACGGCTGGGCGCCCAGGTCACGCTGGCCAAGAATCGGCTGCGCGAGGACGCCGTCAACTTCGTGTTCGGTGCGCACCTCGGCTTTCCGGAAGAGGCCCAGCGTCGCCACACCTGCCTGTTCGTGAATCTGGAGCAACTCGGCCAGGGAGGCGCGGCCGTGGATCCGGCCTATCTGAAGCTGCTCAAGACCTCCGCCGTGGTCGACTACGACGCCGGCAACGTCGGCATCTACGCCGAGGACCCCACGGACGTGCCGCTCGTGCCTTTCCTGCACGCCCCCTACCTCGAACCCGCAGACCCGCAGCCCTTGGAAGAGCGCCCCATCGATCTGCTCTTCTTTGGTAGCCTGAACCCACGGCGCCAAGCCTTCTTGCAAAAAGTTGAAGCCTGCGGTGTGACGGTGACCACCTTCGACACCCCCGTCTACAGCGCCGAGCGCGATGCTTTCATCCGACAGGCCAAGGCCGTGCTCAACTGCCATTTCTACGAAAGCAGCCGCTTCGAACAGGCCCGCGCAAGCCACTGCCTGTCACTGGGCACGCCCGTGATCTCGGAGCGAAGCGAACGCACCCAACCGGCCGAAGCGTTTGACGAGGCCGTGTTCTGGCTGCGGGAGGACAACTTCGATTCGTTCTTTCAGCACCACTTCGGTCGACCCGAGTTTTTTGAACAGGCCCAGCAGAAACTGCAGGCCTTCACCCGCCACGATCCGATCGACGCCTACGCCGACCTGCTGGCCTTTGCGGTCGGATTCCGCCAAGCCCAGCTGCGCACCCGCGCGCCCGGCCCGTGGCGTCCACAACAGATCAACTTGGGTTCAGGCAAGGACTACAAGCTGGGATGGCTCAACCTCGACATCCTGGAGCGTGCGCAGCCGGATCTGGTGCTGGACCTGGGCCAACCACAGGTGTTCCCGATCCAGGCCCAGGGATCGCTGGGTGCGGACATCCACCTGGAAGCCGGCTGCACCGACTTGGTGTATGCCAACAACGTGCTGGAGCACGTGCCCGACCTGCCCACCCTGATGGGCAACGTGCTGACCCTGCTCAGGGAGGGCGGAGAGTTCCACATCGAGGTCCCCTACGAGCGGGCCCTCACCGCCTGGCAGGACCCCACCCATCTGCGCGCACTCAACGAGAACTCCTGGCTCTACTACACCGACTGGTTCTGGTACCTGGGCTGGTTCGAGTGGCGCTTCCAGATGACCCAATCGCAATGGCTGGACATGAAACTGCAACCCTGCGCTCAGCAACAGGCCGCGTTCATGAAGGTCACCCTGCGCAAGGTGGCGACCACGCTGCGCGAACGCACGGTGGCGCGGACCATGCAGGCCGATTTCGGGGGCCTAGACGACGACCTCCCGTGGGCACTCCCCCCAGAGCCCTGCACCGTCGACACCCCCGAACCCGAGCTGGAGCGGCATTGACCGCCCCCACGCCCGGGCAGCCGGGCCCACTGAACACCCCATCGCGCCGAGGTGCGGCGCCTCTCAAGGACTTCCCATGATCCAGATGTACCCCAAGGCCGTCGTGCTGACCAACCGTCACCCCTATGGCGGCACCGACATGATGGCCCAAAGCCTGAGCTACGCGCTCAACGCCAACGGCTACGACGCCCAGATCGTCAACGTCGATGACGCCAGCTTCGGTCTCCTGAAAGGACTGCTCACCGATCCGCGTCTGGCACTGATCATGACGACCGGCACGGTGCCTCTGGGGATTGAAGTCAGCGGAGTGCCCATCTGGCGAGCGGTGGGCCCTCAGGTCAAGTTCATCACGTACATCGTCGATGCCTGGCCGTATGACTTTGTGCGGGTCGAGCCTTTCCGCCGCTTTCACGAAGACTGGACGTCGATGCCCCATCTGCATCTGGCCAGCCTCGAGGCCAACGACGCCCGGCTGATCGGACCCCGCGCCCACTACATGCCCACGGGCGCCTATCCGGCGCCCTACAAGGACGGTCCGAAGGCCCATCCCGACCGGCTGTTCATGTGGGCCTCGGCAAACAAGGAACTGGCCGTCACCGCCGTTCACGACGACTTTGAATCCACGCTGGCCGACAACAACGCCTGGGGTCTGGACGGTGTGCGCATCCGCCGCGTGGCCGAGGCCCTGCGCCACACCACCACCGTCCACGGGCTGAGCGCCATCGCCAAGGCGCTGGAACAGCCCCTGGCGGAAGTGGTGCATCCGACCTCCATGGTGGCCCTGTGTGCCGTGGACTCCTGCCTGAAGCGCTACCGGCGGGTGAAGGTGGCCAACGCCCTGCGCGGACTGCCCGTCGACATCTACGGAGAAAACTGGGAACAGCACGTCGGTGACTGCCGCAGTTTCCGTCTGCTCAAGCCCAACCCCGACCACAACCACGCCTTCAGCTACATCTGCCAGGACTACGCGGGGCTGGTCAACTTCGACCCCAACTTTGGGCACGGCACCAACGAACGAGCGGTCACGGCCCTGTCGATGGGCATCCCCATCGCCAACAACTTCAACCCTCACACGGACCACCGCGTGGGTTGCCATCCCTACCACTTCACCGACGAATCCATCCGTTTCGCCGCCGAGCAGTTGTTGAGCCACCGCGACC